>Ga0209992_10000197_pt1 | contig 85097 bp, 63 predicted proteins | sample 2SBtaG_2_FD_182564 | JGI IMG/M metagenome (GOLD analysis project Ga0209992, IMG submission 182564) | Deep subsurface microbial communities from Kolumbo volcano to uncover new lineages of life (NeLLi) - 2SBTROV12_ACTIVE470 metaG (SPAdes)... | ecosystem: Environmental > Aquatic > Marine >... | reverse complement strand
GAACAAATACAAAAAATAAAAGATGAATTTGGCCAAGTATTATTTTGGGATGCTCATTCTATAAGAAGAAATGTAAAAACAATTAGAAAAGAATCTTTTCCAGACTTAATACTAGGAGATAATGATGAAAAAACAGCTAATAAAAACCTTATTAACATTGCCTTAAATCAGTTAGGTTCATCTAATTTTAAGATTAATCACAATCATCCTTTTAAGGGTGGTTACCTAACCCGTTCTATTGGAAACCCTACTCAAAACATACATGCTTTACAGCTAGAGATGTCCAAAGATCTTTACATGTCTGACAATGAAACTAAATACGACAACAAAAAGGCAGAATCAGTTAAAAAACTTTTAATGAATACCATACAACAATTAATTGCCGAATTATCGTGAAAAAATTTGAGTTTAAATATTTACTACAAGAAACTGGCTGGGAAGAAAATATGACAGTTGAAACTGACGATACTGGAATCATTTCTTCTATTCATCCTACAGAAAATTCATTAAATAACAATGATATAGCAATTCCTGGTTTTCAAAATGCTCATTCTCACGCATTTCAATATGCGATGGCAGGATTAGCAGAACTTCATCCAACAGATAGTAATAAAGATGATTTCTGGAGCTGGAGAAATGCAATGTATCAGCTGGCATTACAAATTGAACCAGAAGAGCTTGAATCAATAGCATCATTATTATATGCAGAAATGGTTAGACATGGGTATACTCATGTTGCAGAATTCCATTACTTACATCATGATAAAGACGGTAAGCCCTTTCAAAATTTAGCTGAAATGGGAGCCAGACTTATACAGGCTGCAAAAAATGCGGGTATTAACATTACCCTAATTCCTATTTTCTATCAAAAAGGTGGGTTTGGAAAAGATCCATTAACAGATCAAAAAAGATTCATATCACCTGATATTGAGGCTTATTTAAAGCTTTATGAAAGCACAGTGAGCTCTACTAAAAATTACATCCATTCAGGTGTTGGTTTAGGCATACATTCCATGAGAGCTGTTGAAACAAATGATATCATAGCGCTTTCCAATTATAGGAATGGAAATACCCCTTTTCATATCCATGTTTCTGAACAGCTCAAAGAAATAGAAGATTGTATAAATTATTTAAATGCTCGACCTGTAGAGTGGCTGGCACATAATATTGAACTTTCAGAAAATTATCATTTAGTACATGCTACTCATTTAATTGATGATGAAATACAGAAAATTGCCAGCTCTAAAGCAAATGTAGTACTCTGCCCTTCTACAGAAGGAAACCTTGGTGATGGCTTATTCCCTTTAGGTAAATTTCTTGATCTAAAAGGTAATTGGTCCATAGGCACTGATAGTCATGTTGGTTTAAATCCAATGGAAGAGATTAGGATATTAGATTATGGACAACGATTGATTACACATCAAAGAAATACTTTTGCTAATTCTAGTTCTGGAGACAGTGGTTTTAATGCCATACAAAGTGCACTTAAAAGTGGAAGGAAAGCCATGGGAAATAATAATACATCGTTTTTTAAACCAGGAGAATCACTAAATGCAGTAGTAGTTTCATTAGAACACCCTCTCACCTCCTCTTCCAACCTTCAAAACCTTTGTAATACAATAATTTACTCATCAGATGTTAGTATGATAAAAGGTACTATCGTGAATGGTAGTTGGATGGTTGAAAATGGAGTGCATCAAAACAATGAAATTGGAACAAATTTCATCAAAACAATGAAAAAACTGAATTATAGATAATTTTAAGATTTAGACCCCATTATCTTTAAGTGATTAGCATGGTGCTTAAGTGCTTGTAAAAAGGATTGATTGGCATGATAAGGCAATCCAAATTCATGAGCAGTTTCTTTAACTATTTTAGAAAGCTCATAATAATGAACATGGCAAATAGTTGGAAATAAATGATGCTCTATTTGGTAATTCAACCCTCCAATAAACCAAGAAAAAAAGCTTTTTCTGTTGCTAAAGTTAGCAGTCGTTTCCATTTGATGTACATACCAATTTTTTTCAATATTTCCTTCTTGATCAGGTAATGGAAAATCTGTTTGATCCACTATATGAGCACATAGAAAAACTGTTGTTAAAAATAATCCTGCAATAAAGTGCATAAGCAAAAAGCCAGCAATAGTAATTCCTATATTTCCAGTAAAAAATATAGGCAATCCTATTATATAGGATAGATAAAAAAATTTCCAGATCGTTAAACTAATTACTGCTTTAGATAATGTGGTCCCTTGAGTAGCAACAAGATTTTTTTTATTGTATTTAACAATTTGAATAAAATCCTTAGTAAGTATCCATGAAATAGACATTAAACCATATAAGAACCAAGCATAATAATGCTGGTATCCATGATGGGGTTTTCTTTTCTGTGAATCAGAAAAACGAAGTATTATACCTGCATCAACATCCTCATCCATTCCTATAATATTAGTATAGGTATGATGAAGTACATTGTGTTGAATCCTCCAGTTAACATCAAACCCACCAACAATATTTAAACAATATCCGAAAATTTTATTTACAGTTGGATTTTTTGAATAAGCACCATGATTGGCATCATGCATAATTGAAAGACCAATTCCAGCCATTCCAAATCCCATCAAAGACCACATTATCAAATGAAACCACCAAACATTAAAAATGTTAATTGTAATCAACGTAAAGGGTAGGAAAAATAGAGTAAGCATAAAAACAGTTTTAAAATGCATAGCTGCATTACTGTTCTTAGTTAGATTATTATCCTTAAAATAGGCGTTAACTCTTTTTCTTAAAACCTTTACAAATTCAGGTTTTTGAGTATCAAATTGTATCGTATTGTTATTAGAAATAATATTTACCTATTAATTAATTAGAAATTCCTAGTTTTTTCAATTGCCTAGTATGACAGCTTAAAGCATCAAAAAAAGTAGTAAAAGAATGATAAGGGAGACCAAATTCTTCAGCTGTTTTTTTAACAATAGGGCTTAATTTCCGATAATGTACATGACATATATTGGGAAAAAGATGGTGCTCAACTTGAAAATTCAAACCACCAACATACCATGAAAACAAACGTGCTTTATGTGCAAAATTAGAAGTAGTATGTAGTTGATGTGCAAACCAATTGTGTTCCATATTACCACTTTCTTTAGGTTTAGGGTAATCAGCATTCTCAACAACATGTGCACACTGAAATACAATAGCAAGAACAAAACCAGCTATAAAATGCATTATAAAAAACCCAACCAATGCTGTCCACCATGTAGAAGCAAAAATCAATGGAATAACTAAAATATATCCGTAATAAAATATTTTAGAAAATATTAAAAAGGTTAATGCTTTTGAAAAATTAATCTTTTGAAGATTTAACAATCCTTTTCTTTTATATCGGAACAATTGTAAGAAATCCTTATCTAAAGCCCATGAAATAGTCATTAATCCATATAAAAACCAAGCATAAATATGTTGAAACCTATGGAATTTTTTTCTTTTTTGATCAGGAGAAAACCTCATTAATGGATCAGAATCCAAATCCTCATCCATACCAGATATATTGGTATAAGTATGATGTAATACATTATGCTGTAGCTTCCAGTTAGTAGCACTTCCTCCAATTAAATGAATCAGATATCCTAAAATAGAATTGACTCTTTTAGATTTTGAATATGAACCATGATTTGCATCATGCATAATACTCATACCAATACCAGCCATTCCAAAACCCATTACAGCCCAAAGCAAGAGATTGATCCACCAAGATTCAATGATTCCAGAAATGATGAATGAAAAAGGAACAAAATAAATTGAGATCATGAATATGGTCTTGAAAACCATATTAAAGTTACTATTTTTAGAAAGATTTCTCTCTTTAAAATACTGATTAACTCTTTTTCTAAGAACCTTAACAAATTCTGTTTTTTGGGTATCAAATTGAACTCTACTAAATTGGCTCATAATATGTTATATTCTAAATTTATGGCAAAGATATATCGAATAATCCTAAATACTATTAAAAAAGCATTATTTAATAGACATTTAATTGTTAGTAGTTTTTAGTATTTCAAGCTTCAATGGGTTTATACTTCCCTTTGCTTTTTCTTATTCTAGCAGCCACTACTTTATATTCTGGACACATAGCTTCTGAACAATGCTCATCTGAAGTAATATTATTAAGCATAATTTCTGGAAAATGAAATGTTGAGCTTAAAATTCCAGGCTTTACTTCATTAGTAATTTTAGCCTTAATATCAACTTTCCCACGAGGAGACTCAACACATACGAAATCACCATCCTGAATCATTTCCTTTTCTGCATCATCAGGGTGAATTAGCAACACATCCTCTGTTAATATCTCGACATTACCCGTTCTACGTGTCATGGCACCACAATTATAATGCTCTAGCTCACGATTAGTAGTAATAATATAAGGGTAATCTTTACCATATTTATCAACTTCATTAGATTCCTGAAATGGATAAAAGAAAAATTTCCCTTTTCCTCGTTTAAATTCTTTTACATGTAATAATTGAGTATCAGTTCCATCTTCAAGTACAGGCCATTGCTTTCCATTTTCACCTAATTCATTCCATTTTACTCCTTTAAAAAATGGAACTATATCTGAAATCTCTTGCAAAACTCCATCGGCAGAATAATCATCCTGCTGATACCCCATTCTATTCATAACATCTATAATGATTTGACCATCAGGCTTAGTTCCCTCAATAGGCTCTACTACTTGTTGTACCCTCTGAATTCTTCTTTCTCCATTCGTAAATGTACCCTCTTTCTCCAAAAATGATGAAGCTGGCAATAAAACAGTTGCAAGCTTAGCAGTTTCAGTCATAAATAATTCGGAGACAATCAGCATATCTAGATTAGACAATGCCTTTATTACTTTTTGAGTATTAGGATCTGTCTGAACAACATCCTCTCCTATAATCCAAAGAGCTTTTAAATCTCCAGAGATAGCAGCATCAAACATTTCAGGAATTTTCAACCCTATATGAGAAGGGACATCAACTCCATAAAATTGATTGTATTTCTGATTTACTTCGGCATTCGTAACATCATAATAACCAGCTCCCTGATGAGGTTGAGCACCCATATCTGCAGCACCTTGTACATTGTTTTGTCCTCTCAATGGATTAACTCCTGCTCCTTTTTTACCAATATTACCAGTAATCATAGCTAGATCTGCAATTAATTGAACTGTAAAAGTTCCTTGAGTATGCTCAGTAACCCCTAATCCATGAAATTCCATTGCTGCTTTTGCTGTTGCATATGCTATTGCAGCTTCTTTAACTAATTCTTTATCAACTCCAGTAATAGCAGACAACTCATCCATATCCAAACGAAGAATCTCTTCTTTCATTTCTTCATATCCCTCACATTTTTCCTTGATGAACTGCTTATCTTCAATTTCTTCAGTAATAATATAATAAAGCATCATATTTAACAAAGCAACATTAGTGCCTGGCCTTAATTGTAGATGATAAGTAGCATATTTAGCCAATTCTATTCTTCTTGGATCTATTACTATTCCTTTGACTCCCTTCATTAACCTTTGCTTTATTCTAGCGCCAGTAACAGGGTGAGCATCAGTAGCATTAGCTCCAATTATTAAAATAAAATCTGTATGGTCGAGATCCTCAATTGAATTAGTAGCAGCACCAGTACCAAATGTTCTTTGCATACCTAATGCTGTAGGCGAGTGACATACACGAGCACAACAATCTATATTATTGGTTCCTATTACTGCTCGAATGAATTTCTGCATTAAATAATTTTCCTCGTTAGGAGTTCTTGCAGAGGAGATACCAGCTATGGAATCTGGCCCATGATTATTTTTTATAGCATTAAATTGGTCTACCATATAATCATATGCTTCATCCCACGAAACCTCTTCTAAAATTCCATTTCTCCTTACCATAGGACTTTTTAATCTATCTGGATGATCATAAAATTTAAAGGCGTATCTACCTTTTAAACATGTATGACCCAAATTTGCTTCTGCCTCATAGGGAGCCTGTATAGATAAAATCTTATTATTTTTTGTAGATACTTCTAAATTACAACCTACACCACAATAAGTACACACTGTTCTAGTTTTTTCAGGTGTAACTACCGACTTAGATTGAAAAACATCAGAAATAGCACTTGTTGGACATGCTTGTGAACAAGCTCCACAGCTCACACAGTCAGAATCCATAAAACTTTGGTTATTTCCTTTAACTATTTTAGTGTCAAATCCTCTTCCAGCCATAGATAATACAAATTCCCCCTGCACTTCATCGCAAGCCCTTACACATCTATAGCAATTAATACATTTAGAAAGATCTGAAGTCATATAAGGATGACTAAAGTCCTTCTCATAATGGAGATGGTTATCACCTTCAGGGTACCTAACATCTCTGATTCCAACTTGAGCTGCTACTGTCTGTAGTTCACAGTTTCCATTTACTTCACATGTTAAACAGTCTAACGGATGATCAGTCAACACTAGCTCAATAATATTCTTCCGTAACTTTAAAATATTTTCAGAGTCAGTATAAATATAATTACCTTCCACAACAGGAGAATGACATGAAGCCATTGTCTTGGTCTTACCTCCTTTTTCTATTGCCACATCAACACTGCACACCCGACAAGAACCAAAAGGATCTAAATTAGGTGCATCACACAAAGTAGGCACCTGTTCATTTCCTATATTCCTTCTAACAAAAGCTAAAATAGTCTCTCCATCAACTAATTGATAAGGTATATCATCTATGTATGCGGTCTTTTTCATTTATCTGTATCTTTTTTTTATCGTTTAATTTGATATTAAGTTACATTTAGGTTTATATAATTATCTATTTTTTAATGTATTGCGCTAATTCATCTTCAAAATAATGGAGAATATTATTGATAGGTAGAGGAATACCTCCACCATGAGCACATAAAGAACCAGCTTCTAATGTATCCAGTAGGTCTTGAATAAGCGAATGCTCTATTTTATAATCTTCATTGATAGCTTTAGTGAACATTTCCTGCCCCCTCTTAGTTCCTAATCTACAAGGAAAACACTTTCCACAGCTTTCATAAGCAGCAAAATCAAATAAATGCTCTATATATTTCACCATTGGATAGCTCTCAGGAATACTAACTACTGAAGCATGACCTAATAAAAAACCTTCATTACCAAAAGATTCAAAATCTATCGTTAAATCATTTATTTTACTAACAGGAACAACTCCACCTAAAGGACCTCCAATCTGCATCGCTTTAACGGGCTCCTTAAATCCTCCAGCATCCTTATAAATAAGATCTGCTAAAGAATAACCCATTTCAACTTCGTACATTCCTGGTTGCTTAAAAAAACTATCTAAGCATACTAACTTAGTCCCACTTGACCTTTCAGTGCCAATACCCTGATACCAATCTCCTCCTTTTTCAATAATAGAAAAAACACTAGCAAGTGTTTCAACATTATTCACTATAGTAGGTTTATTGAAAAGGCCTTGCTGTGTAGGATAAGGAGGTCTAGTTCTTACTTCAGGGCGTTGACCCTCTATAGAATTGATTAAAGCAGTTTCTTCACCACAGATATATGCTCCTTGAGCTTTGATTACTTTAAAATGGAAATTAAAGCCACTATCTAAAATATTATCTCCTAATAGGCCTTGTTTTATAAGCTTTTGAATATTTTGTTCAATAATTTCAACTGAATCCGGGTACTCTGCTCTAATGTACAATATACCCCATTCAGATCCAGTAATAAAGCCAGAAACCATCATTCCAAACAGCACCAATAAGGGTTGTTTTTCCAATAGGTACCTATCTGAATAAGCTCCTGGATCACCTTCATCTGCATTACAAATAATGAATTTAAGTTCGTTTTCAATATTTTTACATGATTCTAACTTAAATCCCATAGGAAAACCAGCTCCTCCTCTCCCTCTAACATTAGAAGTTTTTATTTCTTCTAACGAAGCCTCTTTACCCATTTTAATTACTTTCTCAAGAGCCTTTTTAAAAGCATCTATCGACAACTCCTCACCTGTTAACACACTTGAACCTGAACAATGAACATGATAATTATCACCACCATTAATTTCATTTCCACCTACTATCTCTGCTATATCTGTATTTGACCTTGAAGAATAATTGACCCCATTAAAATGAAAAGCTCCATTTTCGTGACATCTTCCCAAACAGCACATATGACCAATTTCTTCTTTTTTAAAATGTTTTAATAGCTGTTCATTTAAATTATTCTGAGTACCTGCACATTCACAAGCTGTACCATTACAGATATATACTTTCTTGTTTTTATTGTCCTCTTTTAAGAAATCATAAAAAGTAACAGCACCATAAGTGTTTGCTCTACCTACCAAAAAGTCATCAGCTAATTGATCTAATTGATCTTGAGACAATGAATGATTCTCTGCATTAAGCTTACCCATTTTATCAAACAAGCTCTCATTCACTCCTTTTCTACCTAGCAATTCACTTAAATTCTTAGACATATAGCTATTTTAGTTGTTATAAAATTAACATATTCTACTTATTAAGAATATCTAGTGGCTTTTTTATCTCTGCAAAAACCAAAAACAGAAATCCCTAATTCTTTAGCAAAATCTACAGATAACGATGATGGAGCAGATACAGCTAAAAGAACTGGAATTTTACCCATAAAAGTTTTTGTTACAATTTCATAAGAAATCCTACCACTTACTGCTAAAAACTTAGATCTATCTAAGAGGTTTTTATTGATCAACCCTCCTATAACTTTATCTACAGCATTGTGCCTTCCTATATCTTCCCTAATAATAAGCAGCTCCCCATTTTCATCAAAAGCAGCAGCAGCATGAGAACCTCCAGATTGAGCAAAACCCATCTGTTGATTCTTCATTTTATCTAACAACCTGTCGATTATTTCAGGAGAAAAACTAAACCCACTTAATCTATCACCTTTAACAGAAAGGTCACCCAATTCTCTTTTTCCACAAATTCCACATGAAGACACAGAAAGCAAGCTTCTGCTATTTAAATACCCCTTTCCAAGTAAGTTAGATGGGATATCTACATTTAATGCAGTAATATAACCCAACTTATTTTTATTAATATTATTGAATTTCAATGGCATATTACCTTTGAATATATCTTCATTATGAAGCAAACCTCTTACCATATCTTCTTCAAAACCTGGAGACCTCATAATTACTGTAAAAGGTTCTTGATTAATATTGATCTGAAGAGCTTCTTCAATGGTCAAATAATCATCTACTCTACTTAAAGATCCATTTTCAAATTTCTCCCCTTCATATTTAGGAAGCTCAAACATTAAGATAATCCTGAAATTTTACCATCATTGTCAATTTCCATTCCTTCAGAAGCAGGAACAGCAGGAAGTCCAGGCATCCTCATCATTTTACCTAAAATAGGGATAATGAATCCAGCACCCGCAGCAAATTCAAATTCACGTACATTTACTGTAAACCCCATAGGCCTTCCCAAAAGAGCATCATTATCACTAAATGACTTTTGTGTTTTCGCCATACATATTGGCAGGTGATCCAATCCAAGATCTTTAATTCTAGCTAATTCTGTTAATGCTTTTTTACTATAATCTACTCCATCAGCTCCATATACCTCTTTAGCTATAGTGTCAATTTTATCTCTTACAGATGAAGACCAATCATACAATGGCTTAAATTCATTAGAACCACTTTCAATTTCATTTACAACAGCTTCTGCAAGTGCTGTCATTCCATTACCACCAAGCTCCCAGCCTTCTGCCAAAACAGCATTAACTCCTAGCTCATGACATTTTTTTATAATAAAATCAGTTTCTTCAGTAGAGTCTGATGGAAAAGCATTAATCGCTACCACTGGATTTAATCCGAATTTTTTACAATTCTCAATGTGTTTTTCCAAATTATCAAAACCTTTCTCTACTCTTTCCAAGCTTGGGGTATTGTACTCATCCTTTTTGGCCCCTCCATGGTGACGTAGCGCTCTTATTGTAGCTACCAAAACCAATGCTTTTGGAGACAATCCACCTGATACACATTTAATATCTAAGAATTTTTCGGCTCCAAGATCAGCTCCGAAACCAGCTTCTGTAATTACATATTTACTTAAAGAAAGTCCCATTTTAGTAGCAATAATGGTATTGGTGCCTTGAGCTATATTCGCAAATGGTCCTCCATGAATAATCGCTGGGTTACCTTCTAAAGTTTGAACTAAATTGGGCTTAATAGCATCTTTCAACAAAATAGCCATTGCATTTTCAGCATTCAGGTCACGAGCATAAATAGGCTTCTTATCAAAAGTAAGTCCGATAAATATATTACCTAACCTTTTTTTAAGATCTTCAAAATTTTCAGCCATACATAAGATAGCCATCACTTCAGATGCAGGAGTAATATTAAATCCATCCTGTCTTGGAACACCATTAGCAGTTCCTCCTAATCCAATTACAAGATTTCTAAGGGCCCTATCATTCATATCCATGACCCTTTTCCAAACGATAGTACGAGGGTCTATATTAAGACTTCTAGTCTTGCTTTGGATATTATTATCGATTAATGCCGATAATAAATTATTGGCCTTTTCAATGGCAGAAAAATCACCTGTAAAATGCAAATTAATATCCTCCATAGGAACAACTTGAGAATAACCACCTCCTGCAGCACCACCTTTAATTCCAAAAACAGGTCCTAGTGAGGGCTCTCTCAATACAACAATTGATGATTTTCCAATTTTATTCATCCCTTCAGTTAACCCAATAGATGTAGTAGTTTTACCCTCTCCAGCTGGAGTAGGTGTCATTGCTGTAACTAATATTAAATTACTATTTTGAATGCTGTTTTTATCTAACAGGTTTAACGGTAATTTAGCTTTATATTTACCATAAAGCTCTAGTTGATCTTCTGTTATATTTAATTTAGAAGCAATATCATTGATATGATTCATTTTGGCTTCCTGCGCTATTTCGATATCTGATTTTGAGTGTCCCATAGATGTTAAATTATATCGATGAAGATAATTAAAAAAAAGAATTACAGTGTTAATAATTAATTATTCAATATTAAAGAAAACCATTTTATATTCAAATATTGAACATTAAATTTACGCCTTACAACTTCAATAAATTATGAAAAATTATACTTTGGCAATTCATGGAGGTGCCGGAACTATATTAAAATCAGAAATGGACTCTTCAAAAGAGGAGCTTTATAAAAATGGTCTAGAAGAGGCACTAAACAATGGATTTAAAATTCTAGAAAATAAAGGCTCAGCGCTTGATGCAGTAGTATTAGCTGTTGAAATCCTTGAAAACAATCCATTATTTAATGCTGGTAAAGGAGCTGTTTTTTCAGCAAACGGTAATCATGAAATGGATGCGTCAATAATGGATGGCAAAACATTAAAAGCAGGGGCAATTTGTGGTATAGAAGGAATTAAAAACCCGATAAAACTCGCTCAATCAGTAATGAATAACAGCAATCATGTTATACTTAGCGGTAAAGGAGCGATTGATTTTGCAATAGATCAAGGGTTTGAACAGATAGAAAGAGATTACTTTTTTGACACCTATAGACATGAGCAATGGCAAAGAGTAAAAAAAACAGATGCCTTTATTTTAGATCACTCACCTAATAAGGCTGATAAATATGGAACTGTTGGTGCTGTCGCATTGGATCAAGATGGAAATATAGCTGCTGCAACATCAACTGGAGGAATGACCAATAAAAAATATGGGAGAATTGGGGATAGTCCAATAATAGGCGCTGGTAATTATGCCAACAATAACACATGCGCTGTATCTTGTACTGGGAGTGGAGAATACTTTATTAGAGGGGTTGTTGCCTATGACGTTTCTTGCTTAATGGAAATGAAAAACCTTTCACTTAAAGAAGCTGCCGAACTTACTATTCATAATAGAGTGAAAAAATTAGGCGGAGATGGAGGTTTAATTGCTATTGATAAAGATGGAAACTTTGCTTTACCATTTAACACAAAAGGCATGTATAGAGGCGTGAAATCTAAAAAAGGAATTCATCAAATTAATATTTACTGATCAAAAGGTTCTTCAATTGGCAATACACTAACAGACCTATCACTTAATCTAAACCTATCGCCATTGGCTAAAATGTGTGTTGTTAAATTAGAGATAGACATAGGTGTTCCTTCTTTCAACAACGGATGATTATTATGAGTTAAATTATTAGGATCGAGTAAAATAACCATTCCAGAACCTATCACTTTAAATTCATTTCTATTTTTAATAATAATACCTGTATCCTCTGCTAAACCTATTCCTATTTTATCTGGAAATCTCGCAATAGCTTCAGACAACCTTCCAAATCTGCCTCTTCTAATAAAATGAGTATCTATAATTAGATCGTTAATTAAATGCAATCCTTCTCTCATTTTTACTGCACCTTTCACCATAGACTCTTCACTGCTTCCACCCATGATCATTTCAGTAACCATAGCCATAGCACCTGCACTTGTACCTGCGATAACAAAAGTTTCATTAATAAATCTACTCAATAATAAATCGTGAAATAATGTACCTCCAATAATATCAACAATTTTAGATTGATCTCCTCCAGAAAACAACACGCCATCTGCAGCTTTTAATTTTTTTAAAAATGCAGGTGAATTACATTGAATCTCGTTTCTTATATCTAAAACACTTACACAGTCACAACTAAGCATATTAAATGCTTTCATATAATTATCAGCCACTTCATCAGGAATTCCAGAAGCAGTAGGAATAATTAAAATATTGGCATGAATACCACCAGCTTCTTTTAAAATATGAGATAAAATACCTTCAGTAATAAAGTCGAAATCTCCTTTGTCATCAATTCCTTTATCTTCATTTCCTCCAATAGGAATTAGAATACCTTTTACCTCTTCCATAATTACAAAATCTAATTTTATGCAAATATCATGTAATCATAATAAAAATTTAAATTGTTTACGTCATATAAAGAATTATTTTTGCGCTCATTTTTGAATTATTTACAATAAATAAATAACAAATAAGTAATGAAAATACTGGAAATCAAGGCAATGAGAGGCCCAAATTATTGGTCAATCAGAAGACATAAATTAATTGTTATGGTTCTAGATTTAGAGGACCTAGAACAAAAACCAACCAACAAAATAGATGGTTTTCTTGATAGATTAAAGGAAATGTTTCCAGGAATGTATGAGCACAGATGTTCTATTGGAGCACCTGGAGGATTCTTTCAAAGAGTTAAGGATGGAACATGGATGGGACATGTAATTGAACATATTGCTTTGGAAATACAAAGCTTAGCAGGAATGGAAGTAGGTTTTGGCAGAACTAGAACCTATGGTAAAGAAGGTGTCTATTTTGTTGTATTTGATTACATAGAAGAAAAGGTAGGTAGATATGCTGCAAAAGCTGCCTTTAGAATTGCTGAAGCACTTATTAATGGTGAAAGGTATGACCTTGAAGAAGACATTCAAGAGATGCGTGAAATTAGACAATATGAAGGCCTTGGACCTAGCACTGCTTCTATTATCGCTGAAGCTGAATCAAGAAATATTCCTTGGCTTAGATTAAATAAATATTCTCTCTGTCAGCTTGGGTATGGATCTAATCAAAAAAGAATTCAGGCTACTGTTACTAGTCAAACTAGCAGTATAGGTGTTGAATTAGCATGTGATAAAGATGACACAAAGCATTTACTTGAGCAAGCAGAAGTTCCAATCCCAGATGGTGATATAATTAGAACTGAAAGAGGTCTTAAAGAAGTTATAGAAGATATTGGCTACCCAATAGTGATTAAGCCTGTGAATGGTAATCACGGTAGAGGCATTACTACTAATATTAATAACATTGATGAAGCAATAATAGCTTTTTCAGCAGCTAAGGAAGTCTCAAGACTTGTAATAGTAGAAAAATACATAACAGGAGAAGATTTTAGAATACTAGTGATTAACAATCAATTTGTTGCTGCAGCAAAAAGGTCTCCAGCCCATGTAATTGGAGATGGAAAATCAACTATACAACAACTTATTGACAAAGTAAATGAGGATCCAAGAAGAGGTTTTGGGCATGAAAAAGTATTAACTAAAATAGAAGTTAACAACCTTACATTAGAGATTCTTAAAGAGGAGAATTTAACACCTGATTCTATTGTTAAAAAGGATGAATATGTAAAGCTTAAAAACACAGCTAATTTAAGTACTGGAGGAACTGCAGAAGATGTTACAGATATGGTACACCCATCAAACATCTTTATGGCTGAAAGGATTTCTAAAATAATAGACCTTGACATCTGCGGAATTGACATTATGGCTGATACGCTAACTGAACCCATTTCAAATACTGGTGGAGCAGTTTTAGAAGTTAATGCAGGTCCAGGATTTAGAATGCATCTTCAACCCTCTTCTGGACTACCTAGAAATGTTGCTGCTAATGTAGTTGACATGCTTTTCCCTCCAGGTGAAAACTCAACAATACCAATTATTGCTGTAACTGGCACCAATGGTAAAACTACTACTACTCGTTTAATAGCTCATATAGCAAAAATGAAAGGTAAAAAAGTGGGTTACACCACTACTGATGGAGTATATATTCAAAATAGATTATTAATGACTGGTGACTGCACAGGTCCTGCAAGTGCAGAATTTGTCCTTAAAGATCCTACAGTAAATTATGCAGTATTAGAATCTGCAAGAGGTGGGCTTTTAAGAGCTGGTCTAGGTTTTAAAAAATGTGACATTGGTGTTGTCACTAATGTTGCTGGTGATCATCTTGGTCTAAAAGGTATTCACACAATAGAACAATTAGCCAAAGTAAAAGGGGTAATCCCTGAAACTGTAAAACCAGATGGTTATGCTGTTTTAAATGCCGATGACGACCTTGTTTTTGCTATGGCAAATAACTTAGAATGTAATTTTGCTTTATTCTCCATGGATGAAAACAACCCAAGAATAAAAAGACATTTCAAAAGAGGTGGGATTTCTGCTATCTATGAAAACGGATACATCACAATATGTAAAGGAGAATGGAAAATGAGAGTATCTAAAGTAGTAAATGTTCCTCTTACAATGGGTGGAAAAGCTAGCTTTATGATACAAAATGTACTTGCTGCAGTTCTTGCCTGCTATTTAGATGGATTTAAAATAGAAGATATTAAAGTAGCTATTGAGTCTTTTATACCCTCACCTTCACAAACACCTGGTAGATTAAATATGTTCAATTTTAAGAATTTTAAAGTTTTACTTGATTACGCTCATAACCCAGCAGGTTTCAGAGCTATTAAAGCTTATGTAGATCAAATACAGGCTTCTAAAAAAGTGGGAATTGTCGCAGGAGTTGGAGATAGAAGAAAAGAAGATAATAATGAGCTAGGTGCAATTGCTGCAGAAATGTTTGATGAGATCATTATTAGACAGGACAGAAACCTTAGAGGTAAGAATGAAACAGAACTTATTGATGAAATTCACAATGGAATTAAATCTGTTAATCCTAATAAAAAAGTTGACATTATACGCTCAGAAAAAGAAGCAATTATACATGCTATAAAAAATGCGAAAAAAGACTCATTGGTTATTGTAAGTAGTGACGTAGTTCCTGATGCACTAAACCTAGTGATGAAGCTTAAAGAAAAAGAAAGAGTTAAAGAATAATAAATTTATTTGTAAAGTACAGGAGTTACCTCTTTTTCAGTAAAAAAGATACCATACTCCTCAAGTTCTTTTAATATTGGAAGATATATTTCTTTTTGTATTGGCAAATGAACACCTTTAAGTGTTATTTTTTTATTTAATATCATTTTAGCACATATAGCGACAGGTAAACCAACTGTATCGCTCATAGCAGTATAGGTTTGATCTTTGCCAATATAAGTCATGTAAGAGCGTATTTCTTTTTCTTCTCCATTAAGCTTAAAGTTTAGTTTGTGCCACATGACTATCATGTCTTTATCCTCTGGTTCTAACGTCCATTTATCTTCTAGAATTTTCTGTAAAATTTGGGCTGGAGTAGCATTTTTTAATCCTATTTTTTTATTTTCGAAAATACCTAACCATATTAATTTCTCCCATATATAATCATCCTGCTCAATACCAAGTTGGTATCTAAATTTAAGCTCAACAGAATCATGTGAATTATATGATAGAAAAGAATTTATAAAATCTCTATTTGTCATCTCCTCAGACCCTTCAACCACATATGAATCATCTGTTAACCCTAATTTTACAAAAACATTCCATGCTCGGCAAAAGCCGATCTTTCTTAGTGTCCCCCTAAATATAGTTGGGATATTTTCTAGACCATATATAGAGCGATATCTTAAGGAATCTCTATTGGCATAACCCTCAAATTTTCCATAACCTTCAATTTCAATAATTTCAGTCCTTCTGAAGAGATTATGATAAGGAATATATTTGTACTGCCCTTCCTGAATAAATTTTGCAGCTCCACCCTGTCCTGCTAAAACTACATTTCTTGGATTCCATGTAAATTTGTAATTCCATGGATTATTATCACTTTCAGGAGCAATTAATCCACCTGTAAAAGATTCAAAACCCTTAATACATCCACCAGCATCTTCAATTTCATCTAAAACTTTCATAGCTGACATATGATCAATTCCTGGATCTAACCCCATCTCATTCATAGCAATTATACCAGCACTTAAAACTTCATCGTTTAATGCTTTCATTTCATCTGTAATATAACTTGGAGTGATCACATCTGTTTTAAAAGCGATACAATCTTTAACAACTTCCATGTGAAATCTTGCAGGAAGCATTGAAATAACAATGTCCGCATTTTTAATCTCATTAGCCCTGTCTTCAGAGTTTAGTGCATCAAAAACAAACGCTTCTCCATTTGGATGACCACTAACCTTTTCCTTTGCAGTAGCTAAATCCATATCCCCCACTCTAACTTTCCATTGCTGTTCATTTGAATGATCCAAAAAATATTTAATCATTGTAGACGAACTTCTTCCCGCTCCAATTACAAGTATGTTTTTCATGATAGTTTAAATTAATTAAGCACAAATCAAATCATTTTTTTTCACAACTAACAATTCATTTTAAAGAATATTTGGCACGTGTTTCGCATAGCGAAAAACAAATATTACTTTTATCCTAATTTATTATGACAATGAATCTAAACATAATTCCTTTTGTAATATTCTACTTAATTAATTTCATAGGTCTATCTCAAGATCTATATAATAATCTTATTATAAAATCAGAGGATTCTACTCATTTCATAATAACAATCAATGATTTCCAACAAAACTTAAATCCTAATTGTAACATTAAGGTCACACATATATACGATCAATCTATATCCTTACAAATAAAAATTATCGACTCAACAAATCAAACTATTGAAAAACAGATCTTTTTTGAGAAAAAAGAAATGGAAACAAACGCTAAGCTGATTAAAAAAGGAGATGATTATAAGTTTAGATTTATTGGAGAAGTTAATCTAGGACAATCTGCTATTGATAGTACGCAATTAATTATTTCTTATAATGAGAATGAAAAAACTATTAATAGTCTAGATTCTACAGCTATAGTTGAAAATATAAACACGGATAGCATTTCTGTAACCAATGACTCAATAATAATAAGCCCTAATATCACATCTTATTCAGGAAAAATTGGTTGTGCTCATTTAGCTGGATCAGCTCAAATAATTATTAATGAACTAAACAAAGAAATATTTTCGACTCAAAAATTAGAATTAGCTAAAAGCAAGATTCAAAAAAACTGTTTTCTTTCTGATGATATTGGAAAAATTATAAGTGTGTTTGAATTTGATGACCTTAAATTAGAGTTGGCAAAATTTTCTTACAACTATACTTTTGATATTGAAAACTATAATGTAGTCATTCAATTATTAGATTTCAATACCTCAAAAAAATCATTATCTGACTATATAAAGCAATTATGAAGTTGAATTATTGGGCAAGTTTAAGTGCAATTATTATTGCAATTGGAATAGGTGCAGGTGCTATTGGAGCTCACACACTAGAGAATGTTTTAAATCATGAACAGCTCACGATATGGAATAAAGCTGTGTTTTACCATCTTATTCATGGACTAGGAATATTGATTATAACTATTATTGCCAAGCTCTACATCAACATCAATTTTAATTGGTGCATTTACCTTCTTTTAATTGGAATCGTTTTCTTCAGTGGTTCACTTTATTTAATTGCACTTAACAATGGATTATTTGGAGAAATTCAGCTCTTAAAAAAAATATTGATTCCTATCACACCCATTGGTGGCATCTGTTTTATATCTGGGTGGATACTATTGGCAATTAAACTTAAAAATACCTAAAAAAAGGTATTGTAAGATCTATCTTCTCATTTTAGATTTGCAGTATGATTTTAAACTTATAATTAAAAATCAAAATGAAATTTAAATCAATTTTAGTAGCTATAGTTTTTGGGTCTAGCATTAATGCTCAGGTTACAGGAACAAATTCCAATACTAACGAACCCATGAATACAGCTCAAAACATCATCTCTGGTAATGGTGGAAAGATAACTGTATCTGGATATGGTCAAATAGACTATAATCAGCAATTTGCAGATTCTGTTAGACATAATGGAAAAATGGATGTCCATAGATTAATTACCTTTTTTGGATATCAGTTTGGAGAGAAAACTTTTTTTGTTACTGAAATTGAAATGGAGCATGTAAAAGAATTATATGTAGAGCAAGCATTTGTTCAGCACAATATCAATCAATTCTTAAATTTTAGAGCAGGTTTATTACTAATTCCTATGGGAATAGTAAATGAATATCATGAACCTACCACATTCAATGGCGTTGAAAGACCCAATATAGACGGAAAGATAATTCCTACAACTTGGAGGGAAATGGGTTTTGGTTTTTCAGGAAAATTCAATGCTGCCTCATTAAAATATCAGCTATACCTAGTCAACGGTTTCCTTAGTTATGATGGAGAGGGGAAATTGAGAGGGACAGATGGTTTTAGAAAAGGAAGGCAAAAAGGAGCAGAATCAATTTTTAGTTTCCCCAACCTATCATCTAAAATTGATTACTATGGAATTAAAGGATTGAAATTAGGCTTATCTGGGTATTTTGGAAAATCACAATCTACTGCCTATGAAGGATTAAACTACGATAATGAAGCAGCCGTTTCTCATGCAGATTCAACAATTGTCGGAACTTCTATGATTGGATTAGATTTTAGGTACAAGGTCAAAGGGTTCCAAGCTAGAGGACAAGTGATCTATGCTAACAATTCAAATGTGAAAGCTTATAATTCATTAACTGGAAAAGATCTTGGTGAAGAATTCTTTGGATATTATATAGAAGCCGGATACGATGTTTTTAGATTTTTCAAAAAAGACCTTAATCTTGAACTTAATCTATTTGCTCGTTATGAAAACTATGACACTCATCACAAGGTTTATTCTGAAATGGATCAAAACCTAAGCTTTGACAGAACCGACATTACTGTAGGAGCAGGATTAAAACTAGCCAATGGCGCTGTTCTTAAAATAGATTATCAACGATTTACAGATTTAGATATCAATACTGCTGAAAGAAACCAGATCAATGCTGGTGTTGCTGTATGGTTTTAATAAAATAATATGAAAACAATAGCTTTTTGCCTTACACTTTGCCTATTCACTTTTAACACAAGTGACATTGATTGGTTATCGGTAAATGCCAAGAAAAAATTGGATAGAACTATTTCTAAAATATGGAAAGATAAAATCATTTTTAAAAAAGAGATTTTAATACCAATTGAAGATCAGAAAAAATTAGGATTTAAGGTCAAAGACCAAAGTTTATATGAAATTATTATTGAAGATCAAATTGAAGGTTTTTTATTTATAGATTCCAAACGAAGTAAATTTGATTTGTTTGACTACATGGTAGTTCTTAATAAAGATTTAAGCATTAAAAAGGTAAATATCTTAGTTTACAGAGAAGATTATGGAGGTGAAATATGTAGCCCAACTTTCCTAAAACAATTTAATGGGAAAAATTACCAGTCAAAATTAAAATTAGGTGAAGATGTTCAGGGAATTTCAGGTGCAACTATCTCATGCAGACAAAGTATTTCTGGAGTGAAAATTATTACAAAAAAAGCCAAATTACTTCGTGAAAATGGTTATCTATAAATTGAATTTTTAAAATTGGATTTTACAACTAAATTAAGAGACCTACCACAATATGTTAGAATATCAATTCTTGCATTTCTTATCACCCTTTCTTTTGGATACTATACTGGTTTATTGTTTGTAGAAGACACCACACAATTTTCTTCAGAAGGCATTGACCTTAATTACAATGGAAATGAAATTATTTACTCTGAAAATGAATCACTGGAGAATGAAGAAATCATATTCAATGAATTCGAAGAGACTGTGGAATTAAATGAACCAATTAAATTTAAAAAATCTGAAAAAGAAATCATTACAATCATTCATACTCATGTGCTTTCATTTTCGTTAATATTTTTTGCATTAGGACTTCTATTGTGTTTCACAAAATATCCCATAAGGATCAAAAAATTATTAATTATAGAACCCTTCCTGTCTATCATATTAACTTTTGGAGGCATCTGGTTATTATGGAAAGATGTAAGCTGGATGAAATATATAGTAATGATTTCAGGAATATTATTAACCATAACCTACGTGATCAGCACTCTATTGATCACTTATGAATTGTTTAGAAAAAATAATCAATAAACTAGTAATTTCAATGTAGGGTTTAAAGGATCTGCATTTGCTAAAAGTTGTTTTGCATAATCATCTTTCAACGCTGCATAAAGAGGAATAAAATTATCTGTTCTTTCTGATAGTTTATTTTCTATCGAAATTCTTTCTTTTATTTTTTTCACTTTACTTAAATATTGAGACTCTCTTTTCTTGACATTCTGAAGGATTTTCTTTTCAGTCTTGAGCAAAATATTATCTATCTTTTTTAACTCCGCTGCAAAATAATTAGTTAAATCTATATCAAGTTTTTGGGCCTTATCAAATAAACTTTTTTTCATTTGATCCAATAACTCATATTCGTGAGAAAGGTCGATTTTAATTTCTTTATTATCAATAATTTTTTTCACCAAAAGGTCATAAGGAACAAATAAATCATCTATAGAAAGTCCCTGTTCAGTCCACCAGCTAAATTCTTCAGAGGATAACCATGCAAAGCTTTCTCTAAGAAAAACCTTAGGAAATTGCACATCCAATGATTTAAAAAGTGTTTTTAGCTGAGCCCAGTAAGTAATTTCTGCCGGACCACCAACATAAGCTAAATTAGGCAGTATTAGCTCCTGATAGACAGGTCTTAATAAAACATTTGGACTAAAAGAAGCTGGATCTAATTCAATCTTTTTAATCAATTCATTAAAACTAAACTTTTTGCTTCCAATCCAAAAAAGGTCCCCTTCAGGAATAATACGATGTCTTTTATCCTCATCAAAACAAAATAAATTAACAGGTCTTGATTGAACCTGAATAGGGTATCCTGCTTTTTCTAGCTCATTATTGGTAGCCTTTACTTGATCCGCTGATATTCCTTCCTCAATTTCCTTTTTAAAAATAGGGATCATTGCTTTCTTTAATTCATTATCATCACCGTCAATGATCAATAAATTATAATCTGTAAAAAAATGATGAACCCAATACCTTGTAACGTCAGCCCAGTTATCTCTTTTAAATGCTTCAGAAAAAACTGCCATTAACTCTTCACCCCTACTATCAGTTTTAAAAATTGATTTAAGCTCATCTAATGCTTCAGCAAATAAAGTAGTTTTTAATCTCCCTACTCCATTCTTATGATCACCTTTAATATTAATTCTATGGTTATAAATAGTTGCGGAGCTAATTTCTTCAAAATCATGATCTTCAGAAGCCATCCAAAAGACAGGGATAAAAAACTTATCCGAATGTTGTTCTTTTAAAACTTCAGCTAATTTAATTGTAGAAATAATTTTATGTATAAAGTATTGTGGACCTCCAAACAAACACAGCTGATGACCTGTTGTAACCGTATATGTATTAGTATCTAATATAGATCTCAGACAGCTTGGCTCATTGATGTTAGCTCTTTCATATTGAAATGACAACCTATCATATAATAATTGCCTGCTGTTATTGTCAAAGCTCTTATTTTTAATTTGTTTCTCAAAATCAGTTTTTGAAAATTCAATATCCAAAAAAGCAGCCATGTCTGGAGTCTTATTTAAGTAATCCTGAACAAATCTTGATGGATAGATTTTATTATCTAAAGGAATGCTACTATACATGATAATTCAAAAATAACACAGTTCTGTAAGATAGTTTAATATTTATTCTGTAAAGACTATTATAATTATAAATTTGGGCATGCCAAATAAAAAAAATCTTCTAAAAGCCATGGGGCCTGGTATTTTATTTGCCAGTACTGCTATAGGAGTTTCTCATTTAGTACAAAGTACAAAAGCTGGAGCAGGATTTGGATTTGGACTTCTTTGGGCAATATTACTTGCTAATTTATTTAAATATCCTTTTTTTGAATATGGATCAAGGTATGCTAATGCTACTGGAAAAAGCATAATTGATGGTTACCATCAACTAGGCAGGTGGGCATTATGGTTTTACTTTATAATTACAATAGCATCAATGTTTTTTGTATGTGCTGCTGTAGGAAAGGTTACTTCGGGATTCATGGAGAATTTATTTGGCATGGGGCATCATTTATACTGGCCTATGACTACAACTGCATTAGTATTGGGAATATGTGGTACCATTCTGATTTCGGGTAGATACAATCTATTGGACACACTTATAAAGATCATTGGCATAGTGCTACTGCTCTCTACATTAATAGCTTTTACATTAACATTAATAAATGGGCCTTTACCTAAAACTGCAGTTTTTATTGAAGTAGATCCTTGGGGAGCAGCAGGATTGGCTTTCTTAATTCCATTAATGGGTTGGATGCCTACAGCAGTGGATCTATCTACATGGAATAGTCTATGGACAATAGAAAGAATTAAACAAACAGGATACAGACCAAAACTAAAAGAAACTTTATTTGATTTTAACTTCGGATACATTACTTCAGCGTTGCTTTCTATTTGTTTTGTAACAATGGGAGCTTATATGCTCTATGGAACAGGTTTTGAAATGCCAAAAGCAAGTGATGAATTTGCTGGAAGTGTAGTTGGTTTATATACAGAAGTTATTGGAAGCTGGAGTTACATTATTATAGCTGCAGCTACTTTTTCAATTATGTTTGGTACTTGTATTGCGGTATTTGACGGATATGGTCGAGCATTGAAAAGAAGCTCTGAGCTTCTATTCCCTATAATGATAAAAAATAATGAATCAAATATTTCTAAATCTCTATATCCTCTATTTATTGGTATTCTCATTTTAGGAACATTCTTATTAATATGGTCATTTGAAGGAACTGGAGATTTTGGAATATTAGTTAATATTGCCACTATTATCTCTTTTCTAATTGCTCCAGTAATAGCCATATTTAATTTTATTCTGGTACAAAAAAAATATATCGGAAAAGAAGCTACTCCCCCATTATGGATGAGCATTTTAAGCTATTTAGGCATCCTATTTTTAACAGGATTCAGCATCTATTATTTAGTCAGTTTATTTTAAGAGCAAATGGCTATCTTTGACCCCATGAAAAGATTTTGGCTTCTAATATTGTCTGTTTTAATTTTGTTTGATTCAAAGGGACAAACCAATACAATTATTCAATCTGAATCTCATGCTGAGGTTACTCTTTCGGAACATAAAGATCTCTGGAGGGTTACTCTTCAAAATATGGAAATGCCACATCCAGACGGAAAAAGTGAGAAAGCTCGTTTAGAAAAGCTAAAAAGAAAATTAAGCTTAAAATACCCAAGAAAATCTGCACATGGATTTATTCAAAAATCTTCTGATTCTCTACCTACAATAGAAATTGAAAATGGGTTTGAAGGAAATACCTATAACAACAGAGTTCCCAACGATAACACTCTCGCTATTTCTAATGATGGGATCATAGCCACTGGCATCAATTCTACCTATTTATTTTATAACACCCAAAATGACAGTGTAATTGATCAGGGAACTTTACATTCATTTGCAGCTGGTTTTCCTCAGTTCAATACAGTAAGTAAATATGATCCAAAATTTATTTATGACCCTAACGAGGATCGATTTATCGTCACTTTTTTAATTGGGACAGTCTACCAAAACAGCAATATTTGTGTTGCTTTTTCTTCATCTAACAACCCATTAGATCCATGGAATGTATATTTAGTAAGTGGTAATCCACTAGGAACCGATCATTGGACAGATTACCCAGCTATTTCATTAACTGAAGATGAATTATTTATAACAGGAAATTTATTAGAAAATGGTGTGAGCTGGCAAATTGGATTTCAACAATCATTAATCTGGCAGATCGATAAGTTTGATGGTTACAATGGTGAATCTTCTATAGACATGCAAATCTGGAGTGATATTATTGATGACACAATTCCTTTAAGAAATATTCATCCCGCTATGGGCGCTAGAGGATTAACAGGACCTAATCAATATTTACTAAGTAATAAAAATTTTTCAGCAGAAAGTGACACTTTGTATATGATTGAGATCACTAACACTTTAAGCAGTGGACAGTCCTCCATTAACCTAACAAGATTCAGCTTAGAAGATCATTACTTCCTTAGTCCTAATGGTCAACAATCTATATCTAAAGAATTGGCTACAAATGATTCAAGGTTATTAGGTGCAATCATAGATGATGAATGGATTCAATATGTACATCACTCAATGGATACAACTTATGGCACAGGAGGTATTTACCATGGAACGATAGAGAATTATAGCACTAACCCAGTTGTCTCTGGAAATATTATTTCAGACTCAATTATAGATTTTGGTTATCCCAATATTGCATCTACTGGTATTAACCCCAATGAAAAAGAATGTATTATTGGATTCAATTACACTTCACCTGTTGACACTAATGGACTTGCTTGTTTTTATATGAATAACTCATCCATGTATTCAGACAGAAACATCTTAAAAGTAGGTGATGCCCCTATCAATAGTTTTGTTTCTGGTAATATTGACAGATGGGGAGATTATTTTGGCATTCAACGTTACTATAGTGAGCCCTGCAGGGTTTGGATGTCCGGTATGTTTGGAAAAACAGTTAATAATGGAAGCTGGATCAGCAGTATAGCTGTTTCTGACACTTGCAGAACACCTGATCCAATTATTACTATAAATCCACCTTTTTCAGAAGGAAGTTTATTTCCCAACCCAGCTATAGACTGGATCACTTTTGATTTCACACTCAATGAAACAATGATGGTGTTGATTGAATTATATGATATTCAAGGAAAATTAGTGAAAGAGCTTTATAATGATTCTGCAAAAGAAGGTCAAAACAGATTAACATTTAATGGATATTACCTAAAAGCTGGTGTTTATTTTGTTAGGATATCCAATGACCAGACCATTCTATTTACTGAAAAGTTAATAAAGAACAATTCTAATTAACTTTTAAATCGTTTAATACAGATAAGATTTTTCACCATTGATTATTTGGTAAATTTTTCCTTGATCATCTTTATAGTACTTAGCATGCCCAAGCTCATTAACGATTTTTCCATCTTTATATTCTACTGAATTAACTAATACATTATCAACATACCAACTCCACTTTCCTTCTCTTTCACCCTGCTTGATTTTACCTTTTGAATAGCCGTTATTTAATGAACCATTAGGGCCATCAGTATTATAATTACTATAGAAAGCTCCCGAGTACAATTTACCTTCGTAATAATACAATCCATCAGTATAAGTTAGATCCGATTGATTGATTATAACGCATATCTCATCAATATTTTCATTTTGAGAAAATGCTTGATTAGATAAAAAAATGGATAAAGTAATAAAGGGGATGATTGATCTTTTAATTGCTGATTTCATAACATGTGGATTATAAGGTTTATACCCTTATAATACAAAATCAAATAAAAGTCACATTCATAGGATTATAACTGAATGCATTAATTGGTCTCAGAGTCCCAAACATACTCAGAAATAACTGCATTGTTTTTGAAATAAAATGTTCCCCACCTAGAGACTACTTTTCTAAACTCATCTCCTTTATTTCCTTTAACAACATATCGAATGATCGTGATTTCAACAACATCTCCTGAACTATTTGTACGCTCATGTTGTCTCTCAGTAACACCTTCAGGATAATCAATTGCAATTTGATCTTTATAGCTATCAACAATATCAGTTGGGTTGATTTCTTTGATATCATCTATTTCACTATTCACTTTTTCATTACTTCTGATATCATTTGAAAGAGCATCACCTAAATTCTCTGAATGTTTATCCTGAAAAGCTTCAATTTCAGTTGTATTCATTTCTCTCATCATTTCCATTTCAGTTCTTTCAGAAAACCTTTCATCATCTAACATTTCCTTTTCTGTATAAACGTTGTATAATTTATCAGTGCTGGATTCTGCTCTTAAATTTTCCTTATCAGACTCTTTATCATGATACCTATCCATTTCAGGTATAACTACCTCTTCTCTTGATATATCAGCATCTTTAGCTAACTCTGAAATCTTAGTGTCTAATTCCTCTTTATTGTCATAATTTGAAAATGTATTGTTTCTTGCATTATTATCTAGAACAGCATCTTTATCTGAAACATTATCCTTGTAATAATCTACTTCTGGTATATTTTCTTGCCTTGGAATATCAGATTCAACAGATAAAGTTGAGATTCTAGTATCTAATGACTCTTTACTGTCATAATTTGAATAAGTAATTGTTTTTAATCGATTTACATTTACTTCTTCAGTATAAGAAACATCATCCTTATATAATTCTACTTTAGGAGAATTATTTTTACGAGGTTCATCTCTATCAATAGCAACCAAAGATTGGTCTGATTCCAATTTTTCCTTAGCAGTATAATTATCAATCGAAAGCTCCTTACCTCCTTCAATCCTACTATCTTCAATACTTGTTAAAGCATCCTTATAGTAATCGGTTTTAGGGATATTTTCTTGCCTAGGCAAATCTCTATCTAAATCATTTTCAGCTATTTGATTTATTAATTCTTCTGTATTCTCATGATTTTCAGTTGAAACTTGATTACCATAATCAATTCTTTGATCCATAACATTGGATTCCATATCTTTAAAATGATCGAGCTGAGGAATTGTTTTTAGCCTATTGTCATCCGCATCTTGTTGCTCTTTTGTACGCTCAGTCTTTATTTTGTCAATTTCATATAGCCTGTCTGAATTTTCCTTTATATGATCTTCTAGCACATCAGATTTTTCTTTAAATTCTGTATCCTTTATCTCACTAATTAGTCTTTGTTTTTCATCGTCTTGTTCAATCCTTCCTTTAAATATTAGATTATCAATTTCACTTTCACTGTACTTTCCTGTAACTTCCTCACCATATAAAACAGTATAATTATCTATTTGATTTTTAGAGGGATCAATATTGTTGGCATTATTGGCTTTTTCAGCAGCCAACCTATCTAATATATCGTTGATCTCCCTTATTTTATCTTTAGGATATGTCGCATCATTTTGAATATTCAATGCATCCTGAAACCTCTTCAAAGCCAGCCTATATTTTTTTTGTTCGAATGCCGAATTACCAGCTTTAATTAAATTATTAAATTGAAGTGTAGATTTTTCTTTACTTGCTGCAGTCATTCTATCCTCTTCTACTTTTCTTATTTGTTCTGGCGGATATGGATCAGTTGGTTTCAATCCTTTAGCTCTACGATAAAGTTCCAATGCTTTATTATAATTTTTATCTGCATACATCTTATCTGCAACCTCAATGATCTTCTGATATTGCTTGTCTAATTCTTCATCTGCAACTTCTAGCATCCTGTTATTGATCCAATCGATCTGTTCTTGAGGGTAACTCTCATCAGATTTAGTATCAAATGCCTGCTTGTAATAATTTTTTGCTTTGGACCATTGTTCAGCATCTCTAGCAGCATCTGCCTGATTGATCAATTTATTATATTTATCTGTTATTGCTTGAAGTTTTTCTTCATTTTGTTTATTCTCTAATAGGTCTTTAAGAGTTCTATCAATTTCAGCAATTTTTTGATCAGGATATCCATCTTCTGGATTCATGTTTTTAGCTCGTAAAAAAAGTTCTTTAGCTTTATCGTAATTCTTGGCATTGAACTGATCATCAGCTGCAGCAATTAATTTATCATATTGTTGCTTAAATTCATCTTCTGTTTCCTTTTTCATTTGATCATTGATCCAATCGAGCTGCTCCTGAGGATAAGATGCTGAACCATCTACCATATTAGCATCTCTATAAAATTGTTTGGCTTTCATCCATTCCTTTGCATCTCGTGCTGCATCAGCTTTAGCTATAAAGTCATTATATTTTGAATTCTTTTCATTTGATGCCGCCTGATTTTTTAATTTAATTTCAATCTCTGCTAATTTTTGTTTTGGGTAATATTCTTGATTATACAATGCCAATGCTGCCTCAAATGAAGTTTTTGATTTTTCATAATCGTCTTCAGAGAACTCTCTATCTGCTTTAGCAATTAATTCATCATATTGCTTACGTTTACTGGACTCATTTTCAGCGTTAGCTTTAAGTTCTTCTAATTTTTTATTAATCTCTTCAACTCTATTTTTTGGATATTCTTTTTCATATAACTTTAATGCATTTTTATAGCTGATAAGAGCTAAGTCCCATTTTTCTGATTCATATTCATTATCTGCCTGTGCTATAAGTTTGTTATATTCCCTGTTCTGATCCTCAAGTTGAGCTGTTAACCTTCTTATTTCCCTGATTTTCTCTAAAGGGTATGATTCTGTAGGTTTTAGGTCTTTAGCCTTATTATAAGTTAATAGAGCCTGCTCATAATCTTTATTGGCTAAAAACTCATCTGCCTTCTGAATAATTTCATCATAATCTTTCTGAAGATTAACTCTTTTTTCTTCCTCAATTTTTAAATTAATGGCCTCTATTTCTTTTTGAGGATAGATCTCAGAAGGTTTTAAATTATAGGCAGATGTATATAGGTCTTTACTTTCATTCCAACTTTTAGCATCTCTTGCAGCATCTGCCTTAACAATTAATTCATTGTATTGATCCTGAATTTCTTGTAAAGAAGCCATTTCCTTTAACTTAGATTCTACTTTTAACAGCTTTTGTGTGACTACAATATTATCAGGAAATATTGACTTTGCATTTTCATATTGCTCCTTTGCTTTATCGAATTCCAAAATTGCAAAGCTCTTATCACCTTCTGATAATAATTGATCAAATTCTAGCTGTTTTTTATCTTCCTCCTCTTTTTGCTGCTTTTCTTCTGCAATTTTAATATCAATTTCTTTAAGCTTTTCTTTAGGGTAAGGTTCTTCAGAATATATTGTCAATGCATTATTATAATCTCTTTTGGCTTCTTCCCATCTATTGTTATTGAAAGAATTATCAGCAGCGGTTATAATATCATCATAACGTTGTTTTTTAGCTGCTTCATCTTGAGCAATACGATCTAATTTAGTATTGATTTCATCGATTTTCTGTTGAGGATAGAGCTCATCAGATTTTAATTTTTTCGCATCTACATATATTGCCTTAGCCTCTTCCCATTTTTCTGAATAGTAAAGTCCATCTGCCTTAATAATCAATTCGTCATACTGTCTTTTAAGTTCTGCTTGTTGTTGTTGAAGCTCTTCAATCTCCTTTAATTTTGCTTCAATATCATTTATTTTATTTTTTGGATATGCCTCTTCTGGCTTGATTGTTAAAGCTTCATTGTATGAAGATTTCGCATCTTTGTAATCCTGATTATCAAAATAGCTATCTGCTTTATCTATAAGATCTTGATAACGTTTATCTGTTAAAGCTTGTTGAGCAGCTTCTGATTTTAATTTTTCAGCTTTAGTTATCTGCTCATTTGGGTATTGTTCAGAAGGTTTTATCCTTAGCGCGTCTCTGTATTTAGAAATAGCCAAATCAAAATCTTTAGCTGTTAAAGCTTGATCAGCATCAGCTATTAATTTATTATAATTCTGTTCATTGGCTTGTTCTTTTGCTATAATCCCATCAATTTGTATAATTCTATCCTTTGGATCTCTTTCCGTTGGTTTAATAGCAGAGGCTTCATTGTATATTTTTTTAGCATTAGGCCAATCTTTTTTATCAAAAGCTTTTTTAGCCTCTATCATTTTATCCTGATATTGTTTATTTATCTCAGCATTGGCTAGATCATCTTTCCGTTTATTCGCTTCTTGAATTTTAACATAGGGAACCTGATCACCTGGTTTTAATGACTTTGATTGTTCATAAACAGCAATGGCTTCGTCAAATTTATTAGATGACAATAAATTATCACCTTTCTGTATCAATAATTCAAATTCAGCATTCTTCTTTTTCTCTTCTTCTTGGAGCACTAAGTTTTTCTCTGCATCCTTAATCTTTTGTTGAACATTTGCATCCTCCTTAATCTTTAATGCTTCTTTATATTTAATAATAGCAACACTATAATTTTTCTTAGAAAATTCTGTATTCCCCTGAGCAACCATTTTGCGGAAAAGATCTTCTTGTTGCCTTTGCTTGTTGGCTACCTGCTTTAAAAATTTCTCTATTTCATTTTTACGTTGATTTAAATAAGTATAATCCCAATCTAATTTACTGGTTGATGGATCTATTCTTGCTTTACCAACTGGTTTATTGGTAACTATTGAATAATCAACTTCTGGTTGTTCTTTAAATAAAGTTACGCTAGGTTCAATAAATGTTTTTTTCTCCACCTCATCAGCATAATACCCTTTTTTTGCATCTAATATTAATGTTTTTGAAACATAACCAGCTTTAGAAAATATTAATTCAAAAATATGACCAAATTCACAATGCATCTCCTGATATTTCCCATTAGAAGCTGTTGTTTCTGTCTTAAAAACAGAACCATCCCTTTTAATCACAACTTTAACTCCCTCTAATTTACTCCCAGATTTATTGGTCACTTTACCAGAAAATATCAATACAGGGTCATCCTGTCCTATTATAGTGTTGAACACAGAAATAGTCAAAATAAAATTTAATACTATTATATGTTTAATCAATCTCATTATAACTTCAAAATATTGTAAAATTTTAATTTAGCTATAGCAAATCATAGTTTAAACGATATTTTACAAAATTCGTTACCTATTTCACAAAAATAAGACATCATATCCTATTAATAATTAAGTCTATTAATTATTACAAACAATTCTATTAAAAGTTCAATAGATTATTTAAAAAAATAAAAACTTAATAACGCTAATAAATTAATAGAATACAAACTACAGATAAAAGCAATGAAAAGTATAAATCTATACTTACCTATAAATATTTGTTGTTTTAATCTATTACCTTTTAAACAAATAATTGAGCTTAGCCCTAAACAAGCAAAATAAGTATAAAGCACATAATTATTATGAATAATCAAAACTGGAGAGAGCAACATTATTATACCAAATAAATAATTAGAGTATATACTATTATCATTTGAGTAAAAGTGTTTCAAAAATATTATACCGGCAACCAATAAAGATAAAATTGCCAAAAGACTAAACCACTGTATTATTAATGGATTTAAAAAAGTAAACATATGAATTGGTACACCAATAGATATTATAAATATTAATAAAGAAAATATAGAGACAGGGGATTTAACAAGAAAACACAATGCTAAAAATGGAATCAAAAATGGAAATATAGGGATAGGAGGTACAAAATCACCTAAAGTTAACATATTAGACAATGCATAAATAAAATATAATAATGTTAAATAAAAAGTTAATTTTTTATCCCATCTCATCTAATAATGTCATTTTTTTAAAATTAAAATCAAATATAGTGTACCATAATTATAATTCAACGTTATAAGGGTGTAACTAGTATACGAGGCGATTAAAGTTAACTTCGAGGAAACTGGTTATTTCTGTAAGGTGGTGAATACCGTTACTAATTAGTAGCGGTATTCTCTTTTATACAAAGTATTCTTTGAATGATCTATATATTGAATAAATCGAAATAATTAAAATACTAAATACCCATAACCAATAGCCATAAGCAACTCCAGAACGATCTTCTAATTGAAAATACCAAAAAAGAGAAGATGAAATTGCTAAAATAATTACCGGAATCAATTTATATAATTTTACAGAAGACCTTTTAAACGACCAATAAAATAGTAAGATCACCCAAACAAGAACTAGAACATTTAAAAGGAAATATAAATAGTCAAAAATGGTTTCTATAAAAGCATATTCAGCTAATTGAAAAAAATACAGCTCAAAACCAGTTAAATTATTTTCAGTAAAACTATAAAACGGCAAAAAACAGGTTGTTATAAAAAAAATAAGGAGAAAGGAAACAATAAAATTTCTGTATTGTAAAATCATAATTAAGGAAATATATCAGCTGCAATTTGCATCGATTTATTAAAAGCCACTTCGTTTAAACCGTGAGAGATATTTCTTTTATTCAAAAAATAAATTAGATTTTCTGTTGCCATATTTCCCATTAACTGATCATCTGCCATTGGACATCCACCATAACCTTTAATAGCACTATCAAATCTACCACATCCACTATTAATAGCACTTTCAATTTTCTCTTCCCAGGAGGAAGGGTTAGTATGTAAATGAGCTCCAAACTCTACATCTGGAAATTCATTAATGAGTTTTTCAAAAAGCCATTTAATATTTTCTCTATTACTTGTGCCAATAGTATCACTTAAAGAAAGGATCTTAATTCCAAATTCATTCAATAGTTTCTCCGACCAATGTGCTACAATATGAGGACTCCATTCATCACCGTATGGATTTCCAAAAGCCATAGAAAAATAGGTCACTAATTCTTTATTGTTTTTTATACATAAATTTTGAACCTCTGCTAATCTATTTAAAGACTCTTTTATGTTTGAATTAATATTTCTTTCCTGAAAAGTTTCAGAGACAGAGAAAGGGAAGCCTAAATAACTAACCTCATCATATTGAACAGCTTCTTCTGCTCCTCTTTTATTGGCAACAATTACCAAAATTTTTGATTTTGTTGTGCTAAGGTCAAGTTTTGGTATTACTAATTTTGTATCTGCCATTTGAGGCATTGCCTTAGGGGAAACAAAACTTCCTGCATCTACTGTATGAAAACCTACTTTTAGTAAAGAATTAATATACTTTACTTTTTCAGCAGTTGGAATCATATTTTTCAAACCCTGCATAGCATCTCTAGGGCACTCTATCAATTTCATAATTATTGATTTTGCACTAAAATAAAGAAATTCATTATCCTTTAAAGGGTTTCAACTTAATAACCCAAGAAAATAGATAGATTTATTTGACAAGAAACTTGGCAACTACATCAGAATCATCAATCACAGTAAATAGCTCATATATTCCAGCTCTATATCCATTTATTTCTAAATCATAGCTATGAGAACCAGCTAAAAGTCCATTAATATTAAACTCTTTAACGATCTGACCCAAAGAATTGATGACCTTAAACTGCACATCAGCATCTTCATTCAAATTAAAATTAATAGTTAAAAGGCCATTGTTATCAACAGGATTTGGAAATAAAGAAAGTGTAGGGTCAGCTGAAAAATCCTCTTCAACAACCTTTACATTTCCATCATAAGGTCTTGTGTTATAAGCAGTACCTGTTACAATAATATCATTTAAGCTATCTAAAGGAGCAAAAGGAATAGTTGTCATTCCATTATCTACTATTCCTGTACCTAAAATATTATCATTTTGAGTTAAGCAGATCAAAGCACCTTCTACATTACAATTCGTGATAGTTAATGAAGATGAACCTATATTTAATTCAGTAACATGAGATGCAGTAAGGTCAATAGGGTCTTGTGTTCTAATAACAACCGAAGGGTCACCAAAAAACACCCAAGTTTCAATTACCTCTCTACCCTGAAAACCATAATCATCCAACATTTGCATCTGACCGTTGTAAAATAAACCTCCCAATGTATATTTTTTATTTTCTTGATATGATTCAACCAATATATCAACGATCTCGTCCTGAGTTGCCATAGGTGGTGCCCAAGACATTAATATAGAAGAACCACAAACTGAAATTGCACCAGTAGTGCTATTTGAACCTGTTGCAAGCATCCATGCTTCAGACATACAAGAACCTGTAGTGAAGGTCCCATTATTACACGCTACAGAAATAACAAATGGGTATTTACCTTCATTGGTACAAGAATTAATATGAGAAGAACTAAAGTTTCCTGTAACACAAACATTCTGAGCACCATGACCAGTATAATTAAATAAAGTAATTCCATCGTTAACAACATTTTTAATGTCATTACTATTAGGACTACCAGAAGCATCAGCACCACCGTGAGAACCATCGTAGAACTCAAAAACTTCAGAAAAACCAAAATTCAAAAGATCTGTTCTAATGTTTCTTAAATGTTGCCAATCAGCCTCACCATCATCTCCATAACCCTGACCTTCATCTGAACCTAATCCAATGGCCTTTGAATACCAATCACCAGATAATGGATTCGTTTCATACTCCATATTTCTATCTAATATTTTTTGTAGATTTTGAGAAGTTGATGCACTGAACCTTCCAACAAACACATCCGGATACCAATCATTAGTACCTGCTAATAATCCGTATTTAGCATCAGACCACTTTATTTCCTGACCAGTGCTTCCAGCATTGTAGCAATTTACATCAGCATGATCACCAACCAATAATAAATAAATCATATCTGGATGATTCTGATAATAATCACTAACATAATTATAGATCGATGATTGAGAATTACCCACTTCACTAATTGAAACAATTTCATTAGGAATTCCTTTTCTGTTTTTCCAATTCATGTAATCATTCATGTCTTCCATTAACTCATCCTTACATATGATTAACATGGATCCATCCTCTGCAACTGGATCGTATTTTTCAGCTTTATAATTCAAATATCTTTTTTGATTCATTTTGTGAACATTCTTTAAATGAACTCTTGACTCCTCTATTTCATTTAAACCAATTTCTTTAGTGTCATTGATCACTTTAATATTGATCACATGGTACACCCTTAAAGTTTTAGTAACTGGATTATATTGAATTGGAGAAAATTCCACTACCTGTCCCCTAGTCGATCGAAAAACATAAGGATCTCTTAACTTAACTAATTCCCCTGGATAAAACTGATCAATTGAATATGTTTTCCCTTTAACAAAATCAACTGTAGCAGGATCAATATTTCTATATAAATTACCTTTTGAAGGGGCAATTTCAACATTCATATAATCCGTATATGATGAGGATAGCAGATCTACAATTGTTAATCCGGTATTCGCTATTTGTATAGAAGCAGATATTTTTGGTATATCTGGATTATTAATATCTAAATTAGGTACACAATTATTAGCAGAAACAATAAAATGTTCAGACCCATTTATCATACCAACTGAATGAAAATTATAATCATCAAATTCTAAAGAAAGTGTGATACTATTAGAACTTTCAGAAATATATTTTATAACATTCTCTGCATGTAAATTAAAAGCTAAATAAAATAGAATAAAAAGAGATAAAACTTTTTTCATAGAATAAGATTAATTTATGTCTAAATATACAAATTCAATTGAAACAGAATAGTTGCCTAAAAAGGGAATTATCAACTAATATTTTAAACAAATTGGAATCCTATATTAAATTATTTTGAATGTTAGAGGATAAACAATATTTAGACTTGATATTATATGATACCAATTTTTCAGATTTAAAGACAAGTAAATATTATATTCGCAGTTGGTTATCAAAAACAATATGAGTATTCAAAAAGAAATAGAAAAAAGAAGAACTTTCGGAATTATTTCCCATCCAGATGCTGGAAAAACAACACTCACTGAAAAATTACTATTATTTGGAGGTGCCATACAATCTGCCGGTGCTGTAAAAAGTAATAAGATCAAAAAGTCAGCTACATCAGATTTTATGGAAATTGAAAAGCAAAGAGGTATTTCTGTAGCTACATCAGTAATGGCTTTTAACTATTTAAATAAACAGATTAATATTCTAGACACTCCAGGTCATAAAGATTTTGCAGAAGACACTTATAGGACCTTAACTGCGGTTGACAGTGTAATCATGGTGATAGATTGTGCCAATGGCGTAGAATCTCAAACAGAAAAATTAATGGAAGTCTGTAGAATGAGAGATACTCCAGTAATTGTTTTTATCAATAAAATGGATCGCGAAGGACAGGATGCATTTGACCTACTGGATGAATTGGAAGAAAAACTTTCTATTAAAGTAAAACCTTTAAGCTGGCCTATCGGCATTGGTGAGACTTTTAAAGGCGTATACAATATGCACCGGAATCATCTAAATCTATTTGATGGAAACAAAACAGGAATAGAAAGAGACATCCTTTCAATAAACGATTTAAACAATGACAAACTGGGTGAATTAATAGGAAAAGAAGATGCTGATATTCTTAGGGAAGAAGTAGAATTAATCAATGGTGTTTATGACGACTTTAATCCTTCTGATTATTTAAATGGAAAATTAGCGCCTGTTTTTTTTGGATCTGCCCTCAATAATTTTGGGGTACAAGAACTTTTAGAAACTTTTCTTGAAATATCCCCCACTCCTAAAGGAAGAGAAACCGACAAAAGAAGCGTAGAACCTGAAGAAAATAAATTCAGTGGATTTGTTTTTAAAATTCATGCTAATATAGATCCTAAACATAGGGATAGAATTGCTTTTTTAAGAATCGTATCAGGGAAATTTGAAAGAAATAAATTTTACAATCATATAAGATTAAATAAAAAACTAAAATTCCCTAACCCTACCAGCTTCATGGCTTCAAGTAAAGAAGTAATAGATGAAGCATATCCCGGTGATGTTATTGGGCTATATGACTCAGGAAATTTTAAAATTGGTGACACACTTAGTGAAGGTGAAAATTTCAATTATAAAGGAATACCTAGCTTTTCTCCTGAACTTTTCAAAGAGATTCAAAACGATAATCCTATGAAAACCAAACAACTTGAAAAAGGAGTCGCTCAGCTAACAGATGAAGGAGTTGCTCAGCTTTTCACTATGCAACCAGGAAATAGAAAAGTAATTGGAACAGTAGGAGAATTACAATTTGAAGTCATACAATACAGATTGCAACATGAGTATGGTGCTTCTTGTAGCTTTATTCCTAAAAACTTTTTTAAAGCATGTTGGATGACTGCTAATGAACCTGCTAAAATTGATGATTTTATTAAAAGAAAAGTAGGTAATATTGGATATGACAAAGACCTAAATCCAGTTTTTCTTGCCCCCTCTACTTTTTTGCTCAATCAAGCCGAAGCTGATTACCCAGATATTACTTTCCATAAAACATCAGAATTTAAGCTTGATGAATGAATTAATCAACAATTTTAATTTACGGGTCTACGCTCTGATCATTGAAGATAAAAGTATCCTATTAAGTAAAGAGCTTATAAGAGGAGAAATTGCCATTAAATTCCCTGGTGGAGGGGTTGAGCCAGGTGAAGGCGTATTAGATGCTCTTCAAAGAGAAGCTAAAGAAGAATTAGGACAACTACTAACCACTCATCAACATTTCTACACCACTGATTTTTTTCAGCAAAGCTCCTTTAACAATCAAGACCAATTGATCTCCATTTATTACAATGCGTCTTTAAGCAGCGAACTAAATAACCAAAACACTATTCCACTACCCGATCATCCTATTTTCTTTTGGAAAAATATTAATCAAATTCAAACCAATGATCTAAAGTTTCCAATTGACAGGCATGTTTTAAAACTACTTAAAGCGAGATAACATTCCTTTACTTTATATTTACAATTCATTAAACTTTAAAGCACTTTTAGTGTCTATTATAAAAATTCAAATATGAAGAGACTGATCTATTTCTTTATTTATACTTTTCTTTTCCATAATCTATCGATAACTGCTCAACAGTTCAGTGATTTTGAAACCTGGAATTCTCTGGGTATTCAAAAAAAATTATTTGATAACAACTTAACCCTTTCATTATCAGAAGAAATCCGATTTAAAGACAATAGCTCTACAATGGATCAATTCTTTACAGAATTTGGAATAAAATATAAATTTTTTGACCATTGGTCTATTGGGACTGGCTATCGAATCATCAGAGAAAATGAGGGAAAAGATCCTAATTCGAAACAAAAAAGATGGAATACAGACCTTGGATTCAAACATGATATTGAGCGATTTTCTTTAGGATATAGAATTCGCTATCAAAACAAAAGCTATTCTGGTGATTCTAAAGATGAAGGAGATGTTCCCGTTCAAAAATTACGAGCAAGGCTTAAGGTCAATTATAATATTAAAAATTGGAAATGGGATCCTTACCTAGCTGCAGAACTTTTCTGGACAAAAGAGACTATCCCTGTCAACAACTATATTGAGTCGATTCATGTAAATGACATAGAGGTTTCTGGTTTACAAAAGATTCGTTTAACATTTGGTACATCTAAAAAATTCAAAAAAATAGGTCAGCTCAATCTATTTTATCGATTCGAACATGAATTCAGCAAATATCCTTACTCATATATTGAAATGAATGACTGGTCTACTCTAACTCATGGTCCAGTAGCTAATAATAATTGGCACGTATTAGGCATCAATTTCAACTTTAATCTCTAAGACATCTACAATGAAAATTTTTCTAAAATACTTTTTTATACTATCTCTTATTTTTGGCTGTATCACATTCACTTTTAACAGCTGTAAAAAAATAGACACTTCTGAAATAGGTTATCTTAATCCAGATTATGGCGTTGTTTTTAATCAAGATGAAGTACAAAGATTAGACATAGTGATCGATCCAGAATACTGGACGGTCATGCAAGAAGACCTGCAAGAAATTTTAAGTCAGCAAGGCCCTGGAATGGGATTTTCTGATCAATCTCCTATTTATATCCCCTGTCAAGTATTTCACAAAGACAAACAATGGTATCATGTTGGAATTAGATATAAAGGGAATTCAAGCTTAAATAATCAAAATAACAAGCATCCATTTAGGTTGGAGTTCGATCATTTTGATAATGAAAATCCAATGATTCAAGACCAGTCTTTTTACGGATTCAAACAACTATCTTTTGGAAATGGTTTTAAGGACCCTTCCTTTTTACATGAAAAGATCGCTTCAGATGTTTACCGAGAATTTGGTATCCCTTGTGCTAAAACTGCTTTTTACAGAATTTATATAAATTATGGAGAGGGTCCTATCTATTTTGGTTTATTTACCATGGTTGAAGTCGTTTTTGACACAATGCTAGAAGAACAATTCGGAAATAACTCTGGCAATTGCTACAAACCTGATGGTAATGGCGCTCGTTTAAATAACATCAATCAAATTACAAGCGACTTTTTCGCTAATAAAACTAATTCAACTGCTTCTTTAGATGATATTAATGAATTAGTAACTGCACTTGTTTCTTCTAATAGAAATAGTGATCCAGCAAAATGGAGATCGGACTTAGAAGAAATTTTTAATGTAGACTTGTTTCTTAAATGGTTAGCAGCCAATACCACCATGAAGAACTGGGATACTTATGGACAAATGACTCATAATTATTATTTATACAACGACCCTTCTACAGATAAGCTTACATGGATACCTTGGGATAACAACGAAACTTTCTCTGATGGACCAGGTGGTGGTGGACCTGGAGGTCCGGGTGGGCCAGGTGGTGGTGGACCTCAGGCACTTGAGTTTGACTTTAGTGACCTCTCTAATAACCCTATGAGTAATGGAATTGTTGCATGGCCATTAATTAGATATTTATATGATGATGCTGTTTATAGAACTAACTATGATGACTATATAGACCTTTTTATTAATACTGCATTTGAACCCGGTAAAATGACTGATCAGATTACTGCTGCACATGAATTGATTTCACCTTATGTTATTGGAAATGAGGGAGAAATAGCCGGATATACCTTTCTTAATAATGAAGCGGAATTTACCTCATCATTGAATGAATTGATACAGTTTGTTCAAGATAGATACAACGAAGCGGATGCTTATACGCCCTAATAATTCTATTGTTTAATAAGTTTAATAACCCTTGAATTATTATCAATTGTAACACAAAATAGATACACTCCTTTAGACAGATTTTGCAATATCGGAATATTACTGTTATCTATGATCAAATGATTGTCTGCTTTATAATGATGGTTATATATCTGTTTTCCATATATATCATATAAAGAAACACCTATATAATTACTCGGTTTTAAACCATGTAATTCAACAAAAAACTGATCTACAAAAGGGTTAGGAAAAACTTTAACATCTATAGTGTTTTCTAAATTACCATCGGCTAAAAAAGCACAATCTACAGCACTTCCGGGAAGGTTATTATCTATCCACTGCAGCCTGTCCTGGATCCAAGTTTTAAGATAATCCAGCTCATTTGCATAATTATTACCCACATAATTGTTGGGCCACACATAAGAGCTAAGAATATCCCAACGATTAAAGTTTCTTTGTATTGGAGCTAACAGCAAATTACTCACGCTATCAATCACATAAAAAATAGAGTCTGTATGAAATGGGCCCTCTCTTAACTCCTCCCAACGACAATTGATTCTATTAAGGAATTCAGGGTCACTCAACATTCTATTCCACCAAAACGGGATCTCCCATCCCCCAGGACAAAAGGAATTAAAATCAGTCATCCACCCTGTATGTGAACCCCCTAAACAATAATCTGCATTACCCAAAGCTAAATTATAATCCCATGGTGGACCAATGTATAGCTTGCCGTTTTTACTTTCTTTATCCTTGTACAAAAAGGTACTCAATCGATAACCATCTACATTTTTAGTAGCTTCTGTTAGAAGCATATGATCTACAAATGAATTAATATCCGCATAACTTCTATATCCTAAAATTGAATCCTGATAATTAGGACCAGAAAGTACATCTTCAAAAGTCGTTATATAAGATTCTATGTAATTTTTTTGCGCTGGCAGAATATCGTCTGCTTCAGGATAATGATATAAAAATTCAATACTTTGTGGGTTTGATGAAATAGTTGGATATGGAGAGGTCCATGAAGCATTATTTACACCAGTAAATTTATCGATCTTTACTATATAACCACCAGTTAATGAATCACCTGCAAGATCATCAAAATCTAGTGTTGCAATATCCACCCTTCCATTGTCTTTTTTAATCTTCTCTGTAAAAAGATAAACTCCTTTATACTCATTATTAATTATCAATTCACAAAACTGTGTCCTAGGTGCATAATAATACATTTGACGTCCCAAATAATAGGATAGAAAATTTCTTAATAAAGATTTATCGCTATATGGTCCATGAAAAACCCAATCGTTCTCTGACGGCATTCCAAACAAAGGCACATTCAAATTAGCACCTGTACCATCCCTAGTTTCAACTCCATATCCTTTTTTGGGAAACATTGCAGAAGAAGAACCCCTAATTTCTATTCCAATCTCTCCATCATATTCATTGTAAGGATCTGTATTATTATTGTAATTTCCCGCTCCATTATTTACAATCCCCATCTGTGCCGTTATTTTTGGCTCATCTATTATGGATTGGCCTAATGTATTAATGTAAATCAATGGAAGTATACTTGAATCTGGTAGATCGAAAGCAATACTTGTATCGATATTCAGCTGATAATTACCCATTGCACCAGCATCATAACCATCAATCACAAAATAAAAAATAGTATTGGGTTGTAATAAAACTCCCGAAAGAACAGAGTTATAGGGTGCAGAATAAGCAGGAGATTGGCAACCATCTTCCTGGCAAGCTATAGGTATTGTATTACAAGCACCTTGATATATATAAAGCTGAGAATCATAATCTGTAATAGCCTCACATAAGGAAGCATCTATAAACTCAGGTGAATTTCCAGTTATATAATAATATACCTGATCTGGAGCTCCACCAACATTACCTATATCTGGACAATTTTCATAATAATCATCGATAGCTGTTGCAGTATTACCTATACCAACAAATGGTATCGAAAAAATCTGTGTAGCCGAAGAACAATCCTCACCTCCCGACTGTGAGGACAAAGTAGCGGGTAAGAATAGAAAAATTAAACCAATTAATAAAAAATGCATATTCTTACAATATATACAAAATACTATTTATCGAATAGCTTTTCCAATGAATTAAAGGCCTTAAATTCTAAGGCATTACCTGAAGGATCTTGAAAAAACATTGTAGCTTGTTCACCGGGCTCACCTTTAAATCTAATATAGGGTTCAATTATAAAATCCATTTTCAAAGATTTTAAATGATCGGCTAAATTTTGCCAGTCTTGCATAGTAAGCACCACTCCAAAATGAGGAACTGGAACACCATGACCGTCTACTTGATTATTATTAACATTCGCTTTATAACCAGTTTCATGAATAACGAATTGATGTCCATAAAAATTAAAATCCACCCATTTTATATCGGACCGTCCCTCTTCCATCTGCATTACTTCATTATAAAACTTTCTACATATCTCTAGGTCATGTACTGGAATAGCCAAATGAAATGGTCTTAAAAGTTTTGATTGATTCATTTTAAATCAAAATATGAGTTAAAGATTTAATTTACTGGACAAAATTCTCCATTTTTTTCAAAATATTGTAAAGCGTCTACAGTTCTCAATACTTCATCTACATTTCTAACCAATGTAAAAAAGTTAGTGATTTGATGTTGTACAACTCCATTTTTATCAATCAAAAACAAACCCCTGAAAGGAATCATTGGACCAGTAGAAAAAACCTGATCATTTTCATCAATATCATATTCACCAAACAAAACACCATAATTTGTACTAATAGTTTTGGTACTATCTGCAACAATGGGATAAGTTATTCCTTCAATTCCTCCATTTTCTTTGCTTGTCTTTAGCCAAGCTAAATGAGATTCCTCTGTATCTGTAGAGCAGGCAATTACTTCAACATCTTTTGATTGAAAATCGTTTAACTTATCCTGAAATTGATGCAATTCATAAGGGCATATTCCAGAAAAATCTTTGGGATAAAAAAAGAAGACGACATATTTTTTACCTAGAAATTGTTCCAAAGAAAATTGATCTACTATTTCATTACCATGTACTACTGCTTTTGCAGAAAACAAAGGTGCTTTTTTACCAACTAATGATGACATTTACAATTATTTTAAAAGTTAAAATTCGTATCTATTTTCAGCTGTAAAGTAAAATAAAAAAAGTCAATCAATATCTATAAATAAAAAATATCGATAATTTGATAAATTAAACTAAAACACCAATTGAAATCAAAAAGAAATATTTTAATTTAGACCTCTAATTTTTTGAAAGCAGTTATTAACTATACAATAGAACAATTATGGATAATGAAATGAAATGTCCTGTAGCACACGGAACGAATTCACAGCACTCTCTTGGTGCTATGTCAAACAATCAATGGTGGCCAGATCAATTAAATTTAGATATTCTACATCAGCATGATGCTAAATCTAACCCAATGGACGAAGGGTTTAATTATAGAGAAGCATTTAAAAACTTAGATTATGATGCTCTTAAGAGAGACCTTAATGACCTAATGACTGATTCTCAAGATTGGTGGCCTGCAGATTATGGACATTATGGACCATTTTTTATAAGAATGACCTGGCATGCTGCTGGTACTTATAGAAATACTGATGGCCGTGGTGGCGGTGGTACTGGTGCTCAACGATTTGCTCCACTAAATAGCTGGCCTGATAACGGAAACCTAGATAAAGCAAGAAGACTATTATGGCCGATCAAACAAAAATATGGAAACCAAATAAGCTGGGCTGACCTTATTATTCTAGCTGGAAATGTTGCTATTGAATCCATGGGTGGCAGAACCTTTGGTTTTAGCGGTGGTAGAGCAGATATATGGGCTCCAGAAAAAGACATATTCTGGGGAAAAGAAAATGAATGGCTAACCAACAAACGATATAAAGGTGATAGAGAATTAGACATGCCACTTGCAGCAGTACAAATGGGATTGATCTATGTGAATCCTCAAGGACCAGATGGTAATCCAGATCCAATTGCTAGCGCAAGAGACATCCGTGAAACATTCAGCAGAATGGCCATGAACGATGAAGAAACAGTTGCATTAACTGCAGGTGGACATACATTTGGGAAAGCACATGGTGCTGCAAGTGAAGACTTGGTTGAAGTTGAGCCTGAAGGTGCTCCATTAGAACAAATGGGATTTGGATGGAAAAATGCTCATGGAAAAGGACAAGGAAGAGATACTATTACAAGTGGAATTGAAGGTGCATGGACAGCAAATCCAACAAAATGGGACAATGGTTATTTTGACATACTTTTCGGATATGAATGGGAGTTAGTGAAAAGTCCTGCTGGAGCCTATCAATGGCACCCTATCAATCCAAAAGATGAGCACATGGCGCCAGACCCAGAAGATCCATCTAGAAAAGTTACTACTATGATGACTACTGCTGATATGGCCATGCGTGAAGATCCGGAATACAGGAAAATCTCTAAAAGATTTCACGAGAACCCAGATGAATTTGCCGATGCATTTGCTAGGGCTTGGTTCAAATTATTACACAGAGACATGGGTCCAAAAACTCGTTATTTAGGTCCTGAAGTACCCGAAGAAGAACTTATATGGCAAGATCCTATTCCTGCTGGAAATTCCAATTATGATGTAAATGCTGTTAAATCTAAAATTGAAAATAGCAACTTATCCGTTCAAGAATTGGTTGAAACCGCATGGGCAAGTGCTTCTACTTATAGAGCTTCAGATATGAGAGGTGGAGCGAATGGAGCTCGTTTGAGATTGGCTCCTCAAAAGTATTGGAAAGCTAACAAACCCGAACAGCTTGGAAAAGTTTTAGGAGTTCTAGAAGCTATAGCAGCTGAAACTGGTGCATCTGTAGCAGATGTAATTGTATTAGCTGGAAATGTAGGAATTGAAAAAGCATCTGGATTGAATGTCCCTTTTACACCTGGAAGAGGTGATGCTACAAAAGAAAATACCGATGTAGATTCATTTGCTGTTCTCGAACCAGTTTCTGATGGATTTAGAAATTATCATGATAACAGTCTACCTGTTAATGCTGAAAAAATGTTATTAGATAAAGCTCAGCTATTGGGTCTTTCAGCACCAGAAATGACTGTTCTATTAGGAGGCATGAGATCTTTAGGAATAAGTTCTGAGGGTCATGGTGTATTTACTGATAACCCAGGAACATTGTCCAACGATTGGTTTAAAATTTTATTAGACATGGATGTGGAATGGAAATCAACTGGGGAAAACGCCTATGAAGCTACAGATAGATCTACAGGTGAAAAAGTAAGAACAGCAACTAGAGCAGATCTTGTATTCGGATCCAACTCACAGCTAAGAGCACTTGCAGAAGTTTATGCTACTAACGATGCTAAAGATAAATTTGAAAATGATTTTATTAAAGCATGGAATAAAGTAATGAATCAAGACAGATTCGACCTTATCTAATCTTAAATAGATAATCATAAAAAAGCCACTTTAAGAGTGGCTTTTTTTATATCCTTAATCCCATTACACAAACATCATCCAATTGATCATTTTCTCCCTTCCATTTATTGAATTCTTCATATAATTTTTCAAATTGAATATCTAAATTATTTCCACTTATAGAAAGTAAATAATTTTTAAAATTATGAGACTTGTATTTTTTTCTTTGTTTACCTCCAAATTGATCAGCAAACCCATCTGAAAAAAGATAAACAATATCATTGTTATTAAGAGTAATCTTTTGAGCAGTAAAAGGTATCCCTTTACCAATAAAATAACCTACTGGTCTTTTATCTCCCTTGTATTCAACAAGTTGTCCATCTCTTATTAACCAAAGGGGATTTTTAGCACAAGTAAACATCAATTCATTGGTTTTCTTATTTAATCTACAAAGCACCATATCCATACCATCTCTTGATTCGCCTTCTTTATTATTTTGCCCCAATGATTGCTTAATTTTATTACTAATAACATCCATTATCTCATTGGTTTCCAATATTTTTCTCTCAATTACCATTTCGTTTAACAATGAATTTCCTATCATGCTCATGAATGCTCCAGGAACACCATGACCAGTACAATCAAATACTGTAAAAAAGATATACTCATCACTACTATACATCCAATAAAAATCTCCACTAACAAGATCTTTAGGCTGATAATAAACAAAGCTGTCAGGGAAACAATTTTTTATGTAATTATCAGATGTAAGTAAAGCTTCCTGAATTTTTTGAGCATAAGAAATACTATCAGTTATTTCTTGATTTTTCTCCTCTACTAATAATTTCTGAACCTCTATTTTAGCTTTTTTTCTTTTTGTATTGAACAATTGATAAAACATCAAACCAATTAAGCAAATCATCAAAATTATCACTACTATACCAAAATATATTATAACCTCATTCTTCTCTTGTTCTTTCAAAGAAATAATATCTTTTTTCTCTTGTTCTTTCTTCAAAACAATTTTCTCTTGTTCACTTTTATATTTAGTCTGAGTCAATGAAATATTTGACACAACCTTCCTATTAAATAATGAATCCTTATAGACATTGTATAATTTATAATAATGATAAGCATTCTCTACAGAGTCATATTGATCATAAATCATATATATGTATTCATAGGAGTTTTTTAATCCGACCTTATCATTAATACCTTTAGCTATTTCGATGGCCCTTTTTAAAGAACCTAGAGATTCTTTATAATTTTCTTTTTTAAAAAAACCTTTACCTATTCCTTGTAAATTTCTTACTATTCCCCATTGATTTAGGTGAATTGTTGTTATCTCTAATGAACGCTTATAGCAGTCTATGGACCTGTCATAATTTTCAGACTTAAAAAATAGATCCCCTAACCTTGTAAGCGTATAAGACTCAGTATTTAAATTATAATTTTTCCTGCTAAATTTTAATGCTAGATTATAGTTCTCTACAGCTTTATCATTATTATTTAAATGCAAATAAACATTGCCTAAATACGCATATGACCTTGAAACATCTTCGATATCATTATATTTAGATTTCATCTCAATTGATTTATTCAGATGCTCTAATGCTAAATCATAATCTCCAAAAACATCATTGATACCGCCCATGATTTCATAAACTTTACCTAGACCTTTAGGGAATCTAGCATCATCAAGGCATTTATGTGATTTAATTAGGTAATCCATACTTATCTCATAATCCCCTAAACCATTCAATGTTTTAGCTATTAATTGATAGCACAATCCTAGACCTATATCGTTGTTTTCTGAAATAAAAATATCATTGGCTTTATTGTACCATCTTTTTGAAGATTGGTAATCGTCAATTCTAAATGAATGATAACCCAAGTTCATATAACCATGAGCAAGTCCATTGTAATAATTAATATTTTTTGAAATCTGAATCGCTTTATTAGCATATTCAGGTGCTTTTTGAGGAAGGTAATAAATGTAGAAACGACTTAAATTATTTAATTCATCTACTTGAACTGAATCATTCTTAGCATTATCAATATTATAAATTAAAGAATCTATTTTACTCTGTTGAGAAGAAATAGAAATAAAACAAAAAAGAAAAATTGTTTCTACAAAAAATAATTTCATCCTACCCAATATAAAAAAAAGCTACTCGAAAGTAGCTTTTTCATTAGATATTTTTAATACTATGCGGAGAGACTGGGACTCGAACCCAGGCAACGATTGCTCGTTGACAGCTTAGCAGGCTGTTGCATTACCACTCTGCCACCTCTCCGTTCAATCATCTAAAAGATGAACGACTGCAAAAATAATATAGTTTTTTAATTCAACAACAAGCAATCAGTTAATGCTTTAAAATATTATAATTTATATTCTTTCGAAATGGAATGATTAATTAAATTTGCAATCCTAATTAATTTAAAAAAATCATCATGAAAGAAGTCGTTATCATCTCAGCAGTAAGAACTCCTATGGGTAGCTTTGGAGGGTCATTAAGTAAAGTTTCTGCCACTCAACTAGGGGCTACTGCAATTAAAGGTGCCCTCAACAAAGGAGGAATTGATCCTAAGTTAGTAGATGAAGTTTTCATGGGAAATGTATTACAAGCAAATTTAGGACAGGCTCCTGCTAGACAAGCTGCTATTTTTGCAGGTATTGGTGAAAATGTTCCTTGTACCACAGTAAATAAGGTATGTGCATCTGGAATGAAAGCCATTAGCTTGGCTACCCAATCTATAAAATGCGGTGATGCTGATGTAGTTATTGCTGGCGGCATGGAAAACATGTCTATGGTTCCCCATTATTATACTGCAAGAAATGCCACCAAGCTAGGTGATGCTAAAATGCTAGACGGAATGGTGAAAGATGGATTAACTGATGTTTATAATAAAACACACATGGGGGTTTGTGCTGATCAGTGTGCAGATGACAATAACATTTCAAGAGAAGATCAAGATAATTTTGCCATTGAATCATATAATAGAGCCAAAGCTTCTTGGGATGCTGGGAAATTCAATGATGAAATTGTTCCCGTAGAGGTTCCTCAAAGAAAAGGAGATCCAGTGATTGTTGCTAAAGATGAAGAATATACTAATGTTAAAATGGAGAAGATCCCAGCACTTAGAGCAGTATTTACAAAGGACGGTACTGTTACTGCTGCTAATGCATCTACATTGAACGATGGTGCTTCTGCTTTGGTTTTAATGAGTAAAGAAAAAGCAGATGAATTAGGACTAAACCCAATTGCTAAGATTATTAGTTATGCTGACGCTGCTCAAGATCCTGCACTTTTCACTACTGCTCCTTCTTTAGCAGTACCTAAAGCACTGGATAAAGCCAATTTAAAAGTAGATAATATTGATTACTGGGAGCTGAATCAAGCTTTTTCAGTTGTTGGTATTGCCAACACTAAAAAACTAGGATTAGATCCTTCTAAAGTCGATGTAAATGGAGGTGCAGTTGCCCTAGGGCACCCACTTGGAAGTAGTGGCTCTAGGATCATAGTAACATTGATCAATGTATTAAAGCAAAATAATGGGAAATTCGGAGCAGCAGGAATTTGCAATGGAGGGGGCGGAGCATCTGCTATGGTCATAGAAAATATGTAGTACTCCTTTTTGATGAAAAAATTATATCTCATACGTCATGGGAAATCTGATTGGGGTAACCCGGAGGTCAACGATTTCAATAGAGCATTGAATCATAGAGGTTTAAAAGATGCTCCAAGAGTTGGTAAATTCCTTTTAGATCACCATGAAAAAGCTGATATTATTTTATCTTCTCCTGCTAAAAGAGCCTTAACTACAGCACAATTAATTGCCAATGAAATTAATTTTCCTAATTCAGGTATTATAGAGAATGAGAAAATCTACCTTGCCAGTAAAGAATCTATTTTACAAATAATCAATACCATAGATGATCAATACAATTGTGCCTATATATTTGGACATAATCCAGGGTTTAGCAACCTAGCATCTTACCTAACTGACGATTGGATTGAAATGAAAACATGTTGTGTTGCAATCCTAAACAGCAATGTTAATAGTTGGAGTCATTTATCTAAAGGGAATGCATTATTAGAAAGATATGTTTCTCCTAAAAACATTAATTAAATGCTATTTTCTCTCTATAGAGAAACTTTTTCTGCAATGATTCAAATGGTCTGTATACATAATATACATATCCATCAATCACCTTTACTTTTTCTACATACCTAAATCCCAATTCAAAATAATTTATAGGCTTACCAGTATTAAGGTCAATCGACTTTAGAATAGTAATACCTCCTTTATGATAAATACCCAAAATATTTTTTAAAATAGGATCCTGCACTAATGGTTGATTCCATTTATCTTTCTTGTTTTTATGATGATAGCTTATTGGAATTGAATCTACAGGTTTTCTACTAATATCATATTTGAATAGCAAGTCATTGTAATGATCAAATATTAAAACAGTATCATTCTTTACAAATAATGGTGCATATACCGGCTGATACAAAATATCCTGTGTGAAAAAAGAAGCTCCTATCCAAATTTCTTTATCAATCCCTGTCGCCTGCTCTTTTCTGTAAGCCCATAATTTATCTCTACCACTAACGTATTTAAATTGAGCACGGTACAATTCCATCATAAAATCATCTCTTACTTCTCTCATAAGAAAATGAGAAGTATCATCCTTAATAGTAGCATAAAACCTAACTTCTGGATACAATTCATTGTAATTACTATAGAAATATTGATTTTCAAGTGTATCGATTACTCGATGATAAAATCCATAAAAGTCTTTTTCATCTACTGATAAAAGTTCGATTTTATTAGCAATATTATTTACCTTGACATGAAATACTCCGGTTTCTGTAATTACAAACACCCTATCTGCAAAGTCTTTATAAAGAGATATAGCTTTCCCTGGAACAATATAGCTATGGATCATATCCTCTAACCCATCAGTTAATACTATTTTTGATCCCTTTTTAAGGTTTTTCTCATACAAAAGTAAAATCAGCCTATTATTATCGATCAATTCAAAATCTTCCACTGAAAATCGTTGATTTCCATAAATAGTATCAATTTTTTTGGATGTAACTGTAAACTGTTTTAGCAAATTATCATCAAGAATCGTCTTTTTATATTCTAGAGTATCATTTTGCCTAATGTTTTTAAACCACCTACTATTTACTGTAATTGTTTTCGTTAAAAACCCTACATGCTTAAATGTAATCTGTAAAGGATCTTTATTATAGACTTCTAGAAAATATTCACCTTGGTCGTTTGTAAATGTATAATGGCCATTAAAAGATACTTTAGCAGACGGCACAGCAACTCCATCGTGATCATAAGCCTTTCCATTTATAATAAAACTTATCTTATTTTGACCATAAGAAAAAAGGTGAACAAATAATAGAATAAAAACAAAATGTCTCATATCAATGAGATGCGTTTATTGGCATAATTCCATAAAGAAATTAAATTTTATAAAGCCAATTGAACTTGTCTTCTACCTTACCTTTTTTGTAATCATTTAGGTAAGCAAGTACTTTAGTAGAAAAACTTTCATCATTTCTTTCAGGAAGAACATAATCCTGACCTTGATAATTAATAAGACTAATAGGTGCAATTGTAGCAGCAGTTCCAGCTCCAAATGCTTCCTTAATAGTCCCATTTTCAAATGAAGTGATAATTTCATCAATAGATACTCTTCTTTCCTCAACATTAATCCCCCACTCTTTAGCAATATCAATTACACTTCTTCTAGTTAATCCATCTAGAATAGTATCACTTGATGCAGGAGTAATTAATTTATCTCCTATTTTGAATAAAATATTCATCGTTCCTGCTTCCTCAATATATTTATGCTCTTCAGCATCGGTCCAGATCAATTGAGTATAGCCCTGATCTTGACTTAATTTAGCTGGGTATAGTGCAGCAGCATAATTACCTGCAGCTTTTGCATATCCAGTACCACCTCTAACAGCTCTTGTATATTCAGTTTCAATTTTTACAGGAACAGCACTGCTATAATAAGCGCCAACAGGACATGTAAAAATGATGAATTTATAGGTCTGTGATGGCCTTATACCAACATAGGGATCAGTAGCAATTAAAAATGGTCTGATATATAATGAATAGCCTTCTCTGTTAGGAATCCATTCTCTATCCAAATCTAATAAAGACTTAAGCGCCTCCATAAAAAACTCTTCAGGGATAGTAGGCATACACATTCGCTCTGCAGAAATATTAAATCTGCTAGCATTCTCATAAGGTCTGAATAACAAAATTTCACCTTCTTCATTTTTATGGGCTTTCATCCCTTCAAAACAGCTTTGCCCATAATGAAGAACAGAAGTAGCAGGAGAAATTGAAAGGTCTCCATATGGTTGAATTTGAGGATTGCTCCAATGACCATCTTTATAGTCCATAACAAACATATGATCAGAAAAAACTTTTCCAAATGGTAAGCTATCCCAATCAACTTGATTTATTCTTGAACCTGATGTTCTTTGTATTTGAATTTCTGCAATCTCTTCCACTATCATATCCTATTTTGGGCACGAATTTAAGAAAATTAAAAGATTATTAGACTTTATTTCTATGTAAATTAAACTATCTATGTTTATATAACAAATCATCATTACATTTAAATATGAGAAATGACTTGAAATCAATACTTAAGTCACATTGGGGTTATGAAAATTTCAGACCTAAGCAACAAGAAATAATTGAGTCTATATTAAAAAATAAAGACACATTAGCTCTTCTACCAACTGGTGGAGGTAAATCTATCTGTTATCAGCTTCCAGCAATTATATTAGAAGGAATATGTATTGTTATTTCTCCTTTGATCGCTTTAATGCAAGATCAAGTTGAGGGATTAAAAAAAAGAAATATTAAAACAAGCTTTATCAATTCAACAATGACAAAAAGAGAAATAGATATTACTCTTGATAATTGCATTTTTGGTAATGTAAAAATACTTTATGTATCCCCAGAAAGACTAAAAACTGGAATTTTCATAGAAAGATTTAAAAAAATGAAGGTGAGTTTTGTAGCCATAGATGAAGCACATTGCATTTCACAATGGGGGTATGATTTTAGACCAGACTATTTGAATATTGCTCAATTAAAGGATATTCATCCTAATTTGACTTTCATTGCCTTAACTGCTACTGCTACACCTGAAGTTGCTAAAGACATTCAACATCAGCTTAACTTTAAAGTTGCTAATGTTATTCAAAATTCATTTTATAGACCTAACCTTAGTTACAAAGTCATTAGAACTGAAAATAAATTAACTCAACTAACTAAAATATTAGACAATCAAAATAGCTCACTTATATATGTTAATTCAAGAAGAAAATGTCATGAAATTGCTAAATTTCTTAACACTAGTGAAACTAGGGCACTCATCTATCATGCAGGACTGAGCAATAAAGACCGTAAGGATATTCAGAGCAAATGGATTGACAATCAATACAAGACCATAGTTGCAACCAATGCATTTGGAATGGGTATTGATAAACCAGATGTAAGTACAGTTGTCAATTTTGACCTTCCAAGCTCTATTGAATCCTATTTTCAAGAAGCTGGTAGAGCTGGAAGAAATGGAGACAAAGCCAACTCCTATTTATTAGTAAATGAAAATGACAAAGTAGAGCTCAAGCAAAGAATAGCTGTCAAATACCCACCTAAAGAGATTATTCAATATATCTATCAAAAATTCTGCAATCTGCATCAAATAGCTATAGGATCTGGAGAAGGGATCTCCTACTCTCTTAATTTTAATTCATTTTCGGATATGATAAATAAAAATGCTTTAGAAATTTACAATTCATTTAGAATCCTAGAGCTATCAGAGCACCTTAGTATCACCAATAATAAATTTGAGTTATCCAGGTTAAAATTTCTCATTTTTCATAATGAGCTATCGGATTATATTGATAGAAATATTAAATATAGGTCACTGATAAAAGTAATACTTAGGAGCTATTCAGGATTATTCGATCATAAAGCTACTATTAATGAAATAACTATTGCTAATAGATTAAATATAAAACCAGAAATAGTCAAACAGCATTTAATCGAGCTAAACGACCTAAATATCGTTAACTATCAACCACAAAATAAAGATACGATCATTACTTTTTTAGAACCAAGACAAGACACCAAAAGATTAATCTTATCAAACCTAGTTTACATAGACAGGAAAAAAAATGAGCTAAACAAGGTGAATTCAGTAATAGAATATGCGTATAATAACTCTAATTGTAGAAATAATATGCTGCTCAACTACTTTGGCGAGAATTTTAATAATGCGGCTTGTTCTTGTGATATTTGTATAGATAAGGATTTAAATAAAACACCTCTTAACAAAAAAACAATTATACTTTTCATTAAGGATCAATTAAAGGAAAAACCAATGGAAATCAACCAATTATTAGAAAACAAACGATCAGAAGGCCAGAAAAAACAAATTACATTAGTTATTAGAAAAATGCTAGATACTAATGAGGTCATGCTAAATGAGCTTAATCAACTCCAATTGGTGAAAAAATGATAATCCCTAACTCTTACTATATAAATGAAGATGTCGTGAAAATTGCCAAAGATTTAATAGGCAAAGTCATTTACACGCAATTGGATGGAGAAGTTACTGCAGGAATAATTACAGAAACAGAAGCTTATAATGGAATCGCAGACAAAGCATGTCATGCCTATAACAATAAAAGGACCAAGAGAACACAAACCATGTATTTAAAAGGTGGTGTTTGTTATGTTTACCTATGTTATGGTATACACCATTTATTAAATATAGTAACCAGTAAAAAGAATGACCCCAAAGCAGTACTAATAAGAGGAATTAAACCAGTAAAAGGAATTTCTTTAATGCTAAAAAGAAGAAATAAAAAACAATTCACTAGCCAGTGTAATAATGGTCCTGGAAAAATTTCAGTATCAATGGGGATTAATAATGAATTCAATGGAGAATCTCTAATGAGCGATCAAATTTGGATAGAAGATCAAGGTAAAATAATTAAAGACAATGAAATTATTGTTACTAAAAGAGTTGGAATAGATTATGCAGAAGAAGATGCCCATCTCCTTTACAGGTTTCTATTAAAATAATTATCATTGTTTTCTGCAAGTTTCTCTACCTGCTTTATTCTCACATGATTTACACTCTTTACTATTTCTTTTAAATAAATTACCCATTTCACAGAATAATTCACCCCAATTATTAAAACTTTGTTTGTAGAAAGCACCAACCCCCTGAGTGTATTGAGATTGTTCCAGGTTGGTGAAATCATATTCATTGGATTCATTGAATGCATGAACCCTTAAATTACCATCTGAATTCAGCTTATATTCAACATCTACATCACCAATAAAGCTAGATGGGTTTTGGTTTAATTTATTCCCTTGCGAAACCCCTAAATTAGTTTCAATAGTCAGTCTATCATTAAATTGTTGGGTAGACATTGCTATAGTTACCTCATCATTACTGATCTCATCACCAGGACTATATTTAAATCCTAAATCAAAATCATCAGAGAATTTAGAGATCATGTTACTTAGCTGACTTGACAGCATCTCAGTAGTAGTTGAAATTGAAAGATCCACACCAGCATCTGAAATATCTTGTTTATTGGTCATAAATTGATTCAGGATCAATAAAGAAAAAACTTGTTTATTCATTTCCTGATCTGAACTAACAAGGTTTTTCACTACTGATTTCGCACTTTGATTTGCTCTAGGGAGTATTATATCAAAATCAATTTCGGGATTGAAAATATTATCTGTTAAATGCATTTCAACATTTACATCTGTTTTTTGCTTCCAATCTTCTTTCTCAGCATCAGGCATAATATCAAACAAGCTAGTTTTCAAGGGGTAATAAGTAACCAAATCAATATCTGCTTTGTAAGGATCTCCATACCAATTGATGGTCCCTCCTCTTTTAACTAAAAAGTTCTTATTTAAAAAATCTTTTAATGTAAATAGATAATTAGCTTCTGCAATTTTATACTCACCATACATGTAAAAGTCATAAAACTTATCAATAACCATATCAATATGTCCATTCCCTGTCCCTTCCATTGCATCTCCTACTACCTCATCGAAAACCAAATTTATATGAGCATCTTCAGTTAGGTCTAGACTCAATTCCATGTTAATTCCTTCAAGATCGACCTCATACTCATCGAGTTGATTAGTAGATGAATTGAAAGTAATAAAGTCCTGTAACACTACCTCTTCAGCTCCATACAATGGCAAAGTAACATCAGTTCCCTTTTCGGATTGCGCCTCTATATTAATCCTTAACTCTTTAATAGTATCATATTCAACCATCACATCCCCAGTTACAAATGCTTTACCATAATAATAGGGGTTCATTTTATAAGTAGTATTCATCACCATAAAGGGTTCAGAGAATGATGCTAAAAGATCATAATTATATTTAGAAAAGTTTTGATGATAAAAAGAAGCAATAAATAAACCTTCAGAACCATATTTGTCTTTAATGGGTATTCCGTCAACCGATATCATATCCGGTTTAATATTAATCCTGCCATTAGTAAAGTAAGTAGTATTGAACATTTCCATTTTTATAGAACCATCCGATAATTGGAGTTTACCCGCTAATCTTGGTGTGCCTAACTCACCCTTCACGCTCACCTTTCCTTTAACTTCACCTTTTAATTCAGACATAATATCTTCATCTAAAAACGCATTGGCAAATGTTAGGTCAAAATCTTTAAATATAAATTTGAAATCTAAATAATCTTTCTGCTTACCTACATTATAATAACTTCTTCTTATTAAAATACTTGAGCCATTGTTTTCATTAAGCAAATTACCATCAATAATTATCCTTTTTCCAAAGGGGTCCCATTTAGAAAACAAATTAATATCTCCTAATAAATTATTATTTAAGATTAAATCATCAATAGAGGATTTTGAATCGAAATGCACATCATTATAGACATCCGAAATGCTCCCTTTTAAATTTACTAAACCAGAAAAATTTAGATCATAAGGCGTAAAAAACCCATTAAAATCTGATAGCTCAACATTTTGAATATTCATAAAAAGCTGATCATTAGGATCTTCAGAAATTGCACCATTCAATGAAAACAATTGATAATCATTAGCAATAGAAAAATTAGTGACATTTATAGCACTAGAATCTAATTCTATTTGAATACTGTCATTAACTTTCCAGCTACCTGCCTTCTTTGAATAGATATCTGAAGAAAGTAAATTGAATTTGAAATGATTTTGATCTAACACCAAGCCCTCAGACCTTAGTGTACCTAAATAAGATGAATCATCTGCATGCCACTCTACTAAAAAATCAAAATTATTTGCATAGGCATTTGTTTTTAAGCTTAGGTTCTGGATGAACATATCAGGATTTAAAAATAAAGAATCGATCTTTAGATCAAATACATAGCTAGTGTCCACATCCATGACTTTACTTGAAGTATCCAGCTGGATATTAGCAAACCTCATGTTATTATATTCTATCCACTCAGAACTAGCAAATAGTTTAAGCATATCATTATCACTATCAAAATTACAAGTCAAATGAGTATTTGGAGAAACTGATAATTCTGGGATTAACAGCTCAGTTAATTTAGAAAGGTCATTAACATTTATATCCAACACAAAATCATCATGTGAAAAAGAACTATTGTTGTTTAATGGAAAAATACTAGGTACTATTTTTGAACCTAATAAATACATGTCATTAGAAATAGAATCTAAATTATAATGACCTGTCATTCTACATTCAGCAAATTTTGAATACAATTCTATACTATGCATAAATGGATTACTTTGAGAATCAAATAAAATTGAATCCATGTAATAATCCTTTCCTTTTTCATAATAGCTGATGTTTTTTAATTCAATCATTCCAGAAAAATCATCTAGGTTATTTCCAAAACCAGCAGCTTTAAAGTCAAAACAAATAGAAGAGCTCTCACGTTCATCTATGATATTTAGGTCATAAAGATGAGCCTTTTGAACATTGATATTAAAATCGAACATCACAGGACTCTGAGAAAGATCGAAATCTCCTTCAAAAATAAGATCTATATGTTCATCAAATAGGTCTAATTTGCCATTAAAAGCCTTTTCTTGTAAATTTCCATGTATGACAATATCATCATATACATAATTCATATATGTTAATTGCTTGAATTGTCCATCAATACTTATGTCCATATCTTCAAGAGTAAGTCCTTCACCATCAATTGTTAGATCTGAACTAAATTCACCCATATCTGAATTCCCTAAAACTGAACCTGCATCAAAATTAAAAGTACTAAGACCCCCTTTATAATAAAACTGATTATTTGTATCTAATTGGCAGCTAAAATTACCATTAACATTCCCCTTTTCTGTTTGGACCTTAAAATCAAATCCAAAATCATTATAAAACCCGTCTATTATTCCACTCAATTCAATTATCCCTAATGGTTCTAGCTGTTTGGGTAATATTAAGTCTTCAGCTAAACCAAATTGAGTTAGATCAATGCTTTCGAGATCTAATTTAGAAGTCTGGCATTTTTCTATATCCATATAGATAAGACAATTTTCAAAATCAGTTAACCCCTTAAATTCTACATTACCCTTAAAATAGGATTTATCTGAAATTTTAAAATTAAGCTCATTAACAAATAAATTATTGATAGTCCCATTAACCTCACCAGAAAAATCAACAGCACTTTCTATATCTTTAAGACTTGGAACAAAATAACTAATATCTTTAATGCTAATATTAGATTCTTTTATAGTGCCTTCAATAAATACTGCATTTATAAAATCATTCAGGTCATCCAAGTCTTGATAATTAAATGCTATCCCATTAGTAATAATTTCTGAACGATCAGTTTTAAGATGAAAGCCCTCAATTTTGATCTTTTTGGGGTTTAATACAAAATGACCATCTAAGTCTTTTAAAGTAAATCCAGAGCTCTCATTAAATGCTACATCTTTTAGATCTACTGAAGATATTTTGTCTCTATTTCTAAATTCAAGAATATCTCCTTTGAAATCACGTAATTCAATGTGGTTATAATCTAATCCATAAGCTACCCTAGATTTATTCCAATTATGGTAAGAAAAATAGGTGTGATCCAAACCGACCTTTTCTATTTTAACTGTAAATACTTCATCACTTTTGGGTTGATCAAAATAATCTAATAAGAACTGAATATTCATTTGATCATCACCCTTGTATTGTTGCAGCTTGATTCTTGTATTTGAACAAGTTATATCTTTTAAAACAGCATATTTATCCTTAAAGTTTAAATCTTTTAAAGAAGAGGAGGCTTTGGGTGCAAAAAGAAGAGTATCTCCTTTTTGATCTTCTATATAAAAGTTTTCAAGCTCAATATAGCTAAGGCCAACTATCTTTACTTTATCTACGCTAACAATAGTATCTAGTTCTGTAGAATAATAACTGGCTAGTTGCTGTGCAACAAATGTTTGGAACCATTGAGATCTAAAGAAAAATACTAAAACAATGGATAGTATTAATAGAACTTCAAATAAACGTCCAGCATATTGTATAGAAGTCGTAACAATATTTTTGATAATTTCACCTATTATTTTCATATGAAGAAGAACAAAGATAGCATCATTCTTGGTATAGAATCCAGTTGTGACGATACTTCTGCAGCAGTATTGATAAACGGCAAAATTCATTCCAATGTTGTAGCTAATCAGGAAGTGCATACCAACTATGGTGGCGTTGTTCCTGAACTAGCCTCTCGTGCCCATCAACAAAATATAGTACCCGTTGTAGATCAAGCAATTAAACAAGCCAATATTTCTACCAATGAATTATCTGCTATTGCCTTTACAAAAGGCCCTGGTCTCCTTGGCTCATTATTAGTAGGAACGTCTTTTGCAAAATCAATGAGTTTAGGTCTTAATATTCCCATTATAGATGTCCATCACATGAAAGCTCATATTCATGCTCATTTTATTCAGACCTACAATGAAAATGAAAAGAGTGTCCCTGAATTTCCATTTATCTGCTTAACTGTTTCTGGAGGCCACACCCAAATAGTACTGATTAAAAATTATTTAGACATGACCGTTATAGGTGAAACCATTGATGACGCTGCTGGTGAAGCATTTGACAAAGCAGCTAAATTATTAGGATTTGAATATCCTGGTGGCCCATTAATAGATCGACATGCAAAAAAAGGAGATCATTCTAAATATAAATTTACCTACCCAAAAGTTGAGGGACTTAATTATAGTTTTAGTGGGTTAAAAACTCAATTTTTATACTTTTTAGAAAAAAACAAAAAAGAAGATGCTCAATTTATTGATAAGAACTTAGCTGACATCTGCTCTTCGTATCAAGATCATATTATTTCCTATTTATTTAAAAATGTAAAAAAAGCAATGGATAAAACAGGGTGTAAGGACCTTGCGATAGCAGGTGGTGTTGCTGCTAACTCTGCTTTAAGAAAGCATTTGCAAAATTTAGGAAAACAAGAACAATACAATACATTTATTCCTGCATTTGAATATTGTACAGACAATGCAGCCATGATTGCAATGAGTGGTTATTTTTTATACCAAGAAGGTCAATTTGCTTCACAAGACATAAGCCCAAAAGCAAGAATTACATTTTAAATTAACGAACGATCATTAATTTTCTATAATCGTTGTTATTTAGAACTAAGACATAGATACCTGCTTGCCAATTATCTGTAAATAATCGATCTATAGGTTCCTTAGAGCTATAAATTAATTGACCTGCTAAACTATAAACAGTGACTGGTGTACTTTTAGAAAAATACACAAATTGATCAGCGGGATTTGGATACACAGCTATATCATGTAATACTTCTTGCTGAATATCTACAGTACTTAAATCCAAATCATGGGCATATAACCCAGTTCCAGTACCTACTAATAATTCATCATAAAAAAGCACATTCACCTTTGTTCCTGTTGGATAGGTATAAGCTAAATTCCATGGCATGGAAAAATCTATAGGAATAGTATGAATCTGTTCGTCAATAGCTAGAAAAACATAGCCATCTCCCATAGTAATTGCAGTACCATATCCTCCTGCATAGGGGCCAATTACTGAAGATGCCCAAGTACCAGAAGAAACATCCTTAACCTGTACGTTATTAATTGGCCATATTCCTGGATCAGTATTTAAAAATATTAATGTATCTCTATTTACATTAGTTGCTATATCAACAATTCCATCTGTTGCCCCATAGCTTCCATCTCTTGATAACGACCAAACACCTGCTATCAATTCTGCCCTAAATAATCCATATGCACCAGCAGTCATTGGGTCAGATTCTAAACCAATATATAGTACCACATTTGAATTTTCGTAGGTAAATGCTACATCCAGTACGTTTACATCCTGTCCATTAACAGTTGTAATTAAAAGTAATTGATCCCAAGTACTGCCGCCATCTAAGCTGTAAAACAATCCACCTTTATCTCCATAAGTACCTGTAAAACCTGCAGCTACTATAGATGAATTATCTGCTGACACTGCAATACTAGTACAATAAGAGTTAATAGAATTAAAATTAAAAGGAGGGTTTTCAGGAGTAAATACTTGATGCCATCCATCAGATCCAGGTGTAGTTGACGTCCCAGAATTAGTCGTTCTATAAACTCTTTGATTCCCAACAAAAATGACAGAATCATCATTTGGGTCCATAGCAACAGAATAATAAGGAGAACCATCCCCATTAGGAAAATGGGTATCACTCCATGATTCTGAAGGAGTATTGTAATCTGTTACATTTCTGATACCAGATTTAGAAGCTACCCAACCAATGGTGAATCCTGCATTCATATCCAAATCATTTACTTGGACTGCTTCCAAACCATTGTTCCAGCCAAAAATAGAATCACCATTAGAAGTAGAATATCCCATCCCAATATTAGTTGAATGATACTTAAGGTCATTGATAATGGGGTCTGTTTTTGTAACTCCATCATTTGCGCGATTCAAATTCCCCACATAAGCGTTACCAGGATTATTCCAGCTACTCATCATTGATGTATCTGTTAAAACTGCATTTCCAATAAAAATATTTCTACCTGAAACAAGATCATCTATGATCATATTACTACCCACAACTCCACCAGCAGGGCCTGGAATGTCTATAAGGTCATAATCCCAAATCATACCATTTGTAGTGGTCCATGCTATGTGGCGATCTACGATATTTGGATCATTTAATGGAGGTTGACCAGCAACATACCAAGTACCATCTTCTGCGAATCCATAAGTCTGCCACTCGACATTAGCTATTGTAGGTGCAGGCACCAAAACTGAATTTATTGGTGTAGAATTATTCATGGCGTAATAAGGATCTAAAAACACGTACATATGAGGAGAAGCACCTCTATCAAAAATATATAGGTAATCATTGAATGGATTGATGATCATTTGGGGAGGATCATTGTAATCTTTAAGAAGGGTCATACCATTAGTTGAAGAATAAATTCCTGATGGACTGATAAGTCCAAACTCCAAAGTATCCATTCCACCTGCCATTGAATTATTTTTAACTAAAAACATGGTATCTCCAACAATTAAAAATGATTGAACCAAGCTATCTACCAAATTTGCTGTAGGTGAAGCAAGAAGTGTGCTGTATAATTTACTTTCATGAAGAAAAAAGATAGTAAAGCTACTCTCATGAATTTCTATATTATCAATGAGGTCACCATATCCATCATCTATATCTGCACTTGGTAAAGCTGTCCAATCCAAATTATTAATAGTTGCTGTTCTTGATCCTTTAGCATAAAAAATACTATTGGCACTTTCTGTAGATATAATCACATAGACAGAATCTGGATCAAAAGCCCAAGTCTCGATATCTCCAATAGTGCCTCCATATACATCCTGAGGAACTGGTGCAGTTAAGGTTTGTGCATTAATAAAGTTTGAAAAAAATAGGAGTAAAGCTAAAATGTAACAATTTCTCATAGGTGTTTTATTTAGTATAAATTTATTAAAAATAAATTTCAACTAATAAAAGCAAGAATATAAACCCTGAATTACATCATGATTATATTTGTATGAATTCCATCAAATGAAAACCATTTTTGACATAGAAGGTATGACCTGCATCGGTTGTGCGAAAACTATTGAAGCTCAATTAAAAGGTATGGGGTGCTCAGTAATTTCTGTCAACAATAGTTTAGGGGAAGCCTGTGCCATTGTACCCAATGACAAGAAAGCAAGCACTATAGCTCAAAATCTATCAAAAATCGGGTATCCTTCTAAAGTTAGGGTTAGTTCTATGAATAAAACTCAAAAGAATAAATGGAGCCGTCTTGAGGTTTTCCTGGTCATCAGTTCAATTTTTACAATTCCACTATTATTACATATGCTGCTTCCTTCAAGCTCATTGATCAATCAACCTGAAATTCAGCTTGCTTTATGCATCCCTGTCTTTATTATAGGGATCATGCAATTTGGAAGAAGTGCCTGGTTTTCAATATTAAGTAAATCTGCTAATATGGATGTACTTATTTTTATGGGAAGTGCATCTGCATTTATCTATAGCTTATATGGCACGATCACTTATTATGGAACAGAATTAGCACATCATTATCTATTTTATGAAACAAGTGCAGGAATCATCACCCTAGTCCTGCTTGGTAATTTTCTTGAGGAAAGAGCTGTTAAAAAAACTACTTCTGCACTTAGAGACCTTCAGCAGCTTCAAGTAGATAAAGCTACATTGATCATAAAAAACGAACAAACAGAAGAAATCGATGCTGAGAATATACAACCTGGAAATATATTACTTGTTAAAGAGGGTGAAAAAATTCCAACTGATGGAATAATTGTAGAGGGTTCAGGAACCTTAGACGAATCTTTACTTACTGGAGAATCTGAACCTATTGAAAGAAAAAAGAATGACCCAATAATTGCTGGCGCCATTCTAATAAAAGGAATACTTAAAATAAGGGCACATCAATCTATAGAAAATAATACAATAAGTAAGATTCATCAGCTGATCAAGGATGCTCAGCTTAAACAACCTCAAATACAAAGAATTGGGGATAAAGTAAGTGCTATTTTTGTTCCAGTAGTCATAAGTATTGCTCTATTCACCTTTTTAATTGGCTGGCAATACGCAGACCTTTCTTTTCAAAAAGCATTGATATCGAGTATTGCAGTACTTGTAATTAGCTGTCCATGTGCAATGGGCTTAGCTACTCCAACCGCAGTAATGGTGGGTGTAGGTAAGGCAGCTAAAAGTGGTGCTGTTATAAAAGGGGGGGACACACTTGAAAAAATAGCTGATTCAAAAACCATCATATTTGATAAAACCGGCACACTTACTTCAGGCTTATTCAAAGTTAAAAAAATGGATGTTCATCAAGGAACGAAAGACAATGTACAATCTATTATAAAAAGCCTTGAGCTAAATTCTAATCACCCGATCGCTAAATCATTATTAAGCTTTTGGAAGAACACAGAAATTACTGCACTAAGTAAAATTGTAGAAACTAAAGGGATAGGCATGGAAGGATTGGATAAAAATGGCAATACATGGGCCTTTGGTTCTTCAATTAATCTTCATAATAAAAGTAAAGCAGATCTAGTGCTTATAAAAAACAAAGAGCTGATCGCTGAAATATGGATAGAAGATGAAATTAAACCAAATGCTAAGAAGTTGATCAGCTGGTTATATGCTAAACAATTCAATGTAATCCTCCTTAGTGGAGATAAGGCTAGTAAATGCAAGCTAATAGCAGATCAATTAGGAATTAAAGAATACCATGGAGAAAAAATGCCTGATGAAAAAATGAAATTCATTAATGCGCTAACTGAAAAAGAAAAATTAATCATGATAGGAGATGGAATTAACGATGCTCCTTCACTTACAATGGCAAATGTTGGCATCTCATTTAGCAAAGCTGCAGACATTGCTCAAAATGCTGCTGATGTTGTGTTACTTGAAAGTAATGACCTTTATAAGATCAAAGAATTGATTCAAACAAGCCAGCTTACTTTATCCACCATTAAACAAAATCTATTCTGGGCATTATTATATAATGTAGTCGCTATACCTATCGCTGCTATGGGTTTTTTAAGCCCTATTATTGCTGCAGGATCCATGGCTTTTTCTGATTTGATAGTGATTGGAAACTCTTTACGTCTTAAATTCAAGTAATTAATCTCTTTTATCCCTTTTTTGAAAACCTAACTCAATTAGTAGCTCTATGCATTTAACCATTTCATCTTCTTTAACCATTATATAATCATTGGTATAAGTTGATGTCATTGTAATGTCTAGTCCATTTAAAGCTGTTTGAGATGATATAGCTGCTAAGAAACCTACACAATAAAATGGATTTCCACACCTAATATTGATAAGCTTCCAATTCTCATCATTTCGTTCGTATGCTCCTAAGCTATCTAAATTAATTAGATCTGTTACAACAGTAATCTCATCACTATCTCTTGTAATAATTAAATGTTTATCTGGATTAATTACCTTTTTCACCCTTGTATAAGCATAAACTCCAGGATCTATTGTAAACCAGCTTAGATCAATAACTTTTTGAAGTTGAGGGTCAATTTCTAATTTCATAAATTATTTGGCTTATAATAATTCCTTTTTCTTCATCCATTTCTCCTTGAACCCTACCCCAATGATTAGTAATAACACTATTCCTATGGTTATCCATGCCCACATAGGGAACATAGGAGTATCTCCCCTTGCATAGCTATGTAGTCCTTTAGAAAGGTAATAATTGACTCCAATAAAGGTCATCAATACACTAGAAAACCCAATTACTGAAGCTACGTTAAATACATATCGACCTCTCATTCCGGGAATTAATCTAAAGTGAAGTATAATCGCATAAGTGAGTACAATTACCAAAGCCCAAGTTTCTTTAGCATCCCAGCCCCAGTACCTACCCCAAGATTCATTGGCCCATATGCCTCCTAAAAAAGTACCTATAGTAGCCAATACAAGCCCTATGGTTAGGGTCATTTCATTGATATAGGTGAGCTCTGTAATTACTGCTCCTAATCTTTTTTCATTTCTTTTGGTTTTCCCTAAATAAGTGAAAAGGTTAATAAGGCCAAGTATAAAACCAAGGCCTAGAAATCCATAGCTAATGGTAATACAAGCCACATGTATCATCAACCAATAAGATTTCAATACTGGTTGTAATGGAGTCATTTGAGGGTCAAAGCTACTATGCCCAGCAGTCATCAATACAAAAAATGCCAATAAGGATGTAGCTGCCAATGTAATCTTAGAATTACGAATAAATATAAACCCTGCTAATAATCCTCCCCAAGCAATAAATGTTAGTGCTTCATATCCGTTACTCCACGGTGCATGCCCTGTTATATACCACCTTAAACCTAACCCAAAAGTATGGTAGATAAAACCTAGAATAAGAGCTCCGATCAACAGCCATAAAATAGAATTTGAGATTTTAAAAAATAATGACTTTCTATTGCTGATTAAAGCATCTATGAAGCTGAAAATCAATAAAAACACGGCAAGCATGCCATAAATATTCTTTAATAATCCAAAAATATTAGACTTATTATAATAAATCTCCAACTCTATTAGTGAACTAGTTGGCAAAATATCTTGATTTGCATTTTCAAGCTGATAGTTAGAAAGCTTACTAATGAGCTGGTTGGCCACAGTATAGTTCTTTGAAGCTGCTGCTAATTTAACTTCAAATAAATATCTTTGAAGAGTATCAGTAATGTAGATATCATTATTATTACCCTGTATTGAATTCTCTAGTGAATCAGCATTGATCCAAAGGTTATTAGGGTCACCTTTAATAGGATAGATCTTTAATAGATACCTATTCATTAATTGATCGAGTAATTTAAATCTTTCAAATACTTTGATCAGCTCTTTATCAAATACATTTTTATCAATGTCTTTTTTATTGAATGAGTGATTATACTTATCAATTAATTCTTTCAGGTGATTATTTAAATCATTGTAGGAAGCATATTTGCTTTCGATATTAAAATGCTCAAAAACTCCCGTCCCCCGCTTTTGATAGATAATCTTCTCGTTTTTCCAATATGATGGATAGATCAAAAAATCCAAAAACACCTGCATAGCATCCACTTGTGATCCATCCTTTAATTTGAATTTATCTTTTTTTGACACCTTATGAAATAGATCATATGCCAGAGAATGTATAGGCTCAACCCTACCTTCAAAAGACTGCACCAACAAATGTCCAAATTGATCTGCATGATCAATACCTACAGGGCTAAAATCAGGAAAATCAACCATTTTAGATTTTGCCTTTTGATAAGTTAATATAATATCCAGCATTGTATTGGCTGCTGAATAATCAGCTGAATCTTTGGCCTTCTTAAGATCACTAAAATAATTAATTAGAATATTTCTAAAAGTAACATTTCCTAATCCATGCTGCTTACCAGCTATTGGTTTTGATACAGCAATATCATTCCAATTCACCCATCTATTTTCAAGATCAAATTGTAAGGGATATATATTAAGCTCAAAATACATCAGCTGATAAAGTTTCCTTACAGCATCATATGCTTTAATCAGTTCTATATCGTATTGAGATTTTTGATTATTTTGAAGGCTTTGCTGATGTTTAATAAATAACTTCTCTTTTTTTGTTTTCTCATCAAAAAAATCTTCTATTGATGCATATTCTCCATTAATACCAAGGTCTTTAGCTAATGTGTCTGAGCCAATAAAAATGACCTTTTGATTTGACCAATAATCTGGATCAATTATAAATTCAAGAAATAGCTGAAGGTGATCTAAGCTAGTACTATCCTCTAGATAAAATATTTCCTTTTTAGTAATGTTTGTAAATATGGTTTTTGACAACTCACTAGCCTTTTGAATTTCTCCTGCCTCATTTTGAATTTCTAAATTCCCAAACTTAGTTGCATGTAATGAATCTATGGGATAATTTTGTGCCGAGACAGCGCTCATTAGCAGAAATGGCAATAAAAGCCAACCACTCAATCGTTGCTTCCTTATTTTTATAACTTGCTTTCTCACTTTAAGGAATCTTGAATTCTTATTGGTAAGTGTTCCAATAAACCCTAAAAACAAGAGTAAGTAACCAAAATAAGAAGTCCAAGTTCCCCAAAAATCATGATTAACAGATAAATTGGTAATATCGGGATCTGCACCTGAATCTTTTAACTCTTTACTAGACCATTCATATCCTGACTGAAAAAAACGATAACCTCCATAATCCACTACATTATTCATAAAAAGTTGATGCTTTTTATTGTGCTTATTTTTAGAGTCATTGATTACAATATCACTTTCGAAGCTGCTTGGACTTTCAGAACCAGGGTATTTTACCAATCTAAAGTCTGATAAACTAATATCAAATGGCAGTGAAATCTGTTTAGCACCATAGGCCAGTTGAAAAAATAGGCCTCCTACTTCAAGCATTGTTGGGACTGGCATTCGGCCAGCACCACCTAATAAAACCGCTGTTTTAGTTACGTTTCCAACCGATACCTTTGTTAATAACGCATCCGGCAAATTGTCAATTTCTGATTTATTATACTTTATTTCAGCTTTTTCATGAATTGCATTCACAGCAATTTGAACTCCTTGCACATTGATTAAATCTCCATTTTTAAAAATATGTTCAACGTCTCTAATTAAAGTATCCATAGCAATATTATTAGGATCACTTCTATCTTCTTTTGTTAAATTAGACATATTAGCTCTTAGCATATCATAAGGCGCAATCACATAGCTTCCCTTATCATCATCAAAAAACTGTATAGCATCTGTTCTTGAATCATTATTAAAAGAAATGGCCATCATTCCTTTTTTAAAGACCTCACCTTCTTTAATATATTCTAGTTGTCTTCCAGGTAATACCAATTCCAATATTTTACCTCCATCATCCGAAGCTGTAATTTTCTTTTGAGCATGATAGATATAATCGAAATAAGAAATATTAATCTCTTTTTTACCAGGAAAGTCAATTTCAAAATCAAAATCATTAGAAGTTAAAGAAGTAAAATACAATTGTTTATCTCCAGTATATTGTTTAACCTCATCGTGTACTTTTACTTGCAAATAAGGTTCAGATGAAAAAATATAATTTACAGATTCTCCTTCTTTAATGATCATGACACCTTCATAGCCAATGTACCTTGTAATACCTGCTCCTAAAATGGTGATTATGAAACCTAAATGAATAATTAGCATACTCAATTTTTTTCTTGACAATAGTCCATATCTTTTAAGATTGTATGAAAAATTAATCACCAATAAGAGCATGATCAATTCGAACCACCAAGCATTATAGATCAATACCCTTGCAGTAATGGTATCATATGAATTCTCAATAAATGTAGCCGTACCAATAGCCACTGCGAATAAAAAGAGCAAAATTGCCATTGCCCTTGTAGATATAAGATGTTTAAGTAAGTTCACCTTAAAATTTTGATGCGAAATTATCAATTTTTAGTTGTAGTCCATACATAAAAAACACCTAAATAAGTTTAACTTCTTTTTGAATTGCTATTTTAAAGAACAAGTCTATCTTTAAAAAAAAAATAAATGACATTTTCTAATAAAGAAATTAGGGCTGAAGATTTAACTCCTTTAACATTATACCACTGGGAATGTCCTTCACCAAAAGCTATTGTTCATCTAGTACATGGTATGAGTGAGCATGCTGCTAGGTACGATCATTTTGCTAGCTGGTTGAACGAAAATGGGTATTCTGTAATTGCTTCTGATCTAAGAGGACATGGGAAAACTGCTGGATCTATTAAAAATGTTGGGCATTTTGCAACCAAAAATGGTTGGGAAAAAGTAGTTAATGATTTAATCCTAATTAGTAATAAAATAAAAGAAGACCATCCTGAACTGCCTATTTATTTAATGGGCCATAGTATGGGTTCATTCCTTGTGAGGTCATTGGCTTATACTGATTCAGCTATAGGAAATGGTTATATTCTTTCTTCCACAGCCGGACATCCAGGGTTTTTAGGCGTTGCTGGCGAACAGCTAGCATTAATCAATACTAAATTGATGGGTAAGCGCAATAGATCATGGTTGTTGACTAAGCTAGCTTTTGGAGATTTCAATAAAAAATACAAAGAAAAAAGAACTGAAAAAGATTGGCTATCAAGAGATGAAAATATTGTAAATCAGTATATTAACGACCCTTACTGCATGCAAACATTCACTTCTCAGTTTTATACAGACTTAACACGGGGTCTACTAGAAATCAACCAACAGAACAAGATCGATAAAATGGATAAAAACAAACCTGTTTTATTATTTGCTGGAGACATGGATCCTGTTGGAAACTACGGAAAAGGACCTGAAGAGGTAGCTAAAAAAATGAAGCTTGCTGGAATTACTGATTTAGAAACTACCATTTACAAAGATGGAAGACACGAAATGCTTAATGAGCTAAATAAAGAAGAAGTCTATAAATTGATCCTTAACTGGTTAAATAAAAAAACTGAGTAATGATCAAAGACAATCTATTAAAAATCAAGGAAAGTCTCCCAAATGATGTACGCTTAATCGCTGTATCTAAAACAAAACCTATTTCATTGATCAAAGAAGCTTATGGTGCTGGTCAATTGGATTTTGGGGAAAACAAGGTACAAGAGCTCATCAACAAACAACCTGAGCTATCATCAGATATACGCTGGCATATGATCGGCCATCTACAAAGCAACAAAGTAAAATACATTGCTCCTTTTATCCACATGATCCATGGAGTTGATAGCTTTAAACTACTAAATGAAATCAATAAGCAAGGAAAAAAACATGACAGAATCATCAATTGTCTTTTACAATTTCACATCGCTCAAGAATCCACCAAATTTGGTTTAGATTATGAAAGTGCAAAAGAAATTATAGAAAATGAGCTATTTATTGAATTTAAAAATGTTTGCATTTGTGGAGTAATGGGAATGGCTACTTTCACTCATCAAGAAGAGCAAGTATTAAGTGAATTTGAATATTTACATAAAATATTCATTAAATTAGCAAAGCATCCTTCCATTTCAAATTCATTTAAAACAGTTTCAATGGGCATGAGCAACGACTACAAACTGGCTATAAATAAAGGATCTAACATGGTAAGGATTGGTAGCAAAATATTTGGTGAACGAATAAATTAATAAAATTAATCACATTTTCCAATCACATTAAAGGAAAAAACAGTTTGTTCGTGGAGAAAAAATGCTACTACATCGAAAAAATAAATTTCCTATTAATTTTCTTTCCATATTTGTAGCAGGGGTAGTCAAATATATGTTGCTTTAAGCAACTTATTTTTGAGGGGAGCTTTTCAGCTCCCTTTTTTTTTGTCCATACTTTACCTTTTACAATTCATCTTCTTTATTGTACATTTGCGCAAAATTCAGGTCATTATTAAATCATGAATACAAAAAATAAAAAGAAAAAAGATATCAATCAATCAATACTAAATGATATTCAATCTAATGATCGTTCAAAAATGATCAAAGGATTTAAAAAGTTAAGCAGTAAAGGAAATGAAGAGATCATTCAGCCATTAATAGACATCTATTCAAATTCAACAAATAATGAGCTTCAGGAAGAGGTCAAAAAAACGCTTAGTCAGCTAAAAACAACTAAAGCATTACCTGTTCTTATTAAGAATATAAATAATAGTGATAAAAGAGTAACAGAATTAGTCTTGCATTCGATATGGAGCTCTAACCTAGACGCATGTGATCATATTCCTTTAATAGTTGAAGCTGCCACAAAAGGTGATTTTATGATAGCACTAGAAGCGCTTACATTAATAGAAAACCTTGAGGGACCTTTTAAAGAAGAAGACCTATTAGAAGGAATGGTTCATGTCAATGAATATCTTTCTAAAAAACCAGATGACAAAGAAGACCTAATCAAGAGTATAGCTAATACATTAATGCAATTTGAAGAACAAATTCAGATCTAATTGAAACCAGAATTCAGCATTTCGATCATTGGCTCAGGTAATGTAGCTACTCAGCTTGGAAGGGCTCTATTAAAGAATAATATTAAGATCGATATAATATTCAATTATAATATTCATTCTGCTGAACTACTTGCTAAAGACCTCCACTCAAAAGCTTCAAACGAACCTACAGATCTACCTACAGATTCCGACCTATACATTATTGCTTTAAAAGATGAGCATATTTTAGCGACTATCAATCAGCTTGATCTTAAGAATAAACTAATCGCACATACTTCTGGCACATTTAACACCCAATTATTAAATAAGATATCATCAAGAGCTGGTTGTTTTTACCCTATGCAAACACTTACTAAAAATGAGAAAATAGTATTTGAAAATACAGCTGTTTTTATTGAGGCCAATCTCGATGATGACATTGAGCTTCTAAAAAATATTACTAATCAATTAAATTGCACCCCCTACCAAGTCAACCAACTGCAAAGACAACAGCTACATATAGCTGCTATCGCCACTAATAACTTCACTTACCACCTTTTTAGCTGCATACAAGAGTATTGTAAATCTAACAACCTACCCTATTCTTCACTTGGTCCATTATTTTCACAAACAATAAAAATGATTGCTAAAGAAAATACTTTTATGTACCAAACAGGGCCTGCAAAGAGAGGTGAAAACGAAATCATAGAAAAACACAAGGATTTATTAAAAAGTGAAGAATTTTTAGCTGATATTTATTCACTTTTTACAAAACAGATCAAGAAAAAGCATCAAAATAATGAGCTATAAAGAAAAACTTCAAAATATCAATACTTTCATTTTCGATGTGGATGGTGTTCTTACAGATGGATCTGTAATTCTTGATTCTTCAGGTGAAATGGTAAGAACTATGAACACTAGAGATGGATATGCACTTCAGCATGCCATTAAAAAAGGATATAATATCTGTATTATTACTGGAGGCAATTCTATCATGGTCAAAAAGAGATTAGAATACCTGGGTATTAAAGATGTCTTTTTAAGTGCCCATGAAAAAATTGGACTATTACACGAATACATAAAAGACAAACAGGTTAACATAGAACAAGTCCTCTATATGGGTGATGACCTACCAGACCACACTTGTATTGTTGAAGCAGGAGTTGGCGCCTGTCCTCACGATGCTGCTGTTGAAATAAGAGAAGCAGCTGACTACATCTCTCATAAAGATGGCGGCAAAGGGTGTGTAAGGGATGTTCTTGAACAGACCATGAGACTTCATGGCAAATGGTTTGACAAAGATGGGCTCAAATGGTAAAAGAACTTTTACTTACGATTCGATATAAAAATCTCATTATTCTTTCACTTCTTTTTTTATGTTTTGAAATATTCATCTATAAAAAGGGATTACAAATTCATTTCCATTATACAGCAATCTACAATTACATTATTGTAATACTAACTGCAGCAGGAGGATATGTTGTCAATGATCTTTTTGATAAAAAAGGAGATATTCTTAATGAAAAGAGAAAATTCAACTTTTTCACATTCAACTCACTGTTTTTACTTTATTTCATTTTATCTCTTACTACCATTAGCATAGCTATTTTATTTAGCAGTATACCTATGCAACAGCTTACATGTATAGCTATTATTTCATTGTTACTTTATTCATGGAAATTACAGCATTGGCCAATTTTAGGAAATCTTATAATTGCTTTGATGTCTGGTATTGTTCCTCTGATTGTTTTTATTGCTCATCCAGAATTATCACCAATATTAAAAGACCCCACTACACCTATTGAAGATCTTGTTGACTATATTTTTATTCTCATCTATGCTCTATTCGCATTTTTAACCACTTTAGCTAGGGAATTGATCAAGGACATGGAAGATATAGAAGGAGACCGAGCCATTCAATCGAAAACATTGGCAGTAACTGCTGGAATCCGATTCACAAAATCACTTTCAATAATCCTTCTGGTTATTATCTCTCTGCTTCTTTTAGTTTTATTAAAAGACAGGGAAGAAATGCATTTTTCAACAATAACTGCTATCTCCATGATTCTATTTCTTTTTTTTCCTATCTGTATTGCTGGATGGAAATTAAACAAAGCCCATACTAAAAAACAATTTCATTTAATAAGCAATATTCTTAAATTAGTTATTGCCGGATCTATATGTGTAATCATGATCCATTCATACACTTAATATGCTACCATCAATTACAGCTAAATACGATATTATTCTTGGCTCAAAATCACCTAGAAGAAAAGAGCTATTAAAACATCTAATAAAGGATTTTGGCATACAGGTAAAACCTGTAAATGAAAAATATCCTAATAATTTAAAAAGAGAAAAAATAGCTGTTTTTCTTTCGGAATTAAAAGCAAAAGAATTTAACCCTATAGGTAATCAGCTTATTATTACTGCTGACACTATAGTTGTACTCAATGATCTTGTATTAGGAAAACCTGTAGATAAAAATGATGCATTTAAAATGCTAAAAACGCTATCTGGAAACACTCATGAAGTAATAACAGCCTGCACCTTATATAGTCAAGAAAATTTTAGCACATTTTATGACATTACTGAAGTTACTTTTTATGCTCTTTCTGATGAAGAGATCATTAGCTATATCAATCAATGCAATCCTCTTGACAAAGCAGGATCCTATGGGATCCAAGAATGGATGGGTTATGTAGGTATTAAAAAAATGAATGGTGAATTTTTCAATGTAATGGGATTACCTTTACATAAATTATACAGAGAGTTAAAAAAGATCTGTTGATTAATCTTCTTTTTCTTCCAACAAAAACTGAAGATTTTCAAACATAAGATCAAAATCTTTTCCAGACTCTATCATATCCATATCATCTGACTCATATTTCCAGACAATATTTACACCCATATCATTTGATTCTGCAGCATTATTAAAAAGTCTAAAGATCTGATACAACATTCGAGCAGAAGAAGTATTGAAATAATCAAAATCTACTTCCATGGTAATCTCATTTTTTTGCTTTTTCTTGTCTATGTAATTTTTAGCCATGTCAAAAATTGGCCCATAGAATTTCTGAGCATTTTCAGGATATGAGACTCCTTTTAAAGAAAAATACTTCTTATTGGTGTCTAGAATTACTTCTGGAGTATTTCTTGATTCGTTAATTATTATATTTCCTTCCATGACTTTTAGTTTTTAGATTAAACTCAAAACAAACATACATCTTATATATAGGGTACAAACCTGCTAGTTTCCCATCGTTCCATTTGAGTTTTCTAATGTGCATTTATTTGTATATTTAAAATATGAAACAACTCCTTTCCCTTTTATTATTCTACTTTATTATTCTTACATCATCAAGTCAAACACAACCCAATCAGCCAATTAATGGTCCTGGAGGTGGTAGCTATACTCATACCGGAGTTAACATGTATGATTTCACAACTCTTTTTGGTGCTGACGGATATTGGCTATTTGAGCCTACTAGTCCTGCTCCAGATAGTGCGGATGTTATCATCTTTAATCATGCATATGGTGTTTTTAACCCCGGTCCCTACGGAGCATGGATAGAGCATCTTGTTAAAAAAGGAAACATTGTTATCTTTCCTAAATTCCAAAATTCAGATGTGTCACTTCCTAGTACTTATACTCCTAATGCCGTTACTGGCATACAGGATGCAATTAATGAGCTGAATAACAATACCAGCTATGTAAGGCCTCGTTGGGAACATCTTGCTATGATCGGTCATTCCTACGGAGGTGTAGTTAGTGCAAACATTGCTGTTGAATATACCAATTATGGTGTACCTAAACCAGATTGCATTATGCTATGTCAGCCTGGGACTGGAGGCATCAATACAGGAAGAATAGCTTCTTATGCAGGTATGGATTCTGATTATAATATGCTCATAATTGTAGGTGATGATGACATTGTAGTAGGAGACTCTTTTGGATGGGAGATCATGAACACCACTTCGATTCCCAATACTAAAAAAAATCTTATTGTTCATTATGCTGATAATTACGGCAATGGAATCATTGAAGCTTCTCATAATGAACCATTAGCTAAAGACAATAGTTATGATGGAGGAGTAACCAGTACAATTATAGCTTCTGCTTATACAGTTAGCAAAGAAGATCCTGTAGACTACTACTGTTACTGGAAACTAGCTGACGCATTGATGAGCTGCACATTCTATGGAACAGATTGTAATTACACTTTTGGAGATACCTATGATCAAAAACACATGGGATTGTGGGGAGACGGAAACCCTGTAATTCCTCTTGAAGTCTTTCCAAAATCTACTGTCACTGCATCCTGTAAAAACATTGATGTTTATCTAGATATTTTAGGAAATGCCATCATACTTCCATCTGATCTTGATAATGGAAGTAGCACTACTTCTCCCCCTATTAACTATACTGCAAGTCAAACTTCTTTTAATTGTAATGATCTATTAAATGGTGCTCCTACTAATGACATGGTAATAACTGGAGTAATTGATGGACCTTTAAGCGGAGGCACGCCTAAAGCCATTGAGCTTTATGTTTTTAACAATATTAATGACCTGAGTCAATATGGAATAGGTTCTGCTAATAACGGGGGCGGATCGGATGGTCAAGAATTTACTTTTCCTGCCATTACTGCCAATGCAGGACAATTTATCTATATTTCTTATGATTCAGCCCAATTTAGCAATTGGTTTGGGTTTCCACCAGACTATACTGCTGGAGCTGCGCAAATTAATGGAGATGATGCCGTTGAATTATTTTACATGGGAAATGTAATTGATGTTTTCGGTGATATTAATGTGGATGGAAATGGTGAACCTTGGGAATACTTAGATGGATGGGCTTACAGAACAAATCAGACAGGTCCAGATGGAAACACCTATAACTTAGGTAACTGGACTTTCAGTGGGCCTAATTCTTTAGATGGTGAAACCATGAATTCTACTGCTACTAATCCTTTTCCATCGGGGAGCTATATACCAGTAACTATAGGACAAGTTGCTGTTTCTTTATACGTTATTGATCAAAGCGGTATACCAGACAGCTGTCAATCACTTGTAACTGTATTAGACACTATTTCTCCTACATTATCCTGCCCATCTAACCAAGTAATATCTTGTGATAGCTTAATGCCTGATTTTACTTCATTAGGTATGGCTATAGACAATTGTTCTTCTTCCCCTTTTATTACTCAATTTCCATTAGAAGGAGCTACTCCTACAGGACAAGTAACTCTTACAGCTTCTGACGCTTACGGAAACACTGGATCGTGCACTTTTAATTTAATCTTTATAGACACAGTAGCTCCAAGCATCATTTGTCCATCCGATCAAAATGTAACTTTAGATACTAATTGTCAATTTATTCTACCTGATTACACACTTACTACAACTAGCATGGATAATTGTGACCTCAACCCTACTCTTTCTCAAAACCCTTTGGCTGGAACTGCTCTTACAAATACCGGGTCAGTAACATTAACCTCAACTGATTTGGATGGCAATACCAATTCCTGTTCATTTCTAATATTAATAGATAGCTCTGCTACTACGATCAATGAATCTGCTTGTGATAGCTACACAGCACCTGACGGACAGACATATACCAGTAGTGGTCAATACACAGCTATTATCCCTAATAGTATTGGCTGTGACAGCACAATTACCATTAACCTTATTGTAAATACTGTAAATGTAAATGTTACTCAAGCTGGAATACAGCTTACCGCTAATGAGGTTGGCGCATCTTATCAATGGTTAGATTGTAACAATATTTTGGGTAGTTATTATAATGAAATTTTAGGGGCAACTTCTCAGACCTATACATCTACTGTTAATGGAGATTATGCAGTAGAGGTTACAAAAAACGGATGTGTAGACACATCTTCATGTTATCCCATTTCCAATGTAGGTATAGAAAATAACAACATGCAAACGCTAATCATTTACCCTAATCCTAATAATGGTAATATACATATCACAAGCACCATTCCTTTAAATAATGCTACAATTACAATTACAGATTTAAATGGAAAGGTCGTTCTTTGTAGAAGGAATGAAAATGGAACAGATTTTCATATACCATTTAATGAACCAGCAAATGGAGTTTACTTTCTAGAGGTTATAAATGATAAGATAAAGTCCAGAACTAAGATCATTAAACAATAAAGTCTTTTAAGACGCTACAAAACTGATTATACCCAATTTATAGGATGCCAATCCCATACCTGCAATGACTCCTTTACAATGCTTGGCCATTTTGGATTCATGACGAAAGGATTCTCTTGCATATACATTAGAAATATGAACTTCAATTACAGGTGTATTAATTGCAGCTACAGCATCTGCAATTGCTACTGAAGTATGTGTATAACCTCCAGCATTTAGTATTATACCATCAAAATCAAACCCTACTTCCTGTAATTTTGTAACCAGCTCTCCTTCAACGTTACTCTGGTAATAATCGAGTTGAATAGCTGAAAATTCAATTTTTAATTTATTCAAATGATCCTCAAATGATTCATCTCCATAAATATGAGGTTCTCTTTTACCAATTAGATTTAAATTGGGGCCATTGATAATAATTATTCTTTTCATGGTTATTTTACATAATCCTGTTTACGTACCAATGCGTATTGCTCATCCTCAAGTTCTAGGTAACCCAATTCGTATACAAAGTAATATGTTTTACCCTGTTTAGTTCTATAAATATTGGTATAATAATAAAAATTAAATCCGTTGAGTAATAATTTCTCTTTTGTAGTACGTGCTTTTTCACCCGGCATAAGCTTAGAAAGAATTCTTCTGTTCTTTCTTAAGATCACATTTACTCTTCTTACATAGTCGTTAGCATCTTTATTTAATCGATTATTATAGGAATTTCTACACTGGTCGTTGCAGAACTTTTTATCTACTCTTCCCATTAATGACGTACTGCACTCCAAACATTCTCTTTGTTTACTCATTTATTGATTTTATTGCAATTTTCATCAGAAAGATAATCAATAACTGTTTTAAAATGCGTATATCCGACAAAAAACGAATATAAATGGTTAGATACCGACTAAATGCTCTAATTCAGTCAATGTTTGGAAAATGAAAAATCTACAACCCATCAAACAAAAGCTGATTATTAAACGATACAGCAAAAACACAATCAGCACCTATTTAGCCTGCTTGCAATCTTTTTTTAAGCATTTTAACCATGTTGACACTGCCTTATTGGATAAAAAAGATATTCTAGATTACCTAGAAACAATGATCCATAAAGGTTATTCTAAAAGTTCTCAGAACCAGCACATTAATGCTATTAAATTTTATTATGAAAAATTCCTGGAAAGAGAACGTGAATTCTATTATCTAGATCGCCCAAGAAAAGATATAAAGCTACCTACAGTATTGAGTAAAGAAGAGGTCCAAAAACTCTTTCATAGCTCCTATAATCTTAAACACAGAACCATTCTTGCTATTATATATTCGTGCGGATTAAGAGTCTCAGAAATGATTAATATGAGAATAAGAGATATAGACCACAAAAGAATGATTATTTGGATAAGGAATTCGAAAAGCAATAAAGACAGACAGGTTCAATTAACTCCACAAATTCTACAATTGACAGAACAATACATACAATATTATGAGCCGAAATATTACCTAATCAATGGCATGAATGGTGGACAATATTCTTCGGCAAGCATTCAAAAGATGATCAAGGCTACTTGTAAAAGAGCAGGCATCTATAAAAATGTCACCCCACATACCCTTAGGCATAGCTTTGCTACTCACCTACTTGAAAATGGCACCGATATCCGCTTTATTCAGCATATTTTAGGACATAGTAATATTCAAACCACTCAGATCTATACACATGTTTCTACTACCAATATTAAAAACATTGAAAATCCATCTGACAACATGAATATTTTATAACTTCACACATAACAAGAATAAACGTAATACGTTTATCGTTACGTTGGGGTTAATTAATGAAGCTATCTAAATACATATCAATTCTAGTTCTAATTGCAACAATCCTAGTTTCTTTTAAGCAACCACCAGCCAAGATTAATAAACTTAGCGGACATGTGTATGATATAAGAACACAAGAACCTTTGCCCTTTACCATAGTAGAAATTTTAGTTAATGACTCTTTGCAGAGCTTTACATCAACAGACTTTGATGGAGCTTTTACAGTAGAAACAGCTCAAGAAATATCACAAAAGGACAAGATTGAATTGAAAGTATTGTTTTTGGAAAATTCATATACTAAGATTCTTTCCATTCAAGATTTTAAGAAAAATATTAAAATTGAGATGGAAATAGATGAAGTCATTTCATTAGAAGAGTTATTGAAATGGAGAAGAGATTTCTTTAATAATCTTCCAAACTATAAAGAATGTATTATCATAGAAGAGGTTGATGAATTAGAATTAAAAGAAAAGTAAAACTAACCCCAACAATAGCTAAAATACATAACCCCAAGCCTACCCAACCGTTTTACGTATCTTAGCCAAAACGTTAGTGGTAATTAAATACACAAACCATGATAAAAAAATACATAGCATTCATTATCATATGTTTATTTCAAATTATTTCATTAGATAATTGTCATTCTCAAGATATAAACATTGATTATTCTAAAATGGACAAAGCTGAATTAAGAATTGAAAGGAATTCAATTTATGCAAAGTATGGCAGAGAATTTAAATCTGAAGATCTTAAAAATTATTTTAATTCTAAATCTTGGTATAAAATTAATCAAGAGTATTCTGATTCTCTTATCAGTAATGAGGACAGAAACACAATAAATTTAATTAAATGTTGGGAGAATTCTAATGAAATTCTATGGGAAACAAAAGCTGATTTAAATGGTGATACCAAATTAGAATCATGTTATTTATTAAAAAGTTCAATTATTGGAGAAGCTATGTTTATAATTAATGAATCATTCTTTAATTTAAACCTTAATTGGTATTATAATTTTGATGACAAATTCATAGTTAAATCAACAAGAGATGATTTAATGGATCATTATGAATATGAAGATCTTTATATTGAAATAATAAACTTAAATAATGATTTAAGAAAAGAAATTTTGTTTACACAATATTTTCCTGAATATGAAGACCCTGATCCAGAAAATATATTTATTTCATACATAGATTCAAAAATAATAACATCTAAGATTGACGGCTATATTGGTTATAAAAATGACTCAATTATACATAATTATCTTGACTATATAGAAATAATTAAGGATACTATATTAAATGAAGATAGTGTTGAATTATATTACAAAGTTTACAATTGTTCTGATAATTATATTTTAGAAAATGGCATTTTAGAATTAAAAAAAAATAATTGTGCCTTTTATGATATTTGGGATGTTATTCCAGCTTGCTTCACTTCAAATTCAAAAATTTCAACAAACAACAATGAATATAAATTAATTAAAGATTTGAAAGTTGGTGATAGTGTTTTAACCTGTGACCTAAAATTAAAAAAACAATACGTTACAACTATTTCTAATTTAGCTTCTGTAAAACATAGCAATCTGGTTGAATTATATTTCAAACATGATACAATTACATCTACTACAGACCATCCATATTATGTTTATAATAAAGGCTGGTGCTCTTTTAAACCAAATTCAACTTTAATGAACTATTCTAATTACAATAAAGTAAATAAAATATCAAATGGAGATTATTTTATATTAAACAATGGTGATAAAAGTCAATTAATTGGTTATTCCTATATAAATCAAGAAATGCAAACATATACCATTACTAAATTAGAAAATGGAAATACTTTTTATGTAAATGGAGTTCTAGTAGGTGTAGAAGAAATTAATAAACATACCACTAACAATGTGTATAGCTCATTAAAACGCACTATACACTAAACGTTGTACAACATTGAAAAAAAGACAGAGCTATGAATAAAACAATTTTGATTTTTACAGTGATTACTTTTTTTGTCTGTTATGATTTGACAGCACAAACAATATTGAAAAAGAAAGAGGTCAGTGAAAAACTTGACCAGATTAAAGCTGAAATTGACGAAAACAATTATGAATCTGCATTTAACATCTTCTTCGATAAAGAAAATGTTATTTTAGCTGAAAATGTTAAAAAAAATGAGGCTGAAAATTATAACGGGATAAAGGTAACATTAGAAAACAAGAAAAAGGAATTTGAAAAAACAGGAGATAAAGTTGAGAGTTTAATTATAGCCTATAATTCTAAAAATTTTGACAAAGCAATTGAATTATTAAACATTAACCTGTCAAAAGAAAACTCATATCAAAAGACACAGGATAAATTAGGAGAAATATTGCCTAAAATAAAAAAGGCAAAAAATAGTTGCGATGAAAACAAAGTAAATATTTCAAAATGGAAACTGAACTATGAAAATCAGGAATATGAAAAGATTTATAAAATTCTTGATTATTCAAATTCCTTTTCAAATTGCTTTTACAATAATGATTTATTAGAACTAAAAGTATTGCAAAATGACTTAAAGCCACTTTTTGAAATTTATAATACCACAAAAGAAAATACAGTTGATAACCCCAAAAAAATATTGAACAGTATAAATTACAGTTATTTAGATTATGAAAAATCAGTACAATTGATAGAACAGTTAAACGGTTTCATGGAAGGTATTAATTCTGAACCTGAAAAATTAAAAGGCAAAAATCCGTTGTTGTTGGATGACATTAAAAACACAAAGCAAGAAATTGAAAAAGAACTCATTAAGTTAAACGATTTTAGCCAAGCAAATAAACCATTATCTCCTGCTGAAATTAAAGCATTAATGTATAATCCAAAGAAAATATCAATTGCTCAAATTGAAAAATACTTCAAACCGATTGATGAGGATGACATCTGGGATTTAGGAAATATTTACAATATTGACGTAATCAGATATTATGATTTAAAAGAGTATGATACCGAACTGAAACAAGAGGTTTTTAAAGGAACTTCAGAATATAAAACAAAACTTGCTGATTTGAAAAAGATTAAAAATGAATCTGATAACAACTTTTATTGCTTAACACTTAATGATGGAAGCTATGATAATAAAAGAATGCTTACAGAAGGTGGTTCAGGGGGGAAATATCCAGTCGAATATGACGTAAAAAAAGGAGGCTTTAATATAAATTTAGGAGCTTTTAATATGGCTATGGGTGGTCTGCCAAAAGTTTATCGGGAAAGATTTGAAATAAAATCTATTCCAATAAATAAAATAAAGGCTTACAATGAATATGGTCAACTATATGACGATTATTCTTTTTATCGTCAGATGGCATTCTTTCCGATGGATAAAAGCACTGGTTTGAAGTTTGAGGAAAACCGAGAAAATATAAAAATAATAGCTCTCTTTAAAATTGATAAAATCGATATACGAAAAGTTTTACGAATTTCATATTATGATTACTGGTATATTGCATCTATATCAAAAGTCAGGATTATTGCATACAACGAACAAACTGACGAAATTTATTATGATAAAATCTATTAACACAAGTATATCCGTATTAATACTCTTACTTACAACATTTTCACTTATGAAAGCACAAGAAAAATTATTAGTTCCTCACGATAAATATCAGTCTTTTCAGCAAAAGTTTGGAGGTATTCCTGCAAGCGATAAAAATGATATTCACAAAATAAAAAGCAGAATGCTCCAAGGAATTTATCGCAATACAAAAATTGAAGGTGTTTATTGCAATTATCTGACTGATAGCAGTTGTTTTATCAATTTTATGAGGAGTGAAAAATTACAGCATGACGCAGAAAAAGAATTGAAAGATATTATTGCAAGAGACCGCTTGACAGATGAAAAACGATTATGCAATAATTTGTTATCATCTCAACCATTAGCTTTTAATCTTTTTTTACCTCTGAGATGGGACAATTATCAAATAGCTACAGAAGCGTTTAAAAAACTGTACCCCGATTTAAATATCAAGAATATTACAGCCATTAAATTAGAATTTGTTCCTGGAGATAATGAAGAAAAAAGGTTAATAGTAACTGACAAATCTTGCTTTGATGTTTTTGTTGAATATATTACATTTTCAGGTCAAAAATCATGTATTGGCATTGAGGTTAAATATACAGAGCCATTCTCAAACACAGATTTTAACAAAGCACCTGACGATAAAAGACAAAGATATATTAATGCAATTTCAGATTATAGTGAACAGTTTTATTCGGAATATACACAGAAATATTTAAGTGCAAAGTTTAATCAATTGTTTCGCAACCAACTAATATCAGAAGAAGTAAAAAGCAAGACTGATTATGCAAATTGTTTTCAAATTGTTTTGTTTTCGTCAAATGATACAAAATGTATTGAAGCAGTCAATGAATTTAGCAGTATGTTGAAGATTGATAAGTCATTTCAAACTCTTACAATTGAAGACTTTATAAAGTCAATAATAGATTGCGACAAAAAAAGTGAAATATCAAAATTGTATCAAGAGATTTATAACAGATATTGTAATTATGGAAAACTTGAAAAATATTTACAGAACTGAATATCAACGTTGTACAACACGTGCTAAAAAATCATAGCCACCCTGCGGGATGGCAACGCTTTTTAGCACAACCGTTATCCATAATTAATAATGTCTAAAATATCAAGAAGAAAATTTATTAAAAGAGGTGTACTTGCATCAATTGGACTGTTATTAATTGACTGCCTATGGTTTGAAAAATATGTAATTGACTGGAACCACTATGACATTTCAAAACAAAAAAACAAGCTGAAAATTATTCAAATTTCAGACTTGCATATTGGATCTATCAGGTACTTCCATAAATCAATTGCAAACAAAATAAATAAACTAAAACCAGATTTAATCTTTATTACAGGTGATTCAGTTGATGAAAATTCAAATTTGAATAATTTGGATGATTTTTTAAATCTTATAGAAAAGAATATTCCTAAATATGCCATAACAGGTAATTGGGAATATTGGGGGAATATTGATTTAAAAGAATTAAACAATATCTACACAAAACATAATTGCGAATTACTAATAAATGAAAATCGCGTTATTAAGATTAATGATCGTAATTTATCAATTATTGGCATTGATGACTTTGTAGGTGGTCACGCTGATTTTCAAAAAGCAACTAAATCACTTAAACCCCAAGAGACTAATATTGTTCTGTCCCATTGTCCAGAACATAGAGATGTAATTAAAAAAGATTTAAATAATTTAAAAATTGATTTAATTCTATCTGGACATACACATGGAGGTCAGGTCAATTTATTAGGTTTTGTGCCTTTCAAACCAAAAGGAAGTGGGAAATATTTAAAAGGCTGGTATGATAAGTCAAATCCTAAGATGTATGTTTCAAAAGGCATTGGAACTAGTGTTATTCCAATAAGATTAGGAGCAAGAGCTGAAATGGTAGAAATATTAATTTAATATGGATAACAATGGCTAAAGCTAATTTTCAACTAACTTTAGCCGCACCGTTA
>Ga0209992_10000196_pt1 | contig 85142 bp, 75 predicted proteins | sample 2SBtaG_2_FD_182564 | JGI IMG/M metagenome (GOLD analysis project Ga0209992, IMG submission 182564) | Deep subsurface microbial communities from Kolumbo volcano to uncover new lineages of life (NeLLi) - 2SBTROV12_ACTIVE470 metaG (SPAdes)... | ecosystem: Environmental > Aquatic > Marine >... | reverse complement strand
GCTCATTTATCGATATTTTTAGATTGTTTTGAAGCCTCTATTTTATCATTTTTGAGCAAGTCTTTTTCTTTTTTTAGCTATTCAAGCTACTAAGTCCACTCGCTTTGATGAGTTTTGCAAGTGGCTCAACAGTTAACTTTTTAGGGAATTCCAATGGGTTGGTTATTATTTGGGCTAATGTTTATGATTATGCTCGCATTGATCGGAACAATATACGCTCGAATTCAGCACAATAAGAAGTACAAAAACGATCATCCATTGGGTCGACGTATACGCGAGGAATGCGAAAACAGCTCAAACTATATCGGCAATTTCGCTATCGAATCGTCCGATATGAATGACTCTGATTGGTTTGAATTAAGCGAGAGTGATCCAAAAATGGATGACTTTAGTTTCATGGTTAAATGGCGCAATTACGGAACGCGGTGCGACTATCGGATAGTTGCAACATCCAGCGAGGAAACCGACGAAGTCACTAAGACCTCGGAAAAATACACTTTGAATCTTAAATAATCACCCCTGAAAAAAGGTATCCTATTTTATGAGCCGCGCGGCAAATGGAATGGTCGCCTAGTGGCGTTCAGACCGCTTCAAATTCAATGCCAGCTTCGTCGAAAGAGGCGTTTCGACATATTCTCAAAAAAATGGTGTGACGGTATCGATTGTGCCAGCCACAGTAGACCATTTTTCATCAGATGTTATCTAGATCCGTTTTTCATGATTGATTCACATGATATCCCGTTTAGAAAAATGAGGATTCAATGATAGTTTTTGTAAACTGAGACTGGCAAAAGGTAAGATAGCCAGACCTAAAGTTTACGACGGATGACAATGGGGCGATTGATTCTTTTCAACCCGACTAAATTTTGGAGGAAATATTTGTTTTTAAAAATAACTCTTAGTCAAGGAGCAAATATGCATACCAAACAGTTCTCATTCATTTTTTTATTTGTTGTCGGAAGTCTACTGTTATTCAGCAGTTATGGACATGCCGATGCTCCCGTTACTAGCAAGATTGATGGCTTGACTACCGAGCAACGTAAGCGAATTATGGATATTCAGAAAGAAGCTCGGGATGCCATGAGAAAGCCTCGTGGAGATCTACATCGTGAACAACGCGCCTTGCGTCGTGCCAAAACTGCCAATGATAGTGCCGCAATAACACAACAGGAGAAGAAAATTCCGCCGCTGCAGGCAGCAATGAATCGAATTCATGATGAGGAAGAAAAAAAGATTCGTAAGGTTCTCACGCCGGAGCAAACTAGACAATACGAACAGTGGCTTGAGGAACGCGATGCGATGGTTGGTAGCTCGCGTGACGTGAAGGATTATAATAATTAGCTGAAAATTGAAATTGGGTGAATCAATTTAGGCGACCTTTTTAAAAAAACCTTTTTTGGATTTGTTGCCTTCTAGTTCAAGAAATAATGGGTCGCGTCTTTACTTACAGTATTATTACCCTGCTGGGTAAAACGAGATATCTACTATATTGAGGCGCAAAAAGAAGGACGAATCGCGGATCTGCTCTAAGATCTCCGAAAGGCTGCAGCGGGTCGATGACGGTAGTTCGAGTTTGCATCGCCCGAGTATCTGCCCACATGTTAATCAGCTTCCAATTTTTTCCAGTATTAGCGCATATATTGCTAGAGATTAAGTAATATAAAACAATACCCTACAAAATTGAACTGATAAATACGGATGCTACTTTTTTGGAAAAACTGACAAAAATCACAAGCTGATTAACAGACTATGAAATCAAGCGATTTTTTGACTATACTAGCAATTCGCCATGCACACGGTAATTTCGAAAATGCCGATGTGGCTGACGTATGCAGCCTGGTTGAAACGGTTAAGAATGACTTTGAATACCACCTAAACAACCTGGACCATTGGTGGCTTAATCAGAGGGATTAGCGTTGATTCAATTAATACCAAACCCCGCTTCGGCGGGGTTTTCACAGATATCAAAATTCATTATTGATCTAAATCAAAAACTAACTCTTCTTTCGAATATAAAGTATTAACGCCCATGTCTATCGCTATTAGAACTTGCTTGTAGCAAGTATCGATACAGTAAGACTTGTTGTTTCGCGTTTTTATGGTAACGAGGGCGTAATGTATTTTAAATCAGAAATTGGCAGGAGGAGAAAAGCATGAAAATACAGAACAATGTGACTATTTTGATAACGAGTTTATTGGTTGGCGCTTTATCTGGATGCGGTAATTCGCCTGACGGCGATGGCCAAAGACCAAACGATGGTGTTTACGGACGAATGTCAGATTCTTACGGTCCCGCAGGTGATGGTAATAGTCGCAGAATGGCGAATACTGATCCACGAATTGATCCAAGTGCTCGTAGAATGAAGAATACCAAACAAAAAAAACCTGGTACCGCGGCCAAACCGATGGATCCCGATGCAGTTATTGAAGCCAGTCAGCCTAGGATGAGAAATTCTGATCCAGTAATCGATCCAAGTAAACGTACGATGGAAAACAACTGATACTCATGATGGCTAAAAAATAGGCGGTGTCATCACCTCAATCAAGATTTGGCCCCGCTTTGGCGGGGTTTTTTATGCGATATTTGCACTTACCTATCACTTAAGTACAAATTTTATTTTTGAGTGGGATTCTGTAAGTGGTTGTTTTAATTGGTGGGCCGTGAGCGTGCGATTCGAACGCTCGACCATCGCATTAAAAGTCTTATGCTCTTATCACACCTATATATAATTCAATAGCTTGCAGCGTTCGCCACATCAAACCCTACTTCAATATTACTACACCCTACCCTACTTACACTTAAACTTGGTGACATTTTTACTACATCGGAGCGTCGAACCTTCCTTGATAATATGCGTCATATATGACACGGTTAATTAAAGATTCGCGCGAAATTTTATCAAACCTTGAATGGCCTGCAGCCAGTCCGGGAATGGTTATTAAAGTTAGACATAAAAGCCCGAAAAATGTCGGTAAAGATATTCAAAAGGTCGAATTTGGTTGGCCGATTGGAATGCCCTACAGCAGACCATTAGAGCAAAGGCTTTATGCAGTCCGTAGCGACATTACGGATCAACGTATTGCTCGCGTTATCTTCTTTATCAAGGCAAATGAAATGATCTTGTTGCATGGTTTTGTAAAGAAAGCCTAGAAGACACCAAAACCCGATTTAGACCTTGCGATAAATCGTAGGAAAGACGTAGAGAAAAATGACTAAGCCATCCCAAAATCCCCACATTGGCTCATCGTTTGATGATTTTCTAGGTGAACAAGGCCTGCTTGAAGAATCTGAACACCAAGCCATCAAGGAAATGTTGGCTGACCAAGTTCGTCAAGCTATGACCGACAATCATCTTTCAAAAACAGCGATGGCTGAAAGAATGAACACCAGTCGTCGGCAGCTTGATCGATTGCTTGACCCTGCCGTTGCCAATGTGACGTTGGCAACGATGTCGAAGGCCGCCCGCGCAGTCGGTCGGGAGCTTCAAATCTCGTTGATTTAGCTTTTCTGAAGCAAAATTAAAAAAACTAATCCAGAACAATTTTATGCCCTTCATTTTAAGACCTCCCTTCTCGATCACTTTTACAGGAAATCTCTCGCTGAATGTGGCCCGATCTCAAGGGAAAGGTCAAGGTGTTCAATTCAAAAATATTGAATATATACGCAAGTTGCGTATACTGTATTAATGAAACTGGTGTTTTTCGAGACCCCTCTATTCACGCGTCTTCTTCCAGACTACTTGAATGATGAGGCATATCAGGCATTACAGAAAGCTCTTCTAGAAAATCCTGAACTGGGCGACGTGATGCCCGGCACCGGCGGATTCCGAAAAGTCCGTTGGGAAGACTCCCGTAGAGGTAAGGGTAATCTATTATTACCTAACAACTGACCACCAAGTATGGCTTTTCACTCTATACGATAAGGACGAGGCAACCAATCTGACTTCCGGCGAGAAAAAGGCGCTGAAGAAATCGATTCAGGCTGAATTGGAAGCCAGAGACATAAACGATGACTAAGAAACGCAAGCTATTTGATGAATTGATGGAAGGTGTCGATACGATGCAGCAGCAACGCGAAGGCAAGATCACCTTGCGTTCTCACGAGATTGAAGACCTGCCGCCACTGGAAGCAGATGCAGACCTGATCCGCGATACCCGCGAGCGGCTGCATGTTTCGCGAGCTGTTTTTGCACGTCGTCTACGTGTGTCCCTACGCACGCTTGAAAATTGGGAGCAGGGTCGTGCCAAACCAAATGCCCAAGCGTCCGCATTGATTTTGATGGTACGTAAATTCTCGGATACGCTTGAGAAACTAAGTTCTTTAGGGGATCAAGCTGCCTGATTAACTTTCGCCGAGTGCCAAAGGATTGTCAAAATCGAAACCAAAATACCTTGGATTCTCACCAATTACCTAAGCAGCAAATATTTTTAGCAGGTTCTGTCATATATGGACTTATATGGGCGCCTCCGTTTTGGCAAGACAAAATTTGTTCAATTGATAATAAAGACAGAGATCAAGATTGCAATCATATTGTTAAATTGCATCCAATAGTGACCCACTAAACCCGGATATTTGCGCCGAAAATTGACCCACGTGTAACCCTGACCTGTTGAGAACTCAGCAGGAGAAGAAAGGAGTGATAGACGTGGCATTATTAAGTGTGATGAGGCGGTGGTATTACCGTGATGAAATCAGTATTCGAGAGATCGCCAGGCGAACCGGATTATCCCGCAATACGGTTCGTAAATATCTGGCGAGTGGTGTTGTCGAGCCCCAGTATCCAAAACGCAAAGGTCGCAGTAAACTGGATGAGTATGCCAATACGCTGACCAGCTGGCTGCATCGAGAGTCACAACGCAAGCGTAAACAGCGACTTTCAGTAAAGCAGCTCTTTTATAATCTGGTACAGCTCGGTTATACCGGTTCTTATGACCGCGTTGCCGTTTTTGCCAGAGATTGGCGCGGTCAACAACAAGAAGCATCACGTGTGGCGAGCCGTGGGACCTATGTGCCGCTGATTTTTGCCCCCGGTGAAGCGTTTCAGTTTGATTGGAGCGAAGACTGGGTCGTTATCGACGGTCAGAACACGAAGCTTCAGATTGCCCAGTTCAAGCTGAGCCACAGCCGTGCTTTCTTTTTGAGAGCCTACCCCCTGCAGACCCATGAGATGTTGTTCGATGCGCATAATCATGCGTTCAGGGTGCTGGGTGGTATTCCCGAGCGCGGTATCTACGATAATATGAAAACCGCGGTTGATAAAGTGGGCCGTGGAAAGAAGCGGACGGTGAATGCCCGGTTTCAGGTCATGGTGAGTCATTTTATGTTTGCAGCGGAATTTTGTAATCCGGCGGCGGGCTGGGAAAAAGGCCAGATCGAGAAGAATGTGCGTGATTCGAGAGACCGGCTTTGGCATCAGGTCCCGGCCTTCAGTAGTCTTGATGAACTTAACGTCTGGCTAGAACGACGATGCAAGGCGTTATGGCAACAGCTACGCCACCCTGACGATAAAAACAGAATGATAGCGGATGTCTGGCAAGATGAAGTGGTTTGCTTAATGCCAGTTCCGACACCGTTTGATGGCTTTATTGAGCAGAGCAAACGGGTCTCCTCAACCTGCCTGATTACCTACGATAATCATCGTTACAGTGTCCCCGCTGCCTTTGCCAATCGGCCCGTCAGTTTGCATGTTTACGCAGATAAACTGACGGTTGTCGCAGAACAAAAGGTGATTGCTGAGCATCAACGCGTGTTTGCACGCGGCCACAACGTGACAGGAAAAACAGTCTACCAGTGGCAACATTATCTGTCCGTGTTGCAGCGCAAACCCGGTGCATTGCGTAACGGCGCACCGTTCCAAGAGCTACCCGAGAGTTTTAAACGATTACAACAAAAATGGCTCAAGCATCCCGGCGGGGATCGGGATAGGGTGGATATACTGGCCTTAGTCTTACATCACGATGAACGCTTGGTGGAACAAGCCATTCGTGATGCATTGGCCAGTGGAGCCGCATCCAAGCAGCATATTATTAACGGCCTTAATCGTTGACTGGATCCCCCTCAACCCGAACCCATCAAACCACCGCTGGAACTCAAACTGGTCGAAGAGCCCAAAGCCGATACCGGACGTTATGACACGCTACGGAAGAAGCCTTATGTCCATTGATTCGATGATCACCACTATGAAGTCATTGAAGCTGTATGGTATGGCGCAAAGTATCCATGAGTTGTCTGAGCAAGCATCCCCTGCTTACAACCAGGCTGAACCGGTGTTACAAAAATTGCTTAAGGCGGAAGTGGCAGAACGTGAAGTGCGTTCTATCCAGTATCAGATGAAAGTGGCCCGCTTCCCAACCTTCCGTGATCTGGTGGGTTTTGACTTTACCCAGAGCGATGTCAATGAAGCCTTAGTCACCTCACTGCATCACGGTGAGTTTATGGAACAAGCACAGAATGTTGTTTTTGTGGGCGGTCCCGGTACTGGAAAAACGCATCTAGCGACCGCGATCGCCGTACAAGCCATACAGCACCATCATAAACGTATCCGTTTTTTATCGACGATCGAACTGGTGAATTTGCTGGAACAGGAAAAGCAATTAGGCAGACAAGGTCGAATGGCCAATCGATTAATACACACGGATCTTGTCATATTAGATGAACTCGGTTATCTGCCTTTTAGTCAGGCCGGCGGGGCTTTATTATTCCACTTGATCAGCAAGCTGTAGAACGCACCAGCATCATGATCACGACCAATCTGAGCTTTGCGGAATGGCCCAATGTGTTTACTGATGAAAAAATGACAACGGCCTTACTCGACCGTCTGACCCATCATTGTCATATTATCGAAACCGGTAATGACAGCTACCGATTCAAACATTCAACCTGTAACAAGGAGAAAAAATAAAACATTAATCCATAAAAATGAGCCATAATCTGGCTCGAATAGACGGGTCAAAATTCAGTGCAAATACTGGGTCAATTTTCGACGCAATTTAACACACCACTGCACGTACTTCAAAGTTTAGGTGGCTGGGCAGACGGACAAATGGTTATGCGCTATGCACATTTGTCGCCGGGACATTTGACTGAATATGCGGAAAAAATCAAATTTCCAGTGACAAATTTACTACATTTTTCGAAACGAACGTGATGAGGTTGCGTAAGTCATTGAATTTGGTGGGCCGTGAGCGATTCGAACGCTCGACCATCGCATTAAAAGTGCGGTGCTCTACCAACTGAGCTAACGGCCCAACCGAGCTGGGCAATGATACGCGAATTGCCAAAAAAGGCAAGCATCGAAGGAATGGCTTCGCGGTATTGAATCACTGGCGACACATCACCCAATACTACGCTATGGAAGCCTACTTCATTTCTCGCAAAAATTGACAACACAATTGAGTTAAAAGCAGACTTGAAACCCAAACCACGGAGAATCTCACCCCGTACCGACCTGTGTATAGCTCAAAGTACACTAAATCTGATAACGTGTAGGGTCACTGACTCCTGCAGATGCAAACCCTTCCCGGCGCAAGCGGCAGGACTCACAATTATTACATGCTAGGCCCGCTGAATCCGCTGAATAGCAGGACACCGTTGTGGAATAGTCTACTGCCAATTCAGTTCCGGCTTGTATGATCTCTGCTTTGCTCATCCGGATCAATGGCGTATGAATTTTAATAGTTTTACCTTCTACACCCGCCTTAGTCGCAAGATTTGCCATCGACTGGAACGATTCTATAAATTTCGGACGGCAATCAGGATAGCCGGAATAATCCACCTCATTAACACCAATAAAGATGTTTTGTGCGCACAATACTTCAGCGTATCCTAGAGCAAAGGCGAGAAACACGGTATTACGCGCCGGGACATAAGTGACCGGAATACCCTCTTCAAGATGATCCGGCACATCGATTTTCTGGTCCGTCAACGCCGACCCACCGATCTCGTTCAATCCTATTTTGATTACTTTCTGCTCTTTCAAACCATATCGGCGCGCAATATCCGACGCCGACTTTAGCTCGGCATTGTGCCGTTGTCCGTAATCAAAACTAAGTGCGTAGCAGTCATATCCCTTGTCCAAAGCTATCGCGAGCACGGTAACCGAATCCAACCCTCCAGATAAAAGCACTACCGCTTTATCGTTTAACCCATAATTCATTTTCCCGGAATATCACCCCAAAGTATCTTATGCAGTTGCACCTGGAACCGAACTTTTAATTGGTCGTTCAGTATTCTGTCCGCCAATTCTCGGGCCAGCATCTGACCGGTTACCGGGGAGAACAAAACTTCGCAACGCTCGTCCAATCGATAGCTCTTAACTTTATCCTTGGCCCATTCGTAATCATTACTGCTACCCACTACAAATTTCACCTGATCAGATTGCCGTAGACAATCCAAATTTTGCAAGCGATTTCTTGATTCTTCACCAGAACCCGGCGTTTTAAGATCCATGACCTTAACCACCCGATCGTCAATGTTGGAAATATCCATTGCACCACTAGTTTCCAGCGACACACGATAGCCTCGATCGGCAAGTAGAGTAAGTAGTTCTAGACATTCGGGCTGCGCCAGCGGCTCCCCTCCGGTGACCGTAACGTAGTTGGTATTATATCGGCGCAGCTGCGCCTCGATTTCATCTAGATCAATACGTTCACCGCCAGTAAACGCATAGGCCGTGTCACAATATGTGCATCTGAGTGGACATCCGGTTAATCGAACAAACACCGTAGGATGACCAACACTGCTGGATTCCCCCTGGATCGAATAAAAAATTTCGGTGATTCGAAGCGAACTCAAGTCAAATTCCTAATATTTCGCTGGTTATCAATACTTATCACTACTCGCAACCAACAAACATTTCGTAACATTACCGCATCAAGCAACTATCGTATTGGGGTTTAAATCAATTCCTGCTACCGCCCCTCCGATTTCATCAATTCGAGACGTTGTTGAGCCAGTCCTGCGGCAACCGATTCCGGATATTGTTTGATTATGCTCTTTAGCGATTTTCGTGCATGCTTCCATTGCGATTGTTCGTATTCGATAAACCCTAGCTTGAGCATCGCATCCGGCACTTTTGTGCTGTCCGGATGGTTTTCAATAACTTTTGCAAAACTAGCACGGGCCGCATCAAAATCACGCGTTACATAATAAGATTCACCTAGCCAATATTGCGCATTCCCAGCGTATTTTCCATTAGGATAGACCTCTAAGACATGCTCAAATCCTGAAATAGCTTCCTTGTAACGACCATCTTTGAGCAAACCAAATGCTTGTCGATAGGAGGACTCTTCATTACCGGAAAGTGGTTTTGTTTGTTCTGCTACAGGTTGCGCTCCCTTGGCTGGTTGCGCGGGTTTTTTTTCTGATAACCCACCCGCTTCTTGGCCAGTTCCGTTCTCCTTCGAAATTGGCGCTATAACACCACCACCTTCCAAAGCCAGCAAACGTTTGTCCAGATCCAAATACAATCCTTGTTGACGCTTCTCCATAGTATCCAGCTTATGCTGAATTTCTTCCACGGCCCCTCGTAATTGCTGGATTTCGGATTGCAGCCGTTCATTTTTATCCAACATTTCAAGCAAAGCCGTACTCGAAAGTTGCTGTTCGAGACGCTGTATTCTAGCGGAAAGTTGTTGCGTCGATTCCGCGCCTACCCCCATAGAAACTAAAAGCAAAACTACCAGAATGATGCATTTTCGCATCGTTAATACCTCGAATATACGATTTGAACCCGCCTATTCAATTGCCATGCGGTTTCATCATGGCCTAACGCTATTGGCTTTTCCTCTCCATAACTGACCCTTTTAATCTGTCCATTGCTGGCCCCCTGCAGTCCCATCTTACGAGCGACCGCGTTTGCCCGCTGTTCACTTAACGCGATATTGTATTCCCTAGACCCACGTTCATCAGCATGCCCTTCCAAGACAATCGATGCACCGGGGTGCTCCGACAAATATTTTGCGTGCGCGGTAATCACCTCTTCATACTCGGGTTTTACATCCGAACTATCATACAAAAAATAAATGGTGCTCTTGGACAATGGATTACGTGGGTCATCGAAGGCACCCCCCGGATACCCCCTTCCGTCATCGACCCCTTTGGTTTCAACACTAGGGTACGCGCTGCCAGACCTCGCACCTTGGGTTGCTGCATCCTGATCCTCTCCGTTCTTGCCCGCTTGGTCTTTACCTGTCGTTCCACAGCCGCTAATCGCTATACAGAGATACAACAAGGCCATAACTATAGTCAGTTTTTTCATTACTTTCTCCCAGTGCATCCTCTCGATGCCTATTATTCATTTAATCCCATGCTCGTAAATGGAACCCGCCCAATGATTAAATCAAGCTTTATCGATTAACCAATTTACGGCGACCAAGCCGGTTCCCGCACTTCACCCGCATCCAGAATCAAACGCTGGTGAATGCGGCCATCTACCGAAACTGCGGATAGCTGAGCCCGGCCGGAATCACGGGTTGCGTACAATATCATGCTTCCGTTGGGCGCGAAGCTTGGCGATTCATCTAGATTACCGTCTGTCAGCACGCGCATATGCCCGCTATCAAGTTCAAGTACCGCAATTTGATATTTACCTTGTTCTCGGTGAACCATGGCAACCAACCGCCCATCCGGAGACACACTCGCGCGGGCATTGTAACTGCCCTCGTAAGTCAATCGGCGAATATTCCCACCACCCGCGGCCACCGAATATAGTTGCGGCTTTCCGCCACGATCCGATGTGAAAATAATCCGTTGGCCGTCGGCAGTCCAAACCGGTTCCGTATCTATCGAAAAGTTTCGGGTTACGCGCTTCAATGCCCGGGAAATCAAATTCAATACATAAATATCAGGCCCACCATCTTTAGATAGCGTCAGCGCCAAACGACTACCATCAGGAGACCAGGCTGGAGCCCCATTAATACCAGGATAGGAGGCAACCTTTTCGCGTTTACCAGTTCTAAGTACCTGAACAAAAATGGCGGCCGCTTTGTTTTCAAAAGAGACGTATGCAATACGTGCGCCATCCGGCGACCAGGCCGGTGACATAAGAGGTTCTTTCGAGGTCAAAATGGTTTGTGCATTATAGCCATCGGCGTCCGCGACTTGTAATTTGTAGGTGGTTTTGTTATCTAGCCCCCTCAAACTGGTAACGTACGCGATCCGAGTACTGAAAGCACCGGGTTCGCCGGTGAGTCTTTGATAAATAATGTCACTGATCTGATGTGCAGTCTGTCTGAGCTGAGACCTGGCACAAGGAATATCATAACCGTCCATCTGTTCCTGTTTAAATACATCGAACAATCGAAACTTAACCAAACATCGGCCCGCAGCTAGATCTTCCATCTTACCTATAACCAGATTATCCTGGTTTAGTGCTTGCCAATTACGGAAATTCACCTCGGACGCTTGGCTTGGTTTTGCCAACATATCTTGTTCCGGTAATATTTTGAATCTTCCACTACGACGCAGATCGTCGCCAACAATTTGGTTTAAGGCCATTCCGGCGGGTTGTTGAACGGTCGCGGGGATCACCTTAAAAGGTACGATCGCTATCGGTATCGCACCCTCTGCTCCACCGGTAATTTCAATGGTCAGTCGCGCTTCGGCGACAACCGGCACCTGGAGTAACAGCAGCAATAATATCCTATTAACTAATCGTTCAAACATAAACTCCATCCATATTTCACGTAGCGCCAAACTCAAGGAATAACTTGTGTTATTGGCGACAGTCTAAATCAAGCAATCAGTACCGTACTGACAATTACATATTGTCCAGATTCCGTCCAAATCTGTAATAATTCAAGCGTCCGGCCTAAACTCAAAATCAAAATTTCTAAACAGTGAAAACAATCCTGGGTCCCCAGGCAACGGTAGTGGTGATGCTTTTCGAACGGCTTTTTCCGCAGAGCTATCGAACGCAGGATTACCACTGCTGCGAATGACTCGGGCTTCAACTACGTCTCCACCCGGAATCAATTTAACCTGAATCCGGCAGCTCAATCCTTGCGCAGTTGCAGGCGGACGCAACCAATTTCGGTTAACCTTTTGCTGGATCAAAACCTTTGCGTTTGCTATCTCCCTTTTGGCACGATTCTCTGCCGCAGCACGTTCAATCTCGCTGGCCGCTTTGCGTTTTTTCTCGGCCGCCTTACGCTCCGCTTCAACGCGCGCTTTTCTTTCTTGCTCTTTTTTCAATTCCAACTTGCGCTTTTGTTCTAATTCCGCCAAGCGTTTTTCTTCTTTTGCACGCTGTTTTTCAGCGGCTTCTTTTTGCATCTTTATTTCTTCCAGCCGCTCCTGTTCTTCGGCCTTTTGCTTTTGCAGTACCGCAATTCTTTCCGCTTCAGCTTCTAGTTCTTGTTTGCGTTTCTCCGCTTGCTCTTCGGCCCGCTGTTGTTCCTCGATACGTTGCTTTTTTAACTCGGCCAATCGATCGACCTCTTGTTGTCGTGCTTGTACAGCTTGTTTATGTCGTAGATCCTCTGCTCGAATTTTATCGCGTTCCTTTTGTCTTAGACGGTCTACCTCCGCCCGAACCTTGGTTTCGTCGAGTACAGTGGCTGCCACAGTTTCTGGTTCAGGTTCCGATTCAAATGTTTTCGGCGTTTCGCTTATAGTGAAGAAAAATAACGCGAGAATAACCGCATGCAACAACACTGAATAACTCAGCGGCAAACCCATCCTCTTACGTCCCGTACTCATTCCTGAATAGGGCTCGTCATCAAACCCACACTAGCTACCCCGGCTTGTTTAAGTGCAGCCATTACACTAACGACCCGTCCATAATCGACCGCTGTATCCCCACGTATTAACACTGCGGTATCCGGTTTATGGCGTAATACCGCCATAACCTTCACGGTCAATTCTTCAGCTCTAACCGGCTCATCTTGACGATCGCCAATATCCAAAAAATATTGACCCTTCTTATCAATCGATACAACCAACGGTGGGTTTTGCTCTTGGCTTACGGTTTTTGCCTGAGCTTTTGGTAATTCTACGTCTACACCCGTTTGCAGCAAAGGTGCGGTTATCATAAAAATAATAAGCAATACCAACGTGACATCAATGTATGGCACCACATTGATTTCAGCCATGGGTCTTTTGCGAGGGCCTCGAGCCATTATTTAACGTGGGCTTGACGTTGTAATAGGCTAACAAATTCTTCCATAAACACTTCGTAGCGGTTAGCCAGTCGCTCGCTACGCGTAACGAAACGATTGTAGGCAATTACGGCGGGTATCGCTGCGAACAACCCCATCGCAGTGGCGATCAATGCTTCTGAAATACCGGGAGCAACCATAGCCAAAGTTGCTTGTTGCACATTACCCAACGCTCGAAATGAATTCATGATCCCCCATACGGTCCCGAACAAACCTACATAGGGGCTGGTCGAACCGACCGTCGCCAAAAAGGGTAAGCGTTCATCCAGATTATCCAATTCCCGAGACAATGCGATTCGCATCGCCCGTTGCGACCCTTCCACCAGTTGCGCCGGTTCGATTTCCGGATTTTTGCGTAACCTGGCAAATTCTCGGTATCCTGCCACAAATATATTTTCTACGCCCTCACTCACATACCCCGTCGCACTCAACTGCTTGTACAAATCAGCCAAGTCAATACCCGACCAAAAACGAGTTTCAAACGCATCAGCGGTTAACAGCGCGCCCTTCAATTCATTGCGTTTGGCAAAAATAAAAGTCCAGGAAACTATTGACGCCATAACCAGGATCAACATGACCAGTTGCACAACGAAACTGGCATCTAGAATGAGTTGCAAAAAGGAACTATCAGAGGTCATTTTTGATCCGTTGGAACATTGATTCAGGTATGCTGCGCGGACGCAATTCTTGTTCATCCAAACAAGCGATTCTCACGGTCGCCTTGCAAAGTAGGATGCCATCGTCTGCTCTAAATATTTCTTGTTGAAAAATAATACTGGCACGTTTAATTTCCACCAAATCCGCGCTGACTTGGAGTCGCTCGTTAAAAAGCGCCGGAAGTAAATAATCCACATTAATCGATCGGACAGCAAACAGAATGCCGTCTTCCAATCTCACTGCATCTTGCTCAAAACCTAGCGTACGCAGTCGCTCTGTGCGCGCTCTTTCGAAAAATCTAAGGTAATTCGCGTAGTAGACGACGCCCCCAGCGTCGGTGTCCTCGTAATAGACTCGAACCGGCCATCTAAAGTTCGTCATTGATCAAACAGGTCCTGATTATTTTGATCGGTTTTTGGTGGATTCAATCCAAAATGCAGATACGCATGCCTCGTCACCATCCGCCCGCGCGGGGTCCGCATAATGTAACCTTGCTGAATCAGGAAGGGCTCCAACACGTCTTCGATGGTTCCACGCTCTTCGCTTATGGCTGCTGCTAGGCTGTCCAGTCCCACCGGTCCACCGTCAAATTTATCAATCATCGTCTTAAGCAATTTGCGATCCATTTGATCAAATCCGTTGCGATCCACCTTAAGCATACTCAAAGCTCTATCAGCGACGTCGACATTAACCGTCCCGTCGCCTTTGACCTGGGCATAGTCGCGTACGCGCCGCAGCAACCTATTTGCGATGCGCGGTGTACCGCGTGAGCGTTTGGCCACTTCATTTGCCGCCGCGGGTTCCAATTGGACCCCCAATATCCCCGCTGAACGCCCAATAATTTCAGCAAGTTCGTCGACGCTATAAAATTCAAGGCGCTGGACAATTCCAAACCGGTCACGTAACGGCGATGTCAACAATCCTGCGCGCGTTGTCGCTCCCACCAACGTAAACGGTGGTAAGTCCAATTTTATTGAGCGCGCCGCCGGCCCTTCCCCAATCATAATGTCGATCTGATAATCCTCCATCGCCGGATACAACACTTCTTCTATCATCGGACTCAAACGGTGAATTTCATCGATAAACAATACATCGTGCGTTTCAAGGTTGGTAAGCAGCGCAGCCAAATCCCCCGCTTTTTCCAATACCGGACCTGAAGTCTGCCTAAGATTGACCGATAATTCGTTCGCGATGATATTAGCCAATGTCGTTTTCCCCAAACCTGGCGGCCCAAAAATCAACACATGGTCCAGCGCTTCCTGGCGTGTCATCGTAGCCTGGATAAAGATTTCCATTTGTTCCCGTAAAGCTTTTTGCCCAATATATTCAGTCAGTCGTCGTGGGCGTATCGCGCGATCCAGAGGTTCATCTTCGGAATTGCCTTGCAGACTAATCAACCTGTCTTTTTCAATCATAGGACTAAGCTTTATCGTCCGGCGGATTGCAGCGCAAGACGAATGATTTCCTCGCTGGTTTTGCCTTCGCTGGAAATATCCCGCACCATCCGGCTCGCATCGGTAGATTTGTAGCCTAGGGCAATTAGAGCACTGAGCGCTTCCTGGGTCGGATTGTCGGAATTGAACGCGGATTGACGGGGTTTATTTGGCGATGACGCCATAGTATCGCTGTAATCGGGCAACCGGTCTCGCATTTCAATAATAAGCCTTTCTGCTGTTTTCTTACCGATTCCAGGTAATTTGACCAACGCACTCGTATCATGGTCCAGCACGGTTCTATGAAATTCATCCACGCTCAATCCGGACAGCAAAGTTAGCGCGAGCCGGGCTCCAACCCCATTAACTTTAATCAAACTTCTAAATAGGGCCCTCTCGGCTTCCCCTGAAAAACCAAAAAGTATATGCGCGTCTTCTCGTACGACTAAATGCGTATGCAGCTGCACCTCGTCTCCGAGCTTGGGTAATTGATAAAAAGTCGACATCGGCGCTTCTATTTCATACCCTACGCCCGCTACATCTAACACTAAGGTTGGCGCAGATTTGGCAACTAAAATTCCCCGTAAAAATCCGATCAAGACATTAAAACCCTGTTATTCTTCTGCTGATGTGCGTTTTACCGCGATAGATAATGGCTAATATCAGGTAGCGAATCATTCAGTTGGATACCCTACGCCCATTCGCATCAATCTTTTTTCGGTTTGTGCGTGATGAATGTGGCACAAGGCAATACCCAACGCATCACCGGCATCAGTTTGAACAACGCCTTCCAAACTTAATAATATTTTGACCATATGCTGTACTTGCACCTTATCTGCATTTCCTTTGCCGACCAATGCTTGCTTAACTTGTCTAGCTGCGTATTCCGACACTGGGACGTCACGCGCGAGCACGGCGCAAATCGCCGCCCCTCTAGCCTGACCCAATTTTAATGCGGAATCTGCGTTTTTGTGCATAAAAACCTGTTCAATAGCCATTTGATTCGGCTGATATTGCGTCACTACTTGGCCTATGCCATCGAATATTTGCTTCAGGCGTTTTGGGAAATCTTCTGCAGATATGCGAATACATCCGCTCGCAACATAGGTCAATCCGCTCGGTGTCTGGTCAACCACTCCGTAACCAGTAACCCGTGACCCTGGATCTATACCTAACACGCGGCTAGACATATAAATCAAGCAATGCCAGCAAGAATATCGTCGCTAATTTCCGCGTTTGAATATACGTTCTGAACGTCGTCAAGGTCTTCCAAACGTTCCAGCAGCCTGACCATCTTTTCTGCCTCTTTGGCGTTCAATTCTGTAGTGGTACTAGGCTTCATGGTAACTTCACCATTGTCAGATTCCAATCCGGCATCAATCATCGCTTGCTTAACTGTTAAAAAACTTTCTGGCGTAGTCAATACTTCAAAAATTTCTTCGTGAGTTATAACATCTTCCGCACCGGCTTCCAGCGCCGCTTCCATTACCGTGTCTTCATCAAGGTCCAGCGAAAAATTTAAAGTCCCTACTTTTTCGAACAGATATGCTACCGAACCTTCGGTACCTAAATTGCCCCCTGCTTTGGTAAACGCATGGCGCACTTCGGCAACCGTTCGATTTCGATTATCCGTTAAGCAGTCAACGATAACGGCAACACCACTAGGACCATACCCTTCGTAGCGAATTTCTTCGTAACTAACGCCTTCTTGTGTTCCACTCGCTTTTTTTATCGTATTTTCTATCGTGTCCCTCTTCATGTTATTGGAAAGGGCTTTGTCTATTGCCGAACGTAGCGTGGGGTTATTTGTCGGATCTCCGCCGCCCCCATTCTTAACGGCAACAGTAATCTCGCGAATCAATTTGGTGAACAACTTTCCGCGTTTTGCGTCTTGTGCCCCCTTGCGGAAACGGATGTTTGCCCATTTGCTATGACCAGCCATATCTTCAACTCTAATTTCGGTTTTATTGGTACCAATCGACTCAACAGGTGAGTTCATGTGTTAATGTTTTATCTTAACATTCTTGTTCTTGCTTATCGACGCGTAAGCGACTTCCCGGCTGAAATATCGCCACAAAAACCCAAATCAACAGACCCTTCGAGATACTATGATTGAATATTCTATTCGTGTTCTATCTGAGTGTGGTATGGGTTATTTCAGTCACCCCCCGGGAAACCGAACCATAGGAATAGGTCTTTCAATTCACAACTCCAAACCTTATATTTGTTCATTCTCACTAGACACAGCTAGGCTTGCACTAGTCACTTTGACATAATATCCATCGCTAGCTTATGACTGTACATTTTAATTCTAATAATGAAATATTATAAATTGCGTTACCGATTCGAATTATCAGGTACCGCCAATCCGATCTCTAGAAAGATACCCGTCGGTAACTGAATTTCAATGGACGCTCCAAGCCTGTTTACTATCGAGATGGCGGCCGCACTGGCAATTGTCGGCTTTGCCATTTATTTATTCGTATCAGAATTATTCCGAATCGATGTTTCCGCAGTATTGATAATGCTACTTATAGGTGCGGTAGGATTTTTCCCGGGAATTTCTCCACTACTTAATTCAGAACAGTTATTTAGCGGTTTTTCCAGCAACGCGGTCCTTTCAATAATCGCAATCATGGTGATCGGTTCCGGCCTTGAAAAAACCGGTTTGATGACCCAAGCGGCAATTATATTGCTCAATCTCGGACGTCAGACAGAGCGCCGGATAGTTGCACGCCTGACACTGACGATCGGGATAATTTCCGCATTCATGCAAAACATTGGCGCAATAGCACTTTTTTTGCCAGTAGTCAGCCGCATTGCAAACCACTCGGGTATACCGCTTTCAAGACTCCTAATTCCGGTTGGATTTTGCGCCATATTGGGCGGGACTCTAACCATGGTGGGATGTAGCTCTTTGATCGTACTCAATGATTTGTTCGACCATGCACAGTTTCCAATATCGGGTAATCAGCCAAATTTTCAAGGTTTCAATCTATTCGATGTAACTCCGATTGGACTTGTTTTGTTGGCATCTGGAGTGCTGTTTTTCACGTTGTTCGGAAAAATCTTACTCCCCGATACCGGGATGCATTTGGCGAAAAGCTCAAATACTGTGGAATATTTAACCGCCACCTATGGATTGCACAGTGCATTGTATGAAGCGGAAATCTCGATAGACAGTGGTATCGCTGGTAAAACCATTCGACAGATCGAAGACGCTGATCATGCACCTCAGATCTTAAGTTTTCGGATTGGCAAACAGATTCAGGTATCACCCAACCGGGATGATATTGTTTGGCCCGACTCCATATTGTTGCTACTGGGCGCGCCTGACAACTTAAAACAATTCGCGGAACGGAACAAGCTCAATGCACGAGAACTTCCACCCAATGAAGTCAAACTAAAATCCGATCTTAGCGGGTTGTCTGAAGTCGTTATACCGCCCGGATCCCAGTGGATTGGTCATAGCGCTGGAGAAATTCGCTTGAGAAAGCACTACAACGCCAGCCTAATTGGCATTTACAGGGGCAGTGAGACCCTGCGCGATAATTTGCGTGCGGTTCGATTGAATTCTGGAGATACCCTATTGCTATATAGTCGATGGACCGACTTGGCTAAACTCAGTAAAAACCGCGATTTTGTTGTCGCCAGTGATTTTCCAAAAAACATCGTCCGCCCAGAAAAATTACCCTATTCAGTGGTATGTTTTTTGTTTGCGATGGCACTGGTACTATTTACCGATGTAAAACTGGCTTATGCCCTGATGGCGGGTGCTTTGGGCATGGTCATATCGGGTGTAATCACTATGGATGAAGCTTATCAATCGGTAAGCTGGAAAACCGTTTTTCTACTCGCGAGTTTGATACCGTTAGGACTTGCAGTTAAGCAATCGGGCGCGGCAGATTGGTTAGCTATACAGATTTTGAGCCATTCTGACGGCTTATCCGCTTGGGTCATACAAAGTTTACTCGCGCTGTTGGCCACCGGTTTCACGCTAATTATGTCCAATGTCGGCGCAACCGTATTACTGGTCCCTATTGGAATAAGTTTGGCTGTACAGCTCGGCGCCAATCCGGCGTTGTTTGCGATCACAATAGCATTGGCGACATCAAATTCCTTTTTAATACCGACTCACCAAGTTAATGCCCTAATTATGGGACCCGCGGGCTATAAGGTATCCGATTTTACGCGCGTTGGCGGGATTATGACCGCGCTTTATCTGGTGATACTAATACCGGTGACAAATTGGGTGTTTTGATCAATCGAATAAATATCTGATTGAAATACTTTGTATGCGGAAATAGGCCTATCGACTGCATTCTTAGCTTTAATCCAACGGCTGCCACTAATTCGCGACCTTTGAATGGATTTTATATAATAACTGCTTACAACCGAACCCGTTGCTGCTTCACTTGCGGCCGGATTTCTTCCAATGTCTGTTGGGGTTTTTCGATTGTTATTCCAATTTTTTCACAACCCACCTTATCCCATAATAAATCCAAAAAATGGCGCTTTTTCGTTGCGACGTTTTCAATTTTTTCAGCTTCAATATAAAGATCAATCTCGCCATTGCCCAGCCGAGCACCGGAAACCCAAACCTGAGCTTCCAGACCAAATACCTGTTGGACTGCCGCCTTAATTTCGTATACTTGGAGCAAGTTGAGTGTCATTGCATCGAGCGAATAGTTAATTTTTTTCGGAGCTTCCCGGCCAACCGACATACGGAAAATACCAACTCCAGATTCAACTTTAACAGCAGTATCGAGCAATTTTCTTGCCACAAATAGATAATCGTTTTATACCTCATAACTTAACGGTCACGGCTAATCTGGCTGGACAATTAACCGCTGTATCTGTCACCTAACAGCGACGCAATTGTGAAGCGCCGTGCGACAACCCTAAGATTGCAGAAGTTAACACTGTCGCAAACAAGCGACAGAATATTTTCGGGCTCAAGCCAACCAACTGTCCATTCCTCTACGCGTTCGCTTCTCTTTGGCGAAGTATTTCGTACAATAATACTCCCGTCGCCACCGACAGATTAAGGCTCTCGATCTGTCCCAACATCGGAAGGTTCACCAGCAAATCGCATTGTTCTCTCGTGAGGCGACGCAAACCTCGCCCCTCGGCACCGATTACAACCGCAACCGGCCCCGTTAAATCAGTTTTGAATAAGCTGCGCTGCGCTTCACCATCTGCACCGATTACCCAAACCCCTTGCTGCTTCAAGCGCCCTAAGCTACGCGCCAAATTTGTCACACGATATATCGGCACTGTTTCAGCCGCTCCCGACGCAACCTTATACACCGTCGGGGTCATAGCAACAGATTTATCTTTTGTTATTAAAATTCCATCGACCCCAGTTGCATCCGCCGTTCGCAAGCACGCGCCCAAATTATGAGGATCTTGCACTTGATCCAATACCAATAAGAAAGTCTTACTCCCACTTAGCTTAACTGCCGCTTCAAGCGCAAGCTCGTTCAATTCTGACGGAAGTTGTAATTCTACAACGATACCTTGATGGTTGCGTGAATCGATCAACTTGTCCAACCGCTTGCGTTCGACAGATTCAACCACCAATCCAAGCTCTTGAAAACGCGCTTCAATATTGGTGAATCGTTTGTCACGACGGTGCTGGTCGATCCACACGGCTGTCAGTTTTTCCGGTGTGTGCTCCAATGCGGCTTGGGTTGCATGGAACCCCCCTAATCTGCGCCGTTTGCTCATTTCCTTTTGGATCGTCGTTTCCGTTTTTTAGGCGTTATTACGAGATCAAAATCTATTTTCTTCTCATCCAAATCAACACGCGCGACTTTGACTCGTACTTGATCGCCCAAACGATAACTCACGCCGCTACGCTCACCATTCAATCGGTGCCCAATCGGGTCGAAATGAAAATAGTCTCGCTGTAGATTCGATACGTGGACCAAGCCTTCAACAAAAATATTATCCAATTCCACAAAGAAACCGAATGAGGTTACCGCCGTAATGATCCCACTATATTCTTCACTCAATTTATCCAACATAAATTCGCACTTCAACCAACTGATGACGTCCCGTGTCGCTTCATCCGCTCGCCGTTCGGTCGTCGAACAATGTTCTCCTAACTGGGCCAGGTCAGATTGCGAATAACGAAATGTACTGGGTTTTTTACCCGCCAGACAATGTCGTATTGCACGGTGAATCAGTAAATCAGGATAACGTCGTATCGGCGACGTAAAATGACAATAAAGCTGCAGCGCCAAACCGAAATGCCCTTTTAGCTCCCCGCTATATACCGCTTGAGACATAGAACGAAGCAAGACTGTTTGGATCAAATGAGCATCTTGTCTACCGGCTATGCTCTGAATTAGCTGCATGTAATCGGAGGGTTCGGGTTCATCGCGACCCGCAAGGCTCAATCCCATTTCCCCCAAAAACGCACGAAGATCTTTTAGTTTCTCATGCGATGGGCCCTCGTGTATTCTAAGCAGCCTGGCCATTTTTTTGCGTTGCAAATATCGGGCTGTAGCGGTATTGGCAACCAACATGCATTCTTCAATAAGTTTGTGCGCGTCGTTTCGAACTACCGGTACGATACTTTCTATTTTTCTTCCCTGACCGAAAACAATTTTTGATTCCTGTGTATCGAAATCCATAGTGCCGCGACGTTCTCTAGCCTCGCGTAGCACTTTATATAACGCGAAGAGTTGTTCAAGGTGCGGGACTAGATTTTTGTATTTTTTTCGCAACGTTGCATTTTTTTGCACCAGTATTTTGGCAACTTGGGTATAGGTCAATCTTGCATGAGACCGCATAATTGCTTCAAAAAATCGTGATCTGTAGATTTTCCCTTCATCAGAGATATGCATCTCGCAAACCATGCATAAACGGTCTTCATCAGCGACCAGTGAACACAATCCATTGGATAGAGGTTCCGGTAACATTGGAAGCACTCTTTCCGGAAAATATACCGAATTGCCTCGATTTTTCGCTTCGTCGTCTAATCCGGTATCCGGAGAAACGTAATGGGATACATCCGCGATGGCGACCAGTAATTTCCATCCCTTCTTTCCACGGGAACAATACACGGCATCATCAAAATCGCGCGCGTCTTCGCCGTCTATTGTGACCAAGGGCGTTCTACGCAAATCTTTACGATTAACACATTCGGCTGGGTCGATTTTCCTATCGAATTGTTCCATCTCAGCGATCACCGGATCCGGCCATTCGAACGGAAGATCATGCGCACGTATGGCAACATCGATTTCCAACCCCGGTGCCATATGTTCACCAATAATCTCAACAATTTTACCTATAGGCTGCTTGCGTTTACTCGGTTGCTCTAGGATTTCAACGATAACGATCTGCGCATCTGATGCTTCGCCGAGTTGAGAGTCCGCAATGAGTATATCTTGGGCAATACGTTTGTTATCCGGTACGACGAAATTGACGCCACTGTCCACATGGAGTCGACCCACTACACGGTTCGTATTGCGTTCCAGAATCGAAACCAATGCCGCCTCCTTTCGGCCTCTGCGATCCACACCGCGCACTCTAACGACCGCGCGGTCACCGTGCAACAAAGCCCGCATCTGGCGCGGAGAAACAAACAAATCATCACTGCCGTCATCCGGTTTTAGAAATCCAAATCCATCTGGGTGTCCAATAACACGGCCCGAAATCAGGTCTTTACTGTTGATAATGCAATAACATCTTTTCCGGTTTCTTAATACCTGGCCATCCCGTTCCATCGCCCGCAATCGCCTGCGGAATGCTTCTAAACTTTCATCCGTGTGCAAACCCAGTTTGTCCGCAATCTCCTCTTTTGTCAGAGGCACACCCTCCTTGTGCAATACTTCAAGTATCAGCTCACGGCTCGGTATCGGGTTCTGATATTTTTTCGCCTCGCGCTCAGCCATCGGATCATCTAATTTAAATGATGGAATCTTGTTTCCCCGCGAAGATTTTTTTTTCATATGAAGGAATTAAAATTGAAGAAACGAAAAGAGTTTAGCTTTTGTAGAGGCACTGAATTTGAGAATGAAATGGACACCTGAGGGCATTGACAAGCATGCAAGTGGCCGGTAAAGTGCGCACCTCTTTGCGGCTTACTTGATAGTATTGGTAATCTGCTCACGGCCGAGGTGGCGAAATTGGTAGACGCGCATGGTTCAGGTCCATGTGGGGGCAACCCCGTGGAGGTTCAAGTCCTCTCCTCGGCACCATATCTCCACCAAGCCCCAGAATCTTGTTACATTGTATTGATTGAACCGCGCGATAATATCCATTAGCAGATCCACATGGTATTCCTTTAGTTAGCGTTAAACCGCTCAAGTCATCGCGTTGCGGACATTACTTTCAACCGAGTAGACTATATTACGCTGAATTCACAACCCAGCCTAATATCCAATAGCATTTATCTAGCTCAACTACTGAACGGATTATTCAAAATCAAAGTCTCGTCTCGCTCGGCTCCGGTCGAGATGATATCCACCGAAACACCAACCAGTGCTTCTAAACGCTTGACATAAGCCTTGGCATTTTGGGGTAATTCATCATACGACGTAATCCCGGCAGTAGGCGTATTCCACCCAGGCAAATATTCAAGTATTGGACGGCATTGCTCATAATTTTCCGCACCTAAAGATGCATGTTGCGATTCGACATTATTAGCATTGCTGTACGCTGAACAAATTCCAACTTTTTCCAATCCATCAAGTACATCCAATTTGGTAATACACAGGCCGGATAAACTATTCAGATAGGCGGATTTGCGCATCGATATCGCGTCAAACCATCCGCAGCGGCGCGGTCGACCCGTAGTAGCACCAAATTCGAAACCCTTGTTTGCCAAATGCTTACCGGTGTCATCGAATAATTCCGTCGGAAAAGGGCCATTACCAACCCGCGTAGAATATGCTTTGGTAATTCCCAATATATAGTCAAGATTCAGCGGACCCACACCACAACCCGTAGAAACGCCACCAGCCGTCGTATTAGACGAAGTTACGTAAGGATAAGTACCATGATCCACGTCTAGTAGTGCACCTTGAGCACCCTCAAATAATAAATTTTTTCCCAAGGAATGATATTCGTGCAGTATCTCAGAAACGTCGGTCAACATAGGTGCAACTTGTTGAGCAAGTCGCATCGTTTCATCATACATTTGCTGATAATCTAGTGCCGTCCCGCCATAATATTCCGTGAGAACAAAATTATGATAATCGAGCAGTTCTTTTAGCTTTGCGCCAAACAGTTCTGGATTCAGTAAATCGCCAGCACGGATACCGCGACGCGCAGCCTTATCTTCATAGGCAGGTCCTATACCGCGGCCGGTCGTTCCGATCTTTTTATCGCCAAGGGCTAGTTCTCGAGCTTTATCCATGGCGATATGGATCGGTAAAATCAATTGGCATGCTTCACTGATTACCAGCCGCTCACGCACCGGAATCCCAGCAGATTCCAAAAATTCGATTTCCTCGATCAGATCCGGCAATGAAACAACTACACCGTTTCCGATCATACATTGCACTCCATCCCTTAATACACCAGATGGAATTAAATGCAAAATTGTTTTCTGGTCCTTAATAACCAACGTATGACCAGCATTGTGCCCACCTTGGAAACGCACAACCGCATCGGCATATTCGGTGAGTAAATCCACCAGTTTACCTTTGCCTTCATCACCCCATTGGGTGCCTAGAATAACTACATTCTTACCCATTTCATTTCCATTTTTGGAATTTTTCGTTGCCTTCCCGTTCGGCGCAGCCGTTCCAGGATACACTTTTTATTTTTAGCAAAATTATATTGATAGCTTTTTTAATATTAAAACCGTCAAAGCTGTAAAAATGGAAGCCGCGGAATTAATCACCCAGGAATTCAACCGACCCTTCATCAAAGTTTCTAAAAACCATTTTTTCAGTTTCAGGCAAAGCCTTAAGAGGCAGACACAACCCAGATGTCATTCTTTTTCTCCAGTATATAGCTGCATCCCATATCCTTCGCGTGACCGCTCTGATTTGGTAGTTGCTGAATCACTATTTCTCCGTGGCTGCGTAGGTCACTTATTTTTACATTCAAATCAGAATCATCGAGATATGGCGCATATATCTTGCCTTGCTCATCTTGTTGTCGATCGCAAGCCAAGCTTTCCAATACCTTAAGATCTGCACTAAACCCAGTCGCTGGTCGTGCTCGGCCGAAAACCCGGCCAATTTCATCGTAGCGCCCACCGCGGGCAATTTCACGCCCATACCCGGGTACAAACGCCGCAAATACGACGCCCGTCTGATAATGATAGCCTCGAAGCTCAGCTAGATCGAAATTAATCGGCAATAACGGGAACATGCTACGAAGTTTTTTCGCTAAGTCGGCAAGATAGTCCAACGCACCAATAACCGATTCATCCGCATTACCCAATTGTTCTCGAGCCCTATCGATAACGCCATCCGAACCATTCAGTTTCGGCAAAGCCATCATCATGGCCGATTCCGTATGCGACAGACCTAATAAGTCTAATAATGCTTCCAATTCAGCCGTGGCTTTGCGTTGCATTACATCGAAAATCTTAGATTCTTGCACAGGATCGAGCCCGGCTTGCTTGGCAAGTCCTCTAAATATACCCACGTGACCTAAATCAACATGCACATTCTGGAGACCTGAAACCGCCAACATTTCCAACATGAGCCGCACAATTTCAAAATCACTAGCAACACCTGCATGTCCGAACAACTCCGCCCCAACCTGCAACGGACTGCGCGATTTGTCCAGTTCATCACCTCGCGCATGCAGAACGGTACCCAAATAACACAACCGGGTGGGCACATCTCGCTTCAGATTATGCGCATCTATACGCGCAACCTGCGGTGTCATATCAGCACGTATGCCGAGCAAACGTCCACTCAGCTGGTCGGTCAATTTAAAGGTTTGAAGGTCCAAATCGTGGCCGGTACCGGTCAACAATGAATCAAGGAATTCGACAAATGGCGGGATAACCAGTTGGTAGCCCCAAGCCCCAAACAGGTCAAGTAAATCTCTACGCAACTGTTCTAATCGTAAAGCTTCGTCTTGCAGGACTTCTTGGATACCTTCCGGCAACAACCAATGATCTTGTTGGTACATAGTCTAAGAATCAATACCTGGAAGGTGTATAGAGGAGTAGGCGCATCATTTCAATGATTACGTCAATCCGAATAGATTTAACTTGAAGAGCAAGGTCTAAGAATCAACGAAAACGACTCTGGAATCCAAAATCCTTAGTCTGAATAACATTAAATTGCCGAATAAGAAAATTGAGATCCAGATTTTACGTTATACGAGATAATAATAAAAACCCACGACAGCGGTTTATTCGCTGCCGCGGATCATTGTTTAATTCCGGTAGTACAATCTACCCTACTTTTCTTTGCCGAAATATTTGAAGAAATCTGAATTTGGTTCAAGAACCAACATGTCACTTCCCCCACTGAATACTTGTTTATAAGCATTCAAGCTCCGGTAAAAACCGAAAAATTCGGAGTCTTTACCATAGGCTTTTGCGTATACATCCGTTGCAACCGCATCACCTTGCCCTCGGGTTATTTCAGCTTCTTTATAGGCTTCAGCGATGATAATATCACGCTGCTTGTCAGCATCAGCACGAATTTTTTCAGATGCCTCAGCACCCTGCGACCTAAAGTCTCTTGCCACTCTCTCACGCTCGGCTTCCATTCTGCGGTAAACAGAACTACTTACATCACTGGGTAGATCTATACGTTTGATTCGAACGTCAACAATATCTATGCCCCATTTTTCGGCAATAGACTTGGTACTGGCGACCAAGATATCACGCAAATCAGAGCGATCGGCAGAAACCAATTGATTGATCGACCGTTTACTGAATTCCCCTCGCATAGCGTCTTTCATAATTTGATCTAGACGCATATTGGCTTGCGTTACATCTCCCGACATGGTGGTGTAATACAAAGGCACATCACCAATACGCCATTTGACGAACGAGTCAACAATCACATTTTTCTTTTCGGACGTTAGAAACCGCTCAGCTTTAGCATCCAAAGTCAGAATCCGTGCGTCAAAAAACTTGACGTTGTTGTAAATGGGAACTTTAAAGTGTAATCCCGGCTTATAATCCGACTTAACGATCTCCCCAAGTCTGAACAGGATCGCCTTTTCAGTTTGATGGACGGTAAAAATCGTCGAAAATGCGATTGCAAACACAATCGCCAGAATTAGCAATAATCTATTCTGAGCCATTAGCGAGCCCTCCCTTCACGTCCACGACTTGATTGACGGGCAGTAGACGCTTTAGCTGGTTTTTGTCCCGGTGAATCAACATATTGGGTAACCTTCGGTATAGGCTTAGCAATCGATGAAACTTTGTGACCCGCTAATTTATCCAATGGCAGATAAACCAAATTGTTACTGCTTTCAACGTCGACCATAACCGTATTGGTTTTGCTGATTACAGCCTCGATCGATTCCAAATACAACCGTTTACGGGTAATCTCAGGTGCCTTCTCATATTCCGTAAGCAGTTGGTCAAAACGGCTCGCTTGACCTTCAGCTCTGGAAACTACTTGCGCTTTATAAGCTTCCGCACTTTGAATCTGCCTTGCTGCGGCACCTCGCGCTTTTGGAAGAACCTCATTTTTATAAGCCTTTGCTTCATTGATGAAACGTTGCTTATCTTCTCGCGCTTTAATCGCATCTTCGAAAGCCGCCTGTACTTCTTCTGGCGGCTGTGCATCCTGAAGATTAACGCTGGTGACTAAAATGCCAGCTTTATAACTATCCATGATCTCCTGAATCGAACCTTTGATATCTGTCACAACTTCTGTACGACCCTCGGTCAACACAAAATCCATAGAACTATTGCCGATTACACCACGCTCAGCGCTTTCGGTAACTTGTTTTAGGCTTTCTGCAGGACCGACCACGTTATATAGGAAGTCTTTGGCATCTTTGACCTGATATTGAACCGCCAATTGTACATTGACAATATTCTCATCCTCGGTCAGCATCAAAGCTTCACGTGGTACAGAACCAATCGCTTGTTGGCGTCCGCCGGAACGATATCCAATCTCTAAAAATCGTTGTTGTTCAATATTGACGATATCTCGTGCTTCGATGGGCGTAGGAATATGCCAATGCAGTCCAGGCATCGTGGTTTCCGTATAGGCACCAAATCGCGTAACGACACCTCGATTACCAGCATCAACAATATAAAAACCCGTTAACCCCCAAAGAATTAATGCAACAACAATAATTAGGCCCAGTCCCGGTAAGGGATTAGCACTTTGACCCCCACCCTTACTCCCGCCAAATAATCCACCCAATTTTTCTTGCATCGAACGGATCACTTCGTCGAGATCAGGCGGCCCTTTCTCTTTATCGCGACCACTCCACGGATCTTTGTTGTCACCCCCCGGTTCATTCCAGGCCATAAACATTTACTCCAATTTGGTTTAAAAATAATCGTATCGCCAATAAACTGAATACGAAAGATGGAATTATCCTAAAAAAATGTGTGAATGTACAAACCTAGATTACGCAATTTAATTTTACCCATCGAGCTTTGTTATCTTATTTCGACGACTGGATCAATTTTGATTGTTGGTAATGGCCGTTACACAGGATTTGATATTGTAACGCTTTGCGTACCTACAAAGGCATAAACATATCGCATAAATTTCAATGTACAACTTAAACCGAAGGTCAGGACATGATTTTCAATTGTAATTGATCGGCGCAATTTAATAAAAAGCGACACCATATTACGGTAAATTAAATCGACAAAAAAGAGACAAATTGTCGCATATATCGAGTTAATTCAAGGAATCAACAACAATGGAGGAATCCACCCGTACAACCCTCGCTGGGTGCACTTGACTAAATTCCACTTCTTTAAGGATACCCAAGTCCTTTTTCAACAATTCGACTTCAATATCCCAACCTCCCATATCCAAAGGCTCATCTTTTAATACCATCCCACGATCGTACAATTTCGCCCTAATACACCCCTGGTGCGGGTGCAGTAGCATTTGAGCACGCACTCTCCCAGTCGCAAAGTAGTCACAAATAGCCTCATCCAAAAAGTTTATTCCGTCTCCATTTTTTGCCGACACCCAAATTCGGAAGGGCTTGCCACTAAAATCCCGTTCTATACGCGCGACCTCATCATCGATCATATCGATCTTGTTATATACCAGAAATTGTGGAATATGATTCGCCCCAATTTCAGTGAGAACCTCATTAACCTGCGCTATCGTAGCTTGTCGGTCTTCGTCGGCAGCATCGACGACGTGCAACAAGATATCCGCTTCACTAGCTTCTTGTAAGGTGGATCTAAACGCAGCCACCAATTCGTGAGGTAATTCCCGAATGAATCCAACAGTATCGGCCATGATGACCGGAAAACCGCTTGACAAGGTCATTTTACGCAAAGTTGGATCTAGGGTTGCGAACAATTGATCAGCAGCGTAGATATCCGCCCCGGTAAGACAGTTGAATAAAGTTGATTTACCGGCATTTGTGTAGCCAACTAAACCGATGGTTGGCACCACCGCTTTCTTTCTGGCGACGCGGCCTTGGTGTCGTTGTTTTTCGACTTTCTCCAGCCGCCGTTTGATTTGGCGAATTCTAATCCCAATCAGACGCCGGTCAGTTTCCAATTGAGTTTCCCCCGGCCCACGCAATCCGATCCCACCCTTCTGTCGCTCCAAATGCGTCCATCCACGCACTAATCGCGTTGAAAGATGTTGCAGTTGGGCAAGTTCAACTTGTAATTTGCCCTCAAATGATTGAGCACGTTGGGCAAAGATATCCAGAATCAAACCATTGCGATCTATCACCCGCAGGCCAAGGCTGCGTTCCAAGTTGCGTTCTTGGCTTGGACTTAGGGCATGATTTACAATAACCAATTCCGAACCGGTGACAAGAATCTGATCTCGCAATTCTTCCAGTTTACCGCGACCCAGAAATGTTTTGGGGTCGGGAATAGAACGGGTTGAAATCAGCCTGGCAACGGGATCAACCCCCGCAGAAACAGATAATTCTTCTAATTCGTCAAGGTTTCCCTGATCAGAGTCGCGCACAACATGAACCAATATCGCCCGTTCACCGGACGAAGGGCGCTCAAACACTCATTGCCCCGAAGGCCCAAAGCCAAAGAATCGTTAGTGGTGCCGAGTTAATACTATTGATGGTTATTCCAAATCATTCCCTTCATCAGCGCGCGGTACACGCACTTGACGCGCAGGAACGATGGTAGAGATCGCATGCTTGTACACCATCTGGCTGATAGAATTTTTCAACATTACAACATATTGATCGAAGGAATCGATCTTACCCTGCAACTTAATACCGTTTACCAAATAGATCGACACCGGTATGTGCTCTTTACGCAACGCGTTAAGAAATGGATCTTGCAAATTTTGCCCCTTAGACATCCGTCGTTCTCCTTATTTTTATTCCGGTACACTTCCGATCAGATTGCTCAAACTAAACACGTTCGAAACTAGATTAAATTTTACCACAAACAATTTACTAATTGGTCTGACATTTAGACCAATTTACCACACCAGCCAAAAGCAAGAAGTTGAACAATTGCTCGGGCCCGTCCGAATATCGCAATTATCTATAAAATGGGACCTATTTTTGTCGATTTCACCCACAGCCACTAGACTACCGTCATTAGGAGAAAACCCTATCCCATCAACAACATAAATATCAGAGTACTCTACCTTAGAAAAGGTTCCAAGTCCTCCAATATAAATTTTTGTAAATTAGCGCCACCAGAACGATATACATAGGGGCTTGATTCTTTTCTTAACCAAGTCAGTTGCCTTTTCGCCAATTGCCGGGTTGCAATAATGCCACGTTTTTCCATCTCAGTTCTATCTATTATTCCGTGCAGGTACATCCATATTTGCCGGTACCCCACTGCCCGTACAGAAGGATTTCCGTCGTTCAGATCCCCACGTTTAATCATCATTTGTACTTCATCTATCATGCCATCATCCAGCATTTTGATGAACCGGGATTCAATATGCCCGTGCAATTCGGACCGGCTGTTTGGTTTTAGAACAAGGTTCAACCAGCGAAAAGCCGCGTCCTCCTGCGATGCTTCAGCGCAATGATCGCTAAGCGATTTACCCGATACCAAATAAATTTCCAAGGCCCTCTGGATTCTTTGCGGATCATTTCGGTGTATACGCCGCGCCGCACTGGGATCTATTTCCGATAACCGGTTGTGCATCACAGACCACCCTAGAATCTGTGCTTCTCCATCAATTTTTTGGCGTATTTCGTTATTCGCGGCCGGTAACGCGGCCAATCCATGCTGCAAGGCTCGAAAATACAACATTGTACCTCCAACAAACAGCGGTATTTTGCCGCGGTCGCGAATTTGATCGATTAAAATTAAAGCTTCTCTACGAAAACGTCCGGTAGAAAACGATTCAGCCTGGTCGAGAATATCAATAAGATGATGTGGGATTCCGCATCGATCTGCTAATGAAGGTTTCGCTGTGCCTATATCCATGCCACGATAGACCATGGCCGAATCTACGCTGACTATTTCGCAACCCAGGTCTAGCGCAAGTTTTACGCCCAATTCAGATTTTCCCGTAGCGGTGGGCCCCATCAAACAAATCACGAGTGGTAAGGCGTCCGTCAGCTTACTGTCCCCTCATAAAAAAAGCATCCAATTGTTTCGCGCTCAATTCAATCCACGTCGGTCTACCATGATTGCATTGCCCACTGTTTTCGGTTGCTTCCATTTCCCTGAGTAACGCATTCATTTCTGATTGACTCAATGCACGGTGGGCTCTAATTGAGCCGCGACAAGCAATACTGGATAACATCTCGTTGATATTTTCCTCTATACAAGTACTTGATCCAGTTGTTTGTAAGTCCGCCAACATATCACGTACGAGTTGCTCTACATCAACACCAGAAATTTGAGCCGGAACTGAACGCACAACGAGTGTGGTAATATCAGATCTATCTATTTCCAATCCAAGCTTGAATAATTGGTCTCGAATATTTTCCGCCAATTGCGCTTCGGCCGTCGAAACCTGGATGCGAAGCGGCAATAATAATGGTTGCGAGGGAATTTCTCCCTGTGCATGCTGATGTTTTAATTTTTCATACGTAATCCGTTCATGCGCCGCGTGTGCATCAACCAATATTAAGCCCTGTTTGGACTCAGCCAAAATGTATATATTATGAAGGTGCGCCAGTGCGTACCCCAACGGCGGAACCGGATTTTCATCAGGTTTATCCCGACTCAATCCTGTAACAGAATAATATGCCGAAGGTTCCTTCGACAATAGTTCGTAGGATTCCATTTGTTCATTAAGGCGCAACGGCAATGAAGGCTGAATTTCGGCCCGAGACGGTTTGAATGGGACCGATTTAGCTGACAACCCTTCTGAGAGCGGCACTGGGTTAGGATCGGTTTCAATTATAGTTTGGTCACCGGGCCTTACCGCAGCAAGCGCCCCGTGCAATGCTTTAAACAAAAATCCGTGTATAGATCGGCTATCGCGAAAACGCACCTCCAATTTGGCAGGATGTGCGTTAACATCGACAAGGCTTGGGTCTAGCTCCAAATACAAGATAAATACCGGATGGCGACCGTGGAACAATACATCTTGATAGGCTTGCCGTACCGCATGACTGATAAGTTTATCCTTCACCAAGCGTCTATTCACGTAAAAGTATTGCATGTCGCTTTGACTACGCGAAAAAGTTGGTGCGCCAATCCATCCGGACAATTTTAAACCAGAGGCCTCTTCAGCAAGTCTAACCGCATTCTGCAAAAATGTAGGCCCACACACCCAGTCAATTCGTTTACCGTCATCCAAATCGGTAATAATCGGTTTACTGTCCACTATTTTCCGTTGATTATGGGTCATCACAAAACCCACATCAAAACGGCTCAGCGCCATACGCTTTACTACATTTTCCAAATGAGAAAACTCAGTTTTCTCGGTTCGCAGGAACTTCCTTCGGGCCGGTATATTGTAAAATAAATCACGCACTTCAACGACCGTTCCGCTCGGCAATGAGTCTGGAGAAAATAAAAATTCAGATTCACTACCATCAGCCATCACACGCCAAGCACTTTCAGCATCGACCTTGCGGGAAATAAGCGCCAATTTGGCAACTGCACTAATGCTGGGTAACGCTTCACCTCGGAAACCCATGCTGGTGATCATCTCTAGATCTCTCAACGATGAAATTTTACTGGTCGCATGCCTCGACAACGCAAGTGTTAAATCATTCTTGGCTATACCACACCCGTTGTCTCGAACCCGTATCAGGCTGATACCGCCGTGCTCGATATCTATAGTTATCTGGCTCGCCTCGGCATCAAAACTGTTTTCGACCAACTCTTTAACTATTGAGGCAGGTCGCTCGATTACTTCTCCGGCAGCAATTTGGTTGACCAATTGAGGGGGTAATTTTCGGATTTCCATCGAAAATAAAGTCGTATTGCTTTAGCAGAAAAAAGGTAAGTTTTGGAAGATCGAATTAATATTATACGTGTTTGGACTATCGGATAGGAATATATTGGATCATGGCAATTCGCCACTATTTAAGACCTGGAATAACCAACATCAGCATGACGATGTTCGCAAGCGAACACCTCATCCTCAGCCCATTCCTTATCAAGCAATAGGCAAAGCTCCCAAAACTTATTGGTATTTAGAAAAGTAAGCTGACCTTAGTTGCGGGAATGACAAGCACTTAACGCAATAAGGGAATGTTAGACTGCATTTGAAAACCCAATTCGTTAAATCGGATTAGTGTGGCGCGTTAACTTCCTTCCGGAATTTCTAATATTTGCCCAACTCGAATTCGACTGTTGGGCAACGCATTAGTGAGTTGCAACTGACGGGTGCTGACACCGTATTGATTGGCGATCCCCGAAAGTGTTTCGCCACGCTCGATAACATGACTACGAGCGGCAATGTGCGTTCCGGGCGGCGCATAGATCGCAAAATAATCCTGCAATCCCCCGAACACCGCTCTTGCAAGCCGACTCTGGTATTTCGACGACCGAAGTTTTTTCTCTTCGTCAGGATTTGAGATAAACGCGGTTTCCACCAGAATTGACGGAATATCAGGTGACTTCAGCACGACAAATCCAGCACTTTGTACGGTTTTCTTGTGCACTGCCCCCATATTTTTCAAATTCCGCAACACATTGGCCGCCACGTTGCCACTTGCTTCCTTGGTTGCAGTTTGAGATAGGTCTAACAGTACAGAGGCCAACATATCATCCTTATCATCTAAGCTCACACCACCGACGAGATCCACAGCGTTTTCCTGCGCCGCCAACCAGCGCGCAGCTTCACTGGAAGCACCACGCCTCGACAGGGTGAAAACCGAAGAACCTTTGACCGTAGATTTCTTAAATGCATCTGCGTGGATAGAAACAAACAAGTCCGCTTTTGCTTTACGGGCTTTTTTAATGCGTTCGCGCAAGCCTACATAGTAATCACCTGTGCGAATCATTACTGGACGCATACCCGGTTCTTTGCGAATCAAGAATTCCAATTTTTTAGCAATCGCCAAAACAACCTCTTTCTCACGTGTTCCCCGTGGACCTCGAGCCCCAGGATCGTTACCCCCGTGACCCGCATCGATCGCAATAATCACCTCACGTAGTTTTGCTCTGTGCGCGCTTACCTTCACTATGGGTTTTGATTGGCTTGCGTTCACCACTGGTTTTAGCTTAACAGCAGACAATGGCTCCGCGACTTTCTTATGAATCCTAGGGGTGTGTTTGGCTATTTTTTTTACTTTCACGGGCTTAGCCTGAGCCGGCATTGACGCTTTGGTCTGCTTGCCTATGCCCGAAGCCGTTATTTTATTAGGTTCCTTTGAATATGCGGCTACGACACCCTTTTCGAATAAATCAACGACCAATCGATACCCATATTTACCTTTGGGCGACAGAAGGAAACTATCCACCCTAATCGATTTCTTTAGATCGATTACAAAACGGACATCACTCTTATTTCTAGATGCGCTACGCACCCGGTGGAAATAACTGTGCGTAGCTTGTGGTTGACTTATTGTGCCGTGTAGCTTGGCATTTTTAATATCGATGACGACGCGCTTTGGGTTATCCAGCACGAAAACATCACGATCGCAAGGCGCAGTTAGGTCGAATACAAACCGTGTATGATTACTTGCGGTGGAAAACCGTAAAGAACTGATTGCAATGCGCTGGGCAATAGAGCCCTGGGCAAACAATGACAGAAAAATTGCTAAAAGAAGAAGGACTATATTTCGCATTCCTAAGCACCGCTAGTCCACTGACCAAAAACAGCAACCCGTTATTGAGTAACTACTTACCAACATCTCGTTATCAAAACTGTATGTTCGCTCGCTTGTAGCCTCAAAATAATGTCACCAAACCAGCCCACCGCCAAGCTTCGTCTTTTGAGCTGTCACTACCGTCGGTCGAGCTGCAATGTATCGAAAAACCGCTACCGAAACCTGATTGGGCTATTTCATAGTATAGAACGGATTTTCATCTACATACGGTAGATATCCGTTTTTAATACCACGCTTTGAACATAACATAGCTCGTTCCGTTACATAGTGCAAGTAGATACTTAACTTAATAGACTAAGTATATTGTTTAAAATCGATAAAATTATTTTAAACACTCGCCATATTCATGGCCGATGTTAGACCGAGAATGCCACGAAACGTTTCTAGTATGTTGAACACCCGTAAATTGAATCATTAAGTCTGGATTTGGCAGACAACCGGCACCCTTTTCCGGCCATTCGATAAAGCACACGACATCATCGCCAAGATAATCGCGCATCCCTACCCATTCCAATTCTTCTGGATCGGCCAATCTGTATAAATCGAAATGAACAATCTTTCGATCGTTTAATTGATATTCTTCCACCAACGTAAAAGTTGGGCTTTTGACCGGCCCTAAATACCCGCCCGCAGCCAAATATCCACGCACACAGGTTGTTTTTCCTGCACCCAGATCGCCGTGTAGGTAGATCACTGATGCACCTCGAACACATTCAAATAGGCGCGCGCCAAACAGTAGCGTATCGGATTCACCTCGGAGAACTGCGCTCATGGATTAACCAATTTTCGAAGATGCGGAAATAAGTCACTGGCAAGTAATCCACGCTCGCCAGATTCAGCGGCCTTATCTGCTGCCGCACCATGCAAATAAACACCAATTCGGCTCGCTTCTGCGATATCAATACCTTGGGCGACCAAGCCAACAATAATGCCGGTCAATACATCCCCCATTCCCCCGCTTGCCATTCCCGGATTGCCGGTTGGCGAAATATAACTTTGCATCCCATCGTATATCAAAGTTCCCGCGCCTTTTAATACACAAACACCACCATATTTTTCCTGAATATTTCGCACCGCTTGAAACCGATCCATATTGATCCTTGCTGTAGTCGTTCGAAGTAATCGTGCAGCCTCCCCTGGGTGCGGCGTTAACACCCACGTGTCACGATTTTCTCGTAAACCGGCCAACAAATTTAATCCGTCTGCATCAACAACTATAGGAAGATCCGTTGACATCACTGCCGCAAGCAGGTCCGCTGCCCATTGGCTTTGCCCCAATCCCGGTCCTATGCCGACTACAGATACTTTGCTCAGTAACCCGTTCAATTCGTCCTTGGACTCAACCCCGTGGCACATTAACTCAGGCCTAGATATGTTCAGCCAAGACGCATGCGCTTTGCGGGTGGCTATGCTGACCAATCCTGCGCCTACGCGCGCCGCGGCACATGCCGCCATGAAAGTAGCACCACTGTATCCCTGCTCTCCGCCTACAATCAGCGCGTGTCCAAAATCACCTTTGTGAGCCCCCCTATTTCTCGGGCATAAGTGTCGCCATGGTGGAGCAACCAATTCCGCAGAGGGTCTTTGCGCCTCGATAACTTCATTAGGCACGGATAGCGACGCGTATTCCTTTCGGCCAGAATATTCTATGCCCCCACCGGTATATAAACCTTGTTTGCGGGCAATAAAACTAATCGTGCAGTCCGCACGAACAGAGACACCCATAGGGTATCCGGAATCCGCATTCAAACCCGAGGGTATATCCAGCGCAAAAACAGGCTTATCGGCACGATTGATTGCGTCTATCAGCTCGGAAAATGTTCCTCTAACCTCTCGATCCAATCCAGTACCCAGCAAAGCATCGACAATTATATCGACTGGCTCAAATTTATCTTCGTGGAACTGTGTAATGCTGCCATTATTATCGAGAAACTCGTTAAATACTAAAGCAGCATCACCCGATAACTTGTCCGGCGTAACAATTGACATCACCGTGACACCGAGTCCGCTGCTTTTCGCCAAGCGCGCAACAACGTACCCGTCTCCAGCGTTATTTCCTGCACCACATATAATCGCCAAGTGGCGTGCATTGGGCCATAATCGCACCAAACAATCAAAAGCAGATTGACCCGCCCGATGCATCAACTCCAAACCAGCAATACCAAGCTGATCGATTGCATACCGGTCCATTGCCCTGACCTGGGCTGCTGTATAAAGCCCCCTAACCGATATATTTGTGATATCGTTGACTCGATTCATTTCCCAACCCTTTTTTGACTGTTTGTATTGTCGAGCTTGCGCACCTAGTGATATACATTTCTGGGAACAAGATTAACGGAGACACCATGGATTTGCCAATTGCATTAACTGCTCACGTATTGTCCGCCATTGTATGGGTTGGCGGGATGTTTTTCGCCTATTTCGTGGTCCGACCATCAGCCGGCAAGTTACTCGACGCACCCAATCGACTTATACTTTGGTCAGCGCTTTTCAAACTTTTTTTTCGCTGGGTATGGCTTGCAATAATTTTATTATTATTGAGCGGCTATTGGATGATATTCGGTGTCTACGGTGGGATGAAATACGTGGGTATTCACATTCACGCAATGCATGGAATCGCTTGGCTTATGATTTTGTTGTTTGTCTATCTTAATTTCGGTCCTGTGAAGCAACTTGGTTCGTTAGTATCGGTTAAAGACTGGCCAAATGCCGGCAGATCTCTATCGAAAATCAGGCAAATTGTTGCATTCAACCTTAGTCTGGGCCTGATAACTTCAGCCATAGCAACCGGCGGTAAGTATTTGAATTAATATTTCGTTTGATGACATTCGCTGAATCAACCCAATTGTCTCCGGCAACGCGTGCCGAATTAGCCAGAAAGATAAAAAAATGGGCTAAATCTCTAGGTTTCCAACAGACCGGAATCACAGATGTCGATCTGAGCAAAGCGGAACAATACCTACAGCGGTGGTTACAAAATGGCTTCCACGGATCAATGGATTACATGGCGCGTCACGGTAGTCTGCGCAGCCAGCCCGATGCTTTATTACCCGGAACTATACGTGTTATATCGACGCGTTTAGACTACTTGCCGGAACCGGTAGAAATTTCTGAACGGATACTTGACGATCCTATACAGGCTTATATTTCCCGTTATGCGTTGGGACGAGACTACCATAAACTGATGCGCAAACGCCTACAGCGTTTGGCTGATATGATCAGCAAAGAAATCGGTCCGTTCGGCTATCGAGCTTTTGTGGATAGCGCACCAGTTCTTGAGAAAGCCCTAGCGGAAAAAGCCGGATTGGGTTGGATTGGCAAACACAGCAATCTGATCAACAAAAAAGCCGGCTCATGGTTTTTTTTGGGTGAAATATATGTCGACCTGCCGCTACCCATAGACATTCCAGCAACGGAACACTGCGGTATTTGCAGTGTCTGCATTGATATTTGTCCAACGCAGGCGATCGTTGGACCTTTCCAAGTCGATGCGAGACGCTGTATTTCATATTTAACCATCGAATTAAAAGGATCGATCCCTGTTGAATTCCGCAGCAAAATCGGCAATCGAATCTATGGTTGCGACGATTGCCAGGCAGTTTGCCCATGGAATAAATTTGCCCAGACGACCAGAGAACCCGATTTCCAGGCGAGGCACGGACTGGATACTGCCCACCTTGTCTCATTATTTGGCTGGAGTGAAACTACCTTCCTGTCAAAAACAGAAGGTTCCGCTATTCGCCGTATCGGTTACCCGCATTGGCTGCGCAACCTAGCAATCGCTCTAGGCAATGCACCAAAAAACGAGACAGTCACCGCCGCGCTGAATTCGAGGCGCGACGATCAATCAGAGCTGGTGCGAGAGCACGTCAGGTGGGCACTACAACAACATCAGCGCAACACGTAACGAAACCTTTGTCAATATTCAAAACAAGGCTTTCTCCAACAATTTATCACGCCCGTAAACGTCGTCCGCAAAATAAACCAATCCCTCGTCGCTAACGACCGCTGTTCGATACAATATATGAACCGGGTATGCTTCATCCAACTTTACAACGGTTCTTTTTCCACTCGCCACCAATTTTTTAACTCTCTCTATGGGCCATCCATTGGCTTGACCACCCAATAAATACGCGGCCAACTGGATAGGCTCACTGACCCTGATACAACCATGACTGAATGCTCTGCGAGAACGCTTGAACAGACTATGACCTGGTGTATCGTGTAGATAGACATTATATTTGTTCGGAAACATGAACTTAATTTTTCCTAACGCATTTTTTCGTCCTGGTTCTTGTCTGAGTTTGTAACGCCGAATTCCACGCCCAACCGATTGCCAATCAATAGCTATAGAATCTACCTCCTGGGCATCGCTGCCCCAACCATCATAGACTCTAATATTTTTTCCCCGCAGATAATAAGGATCATTGATTAACTTCGGCAACATTTCTTTAACCGCGATACTGGACGGCACATTCCAATAAGGATTGATTTCGATATATTTAATCGACTCGCTAAATACCGGGGTTTTGTGGTATAGCTTACCGACAATAACCGGCATTTTTATCTTTACATTATCGTCCTCAGTTCCAGCCAGCGTAAAACCGGCCACGTTTACAAACAGCCGTTTGCGGCCCAGATCATGCGCAAGCCAACGCCAGCGTTCCATGTTTACAACGATACGTTTGATCAGTTTTTCTACGGGTATATTCATTGCCGCCAAAGTGTTCTTACCAATGGCACCGTCGGTTTCAAGGTGGTGGCGTTTTTGAAATCGTTTTACTCCGGCTTCGAGCGATTCGTCATACAAGGATGATTCAGCATTTTCACCGTCATGATCGCCAGTAATGCTCAATCGCTGTCGTACTACCAATATCCTGGGTGAATCCATTCCCACCTTTAAGGTCTCACCCGCCGGTATGATGGGCCAGCCCCCCTGTTCCGCCAACCCGCGGTATCTTTCTAGGGCCTGCTTTAACCCTCGATAATGGATGTTGTCGGGTGTTTGAGACGCCAAAAACTCTGATAGATCCGGCGAACTAACCGCTTCCAGTGCCAGGGCGACCGGGTCAATAGCAACATCTCGAGCTGTTGCGAATAAGGTTGGGTCCAGTTTTCGTGGATCGGCCCGGCCTTCCCGGGCATCGGCTGCATACGCTGCCATGCTATAAGTCAGCAATACTTCTAATTTGGCTAAATCCATAGCCTGCTGACTGTCCCAAAGCTTCTCTAAATTTGATACATGGTAATCCTCACTGTTAAGACCTTCCAAGTGCGCATTCTTCAAAACGTCTAACAAGCTTTCGGCACGTTCATTATGCCCTCCATCTGTCACCCAAAGCGGGTTGCTACCTTGCTCCTGATAATGAAGCAATAATTTCTCATTAATTTCACCCGCATCCATGCGTCTGCCTTCTATACCAAGTTGACTCGCCGGTCCATTATTTAATAATTCGATCAACGCTGCCTTTACATCGGTATCATCCGCGAATACCGATCCAGATAAGCCGTATGCCAATGCAACAAGTAAACTGATAATTGTTTTGAATCGATACATCTTTTTGTTCCCCTGAAAAATCTGAATGATCCCCCCGCTCCATTTCACCCGCTGAACGGTCTGAATGGATTAACTTGGAATAAGCTTTATCGCATCAATATTTTAGCGGATAGAATCCATAATACAGATGTTAGTCGACAAAAAGTCGATCAAATAACCCATTCTAATTGTGACCCGAAAGCGTTACCGCTCTAAATTCCAATCTTGTTTTACCCGATATAACACCGTATTTATCAACGCTCACAATAGGTTCATCGTGCGACACTCAAAACGATCGCTCTAAATTGAGTTTCTATGTAGAATAGATTCAAATCATTCAAGATCGTTTTAAATTCGGCGTATACATTTATCTCGGATTGCTAACACGGATATCCGCACTAATTCCGGTCTAATTTCTATAATTATCAGACCGCACGACAATACCAACATAGAATGCGCATCTGGATCCCTTTCAGTTTAATCTTCTTACTTCTTATCCTCGGCGTCGTACTAAGTGACGGCATAGTCGACTTGCAAGTCGATTATTTATGGTTTAAGTCGCTGGGATACGAAACCTACTTTTTGATGAAAGAAGGCTACAACGGCACCATAGACCTTGTTGTGGGATTAGCAATCTTTCTGTTTTTCTTTGTCAATCTCCGTCTGACGCAGCGGTTATTAGCGAACAAAATAGATGGCGATATTCCACAGGATGGAGCACCTTCTAACCTTTTGCAACGGACAAAGCTGGACCGGTTGTTCAATCCACGATCGGTTAAAGTGCATATTATCATTGCGTTAATTTTGACCGTACCGGTAATTGTGCCTATCCATCTGAATTGGGAGTTGGCGTTATTCTATCTTTTCGGCCAAAGTAATACAGGAATTAGTGATCCCATCTTTGGTAACGACATTGGCTTTTATTTATTTTCGTACCCCTTCTACGAATTAATTCAAAAAGAGCTGATCACCGCTTTCGTACTGCTTGTGGTCGCTGTTGCTACATTTTATTACGTTGGAAACGGTCCGGGGAACCGACGATTCGCCAAGCTGCCAAAATCTGCAGCGATTCATCTGGGTGTCCTGATCGCGAGCACATTTGCCTTCCAGTCCTGGGGATTTTTCTTACAACGCTATTCGCTACTGTATACAGACCATCATGAACCGGTTTTTTTCGGGCCCGGTTACGTAGAAATGCATTATCGGCTGCCATTAATTTGGTTGCAATGTATATTATTTTTGATCATCGGCGCGTTGACCCTGTACGCTCTTTTTTACCGCAGACGCAGTATAATATTGGGGTTTACCAGCATCTTATTCATCCTGGTATTTGCGTTATTACACATTGAAATAATTCCAGCAACTATCGACAAGGTATGGGTCAAACCTAATCCGGTAAGCGCAGAAAAAGAGTTTATGCGACACAATATCAGTGCAACGCTATCGGCCTACAAACTAGACCAAGTAACCACCGAAGCTTTTGACCCTAGAGTATCGGCTAATCAACAATTAGGGTTGGACGAAAAACAAGACCTGACTAATATTCCGGTTTGGGATAGAGAGTTGTTAGACGAAGTATACAACCAACTTCAAGCCGTCCGGCCTTATTACCGATTCCCAAAAATCGATGTGGGTCGTTATTTGATCAACGGTTACTATCAGCAGGTCAATCTATCTGCACGCGAAATTAACACTAACAAATTACCAGACGAAACCAAAAGTTGGGAAAACATCCATTTGCGCTATACGCACGGATGGGGCGCAGTGATCACCCCCGCTTATCAGAGCGGCGATACACCCATGCAATGTTTTCTCTGTGACATCAATCTCAATTCCAAAGTCGGATTTCAGATCGCGCAACCACAAATTTATTTCGGGCAAGAAGACTATGAATACGCGATAGCACCTAATCTTTTAAAATCAATCGGAACCGATCCGTCTGAATTGAGAATTCAGCAAGCATATAGCGGGCGCGGTGGCATACCGGTTTCTTCGGTTTTAAGCAAGCTACTGTTCGCGATCTATTTTAAAGACACTAACTTTTTGTTCTCCGCAAGTTTTGGCGCTGAGAGTCGAATTTTACTCCACAGGAATATTCTTAATCGCGTACAAAAGGTAGTGCCATTTTTGCATCTCGATCAAGACCCATACCTTGTTGTCACGCCAAGCGGATTTTTTTGGGTAATTGATGCATATACGACATCTAAATATTACCCCGTTTCTAAGCACAGCTACGCTAAATTTTCCGGAGAAACCAGCGGAAAACGTTTCAACTATATTCGGAATTCGGTAAAGATCGTCGTCGACGCGTATCACGGGTCTACCGATTTTTATATCGTCGAGCCCACTGATCCCATCGTTTGGACCTTGAACAAAGCCTTTCCGGGTTTATTCAAACAAGCCGATGCAATTCCAAGCGATCTAAAACCACATTTACGCTATCCAAGAGATATGTTTTCGATACAAATGCAGATCTACAACAAGTATCACCAAACGAAACCTGAACTATTCTTCCAGGGTGGGGAGTTTTGGGAATTTTCAAAAATGGACGGCGCGAACGTCACACCGTACTACTTAACTATCCATCGTGGCGCATTGGACGAACAAATTTTTGTTCTTGTCAGTCCAATGAATCCGGTTGGGCTCGATAATTTAAGCGTACTTGCCGTTGCAGGCTGTTTTACAAAATCCATGTGCGGGAATGACTACGCTCCGCGAATCATAATGTTCAAATTTCCAGTTGATCTACAAATCGATGGGCCAGGACAGATCGCCGCACTGATCAATCAAAACCCAGAAATTTCCAGACAGATCTCCTTATGGAATCAACGAGGATCTGAAGTTAAACGAGGCCGTATGGTAATTTTGCCCATTGGCAACGACATCCTATATATTCAACCCGTTTACATATTGTCAACAGCAGCAACCAAAATACCACAATTAGTCCGAGTTATTGTCTCCAAAGGCAAGGAAACCGTAATGGAAGTATCACTGGAAACTGCGCTTCGCAAGATTAATGATCGGTTGAGCCAAAATCAAATAAGTACTTCGGCACAAATCGAGCAAACACCGTCCGACATATCTGCATTACCTTTCAAAGATCCGAGCAGCAGATGAAGGGCTCAATCTGTCGAAAATGTTTTGGCGACGTACGGTAGCGACACGCTTGCATTCAGCGGCCTAGAAATTCCCTTTGGGGCCATACTCCGAAGGAGTAGCTCAATATTTTTCTAGCTTTGCTGATATTGCTTGGGCAATTGCCAGATAACCCGTACTATTAGGATGGTGATCATCTGATTCAGGATAAGGAGGATCTCCTTGAGAAAAACGGGATTCAATAGACAAATGAGAGAAAAACGAGATTTAATAGACAAATGAGAATCTAAATAGTCAATACCATTTCGTTCAAAAAACTTGATCATGACTGCAGTGACGTGTTCTTCGATCTTCACCAATTCGAATCGATAGCAAACTGTAAACCAATGCAATTTTTATTCTGATTCCACCACAGCGAACATAACCGACCACCGGAACCAACAGCATTCGACCGCATCTAACAGGTGAAACGCAATGACACCCGTAATCCAGGAGGATCACTCATGCAACGCTCAGTTAAAGCATCGCCGTTCATTTTATTCTTACTCTGTACTATTGCTTATGCCAATCCCACTGAGATCTTAATGTACCAACTGACCCAGCAGGGCATTGGCGCGTCGATAGGAACGATTACAGTAACGGCTACCCCACAAGGCACTAAATTTATTCCAAACCTCAAACAACTCAGCCCAGGTTTACATGGCTTTCATATACACCAGCAACCAAGTTGTGACAGTGCAGAAAAGAAAAGTAATATCGTTCCCGGTCTGGCCGCTAAAGGTCATTTTGATCCCACTGAAACTGGCTACCACGCCGGACCTGAAGGTACCGGCCACCTCGGTGATTTACCACCTCTTATCGTCGATCAAGGTGGGAAAGCAACAACTCCGGTCATTGCTCCGCGGGTTAAATTGAATGACCTAAAAGGTCGCGCACTCATAATCCATGCCTCCGGCGATAATTTTTCTGACGAACCCAAAAAACTAGGTGGTGGCGGGGCTAGAGTTGCGTGCGGGATTATCGAATAGATAAAAGTAAGCATTATAAATTTCAATTTGGGGCACGAATAACGATCTTTGTACAGTTATGCGAAGTGACAGTATGAAATTAACTATCGCGTTGATACCAATTAGCGCGCAAAAAGTACGCGCTTTTAATTTAACTGTTTGGCACTACAAAGGCGCTTATCCCTGTTGGTTTTTAGGATGAAAGGGATTTCTACCTTCATACCCACGAGAACTACTCTAACACGGCTTCGATCCCGTCAACCCGCCTGAATCCACGCGGCAACATGTTGCCGCGCAAGGCCCGTTTTCCGGTATAATTTTCCAGGTCGTTAGCTTTCATCGTGAGGTGTCGCTTACCCGAATAGATGCGTAAAACCGCATCCAAAGGAAGCGCTGCAATACCTACAACATAGTCTTCTTTGTTCTTAATTTGTGCCGACGGGATTTGGATTAATTTATTACCCTTCCCACGATTGAGCACAGGTAGCTCCTCTGCCGTAAATAGCAACATACGTCCTTGCGCGGTCACCACCGCAACGCGGTCGCTTGAACGATCTCTGATCGCTATCGGTGATAGTGCTTCACTTGCTTCGGATAACGTCAGCACCAACCTCCCCGCGCGATTTTTGGTGACTAACTCTGCTATATTCGCAATAAATCCGTAACCTGCATCGGATGCAAAAATATACCAGTCGCCTTTTTCCTGAGTTAATACCGCGTTGAATAACGTGCCGACCGGAGGATTGAGTTTTCCGGTTAACGGCTCCCCTTGGCTTCTTGCTGACGGCAGATTGTGCACCGGCAACGAATAAAGACGTCCACTGGAATCGAAGAAATTTGCCAGCTGATTGCTGCGTCCCAATACCGACGTTAGATACTTGTCTCCAGACCGATAAGCCAACGTGGACGGGTCTATGTCATGCCCTTTGGCTTGACGTACCCAACCTTTCTCAGAGAGTACTATCGTCACTGGTTCGTTAGGCACCAAAGCTGTGGCGTCCAAAGCTTGGGAAATCTCACGCCGAACAATTGGGGACTTGCGAACGTCACCATATTTTTCCGCATCCTCGCTCAATTCTTTTTGAACCAAAGTATTTAAGCGTCGTTTGGATCCCAAAGTTTTTTCCAAATATTGCCGTTCTTGTTCCAGTTCATCTTGTTCCGTTCGAATGCGTATTTCTTCCAAGCGCGCAAGATGGCGTAATTTCAATTCTAATATCGCTTCGGCCTGCGCATCGCTGAGTGAAAAATGACCCATCAAGACCGGTTTGGGTTCGTCCTCGTTGCGGATAATCGCGATGACCTCGTCGATATTCAAAAAGGCAATCATTAAACCTTCCAGAATGTGCAATCGGTCCAACACTTTATCCAGGCGGAATTGTAATTTTCGCCGCACTGTTTCTACGCGAAAGCTTAACCACTCGGCGAGTATGCTCATCAGGTTTTTGACTCTGGGCTTACCGCTCAGCCCAACCATATTCAAGTTCACCCGATAATTTTTTTCCAAATCTGTCGTTGCAAATAAATGCGACATCAACTGTTCTGTATTCACGCGCTTCGATCGAGGCATAATCAATAGACGGGTAGGGTTTTCATGATCTGATTCATCGCGCAAGTCCTCAACCATCGGCAATTTTTTCGATTGCATTTGTGCGGCAATCTGCTCTAATATTTTGGCGCCAGATACCTGGTGCGGCAACGCGGTAATCACAACATTGCCATCTTCCAGTTCGAAGCGCGCGCGCATGCGAATGGAGCCATTGCCGGTCTCATACATTTTTCGAATATCCTCACGCGGCGTTATTATTTCAGCTTCGGTGGGATAATCAGGTCCTTTAATATGCCCACAAATCTGATCCAAAGATGCTTTGGGATCATCCAGCAGATGCATGCAAGCACTGGTGACTTCCACCAAGTTGTGCGGAGGTATATCCGTGGCCATACCCACGGCAATTCCCATGGTGCCATTGAGTAGTACATTGGGTAATCGCGCCGGCAATAACCGAGGTTCTTGCAAGGTTCCGTCAAAATTATCACACCACTCTACCGTTCCCTGTCCCAGCTCCCTCAACAGAATCTGAGCATACGCGGTTAATTTTGCTTCGGTATAGCGCATCGCGGCAAATGATTTGGGATCATCCGGTGATCCCCAATTGCCCTGTCCGTCGACCAATGGATATCGGTAAGAAAACGGTTGAGCCATCAACACCATAGCTTCATAACATGCAGTATCCCCATGCGGATGGTATTTACCCAACACATCACCGACCGTTCTAGCTGATTTTTTGTGCTTGGAAGCGGCAGATAATCCCAGCTCCGACATCGCATATACAATCCGGCGTTGTACTGGTTTTAAACCATCCGCAATATGCGGCAACGCGCGGTCCAAAATCACATACATGGAATAATCCAAATAGGCTTTCTCGGTAAAGTCTTTCAATAAAATTTGTTCGTGCGATTCTTGAATGGCCATTGTGCAATTTAAATTTTGAATATCCCTGCAGTAAACATGGTCGCGGGGCTCGGTTTTGTGGACGGATTAAAATAAAACGATTGAATTAGGCGAAAGCATTGGAGTACGATTTGGTAGCAGATTGATGAGCCTGATTTCAGCAAAGTGCAAACCCTACGTTGTTAAATCCAAACTGCTACGTTCATCATCCGTTTCTATCCTCGTATTTAAAACAAGAATTCGCAACCTTCTAATTCCTAGCCGTTTTCGACGATGACTGTATACACTACCGGATTGACCATTTTCGCTATCTCCATAATTGGCGGGTATAGCTTGGTGAGACGAAATCAAGCTTTAACCCAAACGGTTTCCAAAATAATGATGTTCGGACTCTATTTTTGGCTTCTGGTATTTATCCAATGCATTATTGCCTCAATAATTTATCAGGCACTTTACAAATAAAATACCATTAAATGTGTTGAATTTTTCAACAAAGGCGGACAATAAATATTATATTCACCAAGTGGTAATCCAGGCTTTGGTGCATGTATTTTTGACCATGCTCAACCAATAATTGGCGATCTTGCTGGTTATAGATATCGGAAGACTTCAGCGTTCAAGTCTCTCAAGCAATAACGTTCGTATCGTTTCGTATCGTGGAGAAAATGATCGCATGGGAGGGAACAAGGTTCTTTTCCACAACAATTAGACCTCTGCCAAATCGCCTTTAAGTTCCAACCAGGAACGCCTATCACCAGCGCGTTTTTTTGCCAGCAACAGATCCAACGAAGCTAAGGTTTCGTCCCCGTTCTGGGCAATCAGCTGAACCAGTCTCCTGGTATCGGGATTCATTGTAGTTTCTCTAAGTTGAACCGGATTCATTTCACCCAATCCCTTGAATCGCTGAACGTTGATTTTACCCTTAAGTTTCTCGGCTTCTATTCGGTCCAAGACACCCTGCTTTTCAGCATTATCCAACGCGTAAAAAATCTTTTTTCCTACATCGATTCGATACAACGGGGGCATTGCAACATAAACATGCCCTGCTACAACCAGTGCCCGGAAGTGTTTTACAAACAATGCGCATAACAAGGTTGCAATATGATTACCGTCCGAGTCGGCATCGGCCAAAATGCAGATTTTGTCGTAGCGTAAACCATCCAACTGGTCCGAACCGGGTTCCATTCCGATGGCAACCGCAATATCATGCACCTCCTGCGAGGCCATAACCTGCGAAGAATCAACTTCCCAAGTATTCAATATTTTTCCACGTAACGGCATGATTGCTTGAAAATCGCGGTCACGGGCTTGCTTTGCAGAACCGCCGGCCGAATCACCCTCAACCAAGAAAAGCTCACTGCGAGCAGAATCCTGTGATGCACAATCCGCCAGTTTACCCGGTAGTGCCGGACCGCTATTGACACGTTTACGAACAATCTTACGCCCATTCCGCATCCGGTTTTGCGCATTCTGAATTGCCAATTCAGCAATACGCTCGCCTGCCCCCGGGTGTTGGTTCAACCAAAGACTGAAGGCATCCTTACTTGTACCAGACACAAAAGCCGCGCATTCTCTAGAACTCAAGCGCTCCTTGGTTTGTCCGGAAAACTGAGGATCATCCAATTTTACCGACAACACATAATTACAGCGCTCCCAGACATCCTCCGGGGTCAACTTAACACCCCTGGGCAACAAATTTCTGAATTCACAAAATTCGCGTATGGCTTCGGTCAATCCAGAACGAAAACCATTGATATGGGTGCCCCCTTGAACCGTAGGCACTAAATTTACATAACCCTCGGCCACACTCTCGCTTTTCTCGGGCACCCAAACAACCGCCCAATCCGCTGCTTCGGTTTTGCCAGACATTGAACCTGTGAACGGTTCTTCCGGCATGCATTCAAAATCACCGATGGCGTCCAATAAGTATTGTTTTAAACCATCTTCGTAATACCATTGGTACTCTTCATTGTTCGTCTTATCCCGCAGCAACACCTTAAACCCCGGGCAAAGTACCGCTTTTGCGCGTAGAAGGTGGATAAGTTTACTTCTGGAAATTTTATCAGAATCGAAATATCCTGGATCGGGCCAGAATCGGATCGTCGTTCCGGTATTATAACGTCCGGTTTTACCGATTTCCGTTAATTTGCTAACTCGGTCACCATTCGCAAAGTTCATACTATAAATTTTGGCGTCACGCTTAACCTCCGCCTCAAGCCGGCTCGATAAAGCATTGACTACAGAAACCCCTACGCCGTGCAAACCACCTGAGAAACGATAATTTTTATTCGAAAATTTCCCACCCGCGTGTAAACGGGTCAAGATCACCTCAACACCCGGAACGCCCTGTTCCTTGTGAATATCAACCGGCATTCCCCGGCCATCGTCCTTAACTTCGACGCCGCCGTCCTCGCGCAGAATAACCTCCAACTCTTTTGCATACCCGGCAATCGCCTCATCTACACTGTTGTCGATAACTTCTTGGACGAGGTGATTGGGCCGGCTGGTATCGGTGTACATTCCCGGCCTCTTGCGAACCGGATCCAAGCCGCTTAAGACTTCAATTGCAGACGCATCGTATTCCTGAACCATAAACCTCCTTCTTTATCCTGCTCATTGACGTTAAAATGTAACCTTCAATCGTACCACTATCAATCCCATCTGTTTATACTGATTACAAAATTACAATCGTACGAAAAATGACCTGGACGGGCCAGTTTGATTCTATCAAGATTATTCTGGGTGACATATAAAGCCATCTTTTACCTTAGCGGTTGATACCATGACAAAAAAGAAATCTACCGTGTTCTTCGAGCAATCCCTTGAAGAACTCGAACAACTCGTGGAGGGTATGGAAAAAGACAACATTACGCTCGAAGAGTCTCTCACATCATTCGAACGCGGCATTCAACTGACACGCACCTGTCAAAAAGCGCTTAAAGAAGCGGAACAAAAGGTCCAAATCCTACTCGACACAAACGGAAAACAAAGCAAGAAACCATTTACCGATGAATCCTGACAATCTGCTACAAGAATTTTTGAAGAGCAGTCAAGCCCGGGTTGACCAAGCTCTTGACTGTTATTTACCACGCGAAAACCGCTTACCATTCACGCTTCACAAAGCCATGCGATATTCGGTATTCAATGGAGGCAAGCGAATGCGCCCGCTATTGACCTACGCAACCGGTAATACACTTGGCTTAGATTTGGACCTGCTCGATGCGCCGGCCTGCGCTGTCGAATTGATCCACGCGTATTCATTGGTACACGACGACCTTCCAGCAATGGATGATGATGATCTAAGGCGGGGTAAACCAACTTGCCATATCGCCTTTGATGAAGCTACCGCTGTGTTGGTTGGTGATGGCCTACAAACCCTGGCATTCCAGGTTTTGGTCATGGGGCAAAAATCATCCGTAAAAGCTGAAGCACGTGTCAATATGGTCGATATTTTAGCAAAAGCCAGCGGTTCGCACGGCATGGTGGGAGGCCAAGCAATCGACTTGGAATCGGTCGGCATCAAATTGGACCTTCCGACGCTGGAAAACATGCACATCCACAAAACCGGCGCCTTGATTCGCGCGAGTGTTCAACTCGCGACGACCATAGACGAAACGTTGTCTCAAGATTCAGTCAGCCGACTGGATCATTATGCCAAATGTATAGGTTTATCGTTCCAGATCCAAGATGACATCTTAGATGAGGAAAGCGATACGCAAACCTTGGGAAAAACACAGGGCAAGGACAAAGACAACAACAAACCAAACTACCCTGCAATACTCGGAATGGCTGGCGCCAAAGCTAAAGCGCAGGACTTACATCAGCAGGCATTAGATAGTCTGGACATTTTTGACACTTCCGCAGACATTTTACGCATGCTGTCTCAATACATCATCGAACGCAAAAACTAACCGAGCGATTGACACCTGTCACAATATATTTTTCTTTTGGTGCAAAACCCCAAAGCTATACAAATGAACATCAGTGGATTTATATTCGATCTAGATGGCACCTTGGTCGACTCGAAACTCGATTTCGATAAGATGCGCCAAGAAATGGATCTTGCCCCACAAACATCAATATTGGAAGCTATAGAAAACATGGATCCACACGATGCCAATCGGTGTCGTAATATTTTACACAAACACGAATATGAGGGTGCCGATAAAGCATCGGTGATGCCTGGTGTGCATCAATTTTTAGATCAGCTCGACGGTTTAAATATTCGGCGCGCAATCGTAACCCGCAATGCACGTAAAACAGCAATTCAAATGCTGAATCAATGTCGTCTTAAGTTTGATATTGTCATTGCGCGCGAAGATGGGCCAGCCAAACCCGACCCCTGGTCGATAAACCATATTTGCCGATTATGGAATGTAGCAAGCAAGCATGTCGTCATGGTTGGTGATTTCCACTTCGATATAGAAGCTGGCCGCTCGGCAGGTGCCAAAACGGTATTTTTTACCAAAGGTAAACACATTGTCGATCCTATGCTTACATCAAACGCAGATTTGGCGTTGCGCTCTTTTGAGCATGGGCGTAATCTTCTTAAAGACTTGGAGGTAGCTCTTCCGACCGAAGGAATTGAATAATGACAAAGCTTTTGATTAAAGCGTCATTACGATCAACCTAGGCTGATATGATGATTCCACAAGACCCAAGCTCCGAAGGCATGGCTTTATAATCGTTATAAAGCCATACGCAATGAAACAGCACCTAGTTTCCTATAATTTTACGATTGATTCTGGACACGATTAAACTGGAATCCTCGGACGCCTAGCAGGCCAATAGCCAATAACAGAAGCACCGATGGCTCGGGAACCGCTACACTTCCGCCAATTTTTACACTACGTCCACCCCGCAGGGATTGGAGGTGTATTGCTGCAGGCGCAATCACGCTATTTGTAGTAATGCCGCCGATAAAAAAGTTGACCGACTGTCCGTTCAACAAGCGGTTTCCGCCACCATTAGAGGTTGGCAAATTTACCCGAGTATCAAAAGATAAACCTGCATTTGTAAAGCTCCGATTTATACGGATCCCTCTAAATTGGCTTGGATTAAAACTCCGCGAGGTCGCAGTTCCAACATTCAAAAACAACTGCGACAAAAATGTGCTGTTCCTAGCGAATGTACCCAGATTAGATGAAAGGTTGGTTAGGGTGAAATTTACCCCCCCAGATCGATTCGTATATTTTAGAGTTGCTGCTGTCGCCACCGTCGAACCAGCAGATGAACCTATGCTGCCACAAGACGAAATACAGTTATTAAATGAAATAATTACTGCATGACTGGCTGACGAACACATGACCCAAAGGGTCATTAAGTAAAAAACACGTTTCAGTCCCATTGAAAATTCCTCCTCTTGTTATTAGAAAATGACTATTAAGCCACACGTTTTTAAGCTAAATTCGCGCCAAAACCCTATGTTATTGAAAAATTGTAATTTAATAAAAAGTTAACGCTCAATGTGTAAAATTTTCAATAATGACAATTTCTTTAACTTCCCAGGCTGATGCCATTCAAAAATCAAACTAATGAGGAACATACAACCGAAAATAGTGCAATAGTATTTTTCTACTTCCAATGTCTATCTTGAATACTTCAAGGTTTACTCAATCACTCAACCCAGTTTTTAGCGATTGATACAACCTATTTCCGAACTCCAACTCGCTGCTGCTGGTGATTATCAAAATTAGTTGGCTACCGTCTAACTTCATACACTCCACCACTGCTCGAGTTGAATCATTGATAAAACGAATAGATGTTTCATCTGTTTTGAATTTACCCGGTTTTTCCGCTTTGTTTTTCGCCGATTCCGCCCGAAGGACCGATTCCGCTCTGTTAACGCATTCAACGCTATCTGCTGTTCCAGATTTAATGTGGCTCCACCATAGGTTTGGAGGAACCGCATGAACACTGGAAACGAATAGCGCCACAAAAACGCTTAAAGATCGCATAACATTCAATTTCGATTGCATCATAAAAATTCTCCTTAGTTCACGGGTTGCCCATAGCTGGGTAACCGTGTTGTCAACATATACGGATATAACTGCAATTTCGCGCTCTATACGGAAGATACCAAAACATAGTGAAACAAAATTGACGGGGATCAATTTTGGCTGGGAAAAACGCTATACTGCAGTATCCCGTTTTCGACTTGAGCTACCGATTTATTTAGAGGTTTGTGTAACGATTTTGTTGCTCGACCAACCGATTTAAATTTTTGCCTCCTATCGAAACAAAGGCCAACTCAGATGACAATGACGGGGTGTCTTAAACTCAATTCATCCCCCACCGCTCAGTCGCAAAGTTTAAATGGAGATTTTAGTGCCGCTCAGCTTGTCACAAGTATGTTGAACTGATGCACCAAACAAAACTTTATCAACTGTTCCCCGCGTTCGGATTGCCCGACGCCAGTCCGTTTTGTATCAAGGTGGAAACGTTCATGCGCATGGTGGGACATCCTTACACCAATGTCTATCTCGGTTATCCAAAAAATGCACCCAAGGGCAAGTTACCGTATATCGATGATGGCGGCGTGCGGATCGGGGATTCGGAATCTATTCTGCAATATCTTTGTACCCGATATGGATACCCGATAGACGCTCATCTAACGCCGATACAAAAATCAAACGGCTTGGCGATATGCCGGCTTGTAGAAGAGCATTTGTATTGGATCATCGTACACAACCGCTGGCTGGATGACAGCATTTGGCCGCAAATCCGCCTACAATTTTTTGGCCACTTGATGGAGCCTGTGCAAAGCATCGTCGCGCTTTGGTTTCGTCGGTATATGCGACGACAATCCTACGCTCACGGTATGGCGCGCCACAGCGAACAAGAAATTTTGCGTAGTGGCATCGTCGACGTCGATGCAATAGCCACATTGCTGGGATCGAATCGCTATATTTTGGGCGACCACCCCAGCAGTTTCGATGCAACCGTCTACGCTTTCATTTCCAGTATACTGCTGGCTACTCTTGAAACCACTTTGAAATCCGAAACGCTGCGATATACTCGATTGATGAAATATTGTGAGCGAATGCAATCGGATTATTTTTAGGCCTGTACCGCCTCACCAATTAGTCTAACCGCGCCAGACGTTGCTGGCCGAGCGCATTACTTTGCAAGAATCACCGCTCCGCTAGACTGCTGAAAAACCGGTCCCGAATATTCAGCACTGCGGTTAAAAGATCACATTAATTTATACCACGATATGGAACAAAAATTCGACGCCATTATTATCGGTTCAGGTATGGGTAGTTTGACCTGCGCAAGCTTGTTGGCCCAACTATACCAAAAAAAGTATTGATCCTTGAACGACATTTTACCGTTGGCGGATGCACGCACATGTTCAAGCGTAACAAGAAATATGAATGGGATGTCGGCTTGCACTATGTAGGAGAAATGCACGCAGGCAGTCGATACCGCTACCTGTTCGACTATATCACCGACGGGCAAGTTGATTGGTACGGAAAAACCGAATGCTACGATAAATTTATTTACCCCGGTTTGTTTTTTAACGCTTACGCCGGAATCGAGCGATTTGAACGCGATTTGGTCACCCAATTTCCGAGAGAGCAAAAAGCAATATCGGAATATTTAAGCGATGTTGCCAACACCGCGCGCTGGTTCGGAAGACTCATGTTTGCCAAGCTGTTGCCCGCAAGCATGCAAAAAATCGGGCGACTCATCACGCAGCCGGGATCTGATATGGCGCTAATGACCACACGCGCCTACTTGACAAGAAAATTTAACGACAAACGCCTCATTGGCGTACTTGCTTCACAATGGGGTAACTTTGGCTTGCCTCCCCACCAAAGTGCTTTTGCGATTCATGCCTTAACGGTTTGCCACATGTTGCAAGGTGGCTATTATCCGATTGGAGGCGCCAAATCGATTGCGAATTCGATCATTCCGATCGTTGAAGCACACGGTGGAAAATTATTGCTGCGACACAAGGTCGAAGAAATAAAGATCGAAGATAAGCAAGCGACTGGTGTCATCGTAACTTCGCGGCATCGTGGCAAAACGATCTCCAAAACGTTTCTCGCCGATACGATCATTTCAAATACCGGCGTGTACGTGACCTACCAACATCTGATTCCCGACCAAGCCAACATTAAAATCCCTAACCAATTCGACGCGTTCCCGACTGGTCTATCTCAGGTGTGTTTGTACTTGGGCTTGAAGGAATCACCGCGAAAATATGGATTCGGCGGCGAAAATCATTGGATATACGAGGATTTCGATCACGACGCATTGTACGAAGAACGCAACGAAGTATTGGACGGCAAAATCCGTTCCTGTTTTATCTCCTTTCCCTCGTTGAAGAATCCGGAGGCCAACGGACATACCGCTGAACTAATTACCTTTCTGGACTATCAACCGTTTGAAAAGTGGTTTCATAATCGGTGGCAAAAACGCGGCAATGATTACGAGGCTCTAAAAGCGACTATCACCCGAGGTTTTATCAATCTTTTGGACAAACACTATCCCGGTTTTTCATCGTCCATCGAATACGCCGAACTATCCACGCCTTTAACCATTTCCGATTTCACTGGCCATCATAAGGGTGCAGTGCATGGTTTACCGGGTGTCCCCAAAAAATTTTCCGCCGATTGGGTTTCGCCCCGAACCCCAATCGAAAACCTGTACATCACCGGTGCTGACATAGCCGGGCACGGAATCATTGGCGCCTTCATGTCCGGCTTTTTGACTTTAATGGTTGCTTGTAAGAACCCTTTTCCGGTCGTGTATTTGTTGTGCAAAGCCCAGGTTACCGGGCTACTAAAGCAACGAATGGGATACAGCAAATATTAGACTGGTTACACAATAGATAGCATTAGTTAGCCATTATGATTCTGTGCCTTAGGTCATTAAATTGATCATTAAAAATTGTAATTTTATGAGATGCATTGTTTGGTTCCGCGGAAAAGATTTACGAATATCTGACCACGCACCCCTGGATTACGCACTGAAACGCGGGGAGACAATCCCATTGTTTGTGCTGGACCCCTATTTTTTTGCACCTGAACGCGCCTGCAAATTACCGCATCGCATGCAGTTTTTGTTGGACTCATTACGCGCGCTGGCCGCGAATATAGACGCACTGGGTTCGCAGCTTTTGATGGTTTCCGGTAGAAGCATCGATATTATTCCGCGCCTGGTCGACAGATTACGAGCAGACCGTGTGGTTGCGCAGCGCTGGGTTGAACCATTCGGTCGAGAACGAGATGCTCGAATCGCGAAAAAATTAGGCGACCGGTTTAAATTGTTCGAAGGGGAAACTCTAATACCCCCCGGAACGCTGCGAACGCAAAACGGCAATTCGTACAATGTGTTTAGCCCGTTCGCGCGCAAATTCCGGTCGACCGCCGAAATAGGTCGAGCAATTCCCAAACCTAAATCTTTACCGCCGATACCCGCAGACGTTGACCTACCAACGACCCCGATTCCAAGCTGCGATACACTAGGGCTCGCGGCAAATCCTGCACTTTTGATAGGTGGTGAACGCGCCGCGCTGGGTCGCCTCAAACGGTTTTCAGAATCAAGCGCCTTTAACTACGCAAATAATAGGAATCGTATGGATATCGACGGTACCAGCCGATTGTCGAGCGACCTAAAATTTGGCACCATCTCGATAAGAAGAGTATGGCATACAATCACTGCCGCGTTGGGCGACGCAGATTCTGGTCAATCATTTTTGAACGAACTCATTTGGCGGGAGTTTACCCACAGTACGCTATGGGACAACCCCGACCTGCTTAACAGGCCGTTTCGCGAAGAATTCTCTCGTTTTCCATGGCAATATGACGACCGATCGTGGCAAGCCTGGGTCAATGGAAAAACAGGCTACCCGTTGGTCGATGCGGCGGCCCGGCAATTAACTGGCGAGGGATTTGTACACAACCGAGCGCGCATGGTTTCGGCGAGCTTTTTGACCAAACATTTGCTGATCGATTATCGATTGGGCGAAGCGCACTACATGAAATATTTAACCGACGGCGATTGGGCGCAAAACAACGCGGGTTGGCAATGGTCGGCCGGATGCGGCTGTGATGCGCAACCTTATTTTAGAATCTTCAATCCGGTTACCCAGGGCAAAAAATTCGACCCCAATGGGGATTACGTGCGGCGATGGGTACCGGAATTATCACAACTGCCCCCAAATGCTATCCATGCACCGTGGGAGTTTCCTGAAGAAGGTTTACAGAAATTTGGGGTCGTATTAGGAACGACCTACCCATATCCGATTGTTGAACACAAGTTCGCTAGGCAACGGTTTCTGGATCTAGCGACCTCGGTACTGAGAACACGCTAATTCATTCTTCATGACGACGCCCTGCATCTTGCATTATGATACCTAGACAATTTTAGAAATTATGGTTCTAATAAAAGGGATTACAAAATGATTACGCTATACGGATACCCCAAGACGAGGGCGCGCCGGGTCACTTGGATGCTCGAAGAACTCGGCGTCGATTACGATTTCAAACTGGTCAAATTTGGTGAAAAGGGCTTCAAAACCGCACAATTGTTGGCCTTAAATCCGGCCGGAAAAATCCCGGCCCTTGATGACAACGGATTTGTGCTCACCGAGTCGGCGGCCATTTTAACCTATTTGGGCGATAAGTATCCGGACAGCGGCTTGGTTCCGGCGGCCGGAACCCAAGACCGAGCACGGTATGATCAATGGTGTTACTTTGTGTTGACAGAACTCGAGCAACCGCTTTGGACCATCGCCAAGCACAAATTCGCGCTACCCGAACAACAGCGTATCAAAGAGATTTTTCCAACCGCCGCTTGGGAATTTCAGCAAGCGCTTTTGCTATTGAGTCAAGGACTGGGAGAAACGCCTTACATACTCGGCGGATCGTTCAGTGCCGCAGACATACTAATCGGGCATACGTTGCGCTGGGGTAATAATTTTGACCAACCAATAGAGCAAAGCAACCTGCAGCGTTACGCCGATCAAGTATTGAATCGCGAAGCGCTAGCGTGTGCCATCGAAAGAGAGGAAGCGGCCTTGCAGGGTTAGCTTTGATATTGTACTAATCTGATATTGACCCTCCAATAGTACCTTAGAATATATGCTAGATCACTTTACCGGCGTAGACTCACATTAAGCCACTCCATACTATTTTATTTCAAACTAAGAACCTGTCTGGTTAAAATGTTTTGATGCGAAAATCAACCAAAATAAGGCCATTTTTTCGATTATTAGAGGCAAATAGTCGACTATTCAACGACATATCCGCCTGCTGCGGATTCGGACCGCGTCAGCGACCCCGAAGGGGTGAAATCGAGGAAATATTTCATCATTATAATCGGCAAAAGGGACCGGTTTGCGGCATTTGCAGCCAATATCACTTTTAACCAAACAGGTTCTAATAGCCAGATTTTATATCTGGTTGCGCAACACCAATTCGTTGGGGCCAGGGCTCAGGTAAAATTGCGAAGCAATATAGTCATTCGGGTATAGTCTCAAATAATGCCGGATCAATGTAATGGGCACGATCAGCGGTAATAATCCACGCCGGTATTCATCGATCGCATTGAGCAACTCTTTTTTATCCTCAGCGCTTAAATTGTCTTTGAAAAAACCGAAGATGTGTTGCAAAACATTAGTATGCATTTTGGGGGTGGGCAATTTTTTCAGCGCTTCGGTCAGCAGGGAAAGATATTGTTGATAGCGTTCGGCTAAACTATTTTGGCTGCCGGCGCTCGCAACCATTCGTCCTAGCTCTCGGTATATCGGTTCATCGTGCGCCAATACGACAAATTTATGGCGAGTGTGAAATTCGACCAAATTCGCAACCGTGACACCGCGCCGCAAAAAAAATAGCCAACGCGCGTACACAAACACCCGTTCAACAAAATTTTCGCGTAATGACGGGTTCATCAATCGCCCTTCCTCTTCCACCGGCAACGCCGGATTTTTCTGCATGATTTTGTTCGCGAATATGCCAGATTCCGTTCCCGCTAGATCACCATTTTCCTTGAATAGTTTGACCCGCTCCATTCCGCAACTCGGCGATTTGCTCTTAAAAATATACCCGCAGACATCAGAGCATTCGTTGCTAACCGAGTCTGCAAATTGAATCAAATCATCGGTCACATCCTGGTTTGGATCTTTGATTCCGACTGCACGGACTTCGCGGTTTTTTTTGACCAACCTGATCGGTGGGCGCGGAATACTCAACCCAATCGCCACTTCAGGACAATAGGGTCGAAACTCAAAACAACGGCCGAGTGTATCGGTAATGTATCGACTATGCTTGCTTGAGCCATCGTAACGGACAGGCTGCCCAATCAAACAACTACTAATGCCAATGATTAATTTCCTGCCAGGATTGACGTCGGCATATTCATTCATAACCAATTTTTATGCGTTGGTCGAGGATTCAAACAATTCCACGATGTTACAACATTACAATCTGAAGAAGAAGCATATAACTGAACTCAAACTAGTTTGGGGCGCGGCGGCGCAAACGGGCGGCTCACCTGGTGGAACACGTCATCCCCAAAGTGCCGGTGCGCCAATGGGGTGAGGCGTGACGGTTTGTCCGGTGGACAAACGCAGCACACCGAACGGCCGGACCGGAACCAAGCAATAGGGAAGGTTTTTACCCGTTACCTGATTGATGCCTGTTGTCCTGTTCACCAGCCATCCGCACCTGCTCTCGCCGGTATTACAGGTGATTCACCGCGCCATTTCAACTTTTCTGATTCAACACGCCGGATTGAAACGCACCGAGGCGCAGACCGGCGCCGTTACCGTCATCCAGCGGTTTGGTTCTGCGGCTACAAAATCGTCAGGAGCGATTTTGAACAGCCGAAGGCTGGCCCCAATGGGGTGAAGGGCAGGGATAGCCCGGAATAATCTCAACATTCATCTGCATTGTCTGTTTTTTGATGGCGTTTATCGGATTGACGGGGAGCCGGTATTTCAACCCGTACCGACACCGATCCACGAGCAGTTGCAGACCTGACTCAGCCGGATAATAAAACGCATCAAGACTATTTTGCCCGGAGCAAATTAGGACCGCGAAGCGACCCGCAGGGTGAAATACAGGGATTGTATTTCATCAGCTTATTAACGCGAAAAGGTGACCTTATTGAGGAGGCGGGGATAACTTACATGGCTGAGATTGAACCGAACACCGCTTTGGCTCCTCTGCAATCTGCGGCTTGTCCTTACCGCATTGCATTGGGTCCCCGAGCAGGGCAAAAGTACTGACCATGAAAACCGTCCCGAACGCAAAGAGACAGGAATCGCTACAACCCTCAAAATGCTGTGTCAATGCGGAAGGTTTTAGCCGGCATGCCGAGGTACGCTGCGCGATGAATCAACGCAACAAACTGGAACGGTTGTGTCGCTATATCACCCGACCGGCGATTGCCAACGGACGACTTAAACGAAACAGCGCCGGCGATTTCATGTTGCAGCTGAAGAGCTCTTATCGGGACGGACCCCCCCTATCGTGATGTCACCGCTTGACAAAATCGCCGGGAGCGGGTTTTGAACGGCACATGCCGGCCCGAAGGGCGAAAACAAAGGAATGGTTTTCGAATCGGGTCTTCGATATCGACATCGAACACTGCCCTCACTGTGGAGGCGAATTGAAAATCATCGCTGCCATCCAGGAACCCAGGGTCTTGGCCAGGATTCTTGATCATCTTGGCCTGCCCACCCGCCATCTGTGCTGCGCTGTCCTTGCTTCGCTTGCGGTCCAGCCAAGTCTTCCTGGCTTGTCGTTCGCTGCTTAATCGCAGCTCACCCACTCCGGGCTCCCGAGTAGTCATTCAAACTATTCGAAATAGCCTGATCTTACACCGGTACCACGATTCATTCGGCTCACCTTCGGAGCCGGCGATCGCCTTTGGCCATCATCTACCCGAAACCCGAAAAATTGTCGGAATCACTACTCTAGTGTTCTTTTGAAACTCTAAAAATACCAATTTTTCATCCGAGAACGTCACAGTGAACAAATATGAAAAAACCCGTTTTGCGGTCATCCGGAGTGGATGGATATTACTAATTGTGATCTTCGACCTGAATGCCGAACCTGCAGCCTACTGGATTCGTGTAACATTTTTAACAGCCGTTACACGCAATGAATCGCTTTGATTTTTTCTAACCGCTTTTTTTATCGGTAGCACGGCGTTTGTGCCGTATATTCACACCGTGTACCAGATAAACAACGTACTCGGCAATGTTTCGCGCGTGCGCACCGACTCGCTCTAACGCCTTTAAAATCAGAGTGATGTTAATGGAATGACCCAAATTGCGTGGATCTTCTAAAACAAATGTAGTGAGATGTCTAACCGACGATTGAAATTCCGCATCCAATTCTTGTTCTGAATTCAGCAATGACTCAGCCGATTTCGCGTCCAAATTGTCGAACGCCGCCAGCGCTTTTTCCAGCAGACCGAGCGACAATGAGCCCATTGAAACGACATCGCGCATTTGATACTTGCCGGGTTTGGGTTGATTTCCATCATGGATAACCGCCACAATTCTAGCGATTCGCAAGGCTTCATCGCCAATACGCTCCAGATCAACAACGATTTTCGAGAACGCCATAATAATGCGTAAATCTTTGGAAATGGGCGCGTGACGACCAATAATTTCGACCACACGGTTATCAACCGATTCTTCTATTGAATTGATCTGCGGTTCGCGATCTTCCACCGCGTTCACGTGCGTAATGTCTTGATTCACTAACGCATCTAGGGCAAGATGACACTGATTCATAACCAGTCCACCCATTTCTAGAATCAACAGATGCAGCGTATTTAAATCACCGTCAAATCGCTGATCGGCGTGACCTTCCAAAGAGTTTGTCATTGCAATTCCGTGTTAACCAAAGCGGCCTGTAATGTAATCTTCAGTCAATTGGTGCTGCGGTTCACTAAATATTTGCTCGGTTGCGCCGACTTCTATTAGATCACCAAGATGAAAATAAGCAGTACGATTAGAAACTCGTGCGGCTTGTTGCATGGAATGTGTCACAATACAAATCGAATAATTTTCACACAATTCCAGCATTAAATCTTCTATCGCTGCGGTTGATATGGGATCCAATGCAGAGCACGGTTCATCCATCAAGATCACCTCCGGCTCTACCGCAATGGTCCTGGCAATGCATAATCGCTGTTGTTGACCTCCCGACAATCCGGTACCTGGATGGTCCAACCGATCCTTCACCTCGTTCCACAACCCGGCCTTTTGTAAACTATTCACGACAATTTCCTCCAAATCATCCTTGCCTGCGGCCAAGCCATGAATCTTCGGTCCGAACAAGATATTGTCGCGAATGGATTTTGGAAACGGATTCGGTTTTTGGAACACCATCCCCACCGTGGCACGCAATGGAACAACATCGATTGCACTGGTGTTAATATCGAAACCGTCCATTTCTATGGTTCCGGTTACTCTGCAGTCGTCAATCGTATCGTTCATTCGGTTCAAGCACCTAAGGAACGTGGATTTCCCGCATCCGGATGGCCCAATCATGGACAAAATCTCCGATTTTCCAACGTCCAGATTCAAATTTTTGATCGCGTGCTTTTCGTCGTAATAAACATTAATGTCGGTACATCTCATCCGTGGATCATCAACGCGAACTTGGCCGACTGTATCGCGTTGATCGCGGTCAACCTTAGGTACCTTGGAACGGTTCTGGATGGTTTTTTGCGGTTGATTGTATAAGTTATCTTGCACCCTGTTATCACCGTCGCTGACTTTTGTTGTTTGCATAAGATTTCTCTCGTTTTGGTTACCACCTGTGCTCAAAGCGTTTGCGCAGAAACACCGCTATTGAATTCATTAATATTAAGAAGCCGAGCAATACAATAATTGCAGCGGACGTTCTTTCGCTAAAAGCGCGCTCCGGACTATCTGCCCATAAATAGATCTGTACCGGTAAAACGGTCGACGGATCAAATACACTGGCGGGTATATCGACGATGAATGCAACCATCCCGATCATCAGCAACGGCGCGGATTCTCCTAAAGCTTGCGCCATACCAATAATTGCTCCGGTCAGCATTCCCGGCATTGCCAGCGGCAAAATATGATAAAAAATCGTTTGCATTGGCGAGGCGCCAATACCCAACGCGGCCTCGCGAATAGACGGTGGAACCGACCTGAGCGCCGCGCGACTGGATATGATAATGGTTGGCAGAGTCATCAAGGTTAGTACCAGACCCCCGACAATGGGAGCGGAACGGGGTAAGCCGAAAAAATTAATAAATACAGCCAAACCCAAAAGGCCGAATACAATAGATGGCACCGCGGCCAGATTGTTGATATTGACCTCTATAAAATCAGTCAATCTATTTTTAGGGGCAAATTCTTCCAGGTAGACCGCCGCCGAAACCCCGATTGGAAACGACAACAATAGCGTCACCATTAGGGTATAGAAGGATCCGACCGCGGCACCCCATATTCCAGCGAGCTCCGGATCCCGTGAGTCACCGGCGGTAAAAAAGGTCGTGTTAAAACGTTTTTGCAAGCGCCCTTCCGATTCGAGTTGATCAATCCACCCAATTTGATTATCTTTGACCCGCCGATCTCGCTGCGAAATATTCCGATCGATATGACCTTTGACGAACATATCAACCTCATCGTCCGCAGGCAACCAAATGGATACCGTGGTCCCTATCAATTCCGGATCCGAAAGTACAAGGTCGCGTAATCTATACGCTGCTCCCTGGCTTACCATTCGGTAGAGCTGGCGTTTTTCTCGTCGCGCTTCAACTCGTGGGAAAAGATTTCTCAGGCTGGATTTGATTAACGCTCTATAATTCGTCGCGGATAAATTGTCCTTGTCGAAGTCCGCCGCCGGCAGCGGGATGTCTAGTTTCACATAGGTTTGCTGGAAAGCCGGCCATCCCTTGCTGATAATACTGACAAACAAAGTGACCAAACATAGCAATCCAATGCCAATGGCCATTTTCCCCAGCCGCTGAAAGCGTTTCTCAGCGCGTTGGCGCTTACACAGACCGGCGCTAACGACGTCCATTGTCGTACCACGAAAATCCCCCTCGGAATGACCGAATGTTATCGGATTACTCATATTGTTCCCGGTATTTACGGACCACATGTAGTGCAACAACATTCAGCACCAACGTGGTCACAAACAACATTAAACCTAAAGCAAAAGCAGCCAGAGTTTTGGCACTATCGAACTCCTGATCGCCAGTCAACAGCGTCACGATCTGCACCGTCACCGTGGTCACCGCTTCTAGCGGATTAAAAGTCAAATTTGCCGATAGACCGGCAGCCATGACTACGATCATCGTTTCACCTATAGCTCGCGAAACCGCCAATAGGACTCCACCGACGATACCTGGCAGTGCTGCGGGAAATATGACTTTTTTTATGGTTTCCGATTGCGTAGCACCCAACCCGTAAGCACCGTCCCGCATCGACTGAGGGACCGCATTGATAACATCGTCAGATAGCGAAGACACCAACGGTATAATCATGACGCCCATCACCAGTCCCGCTGCTAACGCGCTTTCCGAAGCGATGTCCAATCCTAGCATCGAACCATAGTCGCGAATAAATGGCGCAACCACCAGCGCGGCGAAAAACCCGTACACGACTGTCGGAATACCGGCCAAAACTTCCAGCAATGGCTTGGCCACCGCGCGAAAACGATTCGTGGCATATTCGGAAAGATAAATGGCCGACAGCAAACCAACCGGTACCGCCACCAACATGGCGATAAATGAGATCAATATCGTACCGACAAACAGAGGAATTGCCCCAAATGCACCACTGGAGCCGACTTGATCGGAACGGATCGCCGTTTGCGGACTCCAATCCAAACCGAACAGAAATTGGCCGGGCGGCACCATCTGAAAAAAACGCAGCGATTCGAACAGAACCGACAACACGATGCCCAATGTGGTTAGGATGGCAATACTGGAGCAGGCCATCAGAAAAACTTTGATCAAAAACTCAACCACATTTCTAGCGCGTAACTTAGGCTTTATTTTCGCCAACGCAACCAACGCAAATAATACGGCTGAAGCCAACGCCAGAACAGTCAACACCAGATGACTTCTGGCCTGCAATGTTTTGTACCGGTCTGCGGCGATCTGGACGTCATGATTCAAATGTCTGGACGTGATATTGCCTTGCACCAAGTTTTTCACGTCGTTAACAATCAAATTCAAACGATCTGGTCCAAGATCTTTAATTTCTTGCGGAAAATCAGAAATGACCATGTGGGTAATCACATTAGATTCGGTGACGACCCAAGCGGCGACCAACAACAGGGCTGGAATGCCGCACCAGATAGCGGTAAAAAATCCGTAATAAACCGGAAGAGAATGGAGTTTGCGCAGTTTGCCTTGTACCGCGCTATAGGCTCGTTGCCGACCCAAATAAAACGCGGACACGCTCATTAAAAGCACGACGACGACAAGACTTGAAGTTTGCACGATAATTCCGTTAATGTGGCTTACTGAGCCGGTTCAAATTTTTGTTCATCTCGAACTCTTCCCGAAAGCGTCGTCGAGAACGCAAGTCAAATGAGTGAAACACAATTCGTTCATAATATTCAATTCATGTTAGACCGATGACGTCGTTGCCGAGCCCTCTATAACCACCGCGTCATCAATCTCTATTGTAAATTGACAAGGCGGCAAACTTTATCAGATACAATACGCAATGGTCACTACGTCAAAGATCCGGGTGGCCGAAATTGGCCATCCGGATTCATCGCAAATGCGGGTCGATTGCGGTCGCATAACCGCAATCAGCCATCCGAAACCCAAGCTACATCGAAAGATTGGTGAGACTCTCGACATCGGATTTAAATTTCGCGCGCTCGTCCGGCGGCATCGGAATCAATCCTCGGTCGGACAAATACCCTTCGTCGCCAAACGCTTTATCGCTGGCGAATTCCAACACGTAGTCCTTGATGCCCGGAATTACGTCAATATGGGCTTTCTTCATATAGAAAAATAGCGGTCTGGATATCGGATAACTGCCGTCCGCAATGGATTCAAATTCCGGTTTAACACCGTTGACAGTCGAACCTTGAACCTTATCCCGATTTTCTTCCAGAAAACTGAAACCGAACACGCCCAGGGCTTTTTCATTAGCATCCAATTTTTGTACGATTAGATTGTCGTTTTCGCCCGCCTCAACATACGCGCCGTCTTCGCGAATCGTGTGGCAAATACCTTTATATTGGGTTTTGAGTTCTTTCGCTTTTTCTTTGTCACCGGCGGCTTTGGCGGCTTTAGAGTCGGCTTTGATCTGTTTGATCCAATCAAACGTCTTACATCCGCCTTCCAATGCCAATTCGGCAAACGCATCTCGAGTACCCGAGGTTGGCGGAGGACCCAATACTTCAATAGCGATATCTGGCAACGCACCGTTGACCTGCTCCCAGGTGCGATAAGGATTAGCGACCAGGGTCGGACTGCCGTCAGGATTGGGCACTTGTTTGGCCAACGCCAGAAAGACGTCCCGAGTCGTCAGCTCCATCAGCTTAGCTTTTTTCGAATTGGCGATTGCAATGCCGTCGTAGCCGATCTTAACTTCAACAATATCGGTCACGCCGTTTTTCTGGCATTTTTCGAACTCGGACTTTTTAATTCTTCGCGATGCGTTGGTAACATCAGGATGTTCAACACCGATGCCCGCGCAAAATAATTTCAACCCGCCGCCAGAACCGGTAGATTCGACCTTCGGTGTTTTAAAATTGCTACTACGACCAAATTGTTCAGCGACTACGGTTGCAAACGGGTAGACGGTTGAAGATCCGACAATACTGATGTAATCACGAGCCGCTTGAGCGTGCAGTGTAGCCGCACCGACACCCAATACAATTCCGATTGCCGATACAAAGCTATTTTTTGACATTATATACTCCCAAGAATTGTCAGTGATCAAAAATAAATTCGTTATCAAAGATTAATCATTCAAAGTCGTCATCGCCGCTCATACGTGTTGTCGATAACAGGGTTGAACCTAATCTCTTGGAACACATTTATATATCAAAAATGTGACAGGTTCATGACAACACTGTCTTGGAACATGCTACGGAATACCCTAACGAAATCTTTTAATTGATAACGGTCAATCTAATCAGATTGCCTGGACCCTGATGGCCTTGAGTTGATCTATGGCAAATATAGGTCGCGGAGAAAAGCGATGCTTTGTGGATTGTGCAAGACGACCGGCAATTGCCAACGAACGACTTAAACGAAACAGCGCCGGCGATATCATGCTGCAGCTGAAGAGTCCTTATCGGGACGGAACCACCCCTATCGTGATGTCACGGCTTGACAAAATCGCCGGGAGCGATTTTGAACAACCGCAGGTTAGCCCATAGGGCGAAGGGCAGGATGCCCGGGGTAATTTATGCAACGTCTCGCCACGTTAGTGCCGCGTCTACGGCTCAACCTGATTCGCAATTGCGTATATACACCATTGATATGGCGCATCACCCGTGACAAATTGCCTCGGGGCGTTTGCAGCAATAGATGATATTGATTACCCATTAAGCAGTAGGCATGTTTCAACAGGCCAAACCGTCGATGCGCTTCCAGCAACGCTTTTTCAAATGCTTGATAATATTCATCGCTATGAAAAATCACTCGACGACCACGCCCGCGATTCATGACATGGTAAATTGCATTTTCGTATTCGATTCGTACGGGTCTAGGCATTGGCAAAAGTCTATTTTAGCCTTTATATTGTGTCTAGTATCCTGACCCCGATAATACTTTTACAGTGCTACATTCGGCGGTCAGCAAAATTTCGAATATTCCCGATCGTTATAGGGTTGTGGAATCCTCTATTTCTTCCTGCGGGCTCATCTCTGGCGCGGAAGTGTTTTTCAGTCCGTTGATAAAGGTTGGAATATCACCCAAGAGATTCGATTAAAGTAACCGATTGGTATGCTAAGTTTTAGAACCGCTTTAGCTGCGCCGCTAAAGACAATTGGACTGGGTCACAAGTTTATGAAGTAAAACGAGCAGCGAAATCAGTAGCGTTAACGAAACTGCCTGCCAGAAATCAACCGGATTTCTCTCAATGAATGGCGTACGGTTTCTGGCTAAAAATTGTTCATTCGGGTGACGAAGGTCATATACGAATTCGGATAGTTCTCGGTATCGTTTATCCGGATTAGGGTGCACGGCTTTTTCCAGCGTAGTGTCGACCCACGCCGGAATGGCACGATCTTCGGCCAGTGCAGATTGGTACGCCAATTTTTTTTGTGCGGCTTTGGTCCGCAAATTTGCTATCTCGGCGCCGTACGGCAATTTTCCCGTCAACATTTGGTACGCGATTACACCCAGGGAAAATAAATCGGAACGGATTGTCCCAACCTCACCAACAAAGTATTCCGGTGCCGTATATTGAACCGTTCCCAGGATTTGTTCCCTATCCGCATGCTGCGCGCTATCCATAATGCCCGCCACCCTAACCGAACCGAAGTCAATTATTTTTACCGTGCCGGAACGGTCAATTATGATATTTTCCGGCCTTAAGTCTTGGTGCAACATCTCCAATCGATGGAACGAACGCAACCCTTTGGAGATCTGTTCTATGATTTCGCGCACTACTTCAAGATCCGGCGCCGGATTATCAATCATCCACTGAGATAGCGTTTGACCATCCAAGTATTCAGTCACCAGGTAGATAGAATTTCGCTTTCTTGTAAGCGCACAGGGCTTTAAAACGTGCGCGCTATCGATTCGCCGGGCGACCCACTCTTCGATCAAAAACCGTTCTAGATAGGCCGCATCTTCTCCAAGATCTATCGAAGGCGTTTTGATCACCACAATCTGATTGGATTCAAGATCTTTTGCAAGGTAGATATGACTTCTATTACTACCGTGCAATTCCCGAATAATCCGATAACCGTCAATTTTGCTTCTGGGGTGCAGAATGGGCGGCAGCGATAGCTCCGAAAGTTGTTGGTGGATTTCATTGGCATTCGGTGACGGTAATTCATCGACTCGAACAATTTGGATGGTTAGGTTGTCCGGGCTACCCTGCTGATACGCATATTCGGCGATGCTGGCCGCAACCGTGTCTAGTTCGTCTTCATTCCGTGCAAGTACCGTTGATTTGGCTAAAAACTGATCCTCGACATACTCATAGACACCGTCCGTCGCAATCAGAAAAATATCTTCTTTCTCAAGGGGTAAACTTAGGTAATCGATTTCAAGTTGCGAATCGATCCCCAACGCACGACTGAGGTAGGTCTGTTCAGGTGAAACGATTAAGCGGTGGTCGATCGTTAGTTGTTCTAATGCGCGGTCATCGACTAATCGATAAACACGGCCATCCCCAATGTGAAGGATGTGCGCTGTCACGGACTTGATAATTATTGCACTAAACGTACAAACATATCCTTTGTCTTTGTCGAAACGGCCAGGACCTTGTTTGGTCTGAGAATGTAGCCAAGAATTGGTCGCTTTTAATACTCGTAACGCCGAAGTTTTAACCGACCACGCTTCAGAAGTGCAATAATAGTCCTCAAAAAAACCGGTTACCGCCGACTCGCTTGCTACCTGTCCAACATCGCTACTGCTGATCCCATCAGCCAGCGCAATGACAATACCTTTTGAACTCAAAAGAGGTTCTTTCGGGACAATGGCGCCGTGAAAATCCTGATTGGTTTCTTTGCGGCCTTTATCGGAATATTGGCCGATGGTAATCTTTAGTTCGGCCATTTTTTATATGCACTTCAGTTTAGCGGTCGCACGATAAAAATCTACCTTTGAATATTGAATGCGGTAGATTCGCACCACCGATACCGCTGGAATAATATTCGCTCCGGGCAGCAACGCCTTATCTCTGGCTAAATCCGGAAAAAACATAGATGCTTACTTTACCAACTTTTATACGGCAGGAATTTTCCGTTCATCTTGACACAGACTCGGTCTCCATTCGGATCATTAATTTTGTCCACCTCCATTGAAAAATCGATAGCGCTCATAATACCGTCGCCAAATTTTTCTTGAATAACTTCTTTTAGAGTGTCTCCATAAACCCCCATGATCTCATAGAAACGATAGATCAACGGGTCTGTCGGCACCTTTTGTTCCCAAACCTTGGTCGGATATGCTTGCAGCGCTGCCGAGACATCGGCATCCAATTCTAGATATCGGGAAATCGCTTCAGCTTTTTCTTGCGGTGCGCTGTTCATGCCGAGACAAACAGAAGCCAACCAAATCGGCGACACGCCCAGATGGTTACCCATAGACTCCCATGTCAAGCCTCTCTCTGTCTTGGTCGTTACAATCGTGTCGGTCATACTCTGCTTATTCATATAGCCTCCTCAGCGCTATAATTCAGCTGCAGTCACGCAACATCGCAGCGGCCTATAGCCTAACGTAGGTCGCTGTCGGGCTGTCGTATACGGCCAGACGCCCTGGGCTGCTTTGCAGACTAAAAAATGTTGAACCCTAAAAACTAAATCTGGGACGTGTCTGTCCCGACCGAGGGTTTTGGAACCGGTCTGAAAAATGAATGTATTCAAACCGATCGATTTTGACGTTTCGCTAACTTAACGGCTTATTCTTGTAATCCTAAATCTAAGCCAAATCAGCACGCTTTTGCGGTAATGTAGTCATACTACAGCTGCTTTCTTTTCCAGAACGCGTTTTGGTGCGGTTCTGACGTGCGTCGTATACAGCGTCAATCCGGTAAACGCAATCCCACCGACTAGGTTCCCCAAAACAGTAGGTATTTCATTCCATAAAAAGTAATCCATGATTGAAAATTCGCCGCCCATAATGATGCCCGAAGGAAACAGAAACATGTTGACCACTGAATGCTCAAAGGTCATATAGAAAAATACCAAGATTGGCATCCACATCGCGATAACCTTGCCGCTGACATGCGTTGAAATCATCGCGCCAACTACCCCGGTAGAAACCATCCAGTTGCACAACATGCCTCTGATAAATATTGTTGCCCAACCAGCGGCTCCATACTCTGCATAGCCGAGGGTCCGTGCTTTGCCGATACCAGCGATCTTGGCACCGACCGGACCAGGGTCTGTGGAGAAACCGTAGGTAAAAACAAACGCCATCATGAAGGCCACCGTTAACGCTCCGCAAAAGTTTCCGACAAAAACGAGCCCCCAGTTCTTCAAAATAGCTTGAATCGTGACACCGGGCCGCCTATCCAATAACGCGAGCGGGGTTAGCATAAAAACACCCGTTAGCAGGTCAAAGCCCAACAAATACAACATACAAAATCCGACCGGGAATAACACCGCGCCAATAAGCGGATTTCCAGTTTTGGTCGTAATTGTGATGGCGAATACTGCCGCGAGCGCCAAGATGGCCCCCGCCATGAACGCACGGATCAATGTATCTCTGGTGGACATGTAGATTTTGGATTCACCAGCATCTACCATTTTAGTAACAAATTCTGACGGTGCTAAATAAGCCATAATGTAACCTCCCTACTTAGTAAAATAAAAATGTTCCAACTGACAAGTTTTCTAAAGTTGCATTTGTATGGTTCAGAACGGAGATGCGAACTGAGCACTGAAACGGACTCCCGTTTTAAATATGCTCCGTAAAAGGTATAAAGCAATACCTGTACCAATAGACCCAACCCACTGAATCGATCGGTCTATCGACTAACTCACCCTCGTGCCGCGTATTTTTGCGCGGTTCAAGAGCACTAAAACGGGTTTATGCTCTATGTTGGTACTGTTTATGCCTCCTATTTTGGTGCGTTATGTTAACGAGTGCTCTAGTTTGCATAGAGGTGGCGGAACGCAATCGTCAAATGATTGTTAACTCAGTCTGCGAAACCTGCATTCATTTAGTGTCCGCGAAACGACGTTGGCGAGAAGCTCGAATGGAATATCCTGTTAATTTTACGTTTTATTAAATCAACAACTTCGCCGATTACCGTTGTTCGACTTTTTAATGACAAGGTGAAGAACCGTCGTAGCGATAATTTTTCTCAAAACAACGAAGAATCGCATGACCATTTAGATATAATGGTCATGACTTATTCATAGCTAGAATCCATAAGAATATTATCCGTGCTCGTCGTTCGTTCAGTTTCGAAATTCCTGGGCCTATACATGCACCTGAAAAATAGGCCGCAAAAAAAAGCCTGCCAAAGCAGGCTGAGGGCCTCACTGCTGAGGAGAGTTAATGCTGTTCACATTGCTCAAGAAACCCGATCAAACTCTCGCGGTATTTGTAATAGTCAGGGTGTTCCAACAATGCTTTACGGGTTCTTGGTCGCGGTAAATCGATGGGCAGTATTTTGCCGATCTTGGCGTTGGGACCATTGGTCATCATCACTACCCGGTCGGCCAATAATATCGCTTCGTCAACATCGTGGGTGACCATAATCGCGGTAACATGCGTCCGTTCCCATACCTCCATCAAAACCTCTTGTAGTTCCCAACGGGTCAGGGAATCCAACATACCAAACGGTTCGTCGAGCAGCAGTAGTTTGGGCGAAAGAGCGAATGCTCGAGCAATACCCACCCGCTGGCGCATGCCGTTGGACAGCTCTTGAGCTTTTTTGTCCGTATCGACACCCAATCCTACCCGGGTTAGATAATATTCGACAATATCCCTCCGCTCGTTGGGTTTGGCGTGCGGGTATACTTTTTCAACACCCAACGATACATTTTGAAACGCGGATAGCCATGGAAAAAGGCTGGGCGCTTGGAAAACCACACCGCGATCCGGTCCGGCAGTAACCACTTCCTTGTTGTCCAGCACAATACCACCTTCATCGATCGGATTGAGTCCCGCCGCCATCGACAGTACCGTTGATTTTCCGCACCCCGAATGGCCGATAATGGAGATGAATTCACCCTTCTTCATCATCATGTCAAAACCATCGACCACTTTGACCGTACCCCGACCGTTTGGAGTTGGATAAATTTTAGCGATCTTTGAAAATTCTAAATAGCGAGGTTTGCCGAGGTCCTGCTGAGGAGGTTTTAGCGCCGATGCATCCAAATTCCAGTCGTTGCTGGTATTTGGCCTCACATTCGGTAGCGCTACCCGATCATTTGGATTTTCGACTTGTTTCTCAACCCCTACCCCGATTAGATAATTGGTCACTTCTCTACGTAATTTTTTGAAAGCGGGATCATGGTTCATCGCCGTACGGTCACGGGGACGCGGTAGCGTTACCTGAAAATTTGGACCCAAACTGGCATTCGGTCCGGGGTTTAATGGAATAATACGGTCCGCCATGATGATGCCTTCATCGACATCGTTGGTAATCAATACAACTGTTTTTTGGTCTTGGCTCCAAATGCGCAAGATTTCTTGTTGCAGATTTGCCCGCGTCAACGCATCCAATGCACTCAATGGTTCGTCCAACAATAAAATATCGGGACTGGCAGCCAGCGCACGTGCCACCGAAACGCGCTGGCGCATTCCTCCGGAAAGCTCGGCCGGACGTTTTTGCAGTGCTGGCGTCAAGTTAACCATTTCGATATATTTCTCGGTGTGTTCCTTGCGCTTTTGCGCAGACCAACTGTTGAATGCTTGGTCTACCGCCAAAGCAACATTTTCATACACCGTTAGCCAAGGCATTAGCGAATAATTCTGGAACACAACCCCCCGATCCGGGCCAGGACCCTTAATCGATTTTCCGTTAATCAAAACATCACCGGAATCCGGTGTGATCAAGCCGGCGAGGGTCGAAATCAGCGTCGTTTTTCCGCTTCCGGAAAACCCGACGATGGCGACAAATTCTCCCTTTTTTATATTCAGGTTAATATCGGTCAATATCGGTGTTTTGTCCTTGCCGGTTCCATAAGATTTGCTCAGATTTTTGACCTCCAGCAGATAGTCATCTGATACCGGGACCAACCGCTCAACATCATTAATCGTCGAATCGACGCCATCAATCGCCGCGTCGCTGTCATAAACATCGGATTTTATTGCGCTAACTATCATTGTCTACTCCCTGTCTACAATTCTCGGCCGAAGGTGAACAGATTTTGTATTGACGCCATGGTGCGGTCTAACAGAAAACCAATAACACCTATGGTAAAGACCGCGACCATAATCTTTCCTAACGAGTGCGAGCTACCGTTCTGAAACTCGTCCCATACGAATTTACCCAACCCCGGGTTTTGTGCGAGCATTTCGGCAGCAATCAATACCATCCATCCAACGCCCAGCGACAATCGCATACCGGTAAAAATATACGGTAATGATGACGGCAAGATGATTTTTTTGACCTGGGTTAGCCAATCAAGGCGCAAAACCTTACCGACATTGACCAAGTCTTTGTCGATTGAGGAAACGCCGACTGCGGTATTGATCAGGGTTGGCCACAATGAACAAAGGGTCACAGTAATCGCCGAAGTCAAAAAAGATTTTTCAAACCAAGAATCTTCTGTCGTCACGTAGACCGCGCTGACAACCAGGGTGACTATGGGCAGCCAGGCTAGGGGCGAAACAGGTTTGAAAATTTGAATCAACGGATTGATCGCCGCATTAAACACCTGGCTTGTGCCGCAGATGATTCCCACCGGTATTGCGACGACAGTGGCCAACAGAAAACCTGCAAATACCGTGTATAAACTGGTAATGATTTGGTCAAAATATGTTGGTTTGCCGGTATACGGACGTATCCTGAGTTTAGCGTCGGGGTTCTTTGCCAATTTTTTTTCATTGCGTGCGCGTTGGCGCTCGTAAAATGCGTTTTCTTTATCGCGTTCGGCGTGATGGTCGTCCACCAATCCCATCGCTTCTTGCCAAACGGCTACTGGGCCGGGGATTACACCCAAACTGGTTTGAATATTCGCTGCGGAGACTTGCCACAATCCCAGGAAAATCAAAAAAGCAACGATAGGGACGCCCACCATCAACCAAAGCGACTTTAGTTGTTGGGCAGGGTTGTCTCCCTGGATGAGTTTGACAATCGGAACAAACCAAGTCATTCCGGTCATATTCAATGTGCGGACTAGTTGACTCATGATGTTTTCCTATAGCAGTGATAAAAATTTAGAATTATTTTGGTTTAGTAAAAAAAGACGCGTGGGCAGGACACTCCAGCTCTCGAAAAGACGAAGGACCGACACCACGCGTATCAAGCGATGGGAGCTCTAACCTTTTTTAACGGTGCCGCCGCTGACGGTATCTTTGCCTTTGAGCCCGATTGGGAATTTTTTTAAGTACTCGTTGGGTTTGGTACCGTCGTAGACAATATCGTCAATAAACTGGGTTTGCGCCGGTTTGAATCCACTCTCACCGACTGGTGGAAAGTCAGAAGCTTTTGCTTTACCTTCCGCGACTAATTCATCCGCGGCTTTCCGATAAATGTCCGGTCGATAAACCTTTTTGGCGATCTCCATATACCAACTATCGGGTTTAAATTCAGCAATCTGGCCCCAGCGACGCATCTGCGTCAGATACCAAATCGCGTCGCTGTAGTACGGATAAGTTGCGTGATAGCGAAAAAACACATTGAAATCGGGCAGCGGCCGCTTATCACCTTTTTCGTATTCGAAAGTGCCGGTCATGCTGTTCGCGATCACATCATAGTCAGCCCCGACATAATTGCTTTGCGCCAAAATTTTTACCGCTTCCGAACGATTTTTGTCATTCTCGGCATCCAACCACATCGCTGCACGAATGAGCGCTTTGACTACAGCCAGATGCGTGTTCGGGTTCTTGTCCGCCCAAGCTTTACTGACCCCAAACACTTTTTCCGGGTTATCTTTCCAAACTTCGTAATCGGTAATCACTGGTACACCGATACCTTTGAATACCGCTTGCTGGTTCCAAGGTTCTCCAACGCAATAACCATATATGGCCCCAGCGACGCATCTGCGTCAGATACCAAATCGCGTCGCTGTAGTACGGATAAGTTGCGTGATAGCGAAAAAACACATTGAAATCGGGCAGCGGCCGCTTATCACCTTTTTCGTATTCGAAAGTGCCGGTCATGCTGTTCGCGATCACATCATAGTCAGCCCCGACATAATTGCTTTGCGCCAAAATTTTTACCGCTTCCGAACGATTTTTGTCATTCTCGGCATCCAACCACATCGCTGCACGAATGAGCGCTTTGACTACAGCCAGATGCGTGTTCGGGTTCTTGTCCGCCCAAGCTTTACTGACCCCAAACACTTTTTCCGGGTTATCTTTCCAAACTTCGTAATCGGTAATCACTGGTACACCGATACCTTTGAATACCGCTTGCTGGTTCCAAGGTTCTCCAACGCAATAACCATATATGGTTCCCGCTTCCAGCGTCGCGGGCATTTGCGGAGGTGGGGTCACCGATAGCAGCGCATCGGCGTCGATTTGACCGGTAATGTCGGCCGGCGGTGCATAATAACCGGGCTTAATACCACCGGCCGCCAACCAATAGCGCAATTCATAATTGTGGGTTGATACCGGAAACACCATACCCATGTTGAATTTTTTACCTTCGCTTTGGTATTTGTCGACTACCGGCTTCAGATAATCCGCCTTGATCGGATGAACCGGTTTGCCGTCTTTGTGCGGTACATTGGGCTTCATTTGTTTCCATATGTCGTTGGAAACCGTAATGCCATTACCGTTTAAATCCATGCTAAAAGCGGTAATCACGTGCGCTTGTGTACCAAATCCGATAGTTGCGCCCAAGGGTTGACCGGCCAGCATGTGGGCCCCGTCCAATTCGCCGTTTATCACCCGGTCCAGCAGTACTTTCCAATTGGCTTGCGCTTCCAGGTTCACATATAGCCCCTCATCTTCGAAGTAGCCTTTTTCGTAGGCGATGGCCAAAGGCGCCATATCGGTCAGTTTGATAAAACCAAATTTCAAGTCTTCTTTTTCAAGATCTTCCACCGCAAATCCATTTGATACAAAACTTCCGATCAATATTGAGCCAACAGCGAGTATTAATGTTTTAATTGAGACGTTGGTTGTTTTGGTTAGATGTCGTATTTGTAAAGTCATTGATGATCCTATCGATAAATTGAGCAGTAACGTTCGATTTGTTCTTAAACCAAAGCTAACGGTCTAAGTCATTCATGTTTGATCAAAAATCAACGCCAACCGAGACCCAGAATTTCTGCGTATCTGTGGCAAAATTGCGGGCAAAGTAATTGGCGTATTTGAATAATACGGTGTAATGCTTGGCGAACTTTTTGACCACTAGCGCATCGATCTCGTGGCCATAATCGATGCCACCAACCGCTGAATCGAACTGGTGATATATCGCTGCCATTTTGACGCCGAACAACTTGGTCGAAATGACCCCGTAGAGATCTTGTATACCTTTGGGCGGAGTGACTAAAAATTTATCGGCCCAACCGTTAAATGCGTGATTGGTTCCCAAGGGCGTCTGCAATCCGACGTCGTTTTCAGAACCCAATTGCTCCCATCCGACCTGCCCGGTTAAATTGGTGAAGCCCCAACCGATTTCGGGAATCTCGAAGCCACCGATTACATGGAAATAATCGGCTTCGTAGCGATTTGGATTATTTTGATAATCTTGTTGATAAGCGTATTCGGCTGTATAAAGCCCATTTAGATTATCCATCAACTCGCTCTTCCCTTTGAACCGGATACCGTAACTTTGAGTTGAAAACCGCAACAAATTCGGGTTGGTCCCGCTGTAGTCCAAAAGATAGGCATAGCCGGTCAATTTTCCGAAATTCGGAAAGGTATGCGCAATATTGAAAATGGGTGACGTCATACTAATGTCCTTCGACAATATGTTTTTGACGTTCCACAAGAAAGCCCCTTGGACCGTGGTATTTGGCAAGGATGTGTTCGCGACGGAAACGGAGTCGAACGTTTGTTCCATTTGCCGCCAGACTACGTTACCTATCCATCGAACATTGTCGTAAGCAATGCGCTGCCGACCGGCTTTCAAGTCTGTATCGGGTATACCGGTATAACTTAACCAACCTTGGTTGACCTCAGCAACTTGTGGATCCGCAATAATGGGAAATTGCGTTTTCCCGTTCCGTAAACTGTTATAGTCTTCAACAAATACTGGGGTGTTACCTTCGAATTCGATGAAAGCTTGTAGATCCCAAAGTTTTGGTGTCAAGTAACCCAAGCGCAAACGAATCGGGTCACCGTTCGCGGTTCCCAAACCCTCTTGGTCGACATTCTCATAGCGCCAATTCAAGTTGAGTTTAATTTGGCCCCAGTCGCCAACTAGCGCATCTTCAATGGCGTGGGTGATCGAGTCCGTCTGGCCGACCGGGTCTGCAAAAACCGACCAAGCGCTCGTCATCAATGCCAGAAAGACCCCGGCGAATCGAATCAACATAAATTTTCCCCTTTTCCCGTTTTGTTTGTCTGTTGAATGTGAATGTTATTCACGCAAAAAAAAACGCCCTCAGCACAGCCTTGGGCCGTACTGTAAGACGCCGTTGTCTCTCAGACGCAGTCCGCCGTTGGACTACGTTCGTGTTAGTACCAAATTTTATCGGCCGGTGCGGGGATTCAAATAATCCTAACCGATCATTCGTATTTTATTATCGCCGCGGTAAGCTAACCAAAATTCATCTTTTGCTCCGCCGTTGGAGCGTTTCTGATGTAAAAGCAATTAAAGTGCCAGGTATTTTCATCAGGGCTGGTCAATCGGATTATATAAAGGTATCAAAACTAAACTCCGTGCTGGTGATGCGACATTTCGCACTTCAGAATTCTTAGCAATCGCAATATTAGAAAAATGCAATGCACTATCTCGATGCAAGTTTTGGTTAACGTTTGCTGCCGTGGTGCATAGATTTACTCCAGATAAACCAATCATCAGTCGGAATGACACAAATTTCAAATAACTAGAATCTGCCGACCCTAATTACAGCAGGCCGGCGTCCGAACGCGAGTATCACCAAACCTATTTTCATCGTGAATAATACGCCCTGGCATAACTATTGCCCTGATATTACGTCTATCACTCGAAGAATAATATTATGCTCAGCACCAATCGAATTCCCGCGTCTCCTTGCACCCAATTGACCACCCAAGGGCGCCCGTTGCATAGAAACCCAATAGTCTTGCCGATTTGGGCAATCGTATGCTCGACTCGCCCGACGAGGTACGCAAGAAATGTATCATTGTTCCGGCTGGTAATACGGGATATCAATAGCGCTAACGGATCTGACAGATAGCGATGGAAAAATTAAAATACCTGTTGATCGGCGAAAAAGATAACCGTCAAGCGAATACGATCGAGCTAGCCTTATCGGATCGTTCTGATGATCGCCTGGAAAAACTATTCACCGATTCGGAGATCGATAAACATGTCGCGCGAATTCGTCCGGATGTTTTGATAGTGGTCACCGAATCCCTGAAACCCAGAGCGTTACAGTCGATCCGAAATATCAACGATCAACACCCGATCCCGATCATCATTTTTGCTGAGCAACACAAACGCCGCAGTCATATTGCGAACGCGATAAACTCGGGCGTGAGCGCGTATATTGTAGATGGCTTGCAGACCGCTAGAGTTAACACAATTGTGGAAATAGCGATCGCCCGCTTTCAGTACAATCAATCACTGCAGCACGAACTCGAACAAACCAAGACCAAGTTACGCGAACGCAAAATAGTCGATCGGGCAAAGGGAATCCTGATGGATCAAAAAGGGATCAGCGAGGACGATGCCTATCAAACCCTTAGGAAATTAGCCATGGACCGCAATATTTCTTTATCGGAGATGGCGCAAAATCTGATTTCTGTGGCCCAAATTTTAACCCCGGGCTAACCCCTTTCAAACGACCAGTGCACGCGTGCAATTGATTTAGGGCTTTTCCTATAAGCGAGCACTGACAGTTTGCCGCAGGCCGGACGAATACGGCCAAATTAGCCGCAATCGCGCCAAGACGCTCCGATTTTTCCTTAATTTCACGTCAAAGCGTTCCTATCAGGCATCTTATAAGTTGTCATGCTATTCCAATATTGGGTGGCTATTATGGTTGATTGGACTCACATGAAATTTCATGAGTGGATCCATGAAGCCTAGGTAAGCGTTAATAGTTCGTTGCAATACTCCTTTTTGTGGGCTCCGCAAGCCCGAAACTGATTTATCCAGACCGATTATTTGTGATTTCCAATTGGGTAGCGATTTTATTTTCGGGAATGTTGATCTTGGTTGGGATAATCACTTTTCCATTGCCTTTACCCATCGGGTTGCCGTTGATGATTTTGGGTTTATCCATTCTGTTCCAAAACTCATCACGCGCACGCAGGATCTTCATCAAAATAGTCAAATGCCACCCAAGAATGGCTCGTTATTGGCGTCAATTGCGTAAATCGATGAACGCTTCGAAAAATTCGGAATAACCCCGCGCGCTCCGCTGAGGTTCCGTAAACGCCAATCGATGCAATATTTTTTTTGGTTACCGATCATATTAACTATTTGCGCCTGTTTGCTCTTAACATAATTGTCATAATCGATCACTACAATTGAGCCTTCGTTACCATCACATCTCCCGGAGAATAATAATGTTGAAATCCGCTGGTTTTCGTATTGCGCTTGGGATAGGTGCTGCTGTGTTAATCGCTCACACATCCACCGTTTCAGCGCACACCCAAGGTTGGCCAAGGCATAAATCGTTCAATCGAATCGCAGTTTTTCCGGTATTCAAAAATACCAATATTGAAATTGAAACAGTCGCCGAAATTGTTTCAGCGAGTTCAGACGGCATGAAGCTTATTTACACGGATGGTAAAACCAATAATATAGGATTCGTAGATATTTACGATCCAACCAAACCTAAAGCGCTTGGCGTTGTCGGGTTGAACGGCGAACCGACATCTGTCGCCGTCAGCGATGACTATGCGTTGGTTGCGGTGAACACGTCTGCCGATTTTGTTAACACCAGCGGAGAGTTGGTGGTTATCGATGTCTCCAACCAGGAAATAGTCGCAACGCATCCGTTGGATGGTCAACCGGATTCGATCGCGGTTAGTCAAGACGGGCGCTACGCAGCGATAGCGATCGAAAATGAGCGTGATGAAGATTTGGGCAACGGCGAACCGCCACAAGCGCCCCCAGGGCACTTGACTATCGTTGACAAGGAGGGATCGCCTGCTAATTGGACGATGCGGCAGGTTTATTTCTCGGGTGTTCCTTTGTTGTTTCCCGATGATGCCGAGCCTGAATATGTTGATATCAATAAACGCAACCAGGCGGTTGTGACGATGCAGGAAAATAATCATATTGCTGTCGTAGATCTCAAGACCGGAAACATAATCCGAGACTTCAGCGCTGGTAGCGTAAATTTGGAACAAGTGGATACGGATGAAGAAGATCCTGCTTTGATTACCTTGGACAAAGCATTGACGGAAGTCCCGCGCGAACCGGACGGTGTAACATGGATCAGTAATTCTCGATTTGCGACTGCAAACGAAGGTGATTTATTCGGCGGAAGCCGCGGTTTTTCAATTTTCAAACGCAATGGCCGGCTAAAATATGATTCAGGGAATTCATTGGAACATTTGGTAGTACGGCTTGGCCATTACCCGGATGATCGATCGGGTAACAAAGGCAACGAACCCGAAAACGTTGCATTCGGCCGTTACGGTTTCGAAAAATTGTTGTTTGTCGGGTCGGAACGTTCGAGCGTAATCGCGGTTTATCGAATTAATAATCCGAATCGACCTAAGTTGCAACAAGTATTACCCGCTGGTGTTGGCCCCGAAGGGCTGCTCGCGATACCTCAACGTAATCTATTTGTTGCGGCCAGCGAAGTAGATGACCGGGGTGACAAGATTCGTTCGGTGCTGAATATCTACCGGCGCCAACGGGGTTCGGTTGATTATCCGACGATCAAATCAACCGACCGCGAGGATGGCACGCCAATTCCGTGGGGCGCTTTATCCGGATTGGCTATCGATAAACAGTACGCCAGAAAAGCTTACACAATCCACGATAGTTTTTATCAACAAAGTCGAATTTACTCGATAGATTTACGGCGTAAACCCGCGTTGATTAACGGCGAAACTGTTTTGTACGATTCGCTCGGCAAATTGGCTGCGATCGAGCCGGCATTGGTTAACCAGGATACAACGGTTAATCTGGATCAAGAAGGCATATCAACCCGCGAGGACGGTGGATTTTGGATTGCTTCCGAGGGCGATGATAGTCCGGTGTTTTTTCGAAATCTATTGATCAAAGTTGCAGAAAATGGATTGATTGAAGACGTTGCCACACTGCCTGCCTCGACAACCCAGCGATTGATCCGATTCGGTTTCGAAGGGGTTACCAGCGTCGGTTCGGGCGACAACGAATTTGTATATGTCGCGTTTCAGCGTGAGTGGGCCGACGATCCAACGAATCACGTTCGCATCGGCCGCTACGAAGTGGCCGGCGGGCAATGGAAGTTTTATTATTATCCGCTGGAATCCCCTACATCGCCCAACGGCGGTTGGGTGGGGCTATCGGACCTAGTCCATTTGTCAGGTGACGAATTTGCGATAATTGAACGCGATAATCAGGCTGGCCTAGACGCGACGATCAAGCGCATCTACAAATTTTCAGTCGCGGAGCTTACACCGCTTCCGGATACACCGTTTGGTGTCGAACCTTCTTTCCCGGTGCTACAAAAATCATTGGTTCGGGATCTTTTGCCCGACTTAAGAGCGACGGGCGGCTTGGTGTTGGAAAAAATCGAGGGTTTAGCCGTCGATAAGAATGGAAACGCGATGATTGTGAACGATAATGATGGGGTTGACGATTCCAACGGCGAAACACAGTTATTAAGATTGCATGGTTTATTCAAATAATTGAATTTCGGATTTGAAAAGCCAGTGGCAAACCCACTGGCTTTTATATGTCCGCGCCGAGGATTTTAGGCGACTCAATGTTTCTTTGATGCCAATCGATTATTAGTCATGAATCATCAGGTACTTGGAGACAAACATATGGAGAACGTATACCGGCCGCTTGAGCGACCGCAACAATGTGAATGACTCTGGTAAAAAGCGGCCATCGACGTGTTTGCAACCAATAGCAAAATTGCCGACTCGCATCAATTTGGCAAATTCTATTGCTTCTAGTCATTCGACTTCTTTTTTCAGTTTGAATATCGTCCAGCCAACGATAATACGCAATGCAATCCAAACACGAGCCATCTTTTTCAACCTATTGCGGATTGTTCTTGACGATCGCTGCCAGCCAGGGAGAGCGAATGCGAAGGCTGGTAGTCCCCGATAGCGGCCACGCCGCACTGTTTTTCCGTCGTGCGATAGCGCAGAGGAAAACAAAGTAGGCATACGAAAAGTCGCGTCTAGTCATTCGAGGGAGTGTTGTGTAAGCCTGCGCCGAGTTTACAACGGTGTGGCGGAGCGGCACGGACGTAGGACGGCCGGGGCACAAATGGCTGTCGCGTTGGCGAGTCGATTTTGGAAACTTGGACGTCCCAAAATCTTGTGTGTTGAAAAATAAGCAACGAACCGGTTTTCGTTAGAATAGGAATGCTAATGAAAATGGAAAGGCAGGCCGCAAAAATCTGGGTTCGACTGAAACCGTGTGAAAGCTCAGGTCGCCTTTCCAATCTTTAAATGAACTCGAACAGTTGCCTGGAACACTTGGTGATTCCGTATCAACAAGAATGAGAATTTAAATGACCCTCAAGATGACAAATAGACCTGATAAATGCAAGATGATTGGTGTAGATGTAGCCAAACTTAAATTGGATATTTCTTTTGATAGCAAATAGTTTGTAACAATCGATAATCGAGAGAAAAATTTTTACCCATTGGTCAGACAAACTTCGAAACTCGATAAAGTTTGTTTTGTTGTAGAAGCAACCAGAGGCTATGAAAGAAAGTTAGTCAACTTTCTATTATCTAATGGGATTGCGGTCAGCGTTGTTAATGCCAAACGTGTAAGAGACTATGCTAAAGCCATTGGACAACATGCGAAAAACGATCGTATCGATGCCCATGTCATCCGCCAGTATGCAGAAATGGTGGACCCTAGAATCTGCAAGCAGAGAACAAAAGAAGCTGATCGGCTGGCTGCGTTGATTAAACGTCGAGATCAGTTGATTAAGCAACGAACCGTAGAAAAGCAGCACCTTGAAACGGCAGTGGCCTCCGAACCCCTTCGTTCTATCAAGCAATTTATTAATGCGTTTGATCAGGAAATCACAAAAATGGACGCATTGATTGAGACACTGATTAGTCAAAATGCCGTATTTAAAAATCGGGTACAGTAGTTCGTAGGCGTCAATGGTATTGGTGCCATGACGGCCTCAACTCTGGTATCGCAACTCCCTGAATTGGGTACTCTATCCAATAAACAAATCAGTGTTCTGGTCGGTTTGGCGCCATTTTGTCGCGATAGTGGCGGCCGACAAGGCAAAAGAGTAATTTATGGGTAAGCGTCCGTCCGTACCATCTATAGAAATAGTTGTGAACTGATATTCTCCGTGGTTTTTGAATAGGAGAAAAGGAGATGTTGTCAAAAGAAAAGCAGGCGCATGTGAAGGCTTGGCAGCAAAGTG
>Ga0209992_10000195_pt1 | contig 85382 bp, 69 predicted proteins | sample 2SBtaG_2_FD_182564 | JGI IMG/M metagenome (GOLD analysis project Ga0209992, IMG submission 182564) | Deep subsurface microbial communities from Kolumbo volcano to uncover new lineages of life (NeLLi) - 2SBTROV12_ACTIVE470 metaG (SPAdes)... | ecosystem: Environmental > Aquatic > Marine >... | reverse complement strand
GCGCTCTCAGCTTGCGTCATCGTTCTTCTCCTCACCTGAGCCGCACGGCACGCCCGACCGCCTCGGCCTGCGCGTAGTCGAACAGCACGAAGTTGTAGTAGGTCACCTTGGTGCTGGGCCGCAGGATAAAGTCCGCTTGCGCCCTCTCGAAGGCGTTCTCCGTCGCGGTATGCAGCGCGCTCAGGGTCGCCCTCTCGTGGGTGCCCCCGAAGAGCGAGAAGGGGAAGATGCTCCAGCTGCTGGCCACCCCTCTCGCGCTGTCGAGCACTTCAACATCTTCCCGTTGCAGCTCCAACAGCGCGCTCGGGTCTGCGACGGGCATGCCGTAGGTCGCGCAGCCCATGGTGCTTGAGGACAGGACCGCCATGAGCAACAGGCCCAGGCGACGACGGATCGGGTTCTTGGCTGGATGTGACATGTTCGTAGTCCGCAGCGAGGTCAGGGTGTGATGCGGTCAGAGCGAATGCCCTGGCCAGTGACAGGGACTACGCGACGGGACTCCGCGGACTGCGCAATGGAAAACTCGGCCGGAAAGGGCGCCAGGAACACAGGCACCGACTGCGCACCACCCACGACCAGGAGAGAACATGACAAGCCCACCCGACCAACCCCTCGCCCCTGTCCACGCTCAACGCCAGTCCACAACGCTTATCGCCAGAGCCACCGGACTGCTCACCCACAACGACAAGATCACCGCTGTGCGTGGGGACCATGTCGTCGAGCTGGCCATCCCCTTGGTCGTGGTGGCAGGCAGCCGGTCCGAGAGGCGCATGAGCCGCGGCGTGGAGGGCCCTACGATCAGGCGCTGAACCCAGGCCTGGGTCCAGGCTCTCTGAGTTCTACGGGGGGGCAGTGTTCTGGCCTCCTGCCCGGGCAGGACAGTCCGCGTTCAAGCCGTTGGGGCGACGCGGCGAACCCATGGACGCGGGGCGGTTGGCGACAGACCGACGCGCCTACCGGTCACCCGGCTGCCCGCTCTGCCCGCTCTGCTCTCTCTGCTCCGGCTGCGAGCCTGAGACTCCGCCGCTTGAGCTGGCCTGGGGCTCTGTTCGCGCGATGCCGAAGTGGGCGTAGACCGGACGCTCGAAGCCGTCGCTGGGCTGATTGACGATGCCTCCCAACAAGCCGAGGGCCATCGTTGACGACCCTCCTTGATCGCACCAGATGCCGTCGCTGGCCCCGAACGCGAGCAGCACGGAGGCGGCGTCATCGAGTTCGAGACCGAGGCTGTAGTTGGGCTGGCGACCGTCGACGACCAGCAGGACAAGGCGCTCGCCACGGGCATCGATACCCATCAGGGTGCGTGGGTTGATGCGCATCCAACGCTCCTTCTCGTTCACCGCGAGTGCCCCGTCGCGTAGCGCGGTGCCCCGTCCCCAGAGAGCGTTGTGCATCTCGGGGCCGGTGTCCGTTGCAGGCTCACCACCAGGCATGTAGCGAGCCCGGTTCTGGCGATCGAACGCGAGAAACGGACGCCGACTGACCTCATCTCGAAGCACAGCCACCCCGTCTGAGACCCAGGCCCCCGTGTATCTTCCAAGAGGGGCATCGAGCGCCGGGCTCACACCTGCCTCACCGTTGATGGCCACGATGCAATCACGCTCCGCAGCGAAGGCGCTGGTCAGAGTCTTGTCGCCCATGGCGTCGGTGATCTCGATGCTGATCGAAGGGTCGGTGAGATCGATGACGGCTGCGTAGACCATGCAGTACGGCGGTTCGCGCACGCGTAGGTAGGCGAACTCCACGGCCTGGTCGAGGGCCACTACTTCAAGATCACAGCGAGGGAAGAGACCTGCGATCCGCGCCCTGGTTGCAGCTGCATCGATGAGCTGGAGATGGTTCTGTCTGCTCACAGCGAATCGATCGCCCTCGGACCGGATGGCCTCCATGAGCGCGTCGAAACCCAGCTGCTTGACCAAGCCTGTGGACCTGGCGATACGCGCGTCGAGATGCACCATGGCAGTGGCTCCGAGGAGCAACAGGAGCCCTGCCAGGTGGGCGCGCCACGGCCACGGGCCGAGAGATCTTAGGAGGATACTTGCGAGCGCAAACCAAGCGAGAACCACCAGCGAGAAGACGAGGCCCACGGCACCGAGTACGAGCACGAGGGGGTATCGACCCATCTGCGCTCCGATCTCCGCCCACAGGGCGACGACGCCATAGAGAGTGCCTACCAGAGTGTCCATTGAGACTCACAGTGTCCTCGGGTTTGGTGCCTGAAGGTGAGCACCCGGAGTTGGCCGTTGGGGCATGCCGACGGGAGAGAGACGGGGGACTCCATCGCGATCCCGGCGACCGAGCCACAGACGAGTTCCCCGGCGCATGTCATTTGAAGACTCGGGCGGGCGCCAGGAGGTCAAGCTCTTGAACGTACGTCTCGGTCACGATGTCGAAGAGACCGAGCAGGGTGTGGAACAGGTTGTCATGGCTCAGGGGCTGATGGCGACCCGCTTCGACCAGGGACATGTCCAGCCCCAACCCCTGGGCGCTGTCGGGCCCCAGCCAGAGCACCATGGGCACATGGGTCTGCTCGTCAGGCGCCAACCAGCAGGGGTAGCCATGGAGGTAGACGCCATTCTCGCCCAGGGACTCGCCGTGGTCGGAGACGTAGAGCATGGCCACCCTGGCGTCGGCCGCTACAGGCTCCAGCAGATCGATGAGTTGGCTCAAGACCATGTCCGTATAGACGATGGTGTTGTCATAGGCGTTGATCATTTCCTCCTGCGCACAGTTCTGCAGGTCGGCTTGCGAACACTCGGGCAAGAAGCGTTTTGCATCATCAGGCGCCCGCTTGGCATAGGCCGGTCCGTGGCTACCGAGCTGATGCAAGACGACGAGAAGATCGCCGCTGCCCTGGTCAATGAGGTCAGGCAGGCCTTCTAGAAGGGCGCCGTCATACACCCCGTCTTCAGAGAGCAGCGAGGGCTCGTCGGTCAGCTGGTAGCCCCACTCGACGGGCACCCGGTCGCAGACGCCCTTGCAACCGCTGTTGTTTTCTCGCCAGCGAACCTGAACGCCGCACCGTTGGAGCACGTCGAGCAGGTTCTCCTCACTGTCAGCAGCGGATCGAGAGAAGGCGTCGCGGCTCCTCGCAGAAAACATACAGGGCACTGACACCGCAGTTGACGTCCCGCAGGAATGGACATCGGGATAGTTGATCACACCGCGCTCCTCCAAACCGGGGGTGGTCTGGCGCTCATAGCCGTTCAGCGAGAAGTGGCTAGCCGTCGCGGTCTCGCCCACGACGAGGACAACCACCCGCCGAGCGGCACCGTCAGCTGGAGCCTTCTTCCTGGCGTCAGGAGCAATGACATCCAGCGGCCCCGCAGGCACATGCAGGACCTCGGCGATCAGGTCCCGGGTCGCGACGAGCGCTGCGGAGGGAGACAACATCAAGCGGAGGGAGCGGTGTTCCCGGGCGAAGAGCGTGAGCTCCCGGCCAGTCAGCGTCCAGGCCCCTGCGAGCAGAACCATGTGGCCGAGGATCAACACCACGCGCAAGCCGAGCTCGCGGTGCAGGGAGCCAAAGCGCAGCCTGACTCTGCACAGCAAGACCGAGGGCAGAAGCCCACACCAGGCTACACGCCACGCCAATGGCCAGCTCAGCAGTTCGCTGGCCTCCCGTAGATCGGTCTCCAGGATGTTGCGAATCATGGCCTCGTCAAACAAGACGCCCCATGCGTCGACTGCGTAGGACGAGAGGGCAGTCAGGATGAGCAGGAACACCACCACAGGTTTGAACACCCACTTCCAGCAGACCAGCAGCATGGCGATGTGCAACAACAGCGCCAGGGCCAACACAGCGGTCAGTACCGCGCCAGCGTTTGCTTCTCCGATCTGTTCGACGGTTGTCTGCCAGACTCGGAGGTTTCCAGCCACTGCCATGAAAAACGCCAGGAACGTTGCCAGGAACGCGGCACGAAGGCTAGGGGCCGTTGCTGGCGCAGCGGAATGCGCAAGGCGCATCCTGACTCTTGCGCCGCTGGGTATGGGTTGACCAGCTACCATCGACGCACCTGAAAAAGAGCCAATCGAACCTGGAAAACCGAGCCGCCGCCTTCTGGGAACGAGGCGCTGACAGCCCCCCCGTGGGCCTCGACGAGCCCCTGGACGATGGCGAGGCCGAGGCCAAAACCGCCCGCAGCGCCGCGTGACATGTCGGCCCGAAAGAATCGCTCAAAGAGACGGTCTCTCAGACTCTCGGGGACCCCTGGGCCAGTGTCCTTCACGGTCAAGAGGGCCTGGTCATCGTTGCTGGTGACCTGCACTGTCACACTGCCACCTTCTGGTGTAAACGTCAGCGCGTTCGCCACCAGGTTGTTGATGACCTGCGCGAGGCGTTGAGCGTCGCCGGCGACCACGACGCCCGAAGAGATCTCGGCGGTGAGGGAGAGCCCCTGCTCACCTGCTCTGCTCTGCGCTTCGTTGACGGACCGGCTGGCCAATGCCCCGAGGTCCACGGGTTCGCTGGGTGTCGGCTCGAGCCCTGCGTCTTCCCGCGCGAGCGTGAGAATCAGCTCGGCGAGCGTGGTCATTCGCTCGGCCACGTGCAGCTGCTCCCGCAGGCCATCGCGGTACTCGTCAAGGTCGCGATCGCGCTGGAGCAGGAGCTCGGCGTTGCCGCGCAGGAACGCCAGCGGCGTGCGCAGCTCGTGGCTCACGTCCGCCGTGAGCCGCCTCTGCAGTTCGATGGAAGCCTGCAAGCGATCGAGCGCGTCGTTCAGTGCGTGGGCCAGAAGTTCAAGTTCGGGCACCACCGCGTCGGCGCTGATGCGGCGCCCCGGCGCCTCTGGGCCCAGGCTGGTCGCCTCCCGCTGCATGCGACCGAGCGGAGCCACGAGGCGGCCCGAGACGCCCAGAGCCAGAAGCCCGGACAACCCGATCGCGCCTAGACCGACGGCGAGCAGAAACTGGCGCAGCCCCGCGAGGCTTTCGTCCCTGTCCTGCGTGTCGATCGCCAGCATCAGGTGAAAACGCCGTTCGTCAGCCTGGGCATCCAGGAACGCCTCACTGGGCCGGTCACTGATCAAACCTGTGGCGACCCAACCATGATAGTCCTCTTCGGTTCGGGCGACGAACGACAGGTGCAGCCGGGCACAGCGTGTGCCGAAAGGCCCGTCGTCCAGCTCATCGAGATCCATCGCAGCTCGCCGCCATGCGGGCGCCGCGCCGATCTTCTCATCGCCCAGGGAGGGCGACCGAAAGAGCTCCTCGCCCGTCCGCGACCACACGACGAAGTACACCCCGGAGGCAGAGCGAACGTACTCCGGCAGCATGGGCAGCGGCACCTCGAGAACGGGTTGGTGGTCCTCGACCTCGACATTGCTGGCGACGATCTCTCCGCGCAGGCACAGCTCTTCGATGAGGGCAGCGTGGGCAGCAGACCGTGCGTGCCAGTACACACCCGACGTGATCGTCACAACGACCACAGTCGCCACGCCGACGAGCCCCAAGACCGCGGTCGAACGCAGACTACGCATGGTCTTTTCCCGCTCGGAGCTCATACCCCAGACCTCTCACCGCGCGAATCTCTGGAGCACCGGGGACCCCACGCAGGGAGCGGCGCAGGCGACTGACGTAGACCTCCAGGACATTGCTCGCTGGCTCGTGGTCATCGTCGTACAGACGGGACAGCAGATCAGCACGACTGTGGATGCGATGCGGATCGCGCGCCAGGACGTGCAACAAGTTGAACTCCTTGGCCGTGAGTTCAAGGGGCTCTCCGCCGAGCAGGGCAACGCGCCGGGCGGGGTCCACCTGCAAGGACCCGACCGCATGCACGGGCGCTTGCGAGACGCGTCTGCGCAAGAGCGCACGAACCCGAGCGAGCAGCTCCTCCCACCGGAACGGCTTCACCACGTAGTCGTCGCCACCCGCGTCGAGGCCTTCGACATGCGCGGGTAGAGAGTCACGGGCTGTGAGAAAGAGGACGGGTGCCGTACGCCCCGCCCTACGCATGCCTCTGACGATCTCGATGCCGTCCCCGCCGGGGAGCATCCGATCGAGCACCACCACGTCATAGTCGACCGTCTCGGCACGCCAGAGCCCGTCATCCATGGTCATGGCGACGTCCACCGCATAGCCAGCTTCTGTGAAGCCGCGCTGCAAGAGCGAGGCGAGAGCGAGGTTGTCTTCCACCACCAGGAGTCTCATGGCATGAACCTCAATCGCAGCACGGCGGACAACGAAGCCCATGGGCCATGGGTGCAGGGTCGCCGGGGGACCGGCCCCATCGCGCCCCTTTGACGAGAGCGATTGCCCTGCGCAGCGTCTCCATTCTAGGGAGAGAACCTGCCGAGATCACTGAGCACACTCACGAAGTCGGAGCGGCGAGACTCCATGACCACGCTGACGTCCAGAAGCTCTTCGTCGTCCCTCGTGGTGACGTGCTGGCGAAACATGCTTGAGCTGCCCACCGGGAAGGTCACCTTCGCCTCCTCGTCCACCCAGGCCAGGTGATCCCAGTCGGCGACCACCACGTGATCTCGCCTTGCATCTCCGAGGAGATCAAGGCCCAGTGAGTAATCCTCCACAGGGTTCGTCACCCCGAGGGCCGTCAGCAACGTGGGGACGATATCGAGATGGCTGGTCATGCGCTGCACTACCTCGGGCTTCTGTCCTGGGACCCAGAGCACAAGGGGCACGCGAATCTGCTCCTGAGAGAACGCCGAGTGGTGCCCCCAGCGACCCTTTTCCATGAACTCTTCGCCATGGTCGCCAGTCATGACGACGATGGTGGAGTCGAGCAGGTCGTTCTGCTCCAAGCCTTCGATTACCCGAGCGAACTGCATGTCGAGGTGGTGGCAGGCGTTGATGTAGCGGTTCTTGATCAACGGCATGTCCCCGTCGAGGTCCATGGTCGCGTAGTTCATGTCCTCCAGGTAGGGCTCTGCGATGATGGCATCGTCGGGGAAGTAGTAGCTCGCGTGGGGCGACTCGAAGAACATGAAACGAAAGAACGGTCGCGCAGAGTCTCTGTTCTTGAGGCTGTCGAGCAGCATCGAGACGTTGGCCTGGTCGTTCTCCCAGCCCAATTTGTCCGGGTCACCTTCGGTGAGAGCGGCCGACGGCAATCTGGAGAAGATCGTCTTGTCGAACTCGGGGAAGCTGAACCGGGCGCTCGTGAAGGCGTGCAGGTCGTAACCTCCATCCACCATGAGATCGAGAACTGCAGGGCTCCTCGTCTCGTTGAGAAAGGAGAACCAGTACGACCCGAAGAGTCCGTAGAACATGGAGAACATGCCCATGCGGGTCCCGTTGCCGCCGCTGTAGTGGTTGACGAACGACAGCGCCTGGTCTGCGAACGATGAAGTCGCTGGCATGGTCTGCGGATTCAGCATGTCCCAGCGCCAAGACTCGGACACGAGCCAGACGACGTTGAGGTCCCTGGTGGCAGGGTCTCGTTCAATGTCTGCGACGGGGTAGTTCAGGTGCACGCTGCCCGGAGCCATGTGGACGCCTCGGTCGCGACGGGGCTTGATGCCGACCCTCTGTGCGAAGGAGTGCATGCGCGCGCGGGTATAGAACGGAAAGGCGCTCGCCGCGGTCACGATAGGCTGGTAGTCGCCGGCGTCACTCAGGCCGTAGGCCATACGCTCTCCCCCCGCCAGAATGAGAAACAGGCTCGCCCCAACCACCGCCGTTCTCCAGGAGAGGCTGCGACCCACAAGCGAAGCCAGCCAGCGGGAACGACGGGAGAACACAAGCAGGAGCGACTGAATTGCGACTGCGGACAGGACGATGGCCACCAAGCTGAACTTGGTCGATCTGGTCGCACCAAGCGACTCAATCCCTCCGGGAGTTGAGAGGATGTTCCATACAAAGCCGTTCGCGTGAAAACCGTACATTCGAAAGACGATGCCATCAGCGTACAGAAACAGCTGAACCCCGGCAGTACAGAGCACAGCGACAACGCCGACCAGCCGGTCGGGCCGTAAGCGGAGGGCGGCCAGGCCACGGGCGAGAGGCCCGATACCCAAGAGCTTGACCAGCAGGAACAACAGCATCGCCACAGGCAGCAGGTAGATCACCGAATAGGTGAGCCACACCGCCAAGACGTAAGCGACCGTCGCTCCATTGAGGAAATGGACCTCCGTGACGAAGGTCGCTGTGTTCGCCAGCACGAACAGATAGGTCAAGACGAGGAACCGAAGGAGCCCGTCACCGATTGTGGTCTGGACACGTGAGTTGGCCATAGCGTGTCATCAAACAAGACGCACCTGAACCGAGCCTGAAGGCGGCGTGACACAGCCCTGTCATCCGCCTTCAGGGATAGGCCGCCCCCTTGTCCCCTCCACCGTCAGCCCACCATGCTTATCGCCCGACCCACAGGTCTTTTCACCAACAACTACAAGATCTCTGATGTCCATGGAGACCACGTCGCCGAGTTGGCCATCGCCATGGTCAAGGAGGGCGGCCGGCTGCTCATGGACGACAAGGTGTTGCGCATCGAGCGCGAGACCATGTTCAGCGGGCCCTGGCAGCTGAAAGACGGCAACGAGGTGCTGCTCGAAGCGTTCAAGGTGTCGGTGATCAAGAACCGCTTCGAGATGAGCGTGAAAGGCGCCAGCCTCGAGCTGTCTCCCACCAGCTGGACCATGCGTGGCTTTCAGGTCGTCGGACCAGACTGGTCTCAGCTGGGCACGATCAAGCGGCCGTCGTTGCTGTCGCGGCGGGTGAACATCGAGCTGTCTGACCTGGTGCCCAGGCAAGCGCAGCTGTTCTTGCTCTTCCTGTCGGTCGTGCTCTGGAACCGGGCCCAGAGCTGAACGCAGCGCGAGCTGCGGTCGACGCTCAGGCGCGCTGACCCAGCAGACCTGCGGCGTCGGGATAGCGCTGCAACAACACCGCGCGCAAGAGGGTCTCGACCTGCTGGGACACGACCTCTGCGGCCGCATCCTGGGCCGCAGCCTGGCTCACCCCCGGGCCCTTCGCAGCCAGCTCGGCCACGGCTCTCAACGCGCTCGCCCAGGCCTTGCTGCGAGCCGACAGCGCCGCTTCGAGATCGGCACGCCAGGGGTTGCTCGCCGTCTCCGCACCTGCCAGCAAGGCGTCATCCACCTCTCCCCGGCCGCGACCAAACTGCGCCACCGCCAGGTAGATCAGGGACAGGCGCAAGGCCAGAGCGATCAGCGCCTCTGCCTGCCAGGTCACGGCGGGCTCTCCCGCAGAGGTCACCAGCTGGTAGCCCCGGGCCAGGCTCGCACCACCGACGGCGCCAGCGATGGCGCCCAAGATCAGACCGCCGCCAAAGGTCAGCCCGCCGGTGAGCACCTCGGCGGTGAGTCCGCTGGCCGCGCCGCTGACCAGCCCGCCCCAGAGCGCGCCACCCTTGACGCCCACGGGCGACAAGTTGGCCACGGCGAAGTCGGTCAGGCTCTCGCGCACCTGTGCGGCGGCTCGGCCTTCGAGCTCGTGCAACTCCAGCAGCGCCTCCAGCGCATCCCGCTGACGCAGGGCCAGGCGGTCCGCAAGGGACGACATGGCTCGCCGACGGGCAGCACCCGACGACAGCCCCCGGGGGACCAGTTCGCGATCGGCCGCCGTGTCAACCAGGGTCTCTGTCAGCAGGTCGATGACCCTGCCAAACGTCTTCATGCGCCGCTTGTTCCAGGCGGCAATCACCGAGGACATGGCGGCCCGCTTCGACACGGGCAGCACCTCGGACACCCGCTCCAACAGCGAGGTCTCCTGCACCCAGCAGCGCACGAACGCGTCGAGAGACAACACGGCGCGCACGTGAGGGTAGGCGCTGGTCGCAGAGGCCCAATCGGAGATCAGCTCACCCTGATCGCGAGCATCGGGGCCCGTCTGGTTCAGCAACACGATCACCGGGCGATCCAGCCAACCAAGCAGCTCCAGCTCGAGGGCCACGTAGCCCGCGTCGTGAGGACTCTCGGCGGCGCTCACCAGATACAACGCGACGTCCGCGTCATTGCGGATGTTGCGCAGCGCCTCCTGGCTGCACCACAGGGCCCGTTCGCGCATGCGGTCCCAGACCTGATGCAGAAACCAGCCCAGCGGGTTGCCCTGATGACGGAGCCTCACCAACAGCCGCGCCGTGTCACCAAAGCCCGGTGTGTCCCAGAGGACCAGCTTGGCCTCGTCGGTCTCGAGCAGGGTGTGAGCCTCGTTCACGTCGGTCACGTGGGCCTGATCGAACACGGTGCCCACATCACGACGCAGCAAGGTGCGCGCCAGGGTCGTCTTGCCCACGTTGGTGTGGGACACGAGGCTGAGGGCGATCGTCTCCATCAGACGCGAGCCACCGGGACGGTGGGCCAGAGTCCGGTGCCAAGCGCCGCCAGCACCCTGTCCGTGGGCGCGAGATGCAAATCGACGTGGACGGCGTTCAGCCCGACATCCTTCACCACCCGGTTCCAGGCTCGGCGCCGCTCGTCCATGCGACCTGCGACCGCACCAGCCCGCCGGGCGAACCCAGAGGCGTCGATGAGCACCAGCAGGTGGTCGCCGTCGGGCAGGCTCGCACGCAAATCACCGAGCAGACGACCGTGCACCTCAACCTCCGGCGATTGAGCCAGGGCGAAGAGCAGAACCTGGCAGCGACCGGACGAGCCGTTGCTCGATGCGCTGGCCTGGGGCTCGGGAACCTCGTCGCCGTACTCCAGCCCGGTCTGCATGCGCACCTCGGCCCGGGTCCCGAAGTGGTCGTGGAGCAGGGACAGCAGCGCATCGACCGTGCGCGCTGGCGGCGAGTAGCTGTAGGGTGTGACCTCGACCCGCCGGGTCTCACCGCCAAGGGCGGAGAGCTGGCGCCGCAGAGGGCGGCCGTCGAGAGGCAGGGGCAGGTCGCCAGCGAGCCTCGTGACCCGGCGCTGGGCCAACCAGGCAAGCACCATGCGTGGCAGCAGCACGAACAGTCCGCCCGTGACCGCGTAGAGGTGGATCCAGCTGGCGGCTTCTACGCCTGCGGCAGGGTTCAGCGTGGATTCGAGGGGCGCCACGTCGGGGATGGTCCAGCCCAGCAGGGCCGCCGCCGGTCCGAGAAAAATCTCGAGCAACGTCTGCACCGCGGGCGCGTCCAGGAAGGTGCTCTCCCAGCTTGCCTCGTAGGCCAAGGCGAGCCCGCGCACGTACATGCCCGCCACAGCCCCCAAGACCAGGCAGAACGCCCCCAAATGCAACAGCCGTTCGAGACGGGCCGCCACCAGCGGCAAGGCCACGGGCCGCCATGAGGCCAGGTAGCGAGAGATGCCGGCGCCCACCACCGCCTGGTGCTTCACGTCGCGCATGCGCGAGCGGCCAGGGGCACGTTCCAACAGCCAGCTGGCGGCTCGCAAGATCAGGCCGCCTCCGGGGAGCGTGCGAGAGGTCGGCCTCGCCGAGACGTCTGGTTCTTCGCTGGCGAGCCCCGGCTCAGCGCCCTTGCGTCCGAAGCGAACCCAGAGAAGGCCCCCCAACTCCGCGGCGTAGACGAACAGGTTCCAGGCCACGAGGCCCATCAGCGGCGCGAACAAGATATGGATGCGGCCGTTCGGCCCCAGGGCGTTGGTACCCAGGCCCATGACCAGTGCGACGACGATCACCAGAGGCGTCAGACCGGAACCCAGACGGCTCACGGAGAGCAGGCGGCGCAGCCCCGGCACCTGCTCTTCGAGGAGCGGGGCCAGGAGGTGGGCCCGCGCCTCCAAGAATGGGCCCGGCTCTTCACCGGCGCTCGCTCGTGCCCCAGCGGCAGCGCGCTCACGCTCTCTGGGGGACAGCAGGCGTCCTTCGTCGTCGGCCTCCTCGAAGGCGGCGACGAGCAGGACCAGCTGGGCCTCGGCCTCACGCATGGGCCAGGTCCGCCTCGCCATGACGGCGGGCCAGGACCCGGGACGACGCGATCAATGCGTTCACCGAAATGCCATTGCGGTGGTTGCCGATGATCTCGAGGCCCGGATTCTGCTCCAACATGCGCTCGATCGTAGCTTGCCGGGCCGGGTGATCCAGATCGTAACGGGGCAACACCCCTGGCCAGCGCACCGTGCGGCTGAACAGGGGCCGGGCTCCCGGGTCCAATCCCAGGACGCCGCCGGCCTCTTTGACCACGATGGCCAGCAGCTCCTCGTCGCTGAGCTGCAGCAGCTCCGGGTGCCGGGAGCCCCCCAACAGGGTGCGCAGCAAGACCTGTCCAGAGGGGCAACGATCGGGCTGAATCGACGAGCTGAACAGTGTCCCCAGGTGGGACAAGCCCAGCTTCGAGGGCACCAGATAGCCGAATCCGTCGAGCGGATGGGCCACGTCTTCGCGACGCCAGAGATGCACCAGATTGACCACCGACTCGCTGGGCTGGGTGCCCAGGGCGGCAGACAGTTCGGGGATCGACGACGAGAGCAAGGCTGCGGCGCCTGTGGCGGGCAGAGCCAAGACCACGCGCTGAGCTTCGAACCGGACGCCGTCCGCGGTGGTCACCACCCAGCGGCCATCCTCTTCTCGCGAGAGGTCGCTCACGCGGCTGTTGAGCTTGAGCCGCTCACCCAGCCGCGCCCCCACCGCCTTGGGGATGGACTCCAGCCCCCCCGCCACGGACAGCAGGCTCGGCGGCCCCTTGCGCCTGGGAGCCTCGGGTTCGCCCGCCTCCCGGGCCTTCTGTTCAGCGGCACGGCGATCCCTGCCCTTGGCTCTCATGCCCGCAAACAGCGACCCGTGCTCGCTCACCAGGGAGTACAGCGAGGGAAACGCTCCGCGCAACGAGAGCTGCTCCGGGTCGCCGGCATAGATGCCCGAGATGGCCGGGTCGACCAGGCGCTCCAGCAGCTGCGAGCCGAAGCGCGAGCGGACGAACTGGGCCAGAGAACCCTCGCAGTCCCCGGGGCTGCTGGTGAAGAGCCCCTTGAGCAGCCTCAGCTTGGTGCCGAAGCTCAACAGGGGCGAGCCGATCATGGCGCCGGGCCCCGTGGGCACGGCCACCAGCCGGTCCCGATCAAGCAACACCCAGCGGTTGGCCGCAGCGGACGACGCTGGCAACGGCGTGAGCCCCAGCTCTTCGATCATCTCTACCGTCGCGGGGGCGTTGTCCTGCAGGGCCTCAGGGCCGCACTCGTAGTGAAAGCCGGTGCCGCCGTCGCCCGCGCTAAAGCCTTCTGCGTTCCCTGCGTTCCCTGCGCCCTCGCCCCCCGGGCTCCCGCCCGCAGAACCCTGGCCGGTGAGGATCACCCCGCCCGGGCGATCGCTGCCTTCGAGCACCAACAGGTCGGCGTCCGGACCCCGGGCGTGGGCGTAGGCCAGACCGGCGATGCCAGCGCCCACGACGATGGTGTGATACGCGCCGTCCACACGCTCAGGGGCTTCTCGTTCTGCGGACATGACCTGTGCCACCCCTTGCTAGATCGTCTTGCTGAAGCGGGGGCCAGACTGATCGTTGGCCTCTGCACGGCGGCGCGCCAGGTACTCGTCAAAGACCATGGCCAGGTGACGCAAGAACAGCCGGCCCGTGGCGGTCACGTCCAGGCGCCGCTCGTCCATGGTGCAGAAGCCCTGGTCGGCAAACTCGGCCAGCTGCTCCCAGGCGCCCGCGAAGTGCTGGGCCAGACCGCTGTGGCCGGTCTCCTGCTCGAGTTCGTCCCAGTCGATGCGCATGCGGCACATGAGCGACAAGATGATCGAGCGGCGCAGCTCATCTTCGGCGCTGCGCACCATGCCCCGGTCAGTGGGCAGGCGGCCCTGCCCCAGACAGCTCTCGTAGGTCTTGGTGTCCCGGACGTTTTGCAGGTACGCACCGGCCACATCGCCGATGGCGCTCATGCCCAGGCCCACCATGTCTTTGGCCGGGCGGGTGGCGTAGCCCATGAAGTTGCGGTGCAGGTCACCCTTGCCCAGGGCCTCCACCATGGGGTCATCGTCGAGCGCGAAGTGGTCGAGGCCGACCACGGTGTAGCCCGCGCCGCCCAGGCGATCGAGCGCCAGGCCGAAGAGCTGGGCCCGCTCCACCGCTGGAGGCATGGTGTACTTCTCCAGGGCCTTCTGGGCGGGCTTGAGCCAGGGCACATGGGCGTAACCGAAGACCGCCAGGCGATCCGGGCGCAGCCTGGCCACGTGGTCGAGGGTGCGGCCGAAACCCTCTGCGGTCTGCTCGGGCAGGCCGTACATGAGGTCGACATTGATGCCAGAGACGCCGCCGGCGCGGCAGTGCTCGATCAGGGCCTGGGTCTCTTCCAACGTCTGCTCGCGCCGGACGGCTTGCTGCACCACCGGTTCGAAGTCTTGCACACCCATCGACACCCGGTTGAAGCCCAGGTCGACCAGGCAGTCCACCTGCTCGGCGGTGGTCACGTGGGGATCGACCTCGATGGACACCTCTGCGTCGTCGGTGAGGTTGAAGCGCTTGGTGAGCATGGCGAACAGGCGCCGCAGACGATCGGTGGTGAGAAACGTGGGCGTCCCCCCACCCCAATGCAGCTGGACCACGTCGCCACGATCACCCAGGGCGTCGGCCACAAGCGCCACCTCGCGCTCGACCGCATCAAGGTAGGCGTCGGCCCGCGAAGGCTGGCCGTTCACTTCGATGGTGCAGCCGCAGTAAAGGCACATGCGCTCGCAGAAGGGCAGATGCACGTAGAGCGACAGGGGCTCGTCTGGAGACTGGGCCGCGCGGCGGTAGGCAGCGAGGCCGTCATTCTCGCCGAAGTCGTCGGTCCATTCGGGAGCTGTGGGGTAGGACGTGTAACGAGGACCGGCCACCGCCAGGCGGCCCAGCAGCTCGTCGTCGAGGTGCAGCACCTTGGCTTCCATGGTCAGCAGCTTCCGCTCACGACGGCGGCCCTTGCCGTCTCGACGAATGCGGCCACGCTCTCCGGGTCGGTCTCCTTCATCACGCCGTGGCCGAGGGCCAGGATGTGGCCGGGGCGTCCGCCAGCCTCAGCCAACAGGGCGCGGGTCCGCTCGGCCACCACATCCGGGGGCGCCAGGAGCAGAGCCGGGTCGAGGTTGCCCTGGATGGCCACCTTGTCGCCATAGCGCGAGAGGGCATCGCCGAGAGAGACGCGCCAATCGATGACCACGCCGTCGACGCCGAGATCGACCACCTGATCGAGCACGTGCCCGCCGTCGAGCACGAAGGCCATCACCGGGGCGTTGCCCAACACGGGGGCCAGGGCCCGCTCGGTGAACGGGCGAACGCGACTGATGTAGTCCTCGCGGCTGAGAGTGCCGGCCCAGGTGTCGAACAGGACGACGGCGTCGGCACCCGACGCGATCTGGTAGTTCAAGTGGTCGGCCACCACGTCGGCCAGCTGACCCATGAGCTCATCGAACAACGCAGGCTCTCTGTACATCATGCTGCGCAGAGTGGCGTGGCTCTTCGAGTGCCCGCCTTCGACGGCGTAGCAGGCCAGTGTGTAGGGCGCGCCGCAGAAACCCAGCAGGGTCGTAGAGTTCGACAACTCGGCCTTGACCCGCTTCAACGCCTCGCCCACGTAGGCCAGGTCAGCCTCGGGGTCGGGGCGGGTCAGGTCGGCGATGCGCTCCGGGCTGTTCAAGGGCTCAGGCAGCACCGGGCCCTTGCCCTCGTCGAAGCGCAGGGGCATGCCCATGGCCTGCAGGGGCAGCAGGATATCGCTGAACAGAATCGCCGCATCGACACCGAAACGGCGCACGGGCTGCAGGGTGATCTCGGCGGCCAGCTCGGGCGTCTGGGCCATGGCCAGAAAACCGCCGGCCTTGGCACGCAGCTCGCGATACTCGGGCAGGTAGCGTCCTGCCTGACGCATGAGCCACACGGGGGGAGAGGGCATGGCCTGGCGAGCCAGGGCCGCCAACAGGGGCTTGTCGAAAGAAGCGTTCATGAGGCCATCCCAATGCCGGGTCGTGCGAGGCTTGCGTAAAAGAGTGGCTGTGATTGCGGCGGGCGAGGGCTGTCGCTCAAGGCGTCAAGCGATACCCGCTGCCGCGGACTGTATGGATGTAACAAGGGTTCTTGGGGTCAGGTTCCAGCTGGCGGCGCAGGCGCACGATGAAGTTGTCCACCGTGCGCAGGGTGGGGAAGGCGTCGTAGCCCCAGACCCGATCGACGATCTCGGCCCGGCTCACCACCACCCCCGGCTGCTCCGCGAGACAGCGCAAGATCAGGGTCTCTTTTGGCGACAGCTCGATGGCCCGGTCTTTCACCTGGGCCATGTGCGTGGCGAAGTCGATCCGGGCCTCGCCGAGCACGAGGGTGTCCCCCGCCGGTGAGGGCTCAGCCATCCATTCGCCTCGGCGCAGGATGGCCTTGACGCGCAAGATGAGTTCGACGAGATCGAAGGGCTTGCCAAGATAGTCGTCACCGCCCAGTTCGAGGCCCCGCACCCGATCGTCCCGACTGCCCTTGGCGGTGAGGAACAAGATCGGCACCCGGTTGCCTTGGCGGCGGAGCGTGTCGCAGACCGTGAATCCGTCGACCCCGGGCAGCATCACGTCGAGCAGCACCAGGTCCGGACAGCGCTCGGCGATCGATCTCAAGGCGTCGTTGCCGTCGCCGACCACGTCGACCTCGTAGCCCTCGAGCCGGAGGTTGTCGGCGACGACCTCTGCCAGGTGCGTCTCGTCCTCGACCACCAGGAGACGGGGCTGGGTCATGACGGGTCCTCGTCGGTGTCGGTGGCCAGGGGCAGCTCGACCTTCACCGTGAGCCCTGCACCCTGATCGATGAACGTCAGCTTGCCTTCGTGAGCGGCCACCAGCTGTTCGACGATGTGTAACCCCAGGCCCACACCGGGTTGGGTGCGCAGCTGCTCGTCGCCACCCCGCACGAAGGCCCCCGTGAGCTTCTTGGGGTGGACCCCCTGCAGGCCAGGGCCCGCGTCGCTGACCGCCAGCAGACCCATGCCACCGCTTCGGGAGACAGAGACCACCACCTCGCCCTTGCCACCGCAGTACTTCAGCGCGTTGCTGACCAGGTTCTCGAGCAGACGCCCCACAGCCTTGGGGTCAGCGTGAATCCGCACGGACTCGGGGGCCTCGACCCGCAAGGGCACCTCGCTGGCCAGGGGGCTCTCGCTCCGTGCGGCGATGGCGCGGTGCGCAAGGTCAGACATGTTCACGGTCTCGAAACGCATGGGCCCCCGACCCTCGACGAGCGCGCGAGTAGCCAGCACATCTTCGGCCATGGTGCTCAACCGGTCGAGATCGACCCGGGCCATGCGCAGATAGCGCTCGGTCTTCTGCTCATCGGTCCGGCCGAGCAAGATCGAGTCGAGGCACAGGCGCGCCGAAGCGATGGGGCTGCGAAACTCGTGGGTCACCGCCGAGAGGAAGTTGCGCTGGCGACGGGCCAGGGCCCGTTCGTGACGCTGGGCGCGAGCGACCAACCACACGCTGGTGACCAGGAGCACGCCCACAAAGCTCCCCTCGTAGAGGAGCATGCGAGAGGTCTCCTGGCTGGAAATGCTCAGCACCTCCAGCTGAGCCGGGCCAAAGGGTACGCCTGCATCGCGAGCGAGCTCGGCGAGGGCGGTCCCCTGGCGCGCGAAGAAGGTCACCCACCAGGTCATCAGCGCGATGTACATCAGGGTGATGACGGCGTACAGGCGCACCGGCCAGTGCACATCGCTCTTCTGACGCGGGGGGACTTCCCCCGGCGTGCTGAGCGAAGACGTTTGGCCGGCGCCGTTGGTCACGACACGGCGCTCCCTGCGGTCTCTGCCAGACCCGCAGCGAAGGCAGCGAGGGCCTGGTCGATGGACCCTTCATCGTGGGCCGTGGAGACGAAGGCCACCTCGTACGCCGAGGGAGCCATCCACAGGCCGTGGTTCAGCAGTTGGGGGTGAAGGCGGCCGTAGAGCTCGGAGCCCTCGTCGCCGATGAGATGGAAGGCCCGAGGGGCGTCTCCTGCCTGGAGACAGAGCCAGAGCACGGAGCCCATTCGCACCACTGAGCCGGGTACGTCGTGAGCGGCCAGGGCCGTCGTGAGACCTGCGGCCAGCCGGGCACCGAGCGCGTCGAGGCGCTCGTACACGCCGTCTTGTGCCAATGCGTCGAGAGTGGCGATGCCTGCGGCCATGGCCACTGGGTTTCCGGAGAGCGTGCCGGCGTGATAGACGGGCCCCTCGGGAGCCAGGTGATCCATGGTGGCGGCCGGGCCCATGAAGGCGCCCACGGGCATGCCCCCGCCGATGATCTTGCCCACGGTGACCAAGTCGGGGGTGATGGCTGTGAGTTCGGTCATGCCACCTGGAGCGACCCGAAAGCCGGAGATCACCTCGTCGAAGATGAGCAGGGTGCCGTGCTTCGTGCACAGGGCTCGCAGCTCTTCCAGGAACTGCTGACGTTGCACCAGCAGCCCGGCGTTGGCGGGCATGGGTTCGATGATCAGGGCGGCCAGCTCATCTCCCTTGCGAGCGAACAGATCGGCCACGGCAGCGCTGTCGTCGAGGGGCAGCACTTCGGTGAGTTCGGTATAGGCGGCGGGCACACCGGAGGACGAGGGCTTGCCAAAGGTCGCCAAGCCTGAGCCGCCCTTGACCAGCAGGGAGTCGACGTGGCCGTGGTAGCAGCCTTCGAACTTCACCACCCGGTCGCGCTTCGTCACCCCGCGGGCGAGGCGCACCGCGCCCATGACCGCCTCGGTGCCGCTGCTGGTGAAGCGCACCTTGTCGGCGAAAGGAAAGCGCTGCAGCACCCGCTCGGCCAGCTCGACCTCGGCGGCGCACGTGGCGCCGAAGCTCATGCCGTCGCGCACAGCCCGCTCCACCGCGGCGACCACCGCAGGATGGGCGTGACCCAGGATCAGCGGTCCCCATGAGCAGACCAGGTCGACGTGACGTCGCCCCTGTGCGTCGACGATGAATCCACCCTCGCCCCGGGTCACGAAGGGAGGCTCGCCGTTCACCGCGCCGTAGGCACGCACCGGGCTCGACACACCGCCGGGCATGACCGCCCTGGCTCGGGAGAGAAGCTCGTTCGAGGTCATGCCAGCCAGTCTCCCTGCAGGGCGTCGCGCCCGTGGTAGGTGATGATCAGGTCCGCTCCGGCGCGGGCCATCGAATGAAGGATCTCGGTGACCATGCCCCGCTCGTCCACCCAACCCTGGGCGGCGGCGGCCTTGACCATGGAGTACTCCCCCGAGACGTTGTAGGCGGCCACGGGCAAGTGGGTCGAGCCGGCGATGCGGGTGAGCACGTCAAGGTAGGCCAGGGCCGGCTTGACCATCAACATGTCCGCGCCTTCGTCTTCGTCGAGGAGCGACTCACGGAGAGCCGCCTTGCCGTTGCGATAGTCGAGCTGATACGTCTTGCGATCGCCAGACTGTGGCGAGCTGTCTGCCGCATCCCTGAAGGGCCCGTAGAAGCTCGAGGCGAACTTGGTCGAGTAGGACAAGATCGCCGTGTCGCTCAGGCCCTCGTCGTCGAGGGTCTCGCGAATGGCCGCCACCCGCAGGTCCATCATGTCGGAGGGCGCCACCACGTCGGCCCCCGCTCGGGCATGAGAGAGGGCCATGGCCGCGAGCAGAGGCAGGCTCTCGTCGTTCAAGATCTTGCCTTCGCGGAGCACGCCACAGTGTCCACTCTCTGTGGATCCGCAGAGGCACACGTCGGTCATGATCACCAGGGCATCGCCGAACGCATCGCGCAGGGCAGACACGGCCCGAGCCACCAGGCTGTCCGCAGCGGTGGCCGACGTGGCCAGCGCGTCCTTGTGTTCGCTGATGCCGAAGAGCAGCACGTTGGTCAGACCCAGCTCAAGATCGCGACCCACCTGTTGCACCAGGTTGCCGATGGACTGCCGCACGATGCCCGGCATGGAGGCAATGGGCACATCGGCGCCACTGCCCTCCACCACAAAGTGTGGCTGGATCAGCTGGGATCTGTGCAGCCTGGTCTCGGCCACGGCCTCTCGCAGAGGCGCGCTGCTGCGCAATCGTCGCGGGCGCTGAATCATGGGCTGTCCTTGCAGGTTGTCGGTGCGGTCGGCGCTGTCACGGACCGCTCGTGGCCGAGTCGGAGAGGCGATGGGCGAAGATCTTGTAGAGCAGGGCCAAGGTGGCATCGGGGCCCGACCCCACCGGGCGTTCGTGACCGAGGTTCTCGTCTTGCAAGGCCTCGCAGGTCGAGCGGCCGAGGCCGATGCGCAGCAGGCGCGCAGAGGGGTCGACCCGCCCAAGAGACACCGCCGAGGCCACCGCGGACGGGCTCATGTAGATGACCACGTCCGCATCCGAGACCGTGTCGCCCTGGGCCTGGCTCACCGTGCGGTAGACCGGCACCCGCTCCACGGCGATGCCTCTGGCGGCCAAGGCCTCGGGCAGCTCGGGGCGACTGTCCTCAGCACAGGGGAACAGAACACGCCCACCCTCGGGGACCTCGATCAGGGCGGCCAGGGCGGCGGCCCCCCCACGTCCCACGATGTGCGCGTTGAGCCCCTGGGCGGACAAGGCGTGAGCCGTCCCCGGCCCGACGGCTGCCACCACGACGCCCGTGGGCACACGCTGACCGGACAGTCGCCGGGCGGCTTCACGACTCGTGACCGCGACCACGTCGCCCGGGTTCAGCCGGGCCATCTTGGCGGGCAGGTCAGGCACCCGTACCGACTGAAACGCGAGCACCTGTTCATAGCTCACCGCCGCGCCGGACTGCTCGATGCGCTGTCCCAAGAGCGAGTCGCTGGCGGCGGCCCCTACCAAGGTGACCGACAAGCCCGCCAGCGGGCCGGCCAGGGTCGGGCCGCCCGAGGTCACGGAGGTCCAGGCTTCGTCGACTGCCCCCTGTGCCGTGGCACCGCTGCCATGCCCCCAGCGATCGGGAGATCCCATGGTCGGGTGGTCGGCACCCACGAAGACGATGGCCTCCCACGCAGCCGCCTCGTCAGCGGACTGGCTCAGAGGACGAGCCAGTGCACCCAGGGGCAGATGGCAGCCACCACCGGCTCGGGCCAACATGGACCGCTCGGCGCTCACCGCCTGGGCGGTGGGCTCGTGATGAAAGACCTTCTGGCACAGCTCGACCAGCTCGCTGTGATCGCTGCGCACCTGCAATGCCAGGGCGCCCTGTGCAGGGGAAGGCACGAAGTGCAGCACGGGCAAGGGCACGACGACCAGTCCCGTGGTATCGATCTCGAGTCGCGAGAGGCCCGCCCCCGCGAGCACGATCGCGTCGTAGCGCCCTTCGCGCAGACGGTCGACACGCGTGGGCACGTTGCCCCGCAAGGTCTCCACCATCACATCGCCGCGCAAGGCCAGCAGCTGGGCCTGACGACGGGGAGCGCTCGTCCCCACCTTCGCCCCAGCCTTCAGAGGCAGCAACGAGGCAGACGGATCATGGGCCTGCTTGGAGATGAGCAGCCACTCGTCGACCAGGCCTCGTTCGGGCACAGCGGCGATGGCCAGTCCCGGCACCGCCTGGGTCTCCATGTCCTTGTGGCTGTGCACGGCGAGGTCGACGTCGCCATCGAGCAGGGCCCGCTCGAGCTCGGCCGTGAAGAACGACTTGCCCTCGACCTGGGTCAGGGGCACATCCTGGATGGCGTCTCCCCGGGTCTTGATGATGACGATCTCGACCTCGGCTTCTTCAGCCAGCTCGCTCTCGACGTAATGGGCCTGCCAGAGCGCCAGGTCTGAGCCACGTGTGCCAATGCGCACTTTCATCCGGGATGATCCTCGACACTTTCGTTGAGCCCGTTCTCCACGGGCGACTCGGAGACCATACGCTTGATGGCTGTCACCGGCAGGTGCATCAGTCTCCCGAACGTCTTTCGCGCCCAGCGCTCCACCGCCCGACGGTCTTCTTCGGCCAGGTGGGACAGCCGTCCGCCGAGCAAGCCGGTCAGCTCTTTGCCCAGCAGCTCTTCGGAGGCCTGGCGCAGGTCGCTCAGCACGGGGGCGACCACGTCCTCGCGGAAGCGGCGGGAGAACGTGTCGATCTTGCGCTCTACAAGCCGCTCGGCGTCCTGCGCCGCGGCCGCCCGCAGAGCGCGATGCTCATCGGCCAAGGCCCGCAGCTGGTCCAGGCAGAGCACCTCGACAGCAGCGGCCTCCACTTCGGGCAGATCCCGAGGCACGGCCAGGTCGATGGCTTGCAGCCCGGCGCCGGCGGGGGAGCGCCCGGCCAGGGACACCAGCTCGTCAGTCTCCAGCACATAGCCCGGCGCTGAGGTCGCGCTGACCAGCACATCGAGGGCCGGAGGAGCGTGGCGAAACTGGTCAAGGGTCAGGGCCTGGGCGCCACAGCTCTGGGCCGCCTCGGTCGCCGGGGGCAGGCTGCGATTGACCACCCACCCGGGCGTGTGTCCCGCTTCGTGGAGCGCGCGCACGAGCAGCTTGCCCATGACCCCCGCGCCCAGCACGGCGATGTTGAGATCTGCGCTCTGAGGGCGCTTGTCGAGGGCCGCGACCGCCAGGTTCACCACCGAGATCGGGTGCCGGGCCAGGTCGGTCTCACTGCGCACGGCCTTGCCGATCTGCAGGGCGTGGTGAAACAGGGGCCCGAGCAGCGTGCCCACCAGACCGATGTCCGCCGCCTGGCCATAGGCGCCGCGCACCTGGCTGATGATCTGGTCTTCGCCAAGCATGAGCGAGTCGAGGGAGCTGGTCACCCTGAACAGGTGCCGCACCGCATCGCGCCCGCTGCGCAGGGTGAGCAACTTGGCGATGGACGCGGCGTCGCTCTCGCTGCGAGCCAAGGCCCCACCAAGCACCCGCAGGTCAGCGAGGCCGGGCAGATCACCCTCTTCGCGAGCGTAGATCACCTCGACCCGGTTGCAGGTGACCAGGAAGACGAGCTCGGAGGCGCCCAGCTCATCGGACAGCTCGCGGACGAAGCCATCGAGGGCGGCGCCCTGGGGTCGGCAGACCGCTTCCAAGGCACCCACGTCGGTGCGGTGCAACGAGAAGCCAGCGATTGCGATGCGATCCATCAGGGCCGCATTCTAGCCCGTTGCCTGTCCTGGACTGTCACCGCTGTGTCATGTCCGGGAGATCCTCTGAAAGATCAGCTGGCAGTCGAAGCCTGCTCTGCCAGCAGAGCTGACAACTCGATCTCACAGTCGTCTACAAGGGCATCGATCTGGGCCGCCCGGGTGCGGAAGGACAGCACGCAGACCCGCGCCAGATGGCGCCCGTTGATGGTGCACCCCGTGAGCATGACCCGGCCCCGGGACACCACCCGCTCCATGAGCTCGGCGGTGGCACGATTCTCATCGTCGAGGGAGGCCTGGGCCCAGGTCACATGAAAAGCCAGCAGGGACAGCTCAGGCCAGGCATCCATGACCACACCTGGCAGGGCCGCGAGACGGTCGGCGGCATCGAGGGCCAAGGCCCGCTTCTCGGCCAGGGCTGCGACGAAGCGCTGAGCCCCCAGGAGCTTGATCGGCAACCACAGGCGCAGACCCCGGTAGTCTCGGGAGAGCTCTGGGCCGAACTGGCTGGGGTCGTAGAACGCCTCGACGGGCTCGGGCAGATAGCTCGCGGTCTCTGCATGTGCCCGACGCAGGGCCTCTCCGTCACGGACCAGCAGGGCCCCCACCCCGTAGGACAAGAACAGGCCCTTGTGCGGATCAAGGGTCAGGGAGTCGGCCCGCTCGACCCCGGCCAGCAGCGGCCGCAGCTCGGGGACGATGTGAAAGCAGGCGCCATAGGCACCGTCGATGTGGTGCCAGAGACCTTCGTGGGCACAGAGATCAGCGATCTCGTTCAGCGGGTCAATGCTGCCCGTGTTCACCGTCCCCGCAGAGGAGACCACCATGAATGGTCGCAGGCCTGCCTTGCGATCTGCGTCGATCAGGGACCGCAGGGCGCCCATGTCCATGCGGTAGGCGTCATCGATGGGCACGATGCGCACTCGATCCTGAAGGATGCCAGCCATGCGCGCCGACTTGGTCACGCAGAGATGGGCCTGACTCGAGGTGTAGAGCACACCATCGCGCAGATCAGCCCCCAGCTTCTCCTCCCGGGCGCAGACCACCGCGGTGAACGTCGCTGACGAGCCCCCCGTGGTGAGCAGCCCCCGGGACTGTTCAGGAAAGCCCATCCAGCCGCAGAGCCAGCGCAGCACGTTGGCCTCCAGCTGCACCAACGCGGGCGAGGCCTGCCAGACTCCGGTGTAGCGGTTGGTCGCCGAGGCCACGAACGCCGCCAGGGCCGACTCGAAGAGCCCTCCCCCCGGGACGTAGGCCATGTAACCGGGGCTGGCCGTGTTGAACGATGTCCCGACCCAGCTCGCGAAGTAGGGTTCGAGCAGGTCGTCGAGCGCCGAGCCCGCCTCTGGGGGTTCGTTCTCTTCCAGTTCACGACACAGGTCTTCGGCGCCCTGCACCCCGCGAACGGGCATGTGGGGCAAGGCCTCCAGATGACCGATGACCTTTTCGAGCACCGCCTCGCTCATCACCCGCAATCGCTGCGGATCATGATCGAGATCAGCCAGATCTTCGAAATCGTTCTGAGAGCCTGCGTTCGCTGCCACCGCGTGATTCCTGGAATTGGGGGAGCGACACTCTACGCGATCCGTGCCTCGTCACGCCCCCTCAGGACTCATGCTGGAGTCGGTCGGTGTCAGCCCGTCTCAGTCGCCGCCCAACGCCTTCCAGAAGGCTGCGGCCGTGCGGCTGCGATCACGATCGCGCTTCGGGAACCGCTTCGACGTGATGAAGACTCCGTCGACGGCCTGATCGAGGGCCAGGCCCAGCATCCGCCATTCTTCGAGCTGCTGGAAGTACTCGGCGTCGAGGATCAGGTTCCAGATCTTCTGCCGCTTGGCCGGGGAGATCTCCTCGGCGTTGAACCCGTAGAGCCACTCAGCCTGCTCCCGGTGATCGGGAATGCGCAGCAGGTCCGCGGCGTCGAGAGCGGTCAACTTCTCGGCGATGTCCTCTCGTGAGATCTCGATCAGCATGTCGCCCAGCGGCATGGACTCCAGGTCATCGACCGCTGCCACGCCCCCCAGCGCCCGGCTCATGATGGCCGTGATGGGGTCGGAGTCGATCATCCCGCTCGGTGGTGTGGTGGGCACGCGGTCGAGCATCTGCATCAGGTTGCTGGCGCCGTCCTGAACCACCACGCCCAGCAACAGGTGCAGCGTGCAGCGGGCGTAGGCCCGATCACGGGGCAGGAAGCTCTCATTCCTCGCCATGAACTCGAAGCTGGCCGGCGCCTCGCTCTTGCGGTCGACGACCAGATCGGACCAGTGACGCTCACCACTGTGCGATCTGTGCTGCCAGCTGTCGCCGGTCTTGCTCACCGTGACGGCCAGGTCCTTGGGAGGGCCAGTGACTGGCCGCGGCGGCGACGCACCCTCAGGCACGAAGCCCGACCAGCCTGGCCGGAACCACCCGGGCGTCTCGCGTTTCCAGGAGTCGTGGCCCACCCACGACTCGCCATAGGCCGCAATATCGAGCTCGTCGATCATCCCCTGGGCCAACCACGGCGGGACCATGCCCCAGGCCCCTTGACGCAACAGCCGCGCCACCACCTGAGCCACGGTGTAATAACCCAGACCATGCTCCAGAAAGAGTTCGCCCTGGTCTGCGGCATAGCCGTGGGCCAGGTTGAAGATCTGCACCTCCCAGGTGCGCACGTTGAGCCCGCGCAGCAGGTCGCTGGACCAGATCGGGTTGCGACCTTGCTTCCAACCGCTGTAGTCGTCTTCGGCCCAATCGAGCATGGCTACCATCTGGTCGAAGGAACGCTCGCCCGATGAGCGGTCGGCGTGGGTCAAGACCATGGGCAGCCGGCGGCCCGCGATCAGGCCCGCTGCGCCGCTGAAGTGCTCCTCCATCAGGGGCACCAGGGGCTGCAGGCCTTCTTCTGCGTCGTCGAGAACCTGCCGAGCCACCCCCTCTGCGGCGAGACCGTCTGCCTGCATCACGTAGAGGTCGAACGGCCCCACTGCCCGATGGAGAAACAGGGGTGTCTCGAGAGTCGCCAGGAAGGACTGCCCCGAGCCCGTGCGACCGGCCTCGAAGGGGGCCTTGCCCTCGGGATAAGCCAAGGCCAGCAGCTCATCTCGGTACTCAAGGCTCTCGGTGCCTGGTCCCAGGGCAAAGAGCGTCATCAGCAAGGCGATCAGGCTGACCATGTCGTGTTCCTGTCTCTCGTCGTATCCATCGTGCCGTTTGCTCCCATCTTTCTTGATCTCGAGGTCGCGGGACGGCCCACGATGTCACCCTGATTCTTGGCCGCGACAATCGACTACGAGGCCTGCAGAAAACTGACGAGCCGTCGCATCGATCTCAGCTGCTCACGTCCTGTTACGCGATCCGTCCTCCCTTGTGACAGAGGAAAAGATTACAGATCCGCATCTTTCGATCCACCGACGATCGGGCAGTCCTATACTCGGCGCCTTCCGCCGGTCCGAATCACCCCTTCGAGACACCCCACCGTGAAGATGGTGCTCTGCTCTGCCCTGCTTGCCGCTCTGTCGCCGCTGCTCCTCGTCGGCTGCACCTCGAACCCAGCCGATGCCAGTGAGGCCCCCAGTGAGCCGAAGACCATGGCCCTGCCCACGGTGGACGCCTCACCCTTGAATGAGCTGATCCACCTGGCCGATGGGCTGAAGATTCGCAACCTGGCCCACCACGAGCCCATGCTCTGGACCTCTGGCCAGCTCACCTCAGAGCAGCTCCAGGCCCTCTCCGACGGCGGCATGTTCGTCTTCATCAGCCTGCGTCCAGCGGACGAGAACGGGGCCGGTTGGGAAGAAGCCCAGATGGAGAGCAGCTTCGCCGACTACGTGCGCATCCCTATTCAGGGCAAGCGGGGCATCACCTTCGAGAACGCCCAGAAGCTCGCCGACGTCCTGGCCCAGCACAGTGTTGAGCCCACCATCGTCTACTGCGGCAGCAGCAATCGTGTGGGCGCTCTCTTCGCCCTCAACGCGTACAAGGTCGATGGGCTCCCTGCCGATCAGGCTCTGGCCATCGGTATCGAGCACGGCCTCAGCAGCCTGGAGCCCGTGGTCCGGGGCCTGCTAAACCTCTGAGCAGCCCACTGGCCCAGGCCCCACTTCTCAACAGAATCGCCGCAGAAGTGCGACCAGGCAAGCTAGCCTGGCTGGGCGCCCTCCCCCAGCTGGTCCAGCACCCAGCGATACTCTTGCTCCAGGCAATCGAGCAGGGTCACCGCGCCCAGGGACTCTCGCCGCTCGACTGGGAGAGCGCCGAAGGAGTAGGTCTCGATCTCCAACTGGTCAGTGGCCCCCGTGCTCTGCACCAGCGCCAACAGCTGCTCCAGGTCAGGACGAGTGGTGGTCAGGAGGCCCGCCGAGTCAAGGCGGTCCGCGAAGAGAGGCACGTGATAGTGCACCCGCCATTCGTCGGCGGCGAGAGCTCTACGGTCGCTCAGGGCCTCTGGGAGGTCGGCCAGGCGACGGAGAGGCTCGCCCTCCTGACGAGCCACGACCTGGTGAAACCAGCGGTCCTCCGCGAAGGGAGCCAGGGCCTGTCGACGGCCCGCCGGGCCTGCTGAGACGATGGCGCAGGACAGCTGGACCTTGGCGATAGGCACCTCGGCTGCCGCCAGGGCGGTGAGCGATGGGGCCATGTCCTCGAACTCGACGGCCTGGTGGCAGGCGTCGTAGCACAGGCCCAGATGGCCCTGGCTGTGGGGCGCCAGGCGGCGGGTGAACAGGTCGACCACCTCGTCGGTGGTCTCCAGCAGCGAGAGGGGCTCGGGCTCGATGGCCAGGGTCACCCGGCGCCCGGTCTCGTCAGCCAGGCGGGCCAGGCCCTCGTCGGCGGCCAGCAGGCCTGCCACCACGCCGTCCTCGTCGCAGAGTGCGGGTCCCCAGGGCTTGTAGGCCCCTGAGTGGGTAGAAAGGGTGCCATCGACCCCCTCGGGCAGGCAGGCGGCCAGGGCCCGGGCCGCCGAGAGGGTGTAGGACAGGCGTTCTGGGTCGGACCAGCTGGGCTTGAAGACCTCGTCCTTTACCCGGGGCCCGTGAAAGCTGCCGGAGGGGAAGGCGTTCACGGTGAAGACGTAGAGGCCCAGTTCGGCCAGGGCCTCCACGAGACGCGAGGGGTCCGCCTCCACCTCGCTGGCCACGGTCTGGGGAAACCAGAGGCCCACACCCAGGGCACCATCGAGCGCCGAGCCGCTGCCCGGTTCTGCCGAGCTTCCCAGGTCTGCCCCATCCCCCGGCCCGCGAGCCCTGCCCAATCCCAGGCGGGCTGCCAGGGGCACGGCGTGGGACCTGAGCGCGGCGATCATCCCTTCGACGTCGTCGTAGGGGTGGACGTTGGTGCAGTAGCCCAGGTGCTGGCCGTTCTTCAATCTCATGGAGGACATCCCTGGCAGGGTCTGGGCGAGGTGACGGCTAGCTGAGGTCAGGCGGCCTGATGACACCCGATCCATGCGCAGACCGGCGTCCGCTGGCCATGATAGCCAGCGCTCCCTGGGGACAGGTCGGCCCCGGGCGGTTCTATCCGATAGTGGCACGAACCGCTGCTGGTCAGGCACACTAGGGGGTCCTGGGCTAGATGTGATGGGCGACGGAGACAGCTCCCGCCCCGTCTGGCGACCACTCCGAACCGACCCGATGACTGACGAACAACCGAACCGATCCGATACGCCCCGCCGCAGACGCCGTCGCCGCGGGCCCTCCAAACGTTCCTCCGACAACAAGGGCCCCCGTGAGGGCCGAAGCCGCGATGAGCGTGGCTCTGCCGACGACGGGCAGGGCAGCGAAGCCAGGCAGTCAAAGACTGACGCCGGGGCTGAAAGCCAGACCGACGACTCCCAGACCGTGCCCCTCGACGAGTGCGCCTTCGCCGAGTTCGAGCTGCGCGAAGACCTGCTGAAGGGCATCGCGGGCAGCGGCTACCGCACACCGTCTGAGATCCAGGCGCGCACCTTGCCCCACGCTCTCGAAGGGCGCGATGTGGTGGGCCAGGCCCGCACGGGCACGGGCAAGACCGCCGCGTTCCTGGTGCCGTCGTTGCAGCTGCTCTCCGACAAACCCGGGCCTCGCGTGCTGGTCGTCGTGCCCACCCGCGAGCTGGCCATGCAGGTCAACGCCGAGGCCGAGCGCCTGGGCAAGCACATGGGTCTCTCCGCCCTGGCGATCTATGGCGGCGACCCCATGAAGCGGCAGCTCGACGCGCTCGAGAAGGGTGTGCAGGTCATCGCCGCCACGCCCGGCCGCCTGCTCGATCACCTGGGCCGGGGCACCCTGCGCCTGATCGAGCTCGACATGCTCATCCTCGACGAGGCCGATCGCATGTTCGACCTGGGCTTCAGAGAGGACATCGCCAAGATCATGCAGAAGGCGCCCGGCCGACGGCAGACCATGCTCTTCTCGGCGACCCTGTCCGAAGAGGTGCTGGGCATCTCTGAGCGCTACATGAACGATCCGGTGCAGGTCTTCCTGGCTCCGGACAAGATGACCGTCGAAGAGGTCGACCAGACCGTCTTCGCCGTCGACCAGCCCTTCAAAACAGACTTGCTCGTCGAGGTCCTGAAGCGCGAGAAGCCCGACCGCTCGATCATCTTCACCCGCACCAAGATCGGCGCTGATCGCCTGGCCATGCGCCTGACGAAGCGCCGCCTGCCCGCTCAAGAGCTGCACAGCGGACTGCACCAGAAGCGCCGCGAGCGCATCTTGGCTGACTTTCGCGAAGGCAAGTTTCAATACCTGATCGCCACCGATGTGGCGGCCCGGGGTATCGACATCGACGGCGTGTCCCACGTCATCAACTACGACATCCCCGAGAACGCTGAAGACTACGTGCACCGTATCGGACGCACGGCGCGCATGGGTGCTACCGGCCGGGCGGTGACCTTCGTCACCGGCGAGGACGGCATGTACCTGACCGCCATCGAGAAGCTGATCAACCAGGAGATCCAGGGCATCCGCTACGACGGCGTGCGCACCCAGGAGAAGAAGGCCGCCGAGAAGAAGGTCGAGCCCAAGGGTCCGGCCTACATCAAGACGCTCAACGGCTACATCCGCAAGCGCACCCGATGAGCGTGTGCCGTCAGGGCCTGCTCCGGCATGCCTGAGCACGACAGCCACAGCGCCAGTTCCCGCACCGAGGTCGGCCTGGTCACCCGGGTGAGTTCTCGCTCGGTGCAGGTCTGGATGCTGTCCACCGAGACGAGCCTGCGCTGCACCCTGCGGGGCAACCTGTGGGCCGCCGACCGCACCGAGACGCGACCCGTGGCGGCGGGCGATCGTGTCGACGTGATGGTCGACGGGAACGCGGGCGTGGTCGAGTCGGTGCACGAGCGGCACAACCGCCTGGCCCGTCCCCAGGCCTTCGGGACGTTCAGCGGGCGCACTCGGCACAAGCAGGGTCGGGTGGCGCCGGTGCAGGTCATCGCCGCCAATCTCGACCGGCTCATCGTGGTGGCCGCCCTTGAGGAGCCTCCGTTTCGCCCCGGCCTGGTCGACCGCTTCTGCGTGGCCGCGGACATGCAGGGCATCGACGCGGTGGTGGTGCTCAACAAGGCCGACCTGCCCTGCGATCGCTCGGTGGCAGACCCCTATATCGAAGCCGGGGTGAAGGTGATCCAGACCAGCATCATGACCGGCGAGGGCATCGATGAGCTGGCCGCCGAGATGTCCCAGGGCATCAGCTTGCTGGTGGGCCATTCGGGTGTGGGCAAGTCGAGCCTGCTCAATGCGGTGAGCCCCGACCTGAAGCTGAGCGTAGGTCACGTGGCCGTCTATCACGGTCGCGGGCGACACACCACCACCACCGTGACCCTGCTGCAGCTCGACAACGGCGGCTGGGTGGTGGACAGCCCGGGCATGCGCGAGTTCGCCCTCGAAGACGTGCCCCCCATCGAACTGGCCCGGCTCTACCCGGGCTTCGAAGACCTGCCCCGCGACTGCCGCTTCAGCAACTGCCGGCACAACACCGAGCCTGGCTGCGCGGTCGTGGAGGCTGTTGAAGACGGGCGGTATCCCGAAGAACGCTACGAGATCTACCTGCGCATCCTCGATGAGGTGAGCGAGGGCGGGACGTGACCGGGCCCCTGCCCGCCACCGTGCTCAGCGGCTATCTGGGCGCGGGCAAGACCACCCTGCTGAACCGCATCCTCTCCGCGGACCACGGCCGCCGCTTGGCGGTGATCGTCAACGAGCTGGGAGAGATCGGCATCGACCAGGCCCTGGTGGTGGGCGCGGACGAAGAGGTGATCGAGTTCAGCAACGGCTGCCTCTGCTGCACGTTTCGCGGTGACCTGGTGGCCACCCTGATCAACCTCATCCCCCGGGCAGACAAGCTCGACGGCATTCTGGTGGAGACCACGGGCCTGGCCGCCCCCGCCCCCATCGCCCAGTCGTTCTACGTCACCCAGCAACTGCGCGATGCGTATCGCCTCGACGGCGTGGTCACCGTGGTCGACGCCCGCCACGTGGGCCTGCACCTCGACACCGGCGTGGAGGCCCGAGCCCAGATCGCCTTCGCCGACGTGCTGCTGCTCAACAAGACCGACCTGGTCAGCGAGCCGGAGGCAGACGCCATCGCGGCGCGGCTGTCGAAGCTCAATGGCCTGGCCCGCATCCATCGGGCGGTGCACGGCGAGGTCCCCCTCGATGCGGTGCTCGACGTGGGCTCGTTCGATCTGCAGCGCACCCTGGCCAGCCACCCAGGCTTTCTCGATGGCGAGACGCCCTTGCCCAGCGAGGGCCACGAAGAGGGCGTGGGCTCGGTCAGTCTGCAGGACACCGGCGAGCTCGACCCGGAGAAGACCACCATGTGGCTACGTTTTCTGGCCACCCGCCGCGGCCAGGACCTCTACCGCATGAAGGGCATCCTGGCCATGGCTGGCAGCGACCGGCGGCTGGTGTTTCATGGGGTGCACACGCTCTTCGAAGCCCTGGCTGACCGGCCTTGGGGTGACGGTGAAGAGCGCAGGAACCGGTTGGTGTTCATTGGCCGGAATCTGGACCGGGATGAGCTACGCCGAGGGTTGGCTGCGTGTAAGGCGTGAGCAACGCCCGGCATTCAGCCGGCGGATCCACACCGAGCTGAAATCGAAAAGTGCCACTGGGCGACGAGGCGTCCAGCCCAACCGGGCGCCAACCCAGCGCCCTACTGGTCTCCAGACCCTACTGCTCGAAGTTCTTCAGGTAGTAGACCAGCGCGTCGACCCGCTCTTCGTAGTCGTCGTACATCGGCGCGTACTCCCCATCGGAGAACTCGCCCATGAAGTTCGGCATGCGGGTACCCGGCTGGAACTCCGGCGGGTTCACGAGCCAGTCGTGAATCCAGCCGGCCTTGAGCCGCTCGGCAGCCAGGGACAGATCGGGACCCCACTGGGTCTTGTCCTCTTGCGTGGGCATCACGTCGCCGGACGGGTGACATTGGTTGCACTGGTTCACCGTGAACAGTTCAGAGCCCTTGTCGTAGAGAGCCTGATCGAGGTCGGCATGGGCCTCTGACTCGAAGGGCCAGGCCTCGTTCGACTGGGCGGAGAACCAACGCACCAGGCCCAGGGCCTCGTCGCTGCTCATGCCGAAGGTCGGCATGCGCACCTCGACGTGGGTGCGCACGATGAAGGGGTCGAGGAGGAAGTTGTAGAACCACTCCGGGTCGACCTTCTCACCCTCCTTGCGCAGGGTCGGCGGGCGCAGAGCGGGCTCCTCGATGTACTCACCCATGGCTCCCTCGCCCTCACCCAACACCACGAAGTGGTCGGGCACCACGATGCCGCTCTCGTCGACGGCATCGAGGAAGTCGTCGTCGTACGCGTCCTCGTCGATGATGCCAATGGTCTCTTCCCACTCGGGGTAGTAGAACTCATTGGCCAGCCAGCTGCCCTCGTGAAACAAGGTCATGTCGCCGCTGGTCACCTCTTCGGCGGTCCACAGGCCGTACTCCTCAGACCGGTTGATCAGGCCCGCCAGCGCTTCGAGACGCTCGTCGTTGTCAGCCCCAGGCATGGAAACGAGCCGCTCGTATTGACCCACCCGGTGACAACCGATGCAGTTGTACTTGGTGATGGCCCGGTTGCCAGCCTCGATCAGGGCGGCGTCGCCATCGAGTCTGACCTTCATGGAGTCATCGATGCCGTCGTCACGGAGGCCCAGCAAGAACTGAACCATCAACTCGACCTCCTGATCGTCGAGATTGAAGTTGGGCATCTTCAGCTTCTCGCCCGGCAGCTTCACCTTCTGATCATAGCGAGCCACGAAGCGCTCGCCGTCAGCGTCCTCGTCGACCACGGGCATGCGGTCATAGACCCGGGGGTCGCGCATCTTGTAGCGGAAAAACTCCGGCAACGAGTGATGAATGGCCTCCGGGTTTCCATGGGACGCCTCATGACCGAAGTCGAACTTGGTCAGCTCCTTGAGCGCCTCGTAGGTCAGCTCGGTGCCGATGGGCGTGTCGTTGTAGTGCTCGGGAACCATGTGACAGCCCGCACAACCGTAGCGGGAGAACAGCTTCTCACCCACGTACAGCTCTACCGCGTCGTCACCCGTGGTGGCCATCTCTGCCACCTGCTCACGAGCCCAGGCCTCACCGGCCACGGCGCTCAGCTGCTCCACCGCGATCTGGTCAACGATGGCCTGATCGGTGCTGGGTTCAGCCATGGCCTCCCAGGTGGGATCGGTCAACGTCATCAGGTAGGCGGTGATGTCCCAGGCCTCTTGTTCGCTGAGACGCAGGTCAGGCATGACCGTATCGGGGAAGTAGCGCTTGGGGTCGAGAATCCAGTTGTAGAGCCAACGGGCATCGACCTTGCTACCCACTGCCGAGAGGTCCGGCCCGTGATCGTTCAGCAGCCACCCTTCGTCAGCGATGGAGTGGCAACCCAGGCAGCCACGCTGCTCCAAGGTGGCCCGCCCTGCGTCCACGTCGGCCTCTCCATCAGGCACGGGATTCAGACTCCAGCCACTGCTGGCCAGTGAGTCTTCGGAGAGCTTGTAGATGTAGTTCACCACAGCGCGCGCTTCGACCTGGTTGCGCTTGCCCCAGTCGTCGACGAAGGCATCGGAGTTGTTGTTCCATTGCACATCGGGGGCGATGGTCGCCGCGCTGGGTGCGCCGGCGTTCGACTGGTTCCAGAAGTGCGGCATGCGCGTGGTGGGTCGGAAGCTCTTGGGGCTCATGGCCCACTTGTATGACCAGCCGCGCGGGGTCTTGAGCGCCAGGTTGGTCAGATCGGGGCCGACCTTGCGCAGGTACTCGAGGCCCTTGATCTTATGGCAACCGGCGCAGCCCAGGGTTTCCACCAGCTCTCGCGACTCGTTGTATTCGGGCACACCGTTGAGTCGCTCCGTATCAGAGTGGCACATGTAGCATGACGAGTAGAGCTTGTCGGACGGCGTCATGGGCCAGTCCCAGTAGTGCTTCGCCGGGTCGTAGTTGTACTCCTCGACCCAGCGCTCTTCCTTCTCGTGCCGCGTCTCCCAGGAGTCAGCCGTAGGCGTATGGAAGGTACGCTCAAACTCAACCGCCTGCCCACGACCCAGGTGGCACACAGTGCAACCGAACTCGCCCAGGGCGTGGGGGCTGTTGTCGGCGATGAACAGATCGAGGTTGGGGTGCGCGTTCAACACCCGCTGCCCTACCCGGTTCTCGTCGCTCAGCCAGACCTTCTCGTTGGCGTCGTCCCAGTTTGCGTAGGCCGGGTTGTTGATGTTCACGTGACAGGTGATGCACATGTCGACCTTGCCGACGTGCATGAAGTTGTAGTTGTCACGGAGCTTGTCGAGGACGACCTTCTCGATCTTGACCGTGGGCGCCAGCATGTCGAGCACCGGCGCGTTGCGCAGGTAGTCGTTGAACACCCCGTGCTCGATCTTGGCCAGGCTGGCCGTGAGGCGATCCCGCTCTTCTGTGAGGGCGGACAACTCGCGACCCTTGTTCTTGTGAGCCGCCGTGATGGCCTTGATCTCGTTCTTGGTGCCCAGCGCCGCGGCGTTGGCTGCATCAGCCGCAGCCAACTTCTCCCGCACGCCCTCCTGCACCTTGAGGAACTCCTCCTGCGACTCGGCGAGCAGTTCGGCGTCGTCGCCGTGCATCAGGCGCGTCTCCTCGAACGCGTAGCGCATGGCGTCCATCTCGCTCTTGGCGATCTGGAAGGCTTGGTTGGCCGCGTAGTACTGGCCTTTCTCCTCGAGTTCACGCTCGGTCAAGGCGTCGAGCTCTGAAGACTGGGCCTCTATCTGGGCTTCGAGAGCTGCCAGCTCGGCCTTCACGGCCTCTTCGAGCTCACCGTCGGCCCCTGCCTCTGCAGCGGCCACATCTGCCTCGAAGCGCTGAATGGTCAGCAGCCGGGCTTCTTCCTGGTAAGGCTTCCAGCCGCGCACGTGGTCACGGCGCCACATCAGCAACACAGCGACGGTGAGCAGCAGCCCGCCCACGATGAACCACAGGTTCAACGTGTTGGCCTTGTACAGCCGGTCATCGCCGAAGATGCGCTTGTTGATCGGCTGGACGGGGAAGATGTTCTTCGCGCCCCCAGCCTTGCGTGGCTTCGCCGCAGCCTTGGGCGCAGCCTTGGGCGCCGCCTTCGCCGCCGGGGCCGCGGCCTCCGCCTTGCCAGCATCCATCTTGGCCTTCAGCGCGGCGATACGTGCGGCCATGTCTGGCTCGCCACCACCCTGTGCCCCCGAATCGCCGTCACTCGGCGCACCTGCCGCTGCAGAAGCATCGCCCGCACTTGGCCCCTCGGCCAAACGCTTCTTGATCTGCGCAATCAGAGCAGCCTTGTCCATCTTGCCGTCGCTCATGGAAGAACCTTCAGTCGCCTGTGAGTCGGTGTGATCACCTGACTCAGATGTTGAAGAACCACTCAGGAATGGCCACCAGGTACTTCAGGTTGAAGAACCAACGCAGCAGCATCTTGATGGGCAGTGAGGCCATGAAGAGCAGCAACATGACCAACACGCTGTAGCGGGCAAAGCCCATCTCGTTGAACAGCTTCTTGAGCACCGTCACGGCCAGCAAGGCCGGCGCGATGGTGAAGTACCCGATGATCAGCAAGATGCCGGGGGCCTCACGAATCAGCGAGTTGTCGGGCAGCCGGGTATCGAGCCAGGAGACCCAGAAATAGTCCGACAGGTTGATGTTGCTCAGCGCCTCGACCTTGTGCGGATCCCAGAACTCGAAGGGCCCGAAGAAGTTCCAGTTCGGGCCGCGCAAGAACGTGCCCATGATCACCAGCAGCACCCACAAGATCAGGAAGCCGAACAGGAACACCGAGATGGCGAAGGGCCGCTCCTTGAACGTGTAGTAGCCGTTGCCCTTCGGGTTCACGTCGATGTAGGGGATGGCCATCAGGCCCACCACGATCATGCCCGGCAGGACCACGCCCGCCAACCAGGGATCGAAGTAGACCAGCATCTCTTGAAGGCCCAGAAAGTACCACGGCGCCTTGGCCGGGTTGGGCGCTCGCGCACCGCTGGCCGGCTCTTCGAGCGGCGCCTCGACGGCCACTGCCCAGAGGATGAACACCGCCGCCAGCAGCACGGTGACCACGAACTCGGAGTAGACCAGATCGGGCCAGACCAGGATCTTCTTGCCGCTGTCCTCCGCCTCATTGGGCGGCAGACCCTTCTCAAGCCGCATGTCGTTCTGCGTGGCCTGGCGCATGGCCAGCCAGAGGAAGAACAACACCGAGTAGATCATGATCACGATGGGCATGTTGTCGCCCTTCGTGATGATCTTGAAGAAGTCGTGGTTCTGGCTGCCGATGACCAGGAACACGGCCACCAGGCCCATGATCCCGAAGGACACCGACGGCGTCATCATCTGCCGCATGCGCGCCAGGTAGACGAAGAAGATCACCGTGGCGATACCGATCACCAGCTGCGGTGAGGCCAGGGCGTTGAAGAAGTTCTCGAAGGATTCCAAGGCTTCAGTCTTCCCTTACATCGGGCCTGAGATGCCGCCGTCCTTGCGGACGCGCCAGAAGTGCACTGCCATGAAGATGCCCGCCGCCAGCGGCAGGGCAACGCAGTGCAGCACGTAGAACCGCAGCAGCGCCGCGGCCCCCACGAAACGCCCGGCCAGCAGACCGAAGCGGATGTCGCTGGCGGGCGTGACCAGGGCCACGTCGCCCACAGCCAGCAAGCTCGCACCCGGACCCTCGTGACCGATCACGGGGTGGGCACGGGCCATGTTGCTACCGACCGTGATGGCCCAGATCGCGAGCTGGTCCCAGGGCAACAGGTAGCCGGTGAACGAGAGCAGCAGCGTGAGCAGCAAGAGGATCACACCGATGTTCCAGTTGAACTCCCGCGGTGGCTTGTAGCTGCCGGTGAGGAACACCCGCAGCATGTGCAGCCACACCGCCAGCACCATCATGTGAGCGCCCCAACGGTGCAGCTCACGCATGATGCCCAGGGGCACATGTTCGCGCAGGGCGATGATGTCGTTGTAGGCGTACTCGATCGTTGGCCGGTAGTAGAACATCAACAGCACGCCGGTGATCGTCTCGAGCAAGAACAGGAAGAACGTGATCCCGCCCATGCACCAGGTGAATGACAGCTTGATGCCGTGCTTGCGGGCCTTGACCGGATGCAGGTGCAAGAAGATGTTCGACAGGGCGGCCAGAGCACGGTTGCGGGGTGTGCTCGGATAGCCGTGCCTGAAGATCGATCTCCAGATCTGCGTCTCGGCGATCTTTTGGAACAAGCTCAACGCTCGATCCCTCCTGTGGGTTGGTGCTGGGAGAAGCGGACGGGGGCTAGACGGGCAGGAACGCCTCGGGGGCGATCCACTGACCCTTCTCCCACTGATACTTCTGGTTCTTGTCGACGAGGATCTCGCCGTCTTGTTCGACGATGCGCCAGCGCTCGAGGGGGCGCGGCGCCGGACCCTCGAAGTTCATGCCCGAAGTTCGGAAGCCGCTGCCGTGGCAGGGGCACTTGAACTTGGCGTCCGCGGCCTGCCAGTTGGGGATGCAGCCCAGGTGGGTGCAGGTCGTGCTCAGGGCGTACATGCCAGAGATGCCCTCGCGATCAGAGAGCGGATCAGACTCGGTGCGCACCAGCCAGGTGCCGTTCGAGGCCTTGTAGGTCTCGTCGACGCCCAGACCGTAGACCTCTTTCTTGCCCGCCTTGAACGTCGCCGGGGGCTCGTAGAGCAGGTTGGGGAACAAAAAGCGCACGCAGCCCAGCAGGCCAGCGCCGGCGCCGAGCAGGAACAGCGACCAGCCAGCCAGCAACGAGCCCACCACGCCACGACGGGTGGGGTCGCCCGTGCGCGCTGGGTTCTGATTGGAAATGGCCTGCTGCGAGGCTTCTGAGGTAGCCATGTCAGGAGTTCTCGGTGGGGACGCTCTCGACGCCCAGAGCGTCCAGGGCGTTGATGGCGGCGGATCTTACTTTCACGGGGCGGTCAGGCTCACGCAACTTCTGGAGGCTGGCCACGACGGAGGGATCTCCGAGCTCGGCAGCAGCCTGGCAGGCCTGGATCAAGAAGGCCTCGGCGGAGGCGCCCAGGGCCTCGACCCGGCTGGCCTCGCTGAACTCGGAGAGGCCCAGGTCCATGGAGCCGTCCTGAGCGTAGGAGTCAGGGTCGAGCAGCCGCAGCAGCATGGGCAACGCAGCCGGATTACGCTGGCGGGCCGAGATCAGGGCGGCGTTGCGAGCCACCATCGGGTCCAAGGAGATCAGCGCCCCGGCCACGGCTTCTCTGGCCTTCGAAGACTCGGAAAAGTTGCCCAAGGCCCCCAGGGCCAGCAGCCGCACACCGGGCACCGGCGAATCGAGCCGAGCCGCGATGGCGTCGACCGACGTGGGATCACCCATTCTCGCCAGGGACGCCAAGGCTGCCATGACCAGGTCCTCCGAGGCCGAGTCGAGGGCCTCCACGGCGAACGGGGTCAGGGACGGATCGCCCTTCCAGGCCATGATATGAAGCAACGTTGAACGCATGATGTCGGCCTCTTGGGCGTCACCCGTGCGCTGTGCTTCCGCTTCGTAGATCAAGGCCAGCTCGGCAGCGGAGACCTCGTCGAGGGTCAGCTGCTCCCGATTGAGGCCGTTGGCCAGCGAGTGCATCAGCTGCCACCGTCCGTGGGGACCAGCCACCCGGAACTCGTCGAGCAGCTCCCGAGCGCTGTCTGCGTCGGTGCCCACCACCACCCGCAACAGCAGGTAGATGGCGGTCAGGGTCACCACCAGGATCGCCGGAAAGACGAAGAACTGGGGCAGGGCCTCCAAGAACGAGCCCGGGACGTGCTGAGGAGGCTCTTCGTCGAGCGCGGCCCCGGTGAACTCGGCCTGGGGCGACTGAGCGTCAACAGACAAATCGTCGCCTACACCCTGCCCAGGGACCCTGGGCGGAGAGGACGTGTCAGAGCGAAATGGAGAACCGTCGGGGTCCACGATGGGCCTGTTTTTCCGGGGGTGAGCAGACTCGCGTGTGATCGTAATCAACAAGTGCGATTCAGGGAACAGGCAGCCCCCGCTAGCCCGTCCTCAGCTGCCCCGAGAGGGCTCCTCGCCCCCACTGCCATCAGCCAGCCGCTCTCGATGCCCGGGCGGCCTGCTAGGATTCTGGGCCTATGCCCGCCCTGCGCATCGAATCCCTCTCCAAGGCCTTTGGGCGCACCATGGCCGTCCACGATGTGTCGCTCACCGTGGAGAGAGGCCAGCTCTACGGCCTGCTGGGGCCCAACGGCGCTGGCAAGACCACCACCTTGGCCTGCGCACTGGGTCTGCTGCAGCCGGACGGCGGGCAGATCTCGGTGCTCGGTCGGCCTGCCTCGCAGATTCACACCTTGGCCGGCAAGGTGGCCGTGGTCTTCGATCAACCCACCTTGGTGCGCGGCCTGTCCGTCGCCCAGAACCTGGTCTACGCCCGCAAGCTCCTGGGCCACACGGGTGGCCGCTCTGCTGCCGACGCGCTGAAGCTCGCAGGCATCGCAGACCTCGCGGACCGCCGGGCTGGGCGGCTGTCCCTCGGCCAATCCCGGCGGCTGGCCATCGCCCGGGCGCTCCTGGGACAGCCCGAGCTTCTCGTCCTCGACGAACCCCTCTCGGGCCTGGACACCCTGGGTGTCACCTCGATGCTGGGGCTCTTCTCCGAGCTGCGCGATCAGGGGCTGACCCTCGTGCTCTCCAGTCATCGGCTCCACGAGCTGGAGCGCATCGTCAGCCATGTGGGTGTGCTCATCGGCGGCCGTGTGGTGCGGGAGGCCACCCTGGACGATCTCCTGCACGGAGTCGCTGGCCAGCTGCGGGTGCGCGTCGACGATGTGCCCCGAGCCCAGGCCGCCCTGGCTCAGGTGACCGGCGCCGTGTTGGGCAAGACCGACGAGAGCAGAGGCCTGTTGCGCCTCGACCCCGGCCCTCAGGGCGCGCCGGCGATCACCAAGGCCCTGGTCGACGGAGGCTGCGCCGTGTGGGCCGTCGAGCCCAGGCGATCGGGTCTGCAGAGCGTGTTCGAGACCCTCCTCGAAGAGTACGGCCCCCACGAGGTCCTGCCATGAGCGGGTCCGTGGCAGTGCTACGAGCCGAGCTGTACCGGCTCTCTCGGCACAGGTCTGTGCACCTGTCTACCCTGTTCATCGTTGTGGTCGCCGTGATGAGGGTCTGGGGCGAGTCCGTCATCCAGGCGGCGTCCCGAGCTGCGATCGTGCAGCGGGCCTTGGAACGAGGGGCCACACCACCTGAGATGGCCCCCGCCAACGCCTTCGCTCCCCTCGTCGAGGGCTGGCTCTCTGCGCTCACGGTGGGCTCCCTGCTGCTGCTGATCCTGGCCTCCCGCTGCCTGGCGGCCGATCGGGAGAGCGGCGTGCTGCGCCTTGCCCGCACCCGCTCGGCGAGCCGGGGAGCCATGGTGGTGGGACGGGCCATGCTGGGCATCCCCCTGGTCCTCGGTCTGGTGGTCATCAGCGGCGCCGCGGCCTGGCTCACGGCGGCCTGGCTCTTCGACTTCGGCCCTCTGGTAGAGCACGGCTTCGAGCTGCTCAGCACGGAGACGTTCTATGACGAGCTGCGGCGGGCGGTGGTCGCGACCGTTCCGCCACTGCTGGCCAACTGGACCTTCGGGCTGGCTGTGTCCGCCTGCTCGCGATCGCCCAGCCTGGCGCTCGGGACCAGCCTGGCGGCCTACCTGGGCTTCGATCTGTTCAAGCAGGTGCTGGGTGATGGGCAGTGGTGGATCTTCGCTTCGTTCGCCCCTTCGTTCTCGGACGCGTCGGCCATGCAAGAGATGACCGGCGTGGCCCGGGGGCTGTCAGACGCAGGCTACTCCGCGGCGCGCTACAACCAGAACATGCTATTGCCCTGGCCCGAGGCGCTGCTCCTGGTAGCGGTGGCTTGGTGGGCCACCCGCCGGAGAGCTCTCTGATGGCCATGCGCTCAACCCTGATCGCCGTGCTCGTACTGGCCGGTTGTCGCACAGCTCCCGTGGCCTCGCTCCCCGGCCCTCTGCCTCGCTCCGGGTCATGGCAGGTCGCCGAGAACCACACCGTCTTTCTCGGCGTGTACGGCGAAGAGAACAGCGGCGGCTCATTGGATGCCATGAGCTTCGACCCGGGCGTGCGGGTGCTGCGGGTGGTCGAGAACTCGCCGGCAGCCGCCGCAGGCCTCTCCTACGGCGACGTCATTCTCGAGGCCGGCGGGCAACAGGTCGACGATCCGGACGCTCTCGAAGTCGTCGTGCAAAACCACGGGCTCGAGGGCGAGCTGCCCCTCTCCGTGCTCCGTGGGGACACGGTCTTCGCCGTGCCCATCACCTTGACCACGTCGGGCGGCGGCGAGCGCCAGCCAGCCCAGCCCCTCTACGTCCTCGACCCGGCGCGCTCACGGGCCGGGTGGACCACCACACCTGTGGGCGTGGCCTTGGCTTCCTCTGCAGACGACGGGCCCTTCGTACTGGCGGGGCTGACCCTGGGCAGCCTGGTCTTGACCGTCGACGGCGAAGAGATGCTTTCGGCCCGTGCCTTGGTGCGCGCTCTCGGCGAGCGGGCACCGGGGGACGAGGTCAAAGTGCAGGCCCGATTGCCGGACGGCTCGCTGTTCCTGACCGACGTGACCCTTCACGAAGTCCCCACCGTGGTCACCGAGTTCGGCCTGCCCGTGCTCTTCGACTACGAGGCCGCCGCCGATGGCAGCCGGTCGAGCGCATCGTTTCTCGACCTCTGGTTTCTTCAGCTCTACCAGTACAGGCGGGACGGTGGCGAACGACGGTGGGTGATCCTCGAACTCTTCGGTTTCGACCTGTTCGAGTACGCCACCGGGCTAGGTGAGTTGGCCGAATGAACGGGTCGCGCTCTGTCCGAGGCGGCGGTGCGAGGCGCTGGGTTCGCCCCCCCTTCAACGCTTCGTCGCTCATGATCACCGCTGCCATGCTGCTCGCGCCCCCGTCGACTGTTCTCGGAGAGCCCACTGTCGCCGTGCCCCCGGCCGATGACGTCGCCTGGGTCGACGCGTCTGTCGTCGTCGATGGCCAGGTGCTCGCAGCCGAGTCAGAAGACATCGACGGCGACGGACGGCAGGAGATCACGGTCGCGGTCTACGATCGGTCCCTGTCCCGCAGAGAGCTACGGCTCTGGCGGCTCACCGAGGCCGGACAGCGGGAGCAGGCCCCCTTCTACACCGTGCCCGTGCTCGACGACGTGGTGGCCTGGTGCTGGGCCGATGTGCGCGCCGAAGCTGGCAAGGAGCTGATCTTCCTCTCTCGCTCTGGCGCCTGGTCGTACTCGATCACCTTGGATGGCTACCGAGACAACATCCGCCGTCTCGTCGACGTTGAGCTGCTCTATGACATCCCCTCTCCAGAAAGCCTGCCCCACTGGGACTACGTCCTGAGTTGCCCCGAGGGAGACCAGCTGCTCCTGCCCGAGCTGGATGGCTACTCGATCTGGGTGCCTGATCAAGGCGACGACGCCAAGACGGACGGCGCGCTCGTGCGGGGCTCACGGTTTCGGGTCAGCCCACGGCTGGTGCAGACAACGCCGGGGGACAGGCGGCGCATCGAGGTCTCAGCCGGAGGCGTGGTGGTCTCCAGCGGTCGCCTGGGCAACGCCCTTGTCGACGTAGAAGGCAACGGGCACCAGGGCCCCCTCGTCGACGCCGGGAGCCGACTGCGTTCGCCAGCCCTGGTCGACGTCAACGGCGACGGCCGGGACGACCTGGTGCGGCTCGGTCTCGAAGAGCTCCACGTCCACCTGGCCTCGGCGCAAGGCATCAGCAACGCCGTCACTCTCACCGAGGACTTCCCCCTCTACCTGCGTGGGCTCGGCGAAGACGGCGACGACACGGACACTGACCTCGAGTTCTTCGACATGGACGACGACGGGGACATCGACCTGTTGGTGAAGCTCAGCACGGACGGCGGCAGTCGACTGGAGAGCAACCAGCAGGTGAGTTTTCTGGTCTTGCTCAACAACGGCCGGCTCTTGCCCGACCAGCCCCAGCAGATCCTCAAGTTCGAAGCGGCCACCATCACGCCCACGCTCACCGACGTCGATGGGGACGGGCGCGCCGATCTGGTCTTCGACAAGGTGACCGCCCCGAGCCTGAGCGAGATCGCCAGCCCGGACGGGCTCTCTCTCACTCGCAGCGTGCTCGTGTTTCTCGGCAATGAAGACGGGCTCTTCGAGAGGCGGCCAGCCCTTGACCGGCCACAGTCATTCGATGAGACCAGCCTGGGTGACGTGGTGACGAACCAGATCATCGGAGCCGACTGCAACGGCGATGGCATCGGCGACCTGATCGACGTGAACCTCGCCGGTGAGGTGCGCATTCATCGCATCATGAAAGAGAGCAGCTTCTTTGGCGGTGACAGCTGGACCGTGGACGAGACCGCCTGGCGTCGCTTCGGCACCCGAGCCAGCATGAAGGACTTCAGCACCAGCGACCTGAACGGAGACGGCCTGGCCGATGTGCTCTCGACTCAGCGCGATCGCCTGACCCTGCTGTTGTCCAAACGGGTGGGAGCCGAGCGGTGAGGCCGAAGAGCAAGACGTCCTGGCTCCTGGCACGGGTTGCGCTGGAGGCTCTGTGCCTGGCGCCGCTCGCTGCGGCAGGCACGACTGATACTCCCAAGCTGGCCGTGAGCACCCTGTCCATCGCCGCCGATGACGTGCTGCACGCCCTGCGAGACATGGACGGCGACGGCGATCTTGACTTGCTGCGCATCGACGCCGCCGGGGTGGCCTTGCGCCGGCTCGATGCCGCTGGTGAATACCCTGCAGACGACGAGAGCCTGGTGGCCTGGCCCGGACCCGACGTGGGCTGGCATCTCGCCGACTGCGACAGCGACGGATCCACCGACCTTGTGCTGCTCGTCGAGGGCCAGAGACTGGTGCAACACCGGGTCACCGCCGACGGCGTTTTTGACGAAGGTCAGCTGATGCTGGAGCAGCCCCAGGGCCACCTGCCTCGTGGCATCCGCCGGGTGCCCTGCCTGCGCGACGTGGACGGCGACGGACGCCTGGACGCCGTGCTGCCAGGCCTGGGCCAGTACTGGATTCATCTCGGTATCGACGACGGGCTGAACAACGAACCGATCGTGGTGAGTTTCGAAGCCGACATCGAGTACAGCCTGGGCGATCGCGAGCGGGTCGACGGTCGGTTCGGAGAGGCGGTCATCGTGCCCTGGTTCCATCTGCGCGACATCAACGGTGACGGCACGCTCGACCTGATCAGCGAGACCGGCGACCAGGTGCTCTTTCACCTGGCCCAGCCCGCGCTGTCCACGGAGCCCAGCTGGCGCCTCGACCTGGCGGCCCTGCGCGATGAACTCGAAGAGGTCGTGCTCGACATGGACGATTTGCTGCGCAGCGTGGGTCAGCGGGTGAGTTGGCGCCTCGACGATCTCGATCACACCGCCCCCCTCGATCTGATCATCCAGCAAGGTGGCTCGTTCAGGGTCTACCTGGGCGGGGCCAGCGGCGACATCGAACGCCCCCCCGATCTGCTGCTCAAGTCGAGCGGCAGCGTGCTTCATTACACGATCCGCGACGTGCTGGGCAGCCCACTCCCCGAACTGCAGATCATCCGCGGGGACGTGATCTCCCTGGGCGACGTGTTGCGCCTGCTGGCCGTGCCCGGCGCCCTCGACTTCGACGTCTTCACCTACGAGAACACCGCAGGGAGCTTCGCCCGCAAGCCCACGCGACGCACCCGCATCACTCTCGAGATCCCCCGGCTGTTGGCCTTCTTCGAGCGCCTCGAAGCCATGCAGGACGATCTGCGAGAGCGCATGGCAGTGCCCGCCCGGCGCATCGATCTCGACGGCGACGGCTCCCGCAACGACGTGGTCGATCTCGCGGATGGCGACCTGCTGCTCTTTCGCGACCTGGTGCCCAGCGAGTTCGAGAGCAGTCTGTCCGAGGAGCTGAGCGAGACCACCCTCGACGGCCTGGTCGAGTCGTACATCCTGTCTGACCTTGATCGCCTGGCTGATGGTGACGTGCACACCATCGACCTGGAGGACATCACCGAGCTGCGCCTGACCCCTGGCTGGGAGCTACGTCAGCTGACCGCCGACCAAGAACCCGTGCTGCGCCTGCAGACGCCCTTCGCCCATGACAGCAAAGATCTGTCCATCCTCGTTCATGACGTGAACGGTGACGGCCGAGGCGACGTGGTGCTCACAGGCGAGGTGGCCGAGGGACACAAGGCCCTGCAGGTGATCGTGCTGGGCTCGTAGCCCGGCCGCCCCCGATCTCTCGGCACACGCAAGGCGGCTTGCGAGCCAGCGGCGCTGCATGCGCTGATGCGTCGCGCCTGGCTCTGCGCTCAGCCAGGAGCCCTGGGCAGCTCGTGCAGCTCGACGTCCGCGCCAGCGCAGGGTTGGCCTGGCTGGTAGGACATGAGCAGCCCGTCGGGGGACACCTGCACTTGCGTGCGGCTCACGGTGTGGGCGTCATTGCGATGCATGCAGATGGAGAAGGCGTCGCCGTCGTCGCCCCCCGGTCGGTGCCCGCAATGCCATGAGGCCAGCTGATCAGACCAGGCCGCGGTCTCACCCTCAGCCAGGCGGTCCACAAGACGGGTGAACGACTGCTGTCGCCGGGCGGAGACTGCGTCGGGCTCGTAGCTGCTTGAGACCATCATGGACGGGCTGGTGAGCTGGCGCACGGTGAGCTCGCGACCGTTCCATTCGTGGAGCCGTGCGCGCAGAGCAGGGTCTTGTTCGATGCTGAGCAGTTTGAAGGTGCGATAGGGCAGCTCCTTGCTCATGGCCCAGGCCATCAGCTGGCTGGTGACGGAGTCGACGCCAGCGTCGCCCATCAGGTCGAGCACCAGGAGCCCCCGGCTGCGCGGGTCGGCCGGCGGCTTGGCGGCGGGCTTCTTGTCGCCGTTCAGCAGGCAGAGGCTGCGGCCCCTGTCGTCGAGGGCCACCCACGTGCCTCCCCCGTCCCCATCGATGGGAGCCAGGACTTGACGGTCGCCCAGAGCCCGCTGGCTGGGCCCGCTGGCAAGACCACGCTGAGGCCGCTCGTCGCGATTCGTGCCCAACAGGTAGCCCCCGTCCGGCAGAGGCAGGTAGGTCACGGTGCACATCGTGGGAGACTCGTCGCTGAACGGAACGCTGAAGGGAGCTGGCCTCAGCCCATGGTGCACGAAGGTTGGTCGGCGTCCACGTCGTGCCCGGCTTCGACCCATGCAGCGGTACCGCCCACCACGTTCGACAGCTGTTGGAAACCGTGCCCCTGGAGCAGGCTGGTGGCCGCGCTCGAGCGGTATCCCGTGGCGCAGATCAGGGCCAGTGGCTGCGACGCGTCGAGCTCTCCCCGCCGCTCGACGAGCTCGCGTACCGGCAGGTTCAGGGCGCCGGGGACATGACCCGCGGCGTACTCTCCCGGTTGCCTGACATCAACAACGAGCAGGCCGCCAGGGTCCTCCGCGAGCCGAGTGGACAGCTCGTCCACAGTGAGTTGGCCCACGGTGGCCAGGTCCCGTCCGCTGGACTGCCAGGCTGCCACGCCCTCCGACGAGTAGCCCAAGACCGACTCGTAGCCCACCCGCGCCAGGCGGGTCACCGCGACGTCGACGTCTTCGGCGCGGTCGACCACCAACACGAGCTCGCTGTCCACGTCGATCAGCCCCCCTACCCAGGGTGCGAAGTTGCCGTCGAGACCGATGTTCACCGAGCCGGGACAGTGCCCCGCGCCAAAGGCCGCAGCATCGCGCAGGTCGAGGACCACGGCACCGCGCTCCTGGGCCTCGGCCACGGCCTCAGGGTCCAGGGTCATCGGGGCCGCGAGCTCGGTGAGCGGCTTCGCCCCCAGGCGATTCAGCTCAGCACTGCGAGGGAAGTACCGGGGAGGCGCTCCCAACCCAGCGGTCTGCATGGCGATGAACTCATCCCGGGACATGGGCTGCAGAGCAAGATTTGAAGCCTTCTGGGCGCCGATGGTCGACGACCTCTCGGTGGACATGCTTCGCCCGCAGGCCGAGCCTGCACCATGGGCCGGGTAGACCTCGGTCTCGTCGGGCAGCACCAACAGGCGGCTGGCCAGGCTGTCGTACATCATCCCGGCCATGTCCTCGGCGCTGTAGCCCTTCGAACCCACCAGATCCGGGCGGCCCACATCGCCCACGAAGAGCGTGTCGCCCGTGAAGACCTTCAGCGGCCGGTCTGACGACTGGGCGCGGTCGAAGACGAGCACGCACAGGCTCTCTGGCGTGTGCCCGGGAGTCTCGAGGAAGCGCAGCAACACGTCGCCCAGCTCGATCTCGTCTCCATCGTGAGCGGGCTGATGCTCGTAGGCGGCCCCGCCCCGATGGCCCACATGGATCACGGCGCCCGTGAGCGCAGCCAGCTCGACATGGCCCGACACGAAGTCGGCGTGGAGATGGGTCTCGATCACGTGGGTGATGGTCAGCCCCCGGGCTGCGGCGGCCTCGATGTAGATCTGCACATCGCGCTGAGGGTCGACGATGGCGCACTGCCCGGCATCGCCAATGAGGTAGGACGCGTGGGCGAGGCAATCGAGATAGAACTGCTGGAAGTGCATGGCCGTCTCCGAGAGGGCGCGTCCCGTGAAACGGGGCCTCAACGCCGGGGCTCATCATAGCCTCGGCCGCTCCGGACAGCAGGCACGGCCCCACAGGCGCAGGGATCGGGCCATGGGCTCAAAGAACCTCGCGAGTCTGGTTATGATCCCCCGGTGATGACGACACCGAGCCCTGCAGAACCGACGCGCCTCCCCGCACTGACCGCATTGGTCTTGGCGGGACTCCTGATCGCCGCTCCAGGCACCTGGGGCCAGGAGATCGTGCCGGGTCTGGGCGGTGACGAGCCTGCCAGCACCACTGAGGATGTGGCGCCCCATGTGCCTGCCGAGCGCGCCACGGCTCGGGCCACCATGCTCACCTTCTTGGGGGCCATGGACGACGTGGCCCGTGGGCTCGAGGGACGTCTGGCCGATGCGGTGCCCTGCCTCGACCTCTCTGAGGTCAGCACCATCCTCCGGGATGAAGTGGGGGTCGCGACGGCCATCCAACTCAAGGAGGCCATCAACCACCTCGAGTACGTCAGCAGCTGGAACATCCCCAACGAACCTGACGGAGCACCCTGGACGTTCGTCACCCGGCCTGAGGGTCGCATCACCCTGGCCCGCAGCGACACGGGCGAGTGGCTCTTCACAGCCGACACCGTCGCCGCAGCGCCGCTGCTCTTCGCATCGATCAAGGCCCTTGACCTCGATCGTCTCGACGGCGAGGCCATGGATGTCAGCCGCTTCGTGCGCAGCCAGCTGCTCCGGGATCTGGTGCCGGAGAGCCTGCAGCAAGAGGGCTTCCTGCTCGAACACTGGCAATGGCTCGCACTGCTGACCCTGGCCTTCGTGGGGGTGGTGGCGGACAAGCTGGCCATCTCGCTGCTCTTGCTGATCTTGTTGGCGGCGTTTCGCAAACGCCCCCTGAACGACGAGCACCGGGCAGAGGCCCGGATCAACCTGCGCCCGTCGGGCCTGGTGGCCATGAGCCTGGTCTGGCTCGGAGGCATCTCCTTTCTCGACCTGCCTGCCCTGGCTCACGTCTATCTTGTGGTGGCCAGCCAGTTCGTGCTGGCAGTGTCGGGCGTCTGGGGCAGCTACCGCCTGACCAACATCCTGGGCGAATTTCTGACCCAGTGGGCCGAACGCACCGAGAGCACCCTCGACGATCTGCTCGTGCCCCTGGTGGTCAAGTCGCTCAAGCTGTTCATCACGGTTCTCGGCATCATCTTCTTTGCTGATCGCATGGCCATCGAGCTGGCGCCTTTGCTCACTGGCCTTGGGCTTGGTGGATTGGCCTTCGCCCTGGCCGCCAAGGACTTCGTGGGCAACCTGTTCGGCTCGGTGATGGTCATCGCCGACCGCACGTTTCAAGTGGGCGACTGGGTCGTCATCGGCGACATCGAAGGCACCATCGAGCAGGTGGGGTTTCGCTCCACGCGCATTCGCACCTTCTACAACTCGCTGATCACCCTGCCCAACAGCAACCTGATCACCTCCTCGGTGGACAACCTGGGTCGCCGGCGATATCGCCGCTGGCGGACCACGCTCTCGGTGACCTACGACACGCCACCGGGCAAGATCGAGGCCTTCTGCGAGGGCATCCGGGAGCTCGTGCGCAAGCACCCTTACACTCGCAAGGACTACTTTCAGGTCTACCTGAACGCCTTCGCGCCGGCATCCCTCGACGTCCTGCTCTACATCTTCTTCTCCACCCCTGACTGGAGCACGGAGCTGCGCGAGCGACAACGGCTGATGCTCGACATCATGCGTCTGGCCCGACAGCTGGGCGTCGAGTTCGCCTTCCCCACCCAGACCCTGCACGTGGTGCAAGCGGGAGACCCGGCACCAGAGCAAGAGCCAGCGCCGTTCATGAGTCAGCGAGAGATCAGCCAGGCCTCTCTCAAGGGGCGCAGGTCTGCCCGTGAGATCCTGTCTGCCTTCAACCTGGGCGACGAGAGCAAGCCGCCGCCGGTTCGGTTCGACGTGGCCCCTGAGGAGGATCGGGGCGAGAGCGGCGAGGGCGAGGGCTGAACCTGATCACCATGAGGGATGAAACCACCACAACGACTGTGAGACGCCAACCATGAAGAAGACCATCGGAGTGGTCCTTGTCGCCATCGGCGTAGCCTTGGTGTTCTTCGGCGACGAGATCGCCGATCTCACCGGCCTCGATGCCCTGGCCAAAGGCACCACCGCAAACCTGGTCGCGGCGACTGTGTGCATCATGCTCGGCTTCCTGCGCCTGCGACGACGCTGAGGCTGAGCCCAGGGGCCCACGTGTTGGGCCCTTCTAGGATCACCAGCCCATCCCACCGTTGATCGCACCAGCGGTCAATCGGTCGGTCAGCGCTGGCAGCGCGAGCCTGAGCGGGTCACCGTCCCAGGCAGCAGCGCTTGTACTTCTTGCCGCTGCCGCAGGGGCACGGGTCGTTGCGCCCCAGCTTGTCCCCGGGGCGCCGTAGCTGCTCAACCTCTCCCTTGACTGCTCGCTGGTAGGACGCATCGGCGGCCAACACGAACTGGCCCAACGCACGCCCATCAGCCAGGCGGCCGGCGGGCTCAAGATCTGCGAGGAAGTCCCGGCACAGGGCGGGTACGGCGGCGTGTGCGTCGGCGGCCAAATCGAGCCGCGCACAGTCGCTCAGCAAGGCCTCCCTCAAATCGTCGACGGTCAGGTCCTCTGGCTCGACATCCCGCCGATCGCACGCGGCCCTCAGCCAGTGGAGCAACAGCGTCTCTGCACTCTCTGCCAGCCCGCCAGGATAGGGACCGAAGCTGTCCCCCTGGCAGAAGTCAGAGACCCATCCCGCGAGGCGCTCGGCTGTGTACTCGTGGACCACAGTGGCGAACCTGTCAGCTTGAGAAGTCGGGCAGCTTGTCGGCCGGGATCTCGGAGAGTCGGGGGGCGTCGGCGTCTTTACCCGAGAGCACCGGTTCTGCCACGGGCCACTTGATGCCGATCTCGGGGTCATCCCAGGCCACGCCGATCTCTCCCCCGGGGTCGTACAGGTCGGTGCACTTGTACTCGACCTCAGCCGTGTCGCTCAGCACCACAAAGGCGTGCAGGAACCCGGGAGGTACATAGATCTGCTTGAAGTTGTCGCTCGTCAGCTCGACACCGAACCACTGTGACCATGTCGGTGAACCCTTGCGCATGTCGACGGCCACATCCCAGATGGAGCCATCGAGGCAGCGCACGAGCTTCCCCTGAGGTCGGCGCCATTGAGCATGCAAGCCGCGCAGCGTGCCCTTGACCGACCTGCTGTGGTTGTCCTGCACGAAAGGCAGAGCCACGCCTCCCTCGGCGTACTTCTCAGCGTGATAGGTCTCGAGGAAGAAACCCCGATCGTCCTGGTGGACGACGGGCTCGATGACAACAACGCCCGGCAGATCAGTGGTGACGAAATTCACAGGAGGACCGTATCCAGCAGCAGAACGAAGGGGCAGGGGGACGCATCTTGTACGCCACTGCGGGCCCCGCCGCCAGCCACTGCGACATTCTCGCGGCGACAGCTCTGCTACCAATGCCCCGGGGAGAGCATAGAATCCGGGCCATGTCGCCCCAGCCACACGATGTCCGCTCTGTCTTCTCGGTCCGGTCCTATGAGATCGACAGCTACGCCCACGTGAACAACGGCGTGTACATCGCCTGGTTTGAACATGGGCGCCAGCTGTGGCTCAAGACGAAGGGCTACACCTACGACAGCCTGGCTGCCCGCAAGCAGTGGTTCGTCGTGGCGCGCACGGAGGTTGATTTCCGCCAGCCCTTGAGCGAGGGGCAGACCGCCGAGCTCACCACAGCGATCGAGTCCCTGGGCCGGAGCAGCGTGCGCTGGAAACAGACACTTCGTCTGGCGCCAGAGGTGGCTGAGAACGCCGAACCCACGCTCTCGCCAGATCGTGTGGTGGTCGCGGAGGCCGTCACGGTCATGGTGTTCAGTGGTGAGGGCGGCGGGTCCATCCCCATCCCCGGCGACTTCAGGGCTGCCATCGAATAGCGCTGTCTTCGGTACGGCCATCACCCTCACGGTCGACGTGCGCTGCCCGCAAACAGAACGACCCCGCCGTGGAAGAATCCACGACGGGGTCGTTTGATCTGTTGGGCGTGTCGGTCAGCGAAGCTTCGGATGACTCTCCGGGCTCTGGTAGACCAGCGTGTCCAGGTCGGAGGGCGCCGTGACGGGCTCTCCAAGAACCTGCTCGGCGTTCAGCTGCATCCGAGCCACGTCTTCGTACTCGACCCGTTGGTCGCCGGTCGTGAGCAAGTCGAGCTGAGCCTGCTGACGAGCGCGCACCTCGTCCAAGCGACTCACCATCTGGTCGAGACTGGCACACTCGTAGCGGCTCATCTCGTTGATCGTCTGCTGACGGCTCTCGAGCATGCCGATCAACTTGTCGTTGCGAGCGATGGCATCCACCTGCTGGTCGAGCTGCCAGAGCTGGCCCTGAAACTGTGCCTGTTCGGTCTGCAACTGATCGAGCAGCACCTCCAGGCGTTCGCTCTGCTGCAGCAAGTAGACCAGGTCATGAGCGGCATCGGCAGCACGGTTGGCATAGGCCACGCGGGTCTGGTTCATCCGCGAGACCCGGTTGTGCGCCTGATCCAGATTGTAGAGGTGATTATCGAAGCGAATGCTGACGACGTTCTGGACCCGACCACCGTAGAAAGCCGTCTTCTCGATCTGAGCAGTTTCCGCTTCCTCGATCAGCGGCTCGATGGCCTCCAGGTCTCTGTCGGCCAGACCCACGACCCGCTCAGAGATGGCCTGATCCCGCTGTAGCTGGTTGATCTGTTCTTTCAGTTCGGCCAGATCTCCTGCGACCTGGCTGATGCGATCCGGGTATTCCCGCTGCAGTTCGCGGAGCTGACTGCGCAGGACGTGGGGATCATCGATATTGGCGTCGATGGCGGAGAGCAGGCTGTCCTGCGCTTGATTGTAGACAGCGTGGACTCGTTCCCTGCCGGCCAGCATGAAGGCCACGCTTCCGCAGGCCACGGTGATGAGTCCCACCCGGAAGAGAGTCTTGATGATGCCAAGCATGGCTGGCTCCTTGGTAGAGAGATAAGTGCGGTCTCGCGCCCCTCGGCTGTCAGGGCGACGGCCCTCTTTGGGCGCAAGCTCGCCTCGCTTTCACCTGCTCACGGGACACCAGCGATTTTTCTTGGGAGAGCAGATCCAAGCCGCAGAACTGGGACGCGAATCCAGGGCAATGAACGGCGGCTCACGCTGGACGGCACCTCGTCCCGGGGAGGCTGCTCATGGCGATCTCAGGGCAGAGGCCCCCAGGCCAACCGCGATCCACTACAATCTGACCCTCATGCTCAGCAACCTCACCACTGGCTTCATCGGACGACTCCGGGCCCGCGACGCGGATGCCTGGTTCGAGCTCTGGGAGACCTTCGGCCCCATCCTGCGGGCTCAGCTGAGAAAATGGGGCGGTGGCCGCATCGGCTTCGAGACGGTCCAAGACCTCTCTCAAGAGACCCTGGCCGCGTTGTCCACCTCTATCGACCGCCACGACCCCTCGAAGGGCGCTCGCTTCTCGACGTGGTTGCTGGCCATCGCCAAGCACACCCTCTGCGGCGAGATTGACCGGCGCATGGCCCTCAAACGCGGTGCTGGCAAGAAGCCCGTAGCGCTCGACGAGGCCTGGGCAGGGGCCAGCAAGGGCCCGGCGCCAGACAAGCCCTTCGAGCAGGCCGTCTTCGATGCCAAGGTCGAAGCAGCCATCCGCATGGTCGAGCGAGAAGCCGACTTCGTCGACTTTTCGGTCTATCGCATGCGCATCTTCGACGGGCGCAGCGGCAAGGACGTCGCGACGGCCATCGGCGTGAGCGAGCCCACCGTCAGCCGTCGGCTCAGCAGGGTTCGCGACATGGTGCGCGAGCGGCTGAGCGAGGTGATCTCCAAGTACAGCTTCACCGACGACGAGCTCTCAGAAGCAGGGCAAAATGGGGTCGATCCCAATCCCACCAAGGCCGCCGACGCCCTCTTCGATGAAGCCATGGCTGAGATCTATATCCGGCAACAAGACCGCCGCCGGCAAGATGAAGCCACCTTGACCGACTGAGGGCCGTCCCCGGCAAGAGCCAGGGGCGGAGCGCTGACCCTGCCGGGAATCGCGGGCATGAGTACATTCCTCCTCTTCATCCCTCGCATGCTGGCGGTCATCGCCATCGCTGTGGTGGGCATCTGGTTGCTCGTCAAGGTCCTCATGGGCCTTGGCTGGATGGTCGGCAGCGCAGCGCGAGGCGTGAGCAGCGTCTTCGGCCGGATCGGGGCCTTCATCGCGGGCATGATCGGGGATGCAGCCCGTTTCATCGGCGGCCTGGTGACTTGCCTGGTCTTCGTCCCCCTGACCATCTTCAACATCGCCTTGGGTCGCTGGTCTGCCGCCAACCATTACGGCAAGGCCTTGGAACGCGAGGCGGTCGGTGTCGGCACAGCGGTCTACCGCCTCACCCTGGGCCATGTCTCCAAGCTCTTCGGGCTGACCAGCCTCACCGACGGCATCGAGCGCCGCGTCCCTGATGCCATGCGCCGAGCCCCAGGGCCGGACAGCCCCAGTGGCCGCCCCGACGCCTTTCCCGACTACACGATCGTGGGCTCTCTCCCCTCCGGCGGATCGGGGGCTCGGCTGTACCTGGCCGAACCCAGCGAAGCCAAACAGGCGGGGTTCAAGGCCACCGGGGTCGCCTCCCCCAACCGCGTGGTCATCAAGTCTTTCTCCCTGGGCCACGGCTCGACAATGCCCCAGATCGTGCGAGAGAGCAGAGCCCTGGAGGCCGCCCGAAAGCTGGGCTTGGTCTTGGAGCACGAGCTCGGCGGCAGCTGCTTCTGGTACGTGATGCCCTACGTTCCGGGCGAAGACCTGAACATCGTCAGCCAGCGCATGCACGACGAGTCAGGTGCCGACGGCCTGGGCCCGCGCCAGCTGGACAAGGCCCTGGGCTACACCGCCGACCTGCTGCAGATCGTCCATCGCTTTCACACCCACGGCCTGTGGCACAAGGACATCAAGCCGAACAACATCATCGTCTCCGAGGGCCGGGTGCATCTCGTCGATCTGGGCCTGATCACGCCACTGGCCTCGGCCATGACCCTGACCACACACGGCACCGAGTACTTCCGTGATCCCGAGCTGGTGCGCTTGGCCATGCGCGGGGTCAAGGTGAACGAAGTCGATGGAGTCAAGTTCGACATCTACGCCGTGGGTGCCGTGCTGTTCTCCATGATCGAGAACTCGTTCCCCGCTCACGGCAACCTGAGTCAGATCAAGGCCAGGTGCCCTGAGACCCTGCACTGGATCGTCCGCCGGGCCATGGCTGACATCGACAACCGTTACGCCACGGCGGTGGACATGCTCGCCGACCTGCGAGCCGTCATCAGCGCTCGGGACCCTTACAAGGTCACCCTCGCCCAGCTCCCGTCCATGGCCGGAGACCCCGAGGTGGTGGCAGCCCTCAGCGCCGAGATGACTGCCAACGGCGATCTCAACGGGCTGAACGTTCCACCTCTCAACATGACGTCCCCGGGGCGCCGCGCTCGAGATCGTGACTCCACCCAACCAGCAAGCCGCCGCCGAGGCTCCCTGGCTCGGGGAGTCATCGCTGTCGGTGCCCTCGCTGCTGCGTTCCTCGGCGTTCTGGTCGTGATGGAAGGAAGCTCGCCGAGCCATCGCTTCAGCACCTCGCCCCCGCGGCCCGCGCAGCCAGAGATCAATCACGATCACGAGCACGCCGTGGACACGAGCACGGCGGCGAATCGCACACAACGCCTGTACCCCGAGCGACTCTGGGCAGAGCACCGGCCAGAGCCCGCGGTGGTCCTCGTCATCGACGATGTGCCTGTAGCCGCATCGTCAGCGGTTCAGGGTCACGTTGACGACCTCTTCTCATTGCTTGAGCGGGCCCGCTTCGAGCTGATCCTCGGCAATCGGGAGAACAGCCTCCCCGACGAGCTGGCTCTCGACCTCGACGCCGCAGCCCGCGCCGCCATCGGCCTGGGAGATCCCCGCCACAGGGACACCTACGAGAGGCTGTCCGAGTTCTTGACTGAGAATGAGGGCGTCATCGATGCCGTCCTGTGGGTGGGGCGGGACGAGAAGCCCAATGACATCGTCTTCCAGCTCCTGTGCCCCGACTCTGAAGATCGGGCCGACATGCACGGGATCCTGCGGCCAGGGCGGCCCACGCCAGCCGCTGACCTCGCGCCGGGCGAGATGGTCTATAGCGTGCTCTAGCAGCCTCTCTCAGAAGGCTGCCAAAGAGCCTCCTAAGGCAGCTCCCAGCGGTGATTGAACCAGCCCGCCGCGAGCACTCCCCCGTCACCCTCGCTGAGCACCTGGCTGTTGAAGACTACATAGTCCGGGAAGCCCACGCCGGAGACGAACGGGGCGAGCACGTACGACTCCCGCACCGCTCTCACACCGCTGAAGCCCAGAGCGCCCACCAAGCCACCCGGTCTGGGTCGGACGAACACCGCGACCAGGTCATCACCCTCCCACCGTTGCTCACCCAAGCGCACCGAACCCTGGGTCACGACAAGATCGCCTCCCACTGCAGCCTGGCTACGCCAATCGTCAGGCCAGGGCGCTGAAGACCAGCGGATGGGCTCGCCCTCCTCTGGCAGGAGAGTCGTCCAGGCCGAGTTGCAGGTCGCATTGCCCAGCAAGATGGGATTGCCCGGCGGTGGCCGCCGAAGGTAGTCGTCGTCCTCCAGGACAGTGACTTGCCCATTGGCCCGGTAGCGCCACTCCTGTGCCAGTTGCTGAGCACGCTGCATCAGCTCGGCGCTCATGGACGGCCCACCCTGAGTGCCTACCACGAACAGGAAGTCGTCATCGAAGGCCCGCTTGAGGGGCCCACTGCGAGACGGGCGCTTCTCTTCTTGATCGAGCTGTCCGTGGCGCCAGCCCCCGTCGTCCTGGATCAAGATGCGTGAGCCTGCCCAGCGACCCAGCTCAAGGGTGCTGCCATCGATCTGCACATGGGGTACCGGCTCTCCCCCGATCTCCAACACCGCCAGAGCCCGGACGTTCTTCGTCTCGACGGTGGCTGTCTCCGTGTGAGCGTCCCAGCTCGCGGTGACCGACGACGGCGAGCCGTATTTCTGGGGTTGGAGCAAGGAAACCCAGAAGTGTGTCGAATCGACCCCGGGATCTACGGACGTGAAGGCGATCTCCGCAGGCGCCTCCTCGAGAGCACTGCGACGGAACAGCGAGAAGATGCCGGGCCAGTCCGTGCAATCCGCTCCGGCAGAGGCCTCTCCGTCCCACCAATGGCCCGCACCCGGCTGAAAGTGCCGTTCAGGCGATGCCCCGGCCGCTTCCAGCGCTGCCACCATCGTGTGGGCCTGCGCCGGTTCGACGTTCGTGTCCCCTTCTCCATGGAGGACGAAGGCCGGCACCTGCACCAGGTTGTCGATCAGGTCCAGCGTTGCCGAAGCACGATCCGCTCCATGCCAGAGCGAGCGGAGACTCCCGTCGGGACGGCCTCCATAGCTATCGAAACTCTCCCAGCCCGCGCTAGGCGCCACCGCCGCGAAACCGTCGGGATCGTTGGCAGCCAGATGCCAGCTGCCGTGCCCGCCCATGGAGTGCCCGGTCACGTAGACTCGACTCCGCCGTACACCGGTTCGGGCCAGGGCGTGTTCCAGCACTTCATAGGCATCCCGACGCCCCCAGTCTTGCCAGTCGAACCCGAAGGGACTGCGGTTGGTGGGCGCCACAATCCAGAAGTCAGGCTTGGGTGCGTAGGTCACGACCTGACCGAAGGCGTTGACTCCTGCGCCATGCAGGCTCAATACCAGCCCGGCGTCTCTCCCCGGCCCCACGGTTGGCCTGTCGACAGCGGGCTCGGCAGGCGCTCCAGGATCAGGAGGCAGCAGCCCGTAGAACTGCACCGAGCCATCAACCTTCGACACGAAGGTCACCCGGCGGGCTGCGTCTGCCGTCTTGATGGGCAGCTCGAGCGTGGCCAACAACAGTGGCTCCGCATCATCCGGAGCCCGAATCTCCAGCCGACGCAACCAGGACGTCACTCCGCTGGGGACACTCACGCCGGGTCGCAGGCGCTGATGCAACGTCAGGGTCTCAACGGCCAAGGGCCGCACGTCGTGGTCCAGGGTGATCAGCGATGGCTCGAACAGCTCATCACCTGCCAGGGCAACCCTCACGCCGCCCAGACTCTCGCGAGAAGCGTTCAGGACCAAGACCCCGACGGGGCCCGCGTCCACTGCCCCGCTGATCAAGTCAGGGACCACATCGCCCCACCGGCCGTGCATCAGCGGTGACGACGGGGCGATCAACTCCAAGCCCAGACGCCCTCGGATGCCATGGACCCAGAGATGGTTCTCTCCCTCGTTCAACCAGATCGGCACGCCACCGTGACCGTATCCGTAGTAGTCACCCACCACAGAGCGACCGTTCACCCAGAGGCTCAGCGCCCTGCTCAGCCGGGCGATCATCACGCCCGCTCGGGGAGACTGGATCGTCGTTGCCGCCCAGCCCAGAGCCCCTTCTCCCCTGGGACGACCCAGCTCGTCGGCAGGCCAACGCTCCCAGCGCTGAGCATCTTTCAGCTCACCGCGCACCTCGTCACCCACCTGTGGCAGCGGGGCGTTTGGCTCCAGCAGGTAGTCGCGCAGCACCGCGTCCGGGCGAATGGGGCGGCGACCCCGGTCGTCTACCGGGGCCAGGACCAGCCAGGACTCGGGGACCAGTCGCCCTGGCATCGCCTCCGCCGTTGAAACGCCTCCCGCGAGTTCCTCCCCACCGGTCGCTGCAGAGCGACAGGACACAAGAGCAAGGGAGGTGAACAAGGCAGCAGTTGCTAGCACGGCGCGCGACATGGTCTCGAATCCAGAGGAGAAGACAGCCCGGCCGCCACAGACCAGGCGGCCTCGTCGACCCTCTGAAGAGCCGACTCCTGCCCATGATCGCGCCCCGTCACGCGAAGCGAAACCCCCGACCCCACAGGCGGTTGGATCCACCCATGAACGCCACGGCCTTGGTACCGTGACGCCCCCCTGCGGAGCCTTCCCATGCCGTGCGATTTCCGGCCACAGACCCTCTGGCCCCTCTGGGCCGCCGTGGCCCTGACGATCTGGAGCCCGAGCACCCCCGCTCAGCCCGTCGACCTCTCTGTGTGTACTGCAACACGCATCTACAACAACCCGGACCCCCACCCGCCCCAGCGCTGCGCGGTGAAGAACATGCCCGGGCCGGAGCACATCCCCGAGTGCGCCACCCTCGACCACTTCGGCTCATCCATCGCCGTCGGGGGCGACTTCAACGGCGACGGAGCGGCAGACGTGGTCATGGGCGGCAGCAGCGACACCAACATCGATGGCCAGAGCACCCAGGCCTGGCTCTTTCTCGGCTCCCAGAACACCCCCGCCCTCACCCTCGACGGCGATGGCCATACCGACCTGTTTGGCGCCGCACTCTGCTTCGTCCCTGATCTGAACGGCGACGGGAGGGATGAACTCGCCGTAGGTGCACCGGCCGCGGGAAGTTCAGGCCGGGTGTTCCTCTTCTTCGGCAGCAGCCTCGATGAGATCGCCGAGCCGGCACGCCACCGCGCCCTCTCTTCAGCGGATGTCATCTTGCAGGGCCACCAAAGCCAAGGTCGCTTCGGCGCGAGCCTGGCCAGCGGCGACATGGACGGTGATGGGCGGCCAGATCTCATCGTCGGCGCCCCAGGCTGTCGGGCCTCAGACCCCGCAGGATTCGCCGGTTCGGTGGCCCTGTTCTCCGGCCTCGACCTCGCTGGGACGACGCCTGCGCCCCCCGCGTCTGACGGTGCAACGGAAGACCTCCCCCACAGCCCACGGCTGCTCCTGGCCAGCAAGGCTCAGCACCGGTGGACGGGCCTCCTCCCTGGGGATCGCTTCGGCCACAGCCTGACGATGGCAGGCAACCTCGACGGACAGCCCGGCGCAGAAGTCCTTGTGGGCGCGCCTCAGGTTGACCCCACCGACCTGCAGCGGCAACGCGCGGCGACGGGGAGCGGTTACTGCTGGGCCCTGTCTGCCCAGTCTTCCGCCCCGAGGCTTCAGTTCGGCCCGCTCGACTACGACAACCTGCCGCTGCAGTTCGGCGAAGGCTTCGGCGCAGCCGTGGCCGGCGCCCGCGATCTGAACGGCGACGGCGTCCCTGATCTCGTCGTGGGAGCACCGCTCTTCAAGTCCATCACGAAGGTCAACGATGCGCTTGTCGCTGGCCAGGACAACGGCCGGGTGTGGTTCTTCTCAGGCGCAGACGGCCGACCATTCTTCGCGAACACAGCCCCAGCCAGCGCCAAAGAGCCGGGCTCGCCAAGGCTGGTGTCCGACGATCCCACGGCCCAGCTGGGTTGGTCTCTCGCCTTCGTCGACGACGCCACGGGAGACGGCTTCAGCGATCTCGTCGTGGGCGCCCGAGGCGAGTCCAGCGAGCCCACCGCCTGCCCCTGGAATCGCAAGCTCCCGGTGGGAGACGCGGTCGCCGGAGCGGTCCACATCATCGACGGACGTACAGGCCAGAGCGTCACCCGCATCACCGGCGTCGCCACCCTCGACCTCGTGGGCCAGGCCATCGCCACCTTCGACATGGACGGAGACGGGCTGGCCGAAGTCTTCTGCAGCGCGGCCTCCTGGGCACCCAAGGGCAGCCCCCTCTCCAGGCAAGAACAGGGCCAGGCCTACATGATGCAGGGATCCCACATCGCCAAGCGCTGACGGCGGCCAGACTGCCAGAGAGTTCGACGTCCATTCCTCGGTGGACGGGCGCTGCGCTCGGCGCCACCGTACAGACCATGTCCACCACCGAACTCCCACCACAAAGCGAGATGCTCGCCGCCTTCCTGGCCGGAGACGCAGCCTACGACGGCGTGTTCTTCACCGCGGTGCGCACCACGGGAATCTTCTGCAGACCGTCCTGCAGCGCACGCAAGCCGCTGCCCAAGAACGTCGAGTTCTTCGCCAAGAGCAGAGACGCGACCTTCGCTGGCTACCGACCCTGCAAACGCTGCAAGCCCCTGCAACTCCCAGGCGCCACACCAGACTGGCTGATCGATTTGCTCACCCAGGTCGACGCAGACCCCAGCCGCCGTTGGCGAGACGCCGATCTACGCGCCGCCGGACTGTCCCCAGAGCGGGTGCGCCGTTGGTTCCTCGCCCACCACGGCATGACCTTTCACGCTTACCAACGGGGGCGACGGCTGGGCCGGGCCCTCGACCATCTCGGACAAGGCGGCGACCTCTTGGCCGTGGGCATGAAGGCGGGTTGGGAGTCCGCGAGCGGTTTCGCCACGGCGCTCAAGCAGCTGGCAGGACGTTCGCCAGGGCGCTCCCGAGACAAGGCCGTGCTGCACGTGGACCGACTGGCCTCGCCGCTGGGCCCCCTGATCGCAGGAGCCACGGACGACGGGCTCTGCCTGCTGGAGTTCGCCGACCGGCCCATGCTCGAGCGACAGCTGCAGACGTTGCAGCGACGCCTCGCCGCCGTGCTCGTCCCCGGACGCCATGCTCACGTCGACGCCGTGCAACGCCAGCTCGACGAGTATCTCTGCGCCAAGCGGCAGCAGTTCGATGTGCCCCTGGTCACCCCAGGCACCGAATGGCAGCAGCAGGTCTGGCGCGCGCTCTGCGAGATCCCCTACGGCGAGACCACGAGCTACGGCGCGCTGGCCAAGAGCCTCAACCGACCCACCGCTCCCCGGGCCGTGGCCCGCGCCAACGGAGACAACCGCCTGGCCATTCTCATCCCCTGCCACCGGGTCATCGCCGCTGACGGCTCACTCTCTGGCTACGGCGGTGGCAAGTGGCGCAAGCAGAGACTGCTGGAGCTGGAAGGCGCTCTCGACGACTGAGCCCAGTACCAAGAACACGCTGCACGCCGATTCGAGCCGAGGCGCAGACTCCCGGCTTGCCTTGTTCATGATCTCCTGCAGCGACCGCGCCTGGGCTCTTGCCGCTCAAGCCAAGCGCTGCTCCCAGGCTGCGATCTGCACCTTCACGTTCTGCGGCGACGTTCCACCAATGGCCGAGCGCGCCGCCACCGCAGCTTGGGGCGTCAAGACCTCGCGCACTGAGGCGTCGAAGGCGCTGTGGCACTGGCACAGCTCGTCGTCGGTGAGATCAACCAGATCGACTCCCCGGCCTTCGGCCAGCTTGACCATGGCCCCCACCGCTTCGTGGGCACTTCTGAAACTGCAGCCCTTGCGCACCAACCAGTCTGCGGCCTCGGTGGCCAGCAGATAGCCGGACGGGTCGTTGACGGCGGCAGCCATGGCGTCGGTGTCGAAGGTCAGCTCGCCCAGCATGGCTTCGGTCACCTCCAGCATCTCGCCCAGGGTGTCGTCCGCTTCGAACAACACGGGCTTGTCCTCTTGCAGATCCTTGCTGTAGCCCAGGGGCAGACCCCGCTGCAGCTCCAACAGGTTCGAGACTGCGTTGGCGACCTTGATGGCCTTGGCCCGCAGCAGCTCGGCGCCGTCCGGGTTGCGCTTCTGAGGCATGATCGAGCTGCCCGTAGAGACGCTGTCGCCCAGGCGCGCGAAGCCAAACTCCCGGCTGCACCACAGCACGAGATCTGCTCCCAGGCGCGAGAGTGTCGTGGCACAGCAAGCCATGGCCGCAGCAAAGGCGGTGGCATCACGACGGGACGACACCGCTTCCAGGCTGTTGGGAGAGGGCTGTGCGAAGCCCAACTCTCGAGCCGTGAGCGACCGGTCGATGGGGAACGTCGTGCCCGTGCCAGCGCCCGCACCGAGGGGACATTCTTGGGGCAGGGACTCAAGCCCCCGGCGATCCTGTTCCAGCATCTCGACATAGGCCAACAGCACGTGGCCCAGCAGCACGGGTTGGGCCCGCTGCAGATGGGTGTAGAACGGCAGCAGCGCCTGCCCATGGTCGCTTGCCAGGGACAACAACGCCCGCTGCACGCCTGCCAGCTGGACCTTCAGCCTGGCGGACGCATCGATCAGATACAGCCGCAGGTCGGTGGCCACCTGGTCATTGCGGCTCCGGCCTGTGTGCAAGCGACGCCCGTCCTCACCGATCAGCTCCGTGAGCCGACGCTCCACGGCCATGTGGATGTCTTCGTCTTCAGGGCGATCCTGAAAGAGCCCGGACTCAAACTCCCCTTCCACCTGGCGCAGGCCGGCCACGATGTTGTCCACGCTCGCTGCAGGGAGGATGCCGGTGCGACCCAGCATCTTCGCGTGGGCCAGAGAGCCTGCGATGTCCACCTTCCAGAGGCGCTGATCGAAGGCGAAGCTGCGGTTGATGGCGTGCAGTGCAGGATGGATGCCGCCGGCAAAGCGTCCCCTCAGCAAGGGCTCGTTGGGGTCGCCACTGTGGGCCTGCCGGGCCTGCTCTGCGCCGTCTCCAAGGCTGTCCAGACTCATGATGCGCTCTCTCCGCTTGCGGCGGATGGGGCCGAACGGTCATCCCGTTGCACGGCCAGGAAGTTCTCGGCGATGTGAGTGTAGGCCTCTGCCGCGGCTTCGACCTGACTCACTGCGACCCACTCGTCGGGGGCGTGGCTGGCGGCAGATGTGCCCGGTCCCATGACCACAGCAGGCGTGTCACCCAGGTGGAACATGTCGGACACTCCACCAAACCCGCGCACCACACCGCTCGGGCTGGCTGCTGCGGCGGTGGTCACGATCTCGGCGGTGTCCGCGGTGCGCACAGGCAGGTAGCGGTTGCTACGCACCACCACTTCGCCGGCTACCGCCGAACGCAACAGCGCGAGCAGCTGCTCGTTGTCGCAACCCGGCGTGGGCCGACCGTCGATCTCGAACGAACACTCGCCGGGCAGGACGTTGGCACGGGTGCCACCGGCCATGACCGTGGCCTGCAACGTGGGCGGCCCCAGCAAGCTGTCGGCGCCAGGGAGCTGCAACTGCTGCACGGCCAGCACATCACGGGCGGCGAGTTCTACGGCGTTCACGCCCTCCCACGGCCGCGACGCATGGCAAGCACGACCCTTCGCCACCACCTTCGCTCGCAAGAGTCCCCGCTGACCGGGGCACACATCCAGGCCTGTGGGCTCGCCTACAACCGCCGCGTCAAAGCTGGGCAGATCATCGAGGCAGGCTTCGATGCCCTCACCCCCCGTCTCTTCATCGCAGACGAAGGCCAGCACCAGACGGCCAGAGAACCGTGACGGATGGAGTTGTGTGGCGGCCACGGCCATGGCAGCCACGCTCGACTTGGCGTCGTTCGCGCCACGGCCGAAGACCATGCCATCCTGCAAGGATCCGTCCCACGGATCGCGGGTCCAACCCTCGCCCACCGGGACCACGTCGATGTGTGAGCAGAGCAACAATCCCCGCTCAGCGCTCCCCGCGGACGGCGCTGACCCTTCAACGCAGGCCAGCACGTTGCGCCCGTGGATCGTGGCTCGGATGCCGTGCACCTCCAACCAGTTCGCCAGCGCATCCCGACACAAGGCCTCGTCACCAGAGACCGAGGGCTGGGTCACGAGCAGGCGCAGCAGATCGATGACAGCGCTCATGAGCCCACCTGCTCCTGCAGCCCACGCTCACGCGCGCCCTCGGCTTGCCGGGACACGAGGGTGCCGCAGCCCTTCTCGGTGAACAGCTCCAGCAGCAACGAACCCGGGTCCTTGCCCGACAGAATGTGCCCCCGATCGACGCCACCCTCTACGGCGTCGATGAGCGCCGCCATCTTGGGCTTCATGCCCCCACGGACCGTGCCGTCTTGCTGGGCGGCCTGAGCCTGGGCCAGGGTCAAGGCCGCCACCAGACTGCCCGGGTCGTCCATGTCGGCGAGCAACCCCGGCACGTTGGTGAGCAGCAGCAGCTTCGCCGCATCGAGAGAGCGGGCCAGAATCGAGGCCACCGTATCCGCGTTGATGTTGAGGATGTTCCCCTCGGCATCACTACCCAAGGACGACACCACGGGGACGTAGCCATTGTCCATCAGCAGGGCCAGCAGAGCGGTGTTGGTGCCGGTGACATCGCCCACGAGACCGAAGTCCACCAGGTTCTCTTCGCCCGTCTCTTCGTCGACCACCGCCACGGGGCGACGGCGTTCAGCGTGGAGCAGATCACCATCGACTCCAGACAACCCCACCGCCGACACGCCTTCAGCCCTCAATGCCGACAGGATGTCCACGTTGACCTGCCCAGCGAAGACCATCTTGGCCACGTCGAGGGTGGCTTCATCGGTCACTCGGCGGCCGCCGACCACATGGGTGGCCATGCCCAACCGCTCGGCCATGGCCGTCGCCTGAGGGCCACCGCCATGAACAATGGTCACCCGAATGCCCACATGCACCAGCAGCGAGATGTCTCCCGCCAGCGAGCGCAGCGACGTGGCATCGGCGGCCAGTTCGCCCCCCAGCTTGACCACGAACGTGCTGCCCTTGTGGCGGCGCATGTACGGCAAGGCCTGCTTCAACAACTTGATGTCCTTCACGGCTGCACTCCGCACGCACGACACAAGGTGGCCCGCTGCACGTCGAGTCGGGCAGCAGCCTGTGGAACAACGAGAGACGAGGCAGACTCTAGCACCGCAGCATCGACCACCACACCACGGCGCACAGGCAGGCAGTGCATGAAGACCCCGCTGTCAGTGGTCTCCATATCTGCGGCAGTCACCCGCCAATGAGCAGCGTCGGACACCGCGGCCGCTCCCGCTTCAAGATCTCCATAGAAGTTGCTGCTGCCCCACGACTTGGCGTAGACGACACGAGCGCCGTCAAGTGCAGCTGCCCGATCGTGGGTCACCGTCAACGAACCGCCCTGGCGCGCAGCAGCCTCCCTTGCCCAACCCACCACCCCATCGTCCAGCTCGAAGCCAGGGGGATGAGCCAGGACCACGTCGTGACCCTCGCGCGCGAAGGCAGACAAGGCGCTGTGAGGCACGGCCCGGGGCAAGGGCTTGATGTGGGGAGCCCAGCTCACCACCACCTTGCTGCGCTCCCCGCGCAAGTGCCGCCGAGCCGCCAAGGCGTCGGCCAACCCCTGATGGGGATGATCGATGGCCGACTCGAGATTCAACACGGGCACGGTGCTGGCCTTCACGATGGCTGAGAAGATGGGCTCGTTGGCATCGACCGCCGGGTCTTGCAGCGCGGCGAAGGCCCGCACGCCCAGGCCGTCGAGCATGGAGCTCAGCACCGGCACCGCCTCGGCCACGTGCTCCGCCGCGTCGCCGTCCATGGTCTCGCCACCATGCGCCAGCCGCCACAGCCCTTGTCCCGGAGTGAGCGCCACGGCCAGAGCCCCCAGATCGAAGCAGGCCACGGTGAACGACGTGCGCGTGCGCAGGGATGGGTTGAGCAGCAACAGACCGAAACGCTTGCCTGCCAGCAAAGGCCTGCGCCCCTTGTCACCGGCGAGAGCCTCTGCGGCCTCGAGCAGTCCGAACCAATCGTCGTCAGACAGATCACGGCTGGACAACAGATCTCGCGGCCCGAGGGCGCTGCGGGTGATCGGCGACAACCTGCTCACGACGCGGCCTCACCGGATGACTTCGCAGGCGTCTCTGCCAAGACCTGGGACAGGGCGCCTACAAACAGAGCTGCCTCCGCGGCGCTGAGAGTCAGGGGCGGCAACAAGCGCAGCTGCTGGGGCAGACCGGACCCTCCCACCAGTACCCCCTTCTCGCGCAGCGCGTTCACCACTGGCTTCGCAGGACGATCGAGATTCACACCCAGCAGAAGCCCTCGCCCAGAGATGGAGGTCACGCCCGGGAGCAACGCCAGTGCACGAGAGAGTTCGCTCCCTCGCTGCGCCGCCTGGGCGGGCAGGTCTTCCTCGACGATCAACTCGGCCACTGTGGCCATGGCGGCGCAGGCCATGGGGCCGCCGCCAAACGTCGTGCCGTGATCTCCCGGCTGGATCCGTGCAGCCAGGGCGTCCGAGACGAAGACCACGCCCGCAGGGAATCCTCCGGCCAGGCCCTTCGCACCCGTGATCAGGTCGGGGATGACCCCCACCTGCTCGCCAAAGAAGTTGCTGCCCGTGCGTCCGAAACCGGTCTGTACCTCGTCGAAGATGAGCAGCGCGCCCGCCTTGTCGCAGGCCGCGCGCAACCCTTGGTACCAGGCGTCGTCAGCCACAGAGATACCGCCCATGGACAGCACGGGCTCGACGATCACCGCAGCCACGTCCTCGCCCATGACCTCTTCGAGCGCGGAGAGATCGCCGAAGGGTACCCGCCGATGCTCCAGGGGCACGGGGTAGGACGGATCGCGAAACGAGTCTGGCCCTGTGGGGCCGAGTGAGCCCAAAGTGCGCCCGTGAAAGCCCTCGTTCATGGACACGACCCAGCGCCGCTGTGTGTCCTTGCGGGCCATCTTGAGCGCGGTCTCGTTGGCCTCCGTGCCGCTGTTGCAGAAGAACACGTGGCCCAGGCCGGCGGGCGCAAGCGCGGCCAGTCGTTGCGCTGCCAGGGCGCGCACGTCGCTGTAGACCACGTTGCTGTAGAACATCAACTTGCCAGCCTGGCTGGTGATGGCCGAGACCAGCCGAGGGTGACAGTGCCCCACCAGGGCCACGCAGTGCCCGCCGTAGAGATCGAGGTAGCGCTTGCCGGTGGCATCCCACACATGGCAGCCCTCGCCGCGCACCAACGCCAACGGCAGCTTGGCATACGTCGCCACCTGATAGGCATCTTCGGCCGCGATGATCGCCGCGGTGTCGAGGCTGCACGGTTCAGCGCTGGTCATGGTGCCGCTCCTGGGGTGGACAAGCCCGTGCGCTCGTCCAGTCCAAACAAGAGGTTTGCGTTCTGCACGGCCGAGCCAGCCATGCCCTTGCCCAGGTTGTCGATGGTCGCGCAGACGACGACCACGCCATCGCCCGCGAACGCAGCGACGTCGGCCATGTTGCTGCCTGAGACGGCGACCACTTCGGGAGTCGAATCGAGCACACGCACGAAGGGCTCGCCCTCGTAGACACCGCGCACCGTTGACACCGCCTCGTCTTCATCACCAGGGGACACGGGCACGAAGGCCGTGACGGCGATACCCCGCGCCATGGGTGCCGAGTGGGGAACGAAGTCGACGCCCGGTTCGGTGCCGTCCATGGTGGTGAGCGCGGCGACGATCTCGGGCACATGCTGGTGCCTCAGCGGTCGGTAGGCCTTGAAGTTGGCGCTGCGCCAGGGGTGGTGGGTTCCGGCGGACGGAGCCGCACCAGAGCCTGACGACCCGGTGACGCTGCTCACGGACAGGCGGCCGGTCACCAGCCCTGCATGGACCAGGGGCCACGTGGCCAGCAGGCTCGCCGTGGCATGGCAGCCCGGATTGGCCACCAACCGTGCCCCCGCGATGGCTTCACGAAAGCCGCACTCCGGCAGACCGTACACAGCCTCCGCCAGGGACTCGGGGTGAGCGTGACTGCTGCCGTAGGCTGCGCTGTAAACGGCCACATCCTTGAGCCGGTGGTCGCCCGAGAGGTCGATCACCTTCAGCTGCGGGTTGGCCACCAACGCGCCGGGCACCTGACTCGCCGCCACACCGTGGGGCGTGGCGAAAAACAACAGGTCATTGGACCGGGCCAGGTCTTCCACCGAGGCATCGCTGTAGTGCAGATCGGTGAAGCCACGCAGGTGCGCGTGATGCTCGCCCACCGGCCCCCTCGCGCTGCGACTGGTCAGCGCGGTGATGTGCAACTCAGGGTGGCCCAAGGAGAGCCGTAGCAACTCCATGCCGCCGTAGCCCGTCCCACCCACGATGGCTGCGCGAATCACGACGACGCCTCACCGGCGGCCAGCCCCGGGGCTGGAGCGCTGCTGTTGGCAGCGGTTGGTGGCGCGGAGTCAGCCGGTTGACCACTGGCTGAGCCGCGACCGAAGGCGGCCCGCTCGACCTGGTCCACGAAGTTCTGGGCGTCGGACCGGGCGTTGCCAGCCATGGTGCCGAGCTCGTCTGCCACGTAGGCCAGCCCCACGGTGTTGTCCGTGGCAGGCCCGGCGATCAGGTCGAGGGAGAGCCCCGACTCGGCGAACCAGCGCTGACCTCCCCAGGCGGCGACCAGGTCGTTGGCACACAGCACGTGAGCCACCACGTGCTCGCGAAAACCACTGTCCTCCAGGATCGACGCCACTCCGTAGGCGCCGATGATGCCGTCACCCATCTCGGCAACGATCACATCGAGTGGCTCGGGCGCGGCTGCGGCCACCGCACCCAGCAGGTCCTTGGCCACGGGGGCCACGGTCTCCAGGCCCGCCGTGGAGGGCAGGCCCATGTCCACGAAAGAGCCCGTGGCGATGGCGCCATGATCCGACATGTTCAAGGTGTCCCGCAGCGCCGCCACCCCGGTGAGCTTGACCCCAGCGCAGGTGTAACCACGGGCGCTGAGGCCAGCGATGATCTCGCACGCTGCGTAGGTCTTGCCCGAGTTCATGCAGGTCCCCGAGACGGCGATGACCGGGGGCACGGAGGCCTTGCTGGCGGTGCCGTCGCCCGAGTGGGTCGCTGGCGTCAGGGCGCAGTCGGCGATGTTCGCGCCCTCGCCGTCGACGAGCACCATGCCCAGCACTTCGACCGGCAGGGGATGACCCACATCTTGGTTCTCGCTGACGACCTGCCCCAGCACGCCGCCCAGGTTGAGCAGGTGCAGCACATCGCCCGCCGAGATCGCCTCGGGCACCCTGCCCACAAAGCCGCGCAGGGCGTCGCGACGACCGAGGGCACCCACGAGGATGTCCCCCCGACCCACATGGGCCATGCGCCCACTGGTCAGCTCGATCTGGTCGTAGACGCGTTTCTCCTCCAGGGCCTTGACCACCAGCACCTGGCCCGTGCACGAATCGACCATGCGGCTGATGTCGACCTCGGCACCCAGGCCCAGCCGGGCCACCACGCTGCCGAATTTGTGTGGACGAATCTTCATGCCCCGGCCTCCCCTGTCATGTCTTCCTGGTCGCTCTCGGCGGCGCTCGTGCCTGCCGGTGACAGGCCATCAACCTGTACTGCAGCACCCCGACCTCGAGACGCGGCGAGCACGCTCTGCAGCCCATGGAGCCGGGCGAAACCCGCGGCATCACGGCCCGTCCAGGCACCCATCTCCTCGCCGTAGAGCGCGTCTTGTCCGCCCAGCAGGGAGTGAGGCGAGCGCACGCCCACCACATCGGCATGGCCGTTGTGGAGGAGCACCTTGACCTCGCCGGTCACCAGGGCGTTCGCGCTGTCGAGCAGGCCCTCGGCGTCGCGCAAGGCCGGGTCGTAGAAGAGGCCCTGATGAAGCTGCTCGCCCCAGAAGTCGCCGAGTTGGCGGTTCCAGTGAGCTTGCCACCGGGTCTGCACCAGCTTGGCCAGTTCGCTCCGGGCCTTGACCATCAAGAGCGGGCCCGGCGCTTCAAAAGCGATGCGCCCCTTCACGCCCAGGATCGTGTCGCCCACGTGGATGCCCCGGCCAAAGCCGTGAGCACCTGCGCGAGTATTGAGTTCTGCCAGCAGCTCGTGGCCGTCCATGGCCCGCCCGTCCAGGGTCACGGGAAGTCCAGCAGAGAAACCCAGCACCAGCTCCTCCGCCTCGCCAGCGCTGGCCGCGTCAGCGGTGAGGGTGTAGACCGACTCGGGAGGCATGAACCAGCTGTCGTGGGTCTCCACGCCGCCGATGGTGGCCCCCACCAGGCCGGCGTTGCGCGAGTAGGCCACGTCGTCTGCAGGTTGGGGCACGCTGTGCCTGGCCAACCAGGCGGCTTCCTGGTCGCGGCTCCAGCCCAGCTCCCGTACCGGCGCCACGATGGCGAGGTCGGGGGCCAGGGTCGCCAGGGCCACGTCGAAACGAACCTGATCGTTGCCCGCCCCCGTAGACCCGTGGGCCACGGCACAGGCCCCGCACGCAGCGGCCACCTTGACCACGGCCTCTGTCTGAGCGGTCCGCTCGGCGGCCACAGAGACGGGATAGACGCCACCGCGCAGGACGCCACCCTTGACCACATAGGACACAAAACGTTCGAAGACCTCAGCCCGAGCATCCACGGAGTGGTGAGCCACCGCACCCAGCTCAAGAGCCCGGGCCTCGATGGCCGCCAAGGCCTGCTCGTCGAAGCCCCCTGTGTCTACGCAGACCGTGGTGACCTCTGCGCCCTGATCCTGGGTCAGCCAGGCCACGCAGAACGAAGTGTCGAGCCCGCCGGAGAAGGCCAGCACCACGCGCTGCCCCCGGAGCTGTGTCTCAGTGTTCATGAACGGGTTACGTCCTCTCTTGAGTCCAACGTGGGCAGCAGGGTCGGGCCAGACTCCCGAGCCACCACCGCCTCTATTATATGCGCATAACTATCAAACAATGCACATAGTATACAAACAAGAGGCTCTGCACAATCACGGATTGTCCCAGCGCGCCGCAGGCATTGCCCGGCCCATGCGGAGCGAGGCTCAACGCCAACGGAAGCAAGCGCCCACGCACCCGGCCGTCACATGCCGCTCAGTCACGCGCCTGGCAGTCACGCGCCGGGCAGTCACGCGCCGGGCAGTCATGCGCCGGGCCGTCACGCGCCTGGCAGCGGAGCGCTCAACTCCGGATCACCCGAGACGGTCCAGCCAGAGCGCAGGACTACGCCGCGGTGTGCCCACCTCGACCCTCAGCGCTGGTCGAGGGGGGTGAACTCGCGGCCGTGGTGGCCCACGTAGTTGGCCCGGGGACGAATCAGACGGTTGTCGCCATGCTGCTCCAGCACGTGTCCCAACCAGCCGCTGGCTCGGGAGACGGCAAAGATGGGCGTGAAGATCTCGGGGTCGAGGCCCAGGGACGCGTAGACCGACGCCGAGTAGAAGTCGACGTTGGGCACGAGGCCCTTGCGCTCCAGGACCCGATCCTCGACGGCACGGGACAGCTCGAACCATCGGGCGTTGCCCGTGCGCTTGGTGAGTTCTTCAGACATTCGACGGAGAACGGTCGCCCGGGGATCTTCGACCTTGTAGACCCGGTGGCCAAAGCCCATCACCCGGCCCTTGGGCTTGTCGAGGATGGCGTCCACGTAGGCTGACGCGCCCTCGAGGTCGCCGATCGCTTCGAGCATGCGCATGACCCGCATGTTGGCCCCGCCGTGCAGCCGTCCGGCCAGAGTGCCCACCGCCGACGTGACCGCCGCGTACATGTCTGACTCGGTGGCCGCTGTCACCCGCGCTGCGAACGTCGAAGCATTGAAGCCATGGTCGGCGTGCAGGGTCAGGGCCGCGTCAAAGATGCGCTCTTCGTACTCGCCCGGCTCGTTGCCGCTGCACAGGTAGAGAAAGTTGAATGCAATGGACTGGCCCGCCAGGGGCTCGAGCACCTCTTGACCCTGGGTCAGCCGCCAGCAGGCCGCCACCAAGGGGCCCATCTTGGCCTGGATGCGCCGAGCGATGCGCAGCTCGATCTCCATGCGACCCTCGACCTCGTCACGGGTGGCTGCGACCTCATCATCGAAGGCCGCCAACACGGACACACCGGTGCGCACCATGTCCATCAACGACAGGCGCCCGGCCAGGGGCTTCAAGATGGTCAGCAGCTCTTGGGGCAGCTGCTGATCTGCGGCCAACCCAGCCTTGAGTTCTGCCAGCTGGGCTGCGTTGGGCAGCGCGTCGTACCAGAGCAGGTGCACGCACTCTTCGAAGGTCGACTGTTCGGCCAGGGGCTCGATGGCGATACCCCGGTAGTACAAGCGCCCGAGCACCCCATCGACGAGGCTGAGGGACGAATCGCCGGCGGTGACGCCTTGGAGCCCGGCGGGGGCGGAAGTCTTCTTATCGGCCGTGGGAGTCAAAATGCTCGGTTTCTGCGCTGTCAGAGGGCGGTTCCGGGGCCTTGTCTGGCCTCGATCGGGCGCGCCAGAATACGGATTTGTCCCATCGGGCGCCACGACCCGGGGCCCGCGCAGATGAGCCGAGGTGCCTGCGCCGATAGGCCGGGGGGCCACCACCGACGGCTTCAGGCTGGGGCTGGGCCCATGCGGTAGAGCATCACGTAGATCACCACGCCGGTCACCGACACGTACAACCAGACGGGCAGGGTCCAGCGGGCCAGGCGCTTGTGACGCTCGAAGCTCCCCTTCGCCGCCGCCCAGAGCAGGGCCAGGATCGCCGGGACCATGGCCATGGCCAGCAGGACGTGAGGCACCAGGACGATCAAATAGATGGTGCGCAGCCATCCCTCACCCCAGAACGGGGTGCTGCCGTGGTTGTAGTGGTAATGGACGTAGCTGGTCAGGAAGGCCGCCGAGGCCCCCACCGCACTGAGCATGAAGCGCTTGTGAGCCGCCTCAGAGCGGCCCGCGGACCAAGGCCCTTTGCCTGAGATGGCCAGCCAACCCAGCACCAGCAGCACAGCCGCCGTGCCATTCAGCAGGGCGTGCAGAGCGGGTTGGGTCACTTGCCCACGTTGTCCAGCAAGACGATGTCCTCCCGGAGCTGCTCAAGGGCCAGACGGTCGTTGTAGTTGTAGTAGCCCCGCACATGGCCCTGCTTGTCCACCAGGGCGAACTTGCCGCTGTGGAACATGGGCGGCATGCCCACCACTGGCTCTACGCCCGCGTTCACAGGAACACGAAAGCCCTCATCGGCCAGCTTCTGAATGGCCTCGTGGCTGCCGGTGAGCAGGCGCCAGTCCTTGGCGTCGCCCTTGTGCCGGGCACGGTACTCTGCCAACACCTGGGGACTGTCCCGCCGAGGGTCGACGGTGATCGACAAGAAGCGCGTGGGCAACCCCTCCTTGCTCAACTCGGCGAAGAGCTGGGACATGATCGGGCAGGGCCCAGCGCAGTGAGTGAAGATGAAGTCGACCACCCAGAGGGAGCCCAGAAGCTGTTTCTTGCCAAAGGGCTTGGCGGCGTCGTCCAACAGGGCGAACTCGGGCAGCTCGCCGTGGTTGGTCAGGCCGGTGCCGTCGTCGATGGGCTCAGGGCCTCCGGAGAGCAGCTCTTCGAGAGAGACCGTGCGGCTCTGCGGGGGCTCCACTGCTTCGGTCGCACCCTCAACAAGGGCGTCACCGGAGGCCTCGACGTCACCCACGCCTTCGTCTGTGAGCGCGACCACGGGGGTGAGGCACGCGTCACAGGCCGGCTCTTCGGTCAACGCCGGGGCGCTGCCGGAGTCGTTGGCGAGCGTGGTGTCCTGGCAGGCCACGTCGATGATCAGGGCCGCCATCACCGCGGGAAGGTAGACCACCGAAGCGATCACCACCTGCCGAGCGCGCGCCCGATCAGGCCGCTTGCGAAAAGCCAGAGCCGCAACGAAGAACACGAGGCCGGCAGCCAGAGCGGCCAGGCCGTACTCAGCCCCGGCCACGCCGAGGAGCACAGGAATCACGGAGACAAGCATGACGGACATCACCTGCATGGGCATCTGCCAACGGAGCAGCGCATCTCCAGGGTCATCCCCGGAGAGCATGCGCAGGCCTCCGCTCGCATAGTCTTCGCGATACATCGATGCGATGGCGAAGAAGTGCGGCAGTTGCCAGAGAAAGACGAGTGCAAAGACGAGCCAGGAGAGCACTGTGGGACCACCGGCTGCAGCGGCTCCCACGATCACGGGCAAGGCGCCGGGCAGGGCGCCGACCCAGGTGTTCACCGAGGTGCGCTTCTTGAGCGGCGTGTAGATGACGAGGTAGGTGACGATGGCCAGCAACTGCCATAGCGTGGCCTCGCTTCCCGCGCCGAGAGCGAGAATGACGAAACCCACTGCCATGACCACGCCACCACCCCAGGACACCTGTCGCTCTGTCAGCGCGCCCGTGCAGAGGGGGCGCCCAGCCGTCCGCGGCATCTTGGCGTCGGTCTCCCGCTCCAAGAAGTGATTGAGGGCGCACCCTGCGCCCGCCACGAGCAGGGTTCCCAGCAGGGCCCACGGCAAGGGTGACCAGTCGTTGGGCTTCTCCAGCACATACCCCGCCGCCGTGATCACCAGGACCAGCACAGCGATCCGGGGACGGATCAGGCCCGACAGGCCAGCAGCATCGAGGCGTGGTCTCTGGTCGGTCACGACGTCACGCCATTTCGGGTGCGCAGCCAGAGCCGCAGCATCAGCAACCAGGTGAGCAGCAGCACCAAGGCGCCGTTGGTGACGTGGAGCGACGTGACGAACGGGGAGCGGCCCTGCCAGATCACCATGGCGCCCAGAAGGCCCTGCACCAGGATCACCAACGCGAGCACCGTGCTGTGTCGCTGCAGTGCGCTGCGGGCCGATCCGGCCACCACGCAAAGGCGCCACACTGCCAAGGCGGCCACGAAAGCGAAGCCACGATGAGCCATGTGGATGATCACCCGCTCATCGATGAACTCGGGCAAGACCTCACCCGCAGCAGAGAGGGGGAAGAAGGCCACGGCCAGGCCCGCTTCGGTGTGGCGCATCCAAGCACCCAGGATGAGCTGAATGAAGACGACCACCACGGCAAAGACCCCCGCAGAGCAAGCACGCCGGGTGGCCTTGCCGTCCGGGTCGTCCACGGCCTCCAGCTGGCCCAACTCTCCTGAGCTTGCCGCGGCCCACTCTGCTGAGAAGGCATAGGCCAGCCAGGCCGCCACGCAGAGAAAAGTCTGGGCCAGGGTGCCGTGACTGGCCGAGAGCCAACTGGGCAGGAGAAACCAGACCGTCAGCCCGCCGAGCAGCCCCTGCAGGCAGACCATGCCCAAGACGGCCACGGAGAGCCGGCGCGCCCACGCACGAGAGTCCGTGCGCACTGTCCAGATGGCGAGGATCACCGTGGCCAAACCGATCAGCGACGCCAGCGCCCGGTGACCGTGTTCGTGAAACACACCGCCCACCATGGACGGCCAGACCTTGCCATAACCCAGGGGCCAATCAGGCTCGGCCAGCCCTGCATTGTGGCTCTTGACCTGGGCGCCCGCGAAGATCAACAGCACGATCGAGCACACCAGACCGAAGGCGAAGAGCCGCCGGGGAGAAGACACAACCGCCCCGGCCGGAGCGGCCGAGGCGGTTGCTGTCCTGCGAGTCAGTGCGGTCACGTCAGGTCATCCGACGGGCCACGAGCAAGCACCCAAAAAGCACAGGGGCTTGCGCGGCAGTCCTTACTCGAAGGTCGCCTTGAAGGTGCCCGCGCCACCGGCGACGGTCACGGTGGTCTCGACTGTGCCCAGGCTCTCGTGCCAAAGGGTCACGCCGTAGTCGCCGTCAGGCAGATCGGCCGTGTTGACGGTCACGTTGCCGTCCGCATCAGACACGCCGAAGTACGGGTGCTCCATGGAGAAGCACCAGGTGGTCATCCAGGGGTGCACGTCGCACTTGATCAGGATGGCCTCCTCGTCCTTCTTGAAGGTCTTCTTCACCTTCATGTCCTTCATCGGCATGGCCAGGTTGAACTCTTTGTTCTTCTTGGGCATGGCATGGATGTTGTGCAGCGTGTCGTCGCTGTTGACGATCTCGATGTCCTGCTTCTTGACCATGCCGAACACGTGGGGCACGTAGGTGCAGCCGGTCTGGTCGAGAACCACGGGCTGCTCGGGAGCCTTGTAGCGCTTGTCGGGCACGCCGGTCAGGGACACGAAGACGTTCATCAGGCCGCCGCGGCCGTTGACCAGGACGGTCGAACGGGCCAGGCCGTCGGCGTGAGCGCCTTCGCAGACCGGGTCGCTGGAGATGTCGACCGGCGACGGGGCAGGAGCCTCACCCTTGAAGGAGACCTGGCCGGTGACGGCGGCCACCGCGGGCGCAGCGGCAGGTGCCTCGGTCTTGGCTGCGGGAGCCACGGCTTCCTGTGCGAGGCCGTTGGCGGCGAAGGACGTAGCGATGAGGACGACCAGAGCGGTCTTGGCAAGCATGTTGGAAACCTCGGGATCAGAAAGCAGGAAGGTGTGAGGGAGAGGGCCAGGGCGACGGGTGCCGTCCCTGAAGTCTGCCGTTTTTCTGCTGCTCGACAGACACGCCGAAAGCATATGTGTTCGCCCCCGTAGGGGGAAGCGCAGTCGTTCCGCACGGATCGAACGAGGAGCGGGACGACAGCCGGCCACCGCCCCGAAATCACGGAGCGATGGCCGGTTTTGAGCCCTCTACCCACCGTCAAGACAGGCGCGGGGCTCGGCAGAACGACTAGTACATGTCGTCCATGCCACCGCCAGCTGCCACAGCCGGCTTGTCCTCGGGGATCTCCGCCACCAAGGCGTCCGTGGTCAGCAGCAGGGCGGCCACCGAAGCGGCGTGCTGCAGGGCTGAACGGGTGACCTTGGCCGGATCGATGATGCCCGCCTTGACCATGTCGACCATCTCGCCGGCACCGGCGTTGAAGCCCATGTTGCCCTTGGCGTTGGTCACCTGGTTGACCACGATGGAGGCGTCGAAGCCCGCGTTGTCGGCGATCTGCCGGCAAGGCACGGCCACCGCGCGGCGCACGATGTCCACGCCGAGGCGCTCGTCACCTACAGACTCGAGGGCGTCGAGAACCGACGAAGCCTTGATCAGAGCCACACCGCCACCGGGCAGGATGCCCTCTTCGACCGCTGCGCGCGTGGCGTGCAGGGCGTCTTCGACCCGAGCCTTCTTCTCCTTCATCTCGACTTCGGTGGCCGCGCCCACGTTGATCTGGGCGACACCGCCGGCGAGCTTGGCCAGGCGCTCCTGGAGCTTCTCGCTGTCGTAGTCAGAGGTGCTGCGATCGAGTTCGGCACGAATCTGAGCGATACGACCCTGGATGTCGGCCTTCTTGCCACCACCCTCGATGACGATCGAGTCGTCCTTGGTGATCGTGACGTGCTTGGCCGAGCCGAGAATCGACAGGTCGGCGGTCTCGAGGTTGATGCCCAGGTCTTCCATGACCGCGGTGCCACCGGTGAGGACGGCGATGTCCTCGAGCATGGCCTTGCGACGATCACCGAAGCCAGGTGCCTTCACGGCGCAGGCGTTGAACACGCCGCGCAGCTTGTTGACCACCAGGGTTGCCAGGGCCTCGCCGTCGATGTCCTCGGCGATGATCAGCAGGGGACGACCCGACTTGGCCACCTGCTCGAGCAGGGGCAGCATGTCCTTGATCGACGAGATCTTCTTCTCGTGGATCAGGATCAGCGGGTTCTCGAGCTCGACCTCCATCTTCTCGAGGTTGGTCACGAAGTGCGGCGAGAGGTAGCCCTTGTCGAACTGCATGCCCTCGACCCACTCGATCTCGGTGGCCAGCGACTTGCCCTCTTCGACCGTGATCACGCCGTCCTTGCCCACACGCTCCATGGCGTCAGCAATGCGCAGACCGATCTCGGTGTCGTTGTTGGCCGCGATGGTGGCCACCTGCTCGATGTCCTTGCGGGTCTTCACCGGCGAGGACATCTTGCCCAGCTTGGTCACGACGGCGTTGACAGCGTTCTCCACGCCACGCTTGAGCTGCAGCGGGTTGGCGCCGGCGGTGACGACCTTCAAGCCCTGCTCGAAGATGGCCTCGGCCAGAACCGTCGCGGTGGTGGTGCCGTCACCGGCGACGTCAGAGGTCTTGCTCGCGACCTCCTTCACCATCTGCGCACCCATGTTCTCGTAGGCGTTCTCCAGCTCGACTTCCTTGGCCACGGTCACACCATCCTTGGTGACCGTGGGCGAACCGAAGGAGCGCTGAAGGACCACGTTACGGCCGCGGGGGCCGAGGGTGACCTTCACCGCGCGAGCGAGCTTGTTGACACCGGCGCGAATCAGGTCGCGAGCTTCGATGTCGTAGGCAATTTTCTTGGCAGCCATTTGTGTTCTGTCTCTTGTCTGGATTGCGGGGTTTGCGGGTCAGCTGACGATGGCGAGGATTTCATCCTCGCGCACGATCAGGAACTTCTGGCCGCCGACGCTGATCTCGTTGCCAGCGTAGGAGGAGAAGATGATCCGGTCGTTCTTCTCGATCTGGGGCGCCACGCGCTCACCAGAGTCGTTCAACTTGCCGTCGCCCACGGCGATGACCACGCCCTCCTGGGGCTTCTCCTTGGCGCTGTCGGGCAGCAGGATGCCGCCAGCAGAGCGCTCTTCGGCCTCGAGCCGCTGCACGAGCACGTTGTCGTTCAGGGGGGTGAGGTTCGTCTTCGCGGCGCTCTTGGCGACCTTCTTCTTCGTCTTCGTGGCCATGGGGCAGGGCTCTCCTGTGGTCTGTCTGTTGAAAGTGGTTGAGGGTTGATCGAGTACGGGGTCAGAGCGTGAGCTCGAGCAGGATCTGGTCTACAGCCTGCCGCAACTCTTGTGCTTGAAAGGGCTTACCGATGAACGAGCGGCCAATGGTCTCGCAGGTCCGGCGGATCTCGCGGTCGCGGTTGCCCGACATGAAGATGGTGGGGATCCGTCGAGGCCGGCTGGTTCGGGCGGGCGCACCGCCCGTGGGAGCGATCCAGGCGCCTTGCAGGTACCGTTGCAGCACTTCAATACCGGTCATCCCGGGCATCTCGACGTCGAGGATCAAGAAGTCGATGGAATCGTGCAGCAGCCTGGCGAACGCATCCGCCCCGCTCCCCACCGTGACAATGCGCAGTTCTTGGCGGTCGGACAGCAAATCCACCACGGAACGCCTCATGGAGACGTCGTCGTCTCCGATGAGCACCGTGTGGGTCTGCCGAGTGGAGTCCATGAACCAAGTCCGAAGAGCGGGAGGTGAAGTCCGAAAAGCAAACGGAGTGCCAATGGGCTGGCCAAGACCGGGGAGCCCGGGCCGTCTCCTATTCGCCGCCCCTCGGGGTCTTCGGAGTCGGGCACGGCTCTTCGGCTCCCCCGCCACGGGCGGCCCCCTGCCAGATTGGCGGTTATTCGGGGGAGACGGCCAGGGACGGACGGTGCCGAAATGACAGGGAGCCGCCACGAGCGCCTGGCCAACACCCGCCTCTACCTGATCGCCACCGCCGATCGGGCCCCTGCGCCCAGCCCGGACTGGTTGGCTCGAGTTCGCGCTGCGGTCGAGGGCGGGGTGGGAGCAGTCCAGCTGCGGCAGAAGGGCGCCAGCACGGCGGTGCGCCGGGTCTGGCTGGACCAGTTGCGCGATGTGGTTGGCCCCGAGGTGCTGCTGCTGGTCAACGACGACCTGGGGGCTGTCCACCAGGCCCACGGCGCCCTGCTAGCGGATGGCCTGCACCTGGGCCGAGCCGATGCTGAGGCCCTGGGCGGGCACGGCGGGTCCCACGCAGAGCGCCGCCATCGCGGCCTGGCCCATGCCCGAGGCGCCCTGGGCCCCGAGCTGCTGCTAGGGACATCCACTCGTACGGCTGCCGAGATCACCGCTGCCCTGGCAGCCGGAGCGGACCACGTGGGCTTCGGCGCCATGTCCGTGAGCACCACCAAGCCCGGCGCGCCCCCGGCCCGGCCCGAGGAGTTGGCCCGCTGCCTGAAACGATTCCCCGGCCTGCCGATCTTCCCCATCGGCGGGGTCAACCTGGCGACCCTGCTGGCCTGGGTGACCCTGGGCGCTCGACAGGCCGCCGTGGGCAGCGCGGTGCTGCAGGCGAGCGACCCTCAAGCCAGCGCCGCTGCGCTCTCTGAGTTGTTCACCCACAACATAGCCTGACCGCTTCACCGAGGCCCCGGCACGCCCTCGCGACGCACTCCGCGAAGAGGTCAGATCAGCGGCCAGCGGGGACGGCCCGTCACCCCCACAGCCGTGCGCTAGAATGCCGCCCCGGCCCAACTCTCGTCGCCCTCACGCGCACGAACGTCACTCCCTTCTCCACGAACTGACACCGATGGCGTCACGTCCTCGCCGCCGATCGCTGGGCCTGGCCCCCAGGCCCTCGCTCGCCCGGGCGCTTTGCGTGGGAGTCCTGCTCGTGGGGACTCTGCTGATCGGCGAGTCCCACGGCCAGACGATGCTCGGTACCTCTGCCATTGGCGAGCCCAGCGTCGGCCCGCGACCGTCAGTGGTGTTGATCGTGGTCGACACCCTGCGCGCCGATCACCTGGGCTGCTACGGCTACGGGCGCGACACGAGCCCGCACATCGATCGCCTCGCGGCCCGTGGTGTGCGCTTCAACAACACCATCGCCCAGTCATCGTGGACCCTGCCCAGCATGATCTCGCTGATGACCGGCCAGTACGTTCTGGGCACCACGCCGCAGCTGCCGGGCGACACCAAGGCCATGGCCGAGCTGTTCTCCGCCCAGGGCTACCAGACCGCCGCTTTCGTTGGCAATGACGTGGTCGGCCGCCCCGAAGGTTTCAGCCGGGGCTTTGACGTGTTCCGCTCGCTGGATGACCTCGAACCGGCACAAGCTGAAGCCATCCAGAATAACGTGCATTCCCTCGGCGCCGTGGTGAATGAACACGAGCTGGACTGGGTCGGGGACAACGCCGAGGCACCTTTCTTTCTCTACGTCCACCACATGGACCCTCACCGACCCTACCGGCCTCTCACGGACTCGCCTCCTTTTGCCGAGGGCTACGAGCCCATCGACGAGGCGCGCAGAAATCGATACGAACTCTTCCTGGAGGGACGGCCCGATCTGCGAGACAGCGCCGAGGGTCAGCTCCAGCGCATCCGGGACACGATCCAACGCTACGACGCCGACGTGTCCTACGTCGACGCTCGGGTCGGTGAGCTGCTCGAAGGACTCGAGACGCTCGGCCTGATGGAGAACACGGTGGTCGCCCTGGCCGCCGATCACGGAGAAGCCCTCTTCGACCGCCTCGAGTATCCCGAGCTGGTGCGCCGCCAAGGTCCGCCGAAAGATCAACGCCTTGCGGACTACTTCAAGAACGGCCACGGCAAGCACCTCTATCGAGAGCTCGTGGCCACGCCTTTGATCTTCGCTGGCCCTGGTATCGACGAGGGACGCGTGGTGACGGAGACCGTGCCCAACGTCGCCGTGCTGCCCACCCTGCTAGAGCTGGCCACGGGCCAGGTGGTCGACGACCGCGACGGCACCAGCCTGGTCAGCGCCCTCACGACCGAGACCTTCACCGTCGACCAGAACCGCCTGCTCTACTCGTGGTGCGCCCAGGCCACGGGGGTGTTTCATCCCAAGCGCCAGCTGATGCTGGTCCGACCGAACCCGGCCGGCATCGACTTCGGCCTCACGCTCAAGCTGTTCAACCTGATCGACGACCCGGGCGAGGATCACAACGCCTTGCAGGGGGACGACGAGAAGACGCAGCTGACGGCGAAGCTGCTGGCCGCAGAACTCGTCGAGCGGGAGCAGCTCGCCCTGACCCAGGAGCAGTCTGCCGAGTACCTGGAGGCCACCCTGCGTAAAATGCGCGAACTGGGATATGTCCGCTGATATCGGGCCTCAATCGCTCAAGCTGAATCGTCCAGACCGTCGAAAGAGAGGCTGTCGTCGGTCGCTTGTTCGCTGACAGTACCATGGCCCACCGAAGCCGATCCCGAAGGCACCACCTCACGGTCAGCACATGCGCAAGCCCCTCCTGCTCACCGCTGCCCTGATCGCTGCAGCAGCGCTCACCATCGCTGCAGCAGGCGGCCCCGCCAAGTCATGGGACGCTGTCCGCTCTTGGGTTCAAAACCCAGCCATGGCTGACGACGTCACCTACTGGTGCCCCATGGATCCGGAGATCATTCGCAAGGGCGTGGCCATGTGCCCCATCTGCAACATGGAACTCGTCGTCTTTGAAGGAGAGTCGGCGGGCGGGGGCAGCCGCGACGTGCTCGTGCTCACCGATCGCCAGGTCCAGCAATCTGGAGTGCGCCTCGGTCTTGCGGCCCAGCGCAACCTCTCTCGGGTGATCGATGCCAGCGGCCGGCTCCAGGTGCCGCCTGAGCGGCGCTCCTCGCTGCATATCGGGTACCCCGGCATCAGCACCGTGGACACGGTCCACGTGCACACAGCAGGCACGCCCGTTTCGGACGGCATCCTGGTGCTGGAGGTTCAGAACCAGGGCATGCTGGCCAGGGTGCAGTCGTACAAAACCATGCGCAGCGAGTACACCGAGCTGCGCCGACAGGAGCTGAATATAGAAGCGCAGCAACTGCTCGACCGGATTGGCGTACTGACCAACGAGATCGTCTCGTTCGGCTTGCCCGCGTCCATCCTCGACAAGATCGCCGCCAGGCCGCCCAGCACGGAGACGACTGCGTTTCCTGTGTATGCGAACAACTGGGGCATCGTGCTGACCCCGCCCGCGCTCACCGTGGGTTCGACCCTGCGCCAGAACCAGCTGGTTCTTGAGGCAGCCGACCTCACCGAGCTGTGGCTCTCTCTGGATCTCTTCGAAAACGAACTGGCCTACGTCAGCCCGGGCCAAACGATCTCGTTCACCACACAGTCCGTCCCGGACCAGGTCTTCACGACAGCGATCGACTTCATCGAACCCGAGGTGCAGGGCCCTAGCCAGACCGTGCGCGCCGTGGCGCGGGTGCAGAACAAGACCTTGAAGCTCTCCCCCGGTCTGTACGTGCGGGCGAGCTTGGCCAGCGACGTGGCCTCGGTTCTCTCGGTGCCCGAGAGCGCGGTCCTGCAATCGGGCAAGCGGGACGTGGTCTTGATCGCAGAAGGAGACGGTCGCTTCCGCCCTCGGGTCGTCTCGCTGGGTCGCCGCCATCTCTCCCTGGCGGCTTCGGAGACGAGCGAGTCGTTCCTCGGTGAGAGCGAGCGCTATCACGAGGTTCTGTCAGGCCTGCACGACGGTGACCGGGTTGTGGTCGCCGGGGGCTTCCTGCTCAATGCCGAGGCTCAGTTCCAAGGCATCCTCAAGAAGATGGTGGCCACGGAAGAAGCCCAGCAGAGCGCGACACCCCTGTCCGATCAGGCAGCGGCCGTCATCGAAGACTCTCTGGACCACTACTTCGCCATCACCCAGGCCCTTGTCGACGACGACGCCCGCAACCTCGGCGAACTGGCGCGAGCCCTTGCAGAGACGACAGCAGCGAGCAGCGACGACTCTGCACTGGGGACGCGGCTGCAAGAGCTGGAGCAACTCAGCCAGTCCCTCGCCGCCAGCGCAGACGAAGACGCACTCGACTGGGACGAGCTGCGCACGGTGTACGGATCGATCTCACGAGAAGTCGTGACCCTGCTGGCGGAGCACCTGCCCGGGCGCTTCGGCAGCGGCGAGCTGTACCTCTTTCGCTGCCCCATGGCGGACGACTTTGGCTACGAACTCTGGGTGCAACGGTCCGCTGAACTGCAGAACCCGTACATGGGCCAGATGATGTTGGAATGCGGCTCACCGGCCGAGTTGCCGTGACGACCGCCCGAGGGGCCGGGGTTCTATGCTGCGCAAGCTGATCGACTGGAGCCTGGAGAACCGTTTCCTGGTCTGCGTGGCCGCGCTGTTCCTGGCGGTGGCGGGCGTGCACTCCATGCAGAGCCTGTCCCTCGACGCGATCCCCGATCTCTCTGATGTCCAGGTGATCGTGCGTACGGGCTGGTCCGGGCGCGATCCGCAGACCGTCGAAGATCAGGTCACCTATCCGATCACGTCAGCGCTCACGGGCGTGGCCGACGTGCGCGATGTGCGGGGCTTCTCGTCGTTCGGCACGTCACTCGTCTACGTCATCTTCGAGGACGGTACCGACCCGTACTGGGCTCGGTCGCGGGTGCTCGAACACCTCAATCAAGCCCAGCACAAGCTGCCCATGGGTGTGGTCCCCAGCCTGGGCCCGGATGCCAGCGCCATGGGCTGGGTCTACCTGTACACCCTTGAAGACATGAACTCCCAGCTCGACCTGGGTCAGCTCCGTTCGCTGCAGGACTACTTCGTTCGCTTTCAGCTGGAGAGCGTGCCCGGGGTGGCCGAAGTGGCCAGTCTTGGCGGCGCCGTGCGCCAGTATCAGGTCACCGTCGACCCACGCACCCTGGCCGCGGTGGACATTCCCCTGGCAGCAGTCATCGGGGCCATCAAGCACTCGAACCAAGACGTGGGTGGCCGGGTGATCGAGATGGCCGAGACCGAGTACATGATCCGGGGTCGGGGAAGCATCAGCTCGATCCGCGACCTGGAAACCATCGCCATCGGCCACAACGGGCAGGGCACGCCCATCAGTCTGGGTGACGTGGCCGCCGTGGAGATCGGGCCGGACATCAAGCGGGGCATCGCCGAGAAGAACGGCAAGGGCGAGGTGGTCGCGGGCATCGTCACCATGCGCTACGGCGAGAACGCCCTCGACGTGATCAACTCGGTGAAGGCGAAGATCGCCGAGATCCAGACCGGGCTGCCTGACGGCGTGGTGATTCGCAAGGCCTACGACCGCTCCGGCCTGATCGGACGGTCCATCGGCACCCTGGCGCGGCAGCTCATCGAAGAGCTGCTGATCGTCGCCTTGGTCTGCGTGATCTTTCTCTGGCACGCCCGCAGCGCGTTGGTCAGCACGGTCGTCCTGCCCCTGGCCATCCTGGTCTCGTTCATCGTCATGAACGCTCTGGGGATCAACGCCAACATCATGTCGTTGGGTGGCATCGCCATCGCCATCGGCGCCATGGTCGACGCCTCGGTGGTGATGGTCGAGAACTTCCACAAGCACCGCGAGACCGCGGGGGACGACGCCGATCACTGGCAAGTCGTACGAGCTGCAGCACAGGAGGTCGGGCCGGCGCTGTTCTTCTCCTTGCTGGTCATCACCATCTCCTTCCTCCCCGTCTTCGCCCTCGAAGATCAAGCCGGTCGGTTGTTCAGGCCTCTCGCCTTCACCAAGACCCTGGCCATGGGCTCCGCCGCCGTGCTGACCCTCGTGCTCATGCCCGTGCTGATGGGTTTCTTCGTGCGCGGCAAGCTGCACCGGGAGTCGGCCAACCCGGTCAGCCGACTGATG
>Ga0209992_10000194_pt1 | contig 85502 bp, 80 predicted proteins | sample 2SBtaG_2_FD_182564 | JGI IMG/M metagenome (GOLD analysis project Ga0209992, IMG submission 182564) | Deep subsurface microbial communities from Kolumbo volcano to uncover new lineages of life (NeLLi) - 2SBTROV12_ACTIVE470 metaG (SPAdes)... | ecosystem: Environmental > Aquatic > Marine >... | reverse complement strand
CACGGCCAGCTCGACCACCTGGGGGAACAACATCCGGACCGTGGTCCCGGCCCCCACCACCGCGTCGATCTCGGCCCAGCCCCCCACGCTGCGCACCGTGGACCAGGCCGCGGCCAGCCCCAGCCCAGCCTTGCCATCCTCGAGAGAGCGATAGGGCTCGAACGCTGCCTCGCGCAGGGCTGGATCCGCACCGCTGCCGGTGTCGCTCACGGAGATCTGCACATAGGTCCCGGCCGCCAGCGGCACCCCGTGGCTCAGGCGGACCTCAGCGATCTCCTCCAGGCCGACCTCGATGCGCAGCAGTCCGCCGCCCGGCATGTTGTCCCGGGCGTGGATGGCCAGGTTCAACAGGATGTCCTGGAGGCGCCCAGCGGGGATGCCGATCTGCGCGGGCGCGTCGCACAGGCGGACCTGCAGCGTCATGCCCAGGGCCACGCCGCGCTCGATCAGCTCCCGGGCATCGGCCACCACGTCCCGGGCGCTGCAGGTGCCGCGCAGGAACTCCGGCTCCCGGGAGAGTGCCCGGAGACGCTTGGCGATCTCGGACCCTCGGCGGGCGTAACGGTGGATGGCCGCCAGTCCCGTGGTCAGGGCCTCCTCGCTGCTGTCCGGCGCCAGGTGCCCCGCGTAGCCCAGGATGCCCTGCAGCAGGTTGGAGAAGTCGTGGGACAGCCCGCCCGCGACCCGGCTCACGACCTCGAGGCGCTCGATGCGGATCTGGCGGTCGATGTCCTCGAGCTCCTTGCGAATGTCCTGGAAGGCCACCACCTGGTACTGCCGGTCGCCCACCTGGAGCTTGCTGGTCCGCCCGCCGACCGGTAGGGGCTCCAGCCCCTGCCGACGGAGGGTGAACCGCCCCTTCTCCGCCTGCTGGGGGACCTGCTCCAGGAACAGGGACTCCAAGGCCTGACCCTGCAGGTCCTGGGCACCGGCGCCGGTGAGCTCCTGGGCCCGCTCGTTGGCATCCACTACGGCGCCGGTGTCCGGGTCCACCAGGAGCAGCGCGGTCGGGTAGTCCTGGAAGAAGCGGCCATAGCGCTGCTCGGCCCCCTGGAAGAGCCGGGGCCTGGGCTTGAGCGGCTTGGGGTGCTCGACCTCGTTGGCGTTGACGTAGAAGCCCACGACCGCCCCGCAGGCTGCGCCGATCAGGGGCGGCACACCCAGGAGCACCGCCGTCGGCCGCTGTCCCAAGCCGATGCCCACCATCAGCGATGTCCAGGAGGCGATGAAGGTGCTGAGTCCGACCACCCCCGCGCCCCAGCCGACCTCCCAGGCCAGACCCCCGGACTCCTCGACCTGGAACCACGCGGCCCGGGCCGTCACGATGCCGGTGCCCAGGGCCATCAGCCGCACCGTCAGCTCGGCGGTCGGCAGCGGCGGGGCCAAGCCCACCACCGCCAGCAGCCCGGTCAACGCCACCACCCCGAGTCCGGCGATGCCCAGGCTCAGGGTGGCCCGGCTGGAGGCCAGCGGCCCATCGACCCGCTGGCACATCAGGTTCAAGGCCACCAGCGGCGGCACCGTGAGCGGGATCGCGACGGGAATGCGCCACCCTGCGACCCGCGCCTCGCTGGGGGCGGTCATCAGCAGGAAGGCCCCCACCGCCATCGCCACATGCCACGCCGGCTCTCGAATGGCCGGGGCCGCGCGATGCAGCCCCAGGGCGCTGAGCAGCAGGCTGAACGGCAGCAGCAGGACCACCGTCATGGTCAGTGCCCAGTAGATCTGCTCCAGGCTCATGCCGACGCCTCGGCCACGGCCGTGGGGGAGCGCACGACACGGACCAGCAGCCACAAGGTCGCCAGGGGCATGGCGAAGCGGGCGTGCATGAAGAGGGTGGTGTGGTGGAGGGCGCCCAGGCCGAGCAGCGGCAGGGGCTGCCGGGGCCAGAGCACCAGGGCTGGCACGAGCCAGAGGGCCAGGTCGTAGGGGTGGCCATGGGGCGTGAGCAGCAAGGCCAGGAGCACCGAGCCCGCCAGGGCCAGCTCGGGGTCCCGGCGTCGCCAGAGCCACGCCACGGGCACCATGCCCACGAGCCACAGCCCCAGACCGACCCGCGCGAGCTCGGGGCCTCCGGGAACCAGGGCGACCCAGCTGGTCATGACCCGGAAGTCCAGCGCCGGGTGACCGCCGCCGACCCCGTCCCCGATGGCGTGGAGCCAGTCCAGCCACAGGCCCGGACCATAGAGCAGCGCGCTGAGCAGGGTCAGGCCGCCCAGCACAACGCCCGCGACCCCCAGCTCGCGCCAACGACGGGCCACGAGCATGCCCAGCACAGGGTAGGCGCCGTAGTGGGGCTTCAGGCACAAGAGCGCCAGGCCCACCCCCGACCACAGCGCCGAGCCCCGACGCAGGCCGAGCAATACCAGACCCGCCGCCGCGCCGAGCCAGAGCCCGGTCTGGGCCAACCAGGCCGAGAAGAACGACCACCCGCCCAGGCCCGCCGCCAGACCGACCAGCCCGCCGCCCAGGGCCACCGCGACCGCCACGAAGGCCGCCATCGAAGCGGCCGCGGCGACCGCTGCCGCACCGGTCGCCGAGCCCAGAGCCCAGCCGTGGAAGAGCGGCAAGGCAGGCGGCGGGTAGGCAAAGGGCAGGACGACCAAGGGCTCCGCTCCGGTCGACTCCACCCACCAAGCCCTCAGAGTGTCCCATGCGTACACGCCCTCACCGCCCGCGGCGAGGGTCTCGGCGACGCCGCGAAACACCATGCCATCGCAGCAGTTGTGCACCCCACACGTCGGCGTCGCGGTGGGCGACACCCCGCCGACCACGCCCGCGGCCAGCACCAGCGCCGCCAGGTTGACCCCCTCCAGGACCTGCTGCCGGCTCGGCCGCGTCAGCGCAGCGACTCCAGCCAGGCGCGGACCAGGTTCTGACCGACCCTCAGGCGGTAGACCCCCGTGGAGCGTACGTCGTCGATGGGCGCCAGATCCCGGGGCAGCTGTGCGGCCGCCGCCGGGTCCACCGGTCGCCCGACCAGGGCCTCTTCGACGGCGGCGCAGCGGGTCGGGACGGCAGCCATCGAGCCAAAGGCCACCCGGGCCTCCTGGACCACGTGGTCCCGGATGCGCAGTCGGCCGGCCAGCACGACCTTGGAGATGGCCTGGGCTGCCCGGGTGCCCACCTTGCGGTAGTGGGTGTGATCGTTGTCGTGACGACCGGGCAGCCAGACCCCGGTGATGAGCTCGTCGGCCTCGAGCCGGATGCGCCGGTAGCCCACGAAGAACTGGTCCACGGGCACGAAGCGCGAGCCCCGGAGCCGGCTGGCGACCTCGACCACCGCATCCAGCGCGAGCAGCACCGGCAAGGTGTCCCCTGCGGGCGAGGCATTGCCCAGGTTGCCGCCCAGGGTGCCTCGGTTCTGGATCTGGAGGGCGCCCACCGTGCGTGCGGCCTCGACCAGGGCGGGGGCCTCGGCCTGGGCCTCGGTCGAGCGGATGATGTCGGTGTACGACGTGACCGCACCGATCCACAGTCGGTTGCCGTGCTTGCGCACTCCCCTGAGCTCTTCGACACCCCAGACGTCGACCAGGTGCTGGGGCGTGCGCAGCCCCATCTCCAGGTCGACCATCACGTCGGTGCCCCCGGCGATGACCGTGCACCCCTTGTGCTGGGCCCGGAGCTCCAGTGCCTGGGGCAAGGTGGTGGCCTTGTGGCAGGTGATCTCCTGGCGGCCGAGGGGATGCTCAGCGCTCGGCATCGAGCACCTCGGCGACGGCATCGATGATCTTCTGGTAGCCGGTGCAGCGACACAGGTTGCCGGCGAGGGCCTCGCGGATGTCCGCCCGGGTCCACTTGCCCCCCCGGTCCATCAGCTCGGCCGCCGTGACCACGAAGCCCGGGGTGCAGATCCCACACTGGGCTGCGCCATGGTCCAGGAAGGCCTGCTGGACCGGGTGCAGGGCGCCGTCGGGGCCGTGGAGGCCCTCGATGGTGACGATGTCCGCGCCGTGGGCCTGGGCGGCTGGGACCAGGCAGCTGCAGACCGAGCGGCCCTCGATGAGCACCGAGCACGCGCCGCACTCGCCTTCGCCGCAGCCTTCCTTGCTTCCGGTGACGCCCAGGGTCTCCCGGAGCAGGTCCAGCAGCCGGGCCGCCGGCGGGGCTTCGGCCTCGACGGGCTGACCGTTCAGGGTGAATGCCAGCTTCACGGCAGGGCCTCCAGCACGCGCTCGGGGGTCATGGGCAGGGCATCCAACACCGCGCCCGCCGCCTGCTCGATGGCCTGGGCGACGGCGGCGGCCGGACCGTCGAGGGGAATCTCCCCCAGGCCCTTGGCGCCAAAGGGGCCGCCCTCGTAGGGGATCTCGACGAGCACGGTGTGGAGCTCCGGCGCGTCCAGGGAAGTGGGGATGATGTAGTTGGTGAGCCGGTCGTTGCGCATGCGCCGTGCGTCGTCCAGCACCACCTCTTCCTGGGTGGCCCAGCCCAGCCCCTGCAAGGCGCCGCCCTCGATCTGGCCGCTGGCGAGCACCGGGTTCAGGGCACGGCCGATGTCGGTGGCCGTCACGAGGCGCTGGTAGAGCACGGCGCCCGTCTCGAGGTCGACGGTCAGGTCCACCACGTTGCAATTCCAGCCATAGGTCGGGTAGGCGTCGCCCTGGTAGGTGTCCGGATCCCAGGTCAGGCTGCCGTCGTCGGCGTAGACGTGCTCGACCCGAAGGGGCACGTCGCTGGTGCGCTCGGCGAGCAGCTCGGCAAAGGGGGCGTCGCGGCCGACCTCGAGCGCCAGGGCGTCGGCCAGCTTCTTCGCCGCCTGTTGGCACACGCCACCGACCACCATGGCGGTCCGGCTGGCCACCGTCGGTCCCGAGTCCGGGACCTGGGCGGTGTCCGGCTCGACCACCAGGACCTGGTCCAGGGACAGGTCCAGCTCCTGGGCCACGATCTGGGGGAAGACCGTGCGGGTGCCCTGGCCGATGTCCGTGCTCCCGGTCAGGATGCGTACCTGGCCGTCCACGAGCTCCAGCGCGACCTTGCCCTTCAGCGCCGCTTCGCCGTTGCCGGTGAACCCGCAGCCGTGAAAGACCAGGCTCACGCCGCGGCCGCGAAGCTGCCGGGTCACGCCCAGACCGCCACCAGGCAGGTCCGGAAGTGCTGGGGGCTCGGACTCCGCCGCCGCCAGGGCCGCGTCGAGGACCTGGGCCGCGCCGACGTCGAGCATCTCCTGGCCCGTGGCGGACAGGTCGCCGTCGACCAGCAGGTTCCGGCGCCGCAGGACCACGGGATCCATGCACAGCTCCCGGGCGATGCGGTCCATGTGTCGCTCGGCGGCGAAGTGGGCTTGGGGGGCGCCGAAGCCCCGGAAGGCGCCATTGGGCGGCGTGTTGGTGGCCACCGCGCGACCGTCGATGCGCACGTGCTTGCAGCGGTAGGGGCCGGTGGCGTGGATGACGGCCCGCGACAGCACCACCGGGGTCAGGGTGTTGTAGGCGCCGCCGTCGACCACCATGTCGCACTCGAAGGAGAGCAGGTGCCCGGCGTCGTCGACCCGGGTGCGGATCCGGATCGCGCAGGGGTGGCGCTTGGTGGTCGCCCGCAGGTCCTCGTCGCGCTTGTAGATGAGCTTCACGGGCTTGCCGGTGGCCAGGGCCAGCAGAGCCGCGTGGGCCGCCACCATGGACGGGTACTCCTCTTTTCCTCCGAAACCGCCGCCGGTGCAGGCCTGGACCACGTTGATGCGCCCGGGCGCCTCGTAGTCGGGCCCCAGGAGCTTTCCGATGGCCTTGGTGATGTAGTACGGGCACTGCAGCGACCCGGTGATGGTCAGGCCGCCGTCGTCCCGTGGCATGGCCAGCATGCCCTGGCACTCGATGTAGAGCTGCTCGTGCAGCCCCGTGGTGTAGGTGCCCTCGATGACCCGACCCGCAGAGACCTGGGACGGGTCGCCCTTGTCGATCCGGATGCGCTTGAAGACGTTGTCCGGCGCAAAGATCACCGAATCGTTTCCTTCCGCCGACCCGGCGTCGAAAAGCGGCGTAAGCTCTCGATATTCCACGACAACGTGCTTTGCGGCGAGGGCCGCACGTTCCCGTGACGGCGCGGCAACGAGGGCCACGGGCTCCTCGACGTGAAGCACGCGCTCGGCCGCCAGGGCAGGCTGGTCCTCGGTCATCAGGAAGACACAGTTTCTCCCTGGAATATCCGCGGCTGTCACCAGCGTGATGTCGGTCCAGTCGAAGTCCGGATCCCGCGTGATGCTGAGCACCTCGGCGTGGGCGTGGGGCGACCGCACGGTGGCCCCGTAGAGGCACCCTGGTGGCTGGAGGTCATCGACATACAGTGCGTGACCCGTGACCTTGCTGCGCCCGTCGGCGCGATGGACTCCCTGCCCGATCGTCATGGTCGGCCGAGGATACAGCATGAGTGAGCCTCTCCCCGCTGCCCTGGCGCCTCTGGCGCCCCTCTCCCGGAACCTGTGGTGGTCCTGGCACCCGGACGCAGTGCGCCTGTTCCAGGACCTCGATCCGGACCACTTCAGAGCGGTGCGTCACAACCCGGTGGCCCTGCTTGAGGATCTGGGGACCGACCGGCTGGCCCACCTGGCCAGCGACCCGGACCTCGTGGCCCGGGTGGCGACCCAGGGCGCCGCCCTGCAGGCCTACCTGGACGCCAAGGACACGTGGTTCCGCCGACACTTCGGGGCCACGGCGCGCGAGACCGACCCGGTGGCCTACTTCTCCATGGAGTTCGGGCTGCACGAGAGCTTGCGGCTCTACAGCGGCGGTCTGGGCGTGCTGGCCGGCGACCACGTGCGCTCGGCCTCGGACCTGGGTCTGCCCTTCGTGGGCGTCGGCCTGCTCTACCGCCAGGGCTACTTCCGCCAGGTGGTCGACGGTCGGCAGCAGGTCGCCTGCTACCCCCAGGCCGACTTCGCCCGCCTGCCCCTCAGGCGCATCGAGCGGGACGGCGGGCCCGTCGAGGTGCCCTTCTCGCTGGGCCGGGAGCAACACGTCGCCCACGCCTGGCAGCTCGAGGTGGGTCGCGTCCGCCTGTTGCTCCTGGACGCCGACCTGCCCCAGAACCCGGACGCCGTGCGGGCCCTGACGTCGCGCCTCTACGGCGGGGACAGCAAGACTCGCGTCGCCCAGGAGGTCCTGCTGGGCATCGGTGGCGCCCGGCTGCTCGCGCTCCTGGGCATCACCCCCGCGGTGGTCCACCTGAACGAGGGCCACTGCGCCTTTGCCCCGCTGGAGCGCCTGGCGGCCCGTCTGCGGGGGGGCGCCACGTGGGTCCAGGCGCTGGCAGCGACCCGGGCCGAAGGCGTGTTCACCACCCACACCCCGGTGCCCGCCGGCCACGACCGCTTCTCGTGGGACGTCGCGAACGGCGCCCTGGAGGGCTACCGCGAGGAACAGGGCTGGGGCCCAGGCACGGTGATGGACCTGGGCCGGGTGCGACCCGGCGACATGGACGAGCCGCTGTGTATGACCGTGCTGGCCCTCAACACGACTCGAGCGGCCAACGGCGTGAGCGAGCTCCACGGCGCGGTCAGCCGCCAGATGTGGCGAGACCTCTACCCGGACAGCTCCGAGGACCAGGTGCCCATCGGGCACGTCACCAACGGCGTGCACCCAGTGTTCTGGATGCACCCCCGGTGGCAGGCGCTCTACGACGAGCACGTGCCCGGGTGGCGGCGGCCCGAGCGGCTGTGGGACGAGGACTTCTGGGAGCAAGGCCTGGCGGGCATCGACGACGGACTGCTGTGGCAGACCCACCAGGCCTGCCGAGCCGAGCTGATCGCTCACGTGGCTCATAAGCAGGGCAATAGCCGTCTGGATCCGCTGGGGCTGACCATCGGCTTTGCCCGGCGCTTCGCCCCCTACAAGCGGGCGAACCTGCTCTTCAGCCAGCCGGATCGCTTGGCTGAGCTGGTCCGCGGTTCGGCGGGCCTGCAGCTGTTGTTCTCGGGCAAGGCCCACCCCCGGGACGGCCTGGGCCAGGCCATCGCCGGTGAGGTGATGGCCTGGTGCGACGACCCGCGCTTCCGGGGCAAGGTCGTGTTCCTCGAGGACTACGACATCCACACGGGGCGGCTGATGACCTCGGGCGTCGACGTGTGGCTGAACAACCCCCGCCGCCCCCGCGAGGCTTCGGGCACTTCGGGCCAGAAGGTGCCCCTGAACGGCGGGCTCAACCTGTCCGTGCTCGACGGCTGGTGGCCCGAGGCCTACGCCGGGGACAACGGCTGGGCCATCGGCCAGGCCCGGGACTACAGCGACACCGCCGAGCAGGATCGCGACGACGCCGACGACCTGTTCCGCCTGCTCGAAGACCACGTGGCGCCCGCGTTCCACGAACGGAAGGGCGAGACCCCGGGACGCTGGGTGGCCATGATGCGACGCTCGGTGGTGACCTGTGTGCCTCGCTTCAACACCCACCGCATGGTGCGCGACTACGCCGAGCGGCTCTACTTCCCAGTCCGCAGCGCATCGGCGGCGTCTCTCCATTAGGAGCACTGCCATGCTCGCGGTGCTCGTCGGACCCCGCCCTGGCGTGCCCCCAGCGCCAGAGACCACCCCCATCGGGCGGGCCGCTCTGGCCCTGGCGGGCGAAGGCATCGACGTGGGCTTCACGGCCGACGGCGTCTCCTTCCTGGGGGCCCGGCCCGGGGGCTGGCGCACGGTCCAGCCCCACCGGATCCGCGCAGCCCAGGATCGCTTCCCGTCCCAGACCTGGCCCCAGGCCTACCGCCAGGCGCTCGCGGCCCTGGGCCGCCCGCCGCTGGGCAACCCCGAGTCGATCACCCTGCTGTGCCGGGACAAGCTCGCCACCCAGGACTGGCTCCAGGACCTGGTTGCCATGCCAGCCGTCGAGGGTTCGCCCCGCTGCTTTCGAGCCACACTGGAGGACTGGGGCGAGGCCTTCCTGAAGCCGCGCTACGGCGCCATGGGCCGCGGCATCCGGCGGGTGGTGCCCGGCGACGCCCTGCCCCGGCGGGTCGAGGGCGCCGTGAGGGGCGTCTTGGAGCCCACCTTCCTGCAGCGCGCCGTGCCCGCCCCGCCCACGGGCGCCATCGCGGTGCGCCAGCTGATCCAGCGCCTGCCCGCCGGCGGCTGGATCCAGCTGCCGGGGGTCGCCCGGGTCGCGCCCGCTGGCGAGCCGGTGGCCAACGTGAGCAAGGGTGCCGTGGCCCGTCCTGCCGACGAAGTGCTCGACGTGGGCTGCCTGGCCGAGATCAAGATCCAGACGGCCCGGGTCGCCCGGGCCCTGGCCGACCACACCGACGGGGACTGGGCGCTCGAGGCTGGCGTGGACTTCGCCATCGACCCCGACGGCCACCCGCACCTGTTGGAGGTGAACAGCCGTCCCCGGGGTCGCCTCGAGGCGCTGGCGCTGTCGGATCCCGACCGCTGGCACGACGCCCACGTCGACGCCTGTGCACGACCCCTCCGGCGACTCCACGCGCTCAGCAGTCGCTGACAGACGCCCGATCTACCCCACCAGGTGCACCCGCCAGCGCGTCTCCAGCACCGGCTGCTCTGCACGAGCGTCGAATTCCACGAGCTCCAGGGCCTGGGGCCGCCACGTCAGGGGGGGCTGGTGGCGCAGTGCGCCCAGGGCCTGGATCAATGGCGCGACGGACACGGTCTCCGGGAACGTGCCCAGGGTCACGTGAGGCCGGAAGGGCTCGAAGCGGACCTCGTCCGACCACTGGGCCAGCCTGGTCCGGACTCGGGCCAGGTCTCCCAGCGGGTCTGCGACCTCGAGCACGGCACAGGAGCGAAATCCGTTGACGCCCCCGACGATCAGCTCCGGGGCCCTGGGGAGGACGGCCTGGAGGTCCTGGTGGGCCTGGGCCAGCCGGTGCTCGGCCACGTCGTCGTCGTGGTGGACCACCGGTGCTGGGAACCCGCACACGAACACCGTGACGTGCAGGTCCTGGGTCCGACCGGGCCGAACCAGGCCCCCCAGCCGCTCCTGCATCACCCGAACCCGCTCGGCCACAGGGCCCGGATCCAGCCGGAGCAACCACAGGGCATAGCGGCCCCGCCCCCGGTGCCAGGCTTCCCGTTCCCCAGGGGTGTGGCCCAGGGTCGTGCCCGCGGCACAGAACGCCTCCCAGACGCCTTCGAAGTCGCTGACCATGCCCGGGCTCGACCGCGTCAGACGATGGTGATGCGGTCCTGCATGAACGGCACCTCGCCACGAACGCCGCGCAGGTAGAGGTCCTGGACCCGGGTCGTGATCGGCCCCTTCAAGCCGGCGCCCACCGTGCGGTGGTCGACTTCGCGCACGGGCGTGACCTCGGCGGCCGTGCCGGTCATGAAGACCTCGTCGGCGACGTAGAGCGCGTCGCGCCCGAACTGGGTCTCGACGACCTCGTGGCCCTCTTCTCGCAGGATGCCGATGGCGGTCTTGCGGGTGATGCCACCCAGGATGTTGGTGATGCTGGGGGTCTTGACCAGGCCGTTGCGCATCACGAACAGGTTCTCGCCGGTGCCCTCGGCCACCAGGCCGTTCTGGTCCAGCATGATCGCCTCGTCGAAGCCGTTGTCGTTGGCTTCGTACTTGGCCATGATGCTGTTCACGTAGTGGCCCACGACCTTGGCCCGCTGCATGTTGGCGTTGACGTGGTGGCGGGTGAAGCTGCTGGTGGCGCAGCGGATGCCCTTGTTGAGCCCTTCCTCGCCCAGGTAGGCGCCCCACTTCCACACCGCGATGGTGACGTGGACCGGGTTGACCCGAGCGCCCAGCCCCATCGCGCCGTGTCCCAGGTGGACCAGGGGGCGGATGTAGGCGGACTTCATGCCGTTGCGCTTGAGGGTCTCCAGGCAGGCGTCCTTGACCTCGTCGACGGTGAAGGGCATCTGGATGCGGCACATCTTGGCGCTGTCGAACAGGCGCTCCAGGTGCTCGTCCAGGCACCAGACGCCGCTCTGACCGGTGCCGGTCTGCTCGTAGGCGCGGATGCCCTCGAAGACCCCCAGTCCGTAGTGCAGGGTGTGGCTCAGGACGTGGACCCGGGCCTGGTCGTAGGGGACGAAGTCCCCATCCATCCAGAGGACTTCGGAGCGAATGGACATGGGGCTACTCCTGGACGGGCTTGCCGTCGGTGTCGAGCAGGACGACGGGGTGACCGAGGGCCTCGATGTCCTCGCGGACCAAGGCCAGATCCCCCACGACCAGCACCTGCAGGGGCTGGGTCGCGACTCGCTCCGCGAAGACAGCCTGGGCAATCGCCGGGTCCACAGCTGCGACCCTGTCCAGGTAGCCGCTCAGCCAGTCGTCTGGCAACCGGTAGCGCCAGACCGTCTCCATCTCCCGCAGCAGGGCTTCGGCCTGTTCGAAGCGGCCGGGGTAGCCGTGGACCAGGCCGCTGCGCACGTACTCGATCTCTTCAGCGGTCAGCGGGCGGTCCGCGCTGACCGCGCTCAGCTCGGCAAAGACCTCGTCCAGGGCAGCCCGGGTCACGCCGGTGTGCACCGACGCACTGGCGACCCAGCGACTCGGCGCGTAGCCGTGGCCAAAGGAGCTGCGGGCCCCGTAGGTGTAGCCCTTGTCCTCGCGCAGGTTCATGTTCAGCCGGGCGGTGAACTGGCCTCCCCAGGCCCGGTTGCCCAGGGAGAGCGCCGGGAACTCAGGGTCGGTGCGGTCCCCCACGAACCGCTGCAGAGTGAGCACGCTCTGGGCCGCGCCGGGCTTGTCGACCAGGTAGACCGTCGTGGCTTCGGGCTGGACCATCGGCCGCACCGGCGCGGTCCGAGGGGTCTCGCCGGTCCAGCCGCCGAAGCGGTCCTCGAGCAGGGGCAGGATCTCGTCCAGGGTCGTGTCGCCGCCGACCAGCAGCAGCGCTCGGCCCGGCACGAGCCACAGATCGACCCAGGCCCTCAACTGGTCCACGGTCAGAGCACCGACGCTCTCCTCGGTGGCCGTGACGCCCAGGTAGGCGTCGCCATAGGCCAGGGTCCGCGCGATCTGGCGGGCCAGGTTCTGGGGGTTGGCCTTCTGGGTGGTGATGGCCTGGACTCGCTGCTTCTGGACGCGCTCCCACTCGCTCTCGGGAAAGGTGGGCGCCAGCAGCACCGTGGCCATCAGGTCCAGGGTCGGCGCCAGGTTCTTCTTGAGCGTGTCGGCGTGCACGCTGGCGGAGTCCTTGCCAGCGCGGGTGCTCAGCTTGCTGGCCAGGGACTTGAGCGCCGCGGACAGGCCCAGGGCGTCGTGGTCGCCAGCGCCCTCGTTCAGCATGTCCATGGCCGCTTCGGCCAAGCCTTCCTGGCCCGGTGGATCGGTCCAGCCCCCCACGTCGAAGGCCAGCCGCAGGTCGACGAGTGGCAGCTCGTGGTTCTCGACCACCACGACCCTGAGGCCGTTGGACAGCACGCCTTCGGAGACCTGGGGCAGGGCAAAGGAGCCCGCGGCGAGGGGGGCGGGCTTGACCGTGCGATCGATGGGCTCGGCCGGGGCCACAGAGGGCTCGGGATCGGCCTTGGGGGCGCAACCGAAGAGACCCACTAGGATCAGGGCCAGGATCGACTTGGGGATGGGGGCAGTCACTCGGCCACCTCGCTCTCGGTCTCGGGGTGGATGTGCAGCTGGAGGCGCTTGTCGGCCGGCAGCCAGGTCCCGACCGCGGTCTGGACGTCGGCGACCGTCAGGTCCAGGTAGCGGTCCAGGTCCTGCTGGATGTACCCGGGGTCCCCCACGAAGAGGTTGTAGCTGTTGAGCTGGTTCGCCTTGGCGCTGATGGCACCCATGCGACGGATGAAGCCGGCCTCGTAGTTGACCAGGGCGTCGGTGAGCTCCTGCTCGGTGGGGCCCTCGGTGGCGAGCTCGGCCATGATGCGGTCGATCTCGGCGACCAGCTCGTCGGTGGTGTGGCCCGCCGCTGCGGTGGCCCGGATGATGTACATCGAGCCTTCGCCGAAGCTGGCCTGGCTGGCCCGCACGTCCTGGGCGATCTGCCGCTCGTGCACCAGCACCTTGTCCAGCCGGGCGTCCTTGCCCCCGGTGAGCACGCTGCTCACCACGTCCAGGGCGGCGTCGCCGTCGGCGTAGAGCGCTGGGGTGGGCCAGGCGAGCCAGACCTTCTGATCCGGGGCGCCCTGTTCGGTCTGGCGGATCACGACCTGTTCTGCCAGGGTCGCGGTGGGCACGTCGGGCCGGACCGGCTGGGGGTGGGTGGGCAGGTCGCCGAAGTACTGCTCGACCAGCGCCTTGGCCTGGTCCGGGTCGAAGTCCCCGCAGATGACAAGGCTGGCGTTGCTGGGCACGTACCACCGCTCGAAGAACGCCTTGACGTCGCCCAGCTGGGCGGCGTCGATGTCTTCGTGGCGGCCGATGGTCGCGTGGCCGTAGGGGTGGCCCGTGGGGAACACGTTCTCCAGCATGGTGATCCAGCTGGTGCCGTAGGGCGGGTTCTCGTAGCGCTGGCGGCGCTCGTTGCGCACGACCTCTTGTTGGTTGGCGAGCTTGGTCTCGTCCAGGACCGGCAATAGGAAGCCCATCCGGTCGCTCTCGAGCCACAGGGCCAGCGGGAGGTACTCGCTGGGGACCTGCTCGAAGTAGTTGGTCCGGTCCAGGTTCGTGGTGCCGTTGATCCGGGCGCCGACCTCTTGCAGGGGTTCGAAGTACTCGCCCGGCCAGTTCTGGGACCCGTTGAACATCAGGTGCTCGAACAGGTGGGCGAAGCCGGTGCGCCCGGCGACCTCGTCCCGGGAGCCGACCCCGTACCAGACGTTGACCTGGACGATGGGGACCGAGCTGTCCAGGGCCAGGATGACGTCGAGCCCGTTGTCCAGCTCATACTTCTCGAAGGGGATGTCCAGGTCCTGGGCCAGGGCCACACCCGCAAGCGCGAGCAGGGTCATGGGGTCTCCGGGTGCGGGGGTCGGCCGGACTAACCGACGGACCCCACCGGGTCAGTCCCCCTGGTGCTCCAGGTAGACCGGCACCACCCCGGTCGCCTCGTTGCCCGCGACGTAGGCTGCCAGGTGCATGGCACTGTTCACGCCGAAGCCGTCGCCAAAGGTGACCGTGTAGTCCACCCGGATGGCCAGGTACTCGGACTGCCCACCGCCCGCGAGGTTGTCCACCGGCTGGCTGCCCAGGTGCTCCCGGAAGGGCAGAGCCAGCATCCAGCGGTTGCCCCATCGCCCCACGTGGCCGATCTGGACCTCGCCCAGGATCGCGGGATCGATGCGGGGGTTGGACCAGGAGCTGGCGCCCAGCTCCGCCTTGAACCAGAAGTCCTTGAACGCCGTGCCGTAGCCCAGGATCAGGTCGGCGTGGGCGCCGGACTCGGCTGGGATGTACTTGTAGGACACCCCGTCCACGACCAGGGGAGCGTCCATCAGGTCCACGTCGCCCACGTTTGGCGTGTAGCCCAGGTCTGCCTGCAGCGAGACGTTGTGCCGGCCCTGCAGCAGCGCCCGGCGCAGGCCGAACTGGATGGGGCCGGTGTAGAGGGTCCGGTTGTCCCCGAGCTTGGACCAGCCCAGGGGCATGGCCTTGACCACGCCGGTCCAGGTGTCGGTCAGGCCGTACTCCCCGTAGACCTCGAAGGCCAGGTCCAGGTAGCGCTCCAGCTCCAAGCCGACGCCACCGCGCAGCTCGGGCGGACTGGCCTTGGTGGCAGGTGCGGTCAGGCTCCCTGGAATGGCCCGGCCGCCGACCTTGACGTAGTGGTGGCCCGCCGGCTGGGTCCAGCCTGCGTGAGCCAAGGAGATCAGGGTCAGCCACATAGGCACCTCGCGAGTGGCCACGAAGAGTGCCAATGATCGGCCTCGCGATCAACGACACAATCGCAGGACGGATTCAAGGAGTCGAAATTGCGACGGCCAGCGCGGGAGGGCGGAAACCGGGGTCCGCGGGAACCGGGGGGAACCGGGGTCAGGAACCTTTTGTTAAGCATTAGCAATTCGGGTATGGATTCCCGTATTTGATGGTTCTGGAACTGGGGCATGACTCTGGGTTGTGGCGTCGCGTAGGGCTGTCTGGGGCCGGTCTCACGTCGCGCGGATCTGGGGGCCTTCAGGGCTCGCCGTCACAGTCCTGGTCGATCCCGTCGGCGGGCACGTCGGTGGCACCGGGGTGGATGGCTGGATCGCTGTCGTCGCAGTCGTCGCCGTCGGGCAGCTGGTCCTGGGCGTCGTGGCCGTCCCCATCGGCGTCGTAGTCACTGCCCTCGCTGCAGTCCTGGTCCACGCCGTCGTACCAGATCTCCTGGGCGTCGGGGTTCACGTCGGGATCGTCGTCGTCGCAGTCCTCGGCGCCGTTGAACTTGTCTCCGTCGTTGTCGTCCAGGAGCACGCAGTTGTCGTTCTCCTGGCCCGGGGTGCCCAGGTCCCCGTCGCCAAAAGTGCTGGTCGCGTCGCACCAGTTGGTGCCGTAGTCGTTGTCCCCGTGGGTGGTGGCGTGGTGCCAGAGGCTCATGGACGCACCCTCTGACTCGGGCCAGTCGTGCACGGTGGTCCACGTGACCGCGTCCAGGCTGAAGCCCTCGGGCCCCAGGATCAGGGTGCCGCCCCCGTCGTGGAGCTGGAGTCCGATGTAGACGTGGTCCGGGACCAGGCCGCCGTTCAGCGCCGTGTCGTCGGAGGCGGCAAACACCGCAAGGTCCTCGTCCTCGAGGGCCAGGTGGTCCACGACAGTGTCCCAGCGCCCGTCCGAGTCGGTGAGGGTCAGGCCCTCCAGGTCGATCCGCACGCCACTGCGGTTGATCACCTCGAACCACTCCCCCTCCAGTCCGCTGCCCAGCCGGGGGCGGGCCATGATCTCGGTGATGATCAGGTCGCCCTCGACCAGCTGATCCACCGAGGCGTCGTCGATCAGCCCGTCGCAGTCGTCGTCGACACCGTCGGTCAGGTCTTCCGCGGCGCCGGGGTAGGCCGAAGGGTCCTGATCGTCGCAGTCCCCCTGTTCGATCGTGTAGCCATCCTGGTCGGCGTCCACTGTGGGGGTCGGCGGCGCGGCGGTGTCGGCGGTGTCGCTGCCATCGCCGGTGGTGGCCGGGTCGATGGGCACAGGCGGGTCGGGCAGGCCGGCGTCGCCCGAGCAGCCCACGAGCCCAGCCAGCGCCAGGACCAGGGCCACGCCGTCGACGGAAGGCCCGCTCAGCACGGCGGGTCCGCGCCCCACTGCTCGGCGCTCCAGGTCCAGGAGACCTGGCTCTGCTCGCACAAGCGGTCCAGCTCCACGGCCTCCATGTGCGCCTCGACCCCGGCCATCAGGACCTGGGTGTCGACGATGAAGCGCACGTGGAAGCCGTGCCCGCTGTCCGGCGACGCCATGCCAGCGCGGCCGAGCTCGTGTCCCTCGGTGCTGTAGAGCGCCACCTCGAGCTCGACGACGTCGGCCGCGGTGCTGGTGTTGCCGAGCCGCAGGTCCAACAGGGACTCGGACAGGCAGCTCGCCACGCAGATGTCTCCCAGCGACAGCTCCAGGGCGAGTCGCGCCGGGTCTGCCGGACAGGCGGCAGCCTGCACCTCGAAGAGATCCGGGAGCTCGTCGGTGCAGTCCCCGCGCACTGGGGGCGGCTCGGCGGCGAGCCGGTCCGGCGCGAGCAGCGACCGCCCCAGGCCGGCGGTGTCCAGCGCCGTGTCGGGGTGGGAGCCCCCGATGAACTGATAGTCCAGGCACGCCATCCAGAGCAGAACGATCACCGGGTCGCCCCCGCTCGGCCATACACCCGGTCGCCGGCGCCGGGATCCCCCTCTGCCACGATCAGGTCTCGGGCCACCGGCGCCAGGTACTCGACCTGCAGGTCTCCGGGCCCGCTGGCCCAGCCGCCGGCCGCCACGCCGCCGGTCACGGACAACACCGGGCCCGGGACCGCCACAGCGCCGTGGCCTTCGGCCACCGCGACCTGGAAGTCGGAGCCGTCCAGATCCGCCCAGGCGAGGCCCTGGGCGACACCGGACTCCGAAGCGGTCCATCCGGCGGTGTCCCCCGGCCGACCCTCGTGGCCGAAGTGGATGCGAACCGGGCCGGACCAAGGCCCCAGGACCAGGTCCAGGCCACCGTCGCCGTCCACGTCCTCCAGGCCGACCACCGCCACGTCGCCAGCGGTCGGGTCCTCCCAGCACAGGGTCAGCTCGGGACCACACCAGAGCCGGGTGGTGCCCGCGCCCCCCAGCCGCGCCGGCTCGGCGGTGACCAGGTCCAGGTGCCCGTCTCCGTCGACGTCGCCCAGCGCCAGACTGCTGCCCCCCGACAGCGCCTCGGGGGAGACCCACCCGGGGTCGGGGTCCAGGCGCCCGTCCAGGTTCATGTACACCGCCGCGGGGGCGTCTGCGTAGGCCACGGCCAGGTCGAGCCAGCCGTCACCGTCGACGTCGCCCCAGGCCACGTCGAGGCTGTGGCCCGGCTCACGGGCGTGCCAGCTCTGGGTCAGGGTGCCGTCGACGTTGCTGAACATCAGGGCCGTCTGCGCCAGGCCCGCCTCGGGCTCGCCAGACGCGGCAGCCAGGTCCAGATCGCCGTCCCGGTCCACGTCGCCCCAGGCGCAGGCCAGGCTGTTGAAGGGGTTGGGAGCGGTCCAGCTGGGCGTCGACTCCAGGGTGCCCGCCAGGTTCCGGTAGACGTGCAAGCCCCCGGGGTCCCCGAGCCCTTCGGGACCCAGGAACACCGACACGGCGACGTCGGGCCAGCCGTCGCCGTCGACGTCGCCCACGCCGAGTCCGCCGTGGTGGTGCTCGTCCTGGGACTGCCAGGGGTCCGCCGTGTCCAGCGACCCGCCCTCGTTCCACCAGACCTGGACCGGGCCAGGCTCGGTGTGCCCACCGGCCGAGGTGACGAGGTCCAGATCCCCGTCGAGGTCCAGGTCCACCACCCCCAGCCCCACGCCGTGGTGGCCGGACGGCAGGGTTGCCACAGCGTCTGCGGACAGCGGCCACCAGCCCACAGGGCTCGGGACGCTGTCGGTCAGCGACCCCGAGTCCCGGGCGGAGGGCCCTGTCGACGCCGAGTCCGTCGGCGGGTCCGGCGCACCGGTACAGGCCAGCAAGGTCCACCACATCCCGCCATTCTACGCCCCTCCTCCTGGGATGCCGGGACACTCCGTGGGTCACATTCTTTATGGATCACATCAAGAGTGATCTTGACGTGTCGAGCCCTGTCAGGGATCCTGAGAGGGCCCCCCTCTCGGAGCGCCCGTGAACCTCGAAGCCATCTCCCTCCTCCGCTTCCTCCCCGCAGGAGCCGCCGACATGGGGGATGTGACCCGCGAAGAGATGCGCCAGGCCGGAGCAGGCCGCTGGTCGGCCCCCCTTCGGCGAGCCGACGACATGAGGCCCGCGCTGGAGGCGCCCGTCGAGGACGAACCCGCGACCGAGGAGCGTGCCGGGGACCTGCCCGGCTACGACCGGGTCCTGCCGCTGGATGACGGTGAGCCCGACGAGCGTGCGCCGGTGGTGATGTTGTCCTTCAAGACCGGCTGAGCCCGTCCGCCCTGGCCCAGGCCATGGCGCCGTGCAGCGCCACCCGGATCGCCCCGTTGCCCGCACCAGGTGCTCGGGACCCAGCTGGATGTGGTGCTGCATCGACGGCCTCCGAGCCGGTCCACACCCTATCCGGGCCCTGCGCTTCTAAGACATCCACGAATCGGGGATACCTTGGAGGCGTGTTCTGGCTGATCGCATGCAGCGCCCCGGTGGCGCTCCCGGAGCCCACGTGGCCGGACTCCGGGTGTCGGAGCACCCATGCGCCGGCGCTGGACGCCGTGCGGGTCTCCAGCGGCGAGCGCACCCTGTCCGCCCCAGACGGCACGGTGCTCGCCGCCGCTCTGGCGGCGCCGCTCGCCCAGGGCTGCTGGCCCGGGCTGTTGCTGGTGCCGCCCGGCTTCGACCCCGGGCTCCAGGACACCGACCAGGACACGATGGCCGAGCTCGCCGCCGCCGGTGTGGTGGTGCTGGCCTTCGACCCGCGCGGACGGGGGGCGAGCGCCGGGGGCGAGGACCACGGGGGCCCGACCCAGCAGGACGACGTCGCGTCGCTGTTGGCGTGGCTCGCAGCCCTCGACGAGGTGGATCCAGACCGGGTCTACCTGCGCACGCGATCCCTGGGCATCGCCCTGGCCGCCGGTGCCGTGGACCGCCACCCGGTGCTCGCGCCAGCTGGCCTGTTGGACATCGAGGGTCCTGGCACCCTGCCCGACGACCTGGTCCACGCATCCGCCCACACCCAGGAGCGCTGGGACGAGGTGGCCGGCGACGAGGACTGGTGGCTCGACCGGAGCCCCAGCGAACACCTGGGGGCGTTCCGCGGCGCCTACCGCCGGGTCCAGGCCCGCGAGGACCACGCCTTGGGGGCGTACCGAGGCCACGCGCTGACCTTGCTCAACGTGGCCGAGGGTGCGTCGTCTCGGGCGGACCTGAACGGGGTCGCGCTGGCGGAGCACCGAGCGGTCGAGGAGCCCCCCGAGTGGTCGCCGGACGACGTCGAAGCGCTGAGCCTGGGGGGCACGGTCCAACGAGACGACGCCCGGGCGCTGGAGCTGTTGGTGGAGATGATGCGCTGAAGCATTCCCCGAGCGGGGTGGGTGGGGACCGGGTGTACGAGAGAAACGTACGCTTTGTGCCCCCCTTCCCCTGTCCCGAACACGCATGGGGTGCGACTCTACGGGTGGGCACACCGCCCGCGCCGGAGGTCCCCCATGCGTCTCTTCCCCCTCATCAGCGGCTGCACCGAGGGCACGCTATGAGCCCCCTGATCTGGATCGCCGCAGGCCTGGCCAGCACCCCCCTCACCGCCGACGACGTGCTGCTGGCCAGCGACGCCGCCAGCGACGACTGGTTCGGATTTCGGCTCGCCCCCGGCGGCGACATCGACGGCGATGGCGTGCCGGACCTGCTCGTGGGTGCACCCGACGACGACTCCATCACTTCGGACGGCGGCACGATCTACGTCTGCTTCGGGGCCGTGACGGGCTTGGACCCGGCGGCCTGTTACGAGGTCGGGCCGTCGGACCCCCACACCAGTGACCACTTCGGCATGTGGCTGGACGGCGTGGGCGACGTCGACGGGGACGGCTACGACGACGTGCTGGTCGGCAGCCCCGAAGACGACGACGGCGGCAGCGCTTCGGGCGCGGCCTACGTGCTCTACGGCAGCGCCAGCGGCATCGACAGCAGCCGGGAGGACAAGCTGATGCCGGCCGAGGTCATGGCTGGCGACGAGTTCGGCGAGGCCCTGGGCGCGGCAGGGGATCTCGACGGGGACGGCTACGCCGACTTCGCCGTGGGGGCGCCGAACCACGACGGCGTCGAGAGCGGCTCGGGGGCGTTCTGGGTCTTCTACGGCAGCGCCAGCGGCCCGGACAGCAGTCGCACCCAGTACGTGACCCCGAGCGGCGGCGACATCGGCGACAGCCTGGGGGCGGCGTTCGCCAGCGGGGACCTGGACGCCGATGGCTACAGCGATCTGGTGGTCGGCGCCTGGGGCGTCACCAACGGCGAGGGAGCGGTCTATGCATTCCACGGCAGCGCCAGCGGTCTGGACACCACCACCGGCGTGATGGTCCAGGCCAGCGACGCCGACAAGCGGACCTACTTCGGCCTGCGGGCGGCGAGTGCTGGAGACGTGGACGCCGATGGCTACGACGACGTGTTCGTCGCGGCCCCCGGCGACGACGACAACGAGACCAACTCGGGCAGCGTCTACGTGCTCTTCGGCGGCGCCAGCGGACTGAGCTCGGAGCAGGAGTACCACGCCAGCGACGGCGCCAAGAGCGATGAGCTCGGCTACGGTCTGGCCCGGGGCGCCGATGTGAACGGCGACGGCTACAGCGACCTCATCGCGGGCTCCTGGAGCCACGATGGCTGCGGAAACGCCTGTGGCGCCGCCTATGTGGTCTACGGCTCGGCCAGTGGCCTGGACACCAGCACCGAGGAGATCCTGCAGCCGGCCGACGGCGCCGCGACCTATGACTTCGGCATGGCCGCCACGGGCATCGGAGACCTGGACGCCGACGGCGCGGACGAGCTGGCGGTGGGTGCCCCCGCTCGGGACAGCTGGACCGGCGCGGTGTACCCCTGGTGGGGAACGTGCCCGGACGCCGACGCCGACGGCACCTGTGCCGTGCACGACTGCGACGACGCGGACGCCGCCGTGGACTGCATCCCGGACCTGGCCGGCCCCAGTCCTGGCGTCGCGGGCCAGTGGAACGCCGCGGTCGTGACCGACGTCACCCCCGGGGCCCAGGTGTGGTTCCTGGCCGGGCCCAGCGGCTCGAGCACGGCGTCCTGTGGTGCCGAGCTGGACCTTGCGTCGGTCACGCGACGGACCCTGCGGGTCGCGGACAGTACCGGCCAGGCGACGTTCGTGGACTGGATCCCATCGGCGGCTTCGGGCACGACGCGAACCTGGCAGGTGCTGGTGCCGTCGGACTGTGTGGTGAGTGCATCGACGTCGGTGACCTGGCTCTGAGCGCCGTTCACCCGTCCAAGCAAGCGAGCGCCGCCGCCGGCATGGCGACGGGAGACTCCTTCAGAAGCCTGCCAGCACGGGAGCGTCCGTGACGGCCCGGAGCGGGATGGGCTCGGTTGGGGCGCCGCTGCGCAAGGTCCAGGTGCGAATGTCGCCGGCCTGGTACAGCGCATCGCCCGCGCCCAGGCCCACCAGGTAGGGCTCGGACCAGGTCACGTCCACCAGGGCGGGGATGTCGTCGGTGATGATGCTGACCGAATCGGCCAGCTCCACCACGACCCCGTCCCCCACGGCCACGCTGCCGCCTTCTCGGGCGACGGCAGCGCTGAGCTCCAGGGCCGCCCCTTCGGGCACCGAGGTCCAGCTGGCCCCGTCGGTGCTCTGCCAGATGCCGCTGCCGACCGCCACGAAGCCGCCGCTGCCCCCGACGACGTCGCGCACCGTCGCGGCCAGATCCGCAGTCGCGGTCCACCCAGTGCCGTCGCCGGTCGTGAAGACCCGGCCGTCGGCGGCCACTGCGACACCCAGGCCGTCGTGGTACGCCACCGCCACCAGCGCCGCTTCTTCGCCGACGTCCAGGGTGTTCCAGGTCAGGCCGTCGAGGCTCCAGGCCGCCAGGCCGTCGGTCCCGACGGCGACAAAGCGGTCTCCGCTCCAGGTCAGCGCCGTCAGCCCCGCGGGCGCGTCGTCCTGGACCGCCAGGCTGCCGTCGGTGGTCAGCAGGGCCAGCCCCTCGGCGGTCAGCGAGATGGCGCGACCGGGGCCTGGGGCGACCGCCAGGTGGTCGAAGGACCCCGCCAGAGCCCGCAGCGAAGGGTTCCAGTTCTCTCCACTGTCGCCAGAGAACCAGGCGCTGCCGGCGTCGCCCACCGCCAGCACGAATTCCGGGGGGTCTGCAGGCGCGTCCCCGTAGACCGTGCCAGCCCCGGTGACCCCGGTGCCTCGCAGGGTGACGCTGGAGCCCAGGCGCAGGTGGTCTGCAGCGAGAGGCCAGAGCAGCGGATCGCCCAGCGCCGACGCATCGGCCCAGTCGTCGTGGCCCAGGGTCAGCTCGATGCCCGCTTCGTCCACGCCAAAGCCGCTGAAGTCATGGGCCAACACCTGGACGAACTGCGGGTTCAGCTGGGCGTCCTCCACGTCGACGGGGCCGTCGAACCAGAGCTCCAGGTGGCACCAGACGCCCACTTCGAGCTGGAGCTCCAGCCCATCCTCCAGGGACACCTCGGCGTCGACGATGACGGTCTCCACGTCCGGGCCATCGCAGGCGACCAGGTCGATCCGGTCGACCCGTGCGGTCAGCCGCTCCGCCGGCCCATGGCCCAGGTCCGCCCACCGCAGCTTGGCGTCCCCGGGGTTGCCCACGACCACGCCGTTTTGGGTCTCTTCTGGGGCCGGACAGCCGATCAGCGCGAGGATCCACAGGGTGCTCATCCCTCCTCCGAACCGCGGCTGACCGGGAAGAAGTGCAGCTGGACCTGCAGCACCCGCTCGCGCTTGCCCTCGGCCCCGTCGCACAGCTCGAGGAAGCGCTGGGTCATGGCTTCGAGCTCCCGCTTGAGCTCGGGCACCCGGGACTCGGGCACCGCGACCGTCATGGCCGAGAAGTGCCGCTCGCTGCTGCGGAAGCGCGAGATGGCCTCGACGGCCAGGCCGAGCATGCCCTGGTGGTAGTCGTGCACCGCCAGGCCCTGGACCTGGGGCGGGGTGACCAGCGCCACGTCCCGCGGTCGCAGTCGGCCGTCGACCCGCTCGACCAGGCCCAGCGACAGCACCGACTCCAGGGCCTGGGCCGCCTCTTCGGGCGTGATCGGCGGCCGGACGGCGCGGGCGATCCACTCCGCGTCCTCCTGGAAGTCCTCCAGCGCGGTGAGCTCCCGGACCACCGGGTAGAACCAGTGGGAGAGGAAGTCATAGCCCTCTCCTTCCAGGGCGTGGGCTTCCTTGAACCGGCGGGTGGCGGCCACCCGGGTCCAGGCCTCCCGGCGATCGCGATCGGTCTCGGCCTGGTCCAGAGCCACCAGGTGACCGAAGTAGCGGGCCTCTTCGTCCTCGAAGCGCAGGGCTCTGGCGAAGTCCTCGACGAGCTCGGGCGTCAGGTTGCGGCGCCCGGAGATCGTGTCGGTCAGCAGGCTCGGAGACCCGCGCCCGGTGCGCCGCACGAAGGCCCGATGGCTGAATCGCGGATTGTGAGCCTTCTTGGCCTTGAACCACTCCCGCAGGAAGACCCGATAGTCCAGGTAGGCAAAGACGGACGGCAGCTCCACGGCGGCGAGCATACTCCCCAGGACCTGCGGCGGGCGGTGGACCATGGCTCCAGCCAAGCACACGCGCGCCCGGGCCGGAACCGGTGGCGGGCCAGAAAGCGTACGAGACCCTCGTACGTTCGGAGACCGCAGACCGCCGCCGGCATCCCCGGGTAGCCTGGAGCCCGCTCCCATGACCCTGTTGCTGCTGCTCGCCTGTCGTCCCGATCCGCCGGTGCCCCGTCCGGACACGGACAGCGCCACGGGCGACTCGACCCCGTGGACGGACACCGCCACGACGGCCACGGGACCCGGGAGCTGGACCGACCCCCTACAGCGGGGCGCCGAGCTGGACCTCGAGGCCCCCAAGCCCGAGCTGGTCGACGCGGTCTGGGCGGGCGACCGCCTGCTCCTGGCCGGGCAGGAACAGGGGGGAGACGGGGGCCTGTGGGCCTTCGACGTCACGGACCCCCAGGCGCCGGTCCTGATCGATCGCACCCACGTGGGCCACTACCAGCGGCTCTGCTGGGACGGCACCTGGGCGTGGACCACCACCCGAGACGGCACCGTGAGCCAGGTGGCGGTCTCCGACGACGCGGTGTCCATCGTGCACAGCGGATCACGGGGCAGCTGGACCGAGGGCATCGGCTGCGACGGGGACCGCGTGGCCTGGGGACTGGGCGCCGACGGGGGCGAGGTCGCGACGGTGGGCGCGGGCGGAGAGCTGGGAGAGCCCCAGGCGCTGGCCGGCGAAGTCCGGGACGCCCTGTTCGTCGACGGCACCCTGTGGACCGTGGCCTACGGGGCTCTGACCCGCTGGGACCTGGACAGCGATCCGCCCGCGCCCGCTGCGAGCCTGGCGCTCTCGGGGACCTGTCTGGATCTCGCCGCGGACCAGGGTCTCTTGGCGGCGGCCTGCGGCTCGGCCGGGGTGCACCTGGTCGACGGATCGGGCCCGTCCCTGCTCGGGACCTGGGCGGGTCACGTGTCCGCCCGGGCGGTGGCGCTGTCCGGCGACAGGGCCGCGGTGGCCGGCTGGACCGAGGCCGTGGTGCTCGACATCACCGACCCGTCCGCGCCGCTGCTCGTGGCCAGCGAGACCGCGTCCCACGCGGCCATGGCCGTGGCGCTGCAGGGGGACCACGTGGCGGTGGCGGACTGGCGGCAGGGCTGGCTGGCCGAGCGGGTCGACGCGCTGGCGCCCGAGGTGCGGGCCCTGGAGCCCTGGGCCGAGCCGGGAGGCCAGGTCACCCTGTTCAACGACGGCACGGCCACGCTGTGGCTCGACCCGGCCGACGGCGTGGCGACCGGCCAGCTGGCCCCCGGCGACAACACCCAGTGGTCCATCCCCGAAGACGCCGCGGACACCGTGACCCTGCAGACCGACGATCCGGACGAGCTGGACTTCGCGCTGCCGGTCGGGGGTGTGGCCGGCTTGAGCGCAGGGGATCCGGCCCCGGACTTCCTGGAGGCCGACCTGGCCGGCCAGGCCTGGTCCCTGGAGGCGCTCCGGGGCGAGGTCGTGTTCCTGGGCATGTTCAACGAGGGCTGACCGGTCTGCAGTTCGGAGGTTCCGGACACCGAGCGCCTGTTGGACGACCGCTACGGAGACACCGAGGACTTCGTGCGCCTGTGGCTCTTCGTAGGCAGCGCCGGCCCGGCCAATGTGTGGGCAGCAGAGCTCGGCCTGACCGGTCCGGTCCTGGTGGACGACGACGAGAGCACCAGCCGGGCCTACTTCATCGCCAACAGCGACGACGGCTTTGCCCAGAATCCCCGCCACTTCGTCATCGATCGAGACGGCGTGCTGGCCCTGGCCGAGCGCACCGTGAGCCCGGACACCCTGACGGCCGCCATCGACGGGGCGCTCTGAGCCGTCGCGAGGTAGCTTGCCAGCGATGCTCACCCCCCTCCTCCTGGCTGCGGCCTGCACCCCGACGGCGGACACCGGGGACTCGGCAGACACCGGGGACTGCCGGGTCTTCACCTGGTACCGGGACGAGGACGGCGACGGCCACGGCAACGCGGACTTTCCCACCGAGAGCTGCGATCCCCCCAAGGACTTCTCGCCCGAGTCCGACGACTGCGACGACACCGACAAGTCCAAGTGGAACGACTGCCCGGGCTGGGACTGCGAGGAGCTCGGGACCTATGACCACCCCTTGCCCGACACCGGGGGGTCGCAGCAGCGCTCGACCTACCACGGCTGCACCCTGACCGGGGGCTGGCAGGACGCCCGCCAGCGCTGCTACGACGCCTGGCCGGGTGGTGACCTGGCCGGCACCTGGCAGATCGCCGAATTCCAGGCCGTGCAGGCCCTCAGCGCAAACCTGGACCCGGACCGCATCTACTGGTTCGGCATCAAGCAAGAGACCACCGCCCCTTCGGTGGACTTCGGCTGGTTCTACGTGGACGAGGCCTACCCCGAGAACGACACCGTCGACGAAGGCGGCATCTGGCACGTGGGGCAGCCGGACAACGGCGGCTTCACCGAGAACGAAGGCGCCAAGTTCGACGAGGACGTCGCAATCTGGCACGCGGTCGACGGGGTGTGGGCGGCGAGCGATGACCACACGGGGCAGGCCTACGGGTACCTGTGTGAGGTCCGGGAAGCGCTGTAGCGGGCCACCTTCTCAGGCCACACCGGCCAAGGCCAGACCCAGGCACCCCGCCAGTGCCACGGTCGTGCAGCGCACCTTCGCCGCCTCCGAGATGCGCTCGCGCAGGGCCTTGCCGACCAGGTTGCCCAAGGGGATGCCCAGGCCCAGGAGCACGGCCCAGGCCATGGTCTGGCCGTCCACCAGCCCGCCCGTGCCGTAGGCCGCCAGCCGCCCGACGTGCATCGCCACAGCACCGGACGCCGCCGTGGCGATGTAGGCGTCGCCGCTCACACCCGACGCCAGGAGCAGCGGCGTGGTCAGGATGCCCGCACCGCCGGACGACGCGGTCACCCCCCCGATCAGGAAGCCCGCCGGCGTCAACACGCGCCGGGGCAGGTCCCGCCCCTGGGGCAGCACCCGGCGCAACAACAGGAGCCCCACCATGCCGGACATCAGCGCCTTGAGCACCTGGGGCGGCAGCCCGACCGCGATCACCCCCCCCAGGAAAGCGCCGGGCAGCGCACCCAGCACAAGGCGGCCAGCCACGTCCCAGCTCAGGTGCCCCCGAAAGAGCCTGAGCCGGTGCAGGTTGCCGACCAGCAGCGCCGGTGCCGTGCTGACCAGGGCCACGTGGGGGTCGAACAACAGGGCCAGCGCCAAGACAAGCATCATGCCCCCGCCGAGTCCCGCGAGGGTGGTGGTCAGGCCTGCGAGCAGCCCCAGGACGAGCAACAGCATCGGGCACCTCCGCACCCAGAGGTACGCCTGCCCGATTCTTCAGTCCAATGGAAAGAATCTCTGTTATTCATAAACAAAGCTTATGATTGACGCCCTGCGCCAGGTGCTCCTCATCGCCGAGCACGGCACCTTCACCGCCGCCGCGACCCACGCCCACCTGTCCCAGCCCGCTCTGTCCGCGTCGATCCGGCGCCTGGAGGAGACCCTGGGGGCCCGGCTCTTCCACCGGGGACGACGAGGGGCCGAACTCACGGCGGCGGGCCGGGCGCTGATGCCTCACGCCCGGGCGGTGCTGGCCGGGGTCGCCGACGCGCGCCGGGCCGTGGCCGCCGTGGCTGGACTCGCAGCGGGCGAGGTCCGGCTCGGGGCCGGCGCCACCTACTGCACCTACGTGCTTCCCCCGGCCTTGCTGGCCTTTCGCGACGCCCACCCCGGGCTGCGCCTGCGCCTGCGCGAGGCCCACACCCACGACCTGCGCCAGGCCGTGGCCTCCGGCGACCTGGACCTGGCGGTGGTGCCGGGCGACGACGGCGATCCCTGGCGCATCGACGAGCTCATCCTGGTGGGAGCCCCTGGGGCCCGCCTCCAGGGCAGCGCCTTCGTGACCTTTGCACGCCCCTCCCCCACCCGGGCCTGGCTGGACCGCATCCTGCCCGACGCCGAGATCGCGATGGAGCTGCGCAGCATCGCGGCGGTCAAGGGCACCGTCAGGAGCGGCATCGGTGTGACCCTGGTCAGCCGCGAGGCGGTCCGGCGGGACCTGGCCGACGGGCGCATGGTGGCGCTGGACCACCCCGCCACCCCGATCCGCCGGCCGATGTCCCTGCTCCACCGGGGCCTGGACCGCCTGTCGCCAGCGGGCCGGGCGCTGCGCGAGGTCCTGCTGGCGGGCTGAGGACGGGATTTCAAGTCACACCTGGCGGGGCCGACAGGTAGTGTGAGACGTCCCTGGAGCCTGGTGACACCACTCGCCCTGATGCTGCTGGCCTGTGCCCCGGGCCCCGACTCGGCGGAACGGGTCGCGTCGGACCACTCGTCCGGCCAGTGGCCCACGGCCCTCACCGGAACGGCGTTCTCCTCGGGCATGCCTTCGGCATCCCAGGCCCCCGCCGGCAGCGAAGCCTGTGTGCGAGACCACGCCGTGGTCGAAGGCGTGGCCTGGCCCAGCCTCCAGGATGCCATCGACGTCGCGCGCACCGGGGCCACCGTGACCGTGTGCGACGGGGTCTTCCACGAGTCCCTCCACCTGACCCGGGACGTCACCCTGCGCAGCGAACACGGCCTGGGCTTCACGTTCCTGGTGGGCACGGCGGCGGCAAGCGTCATCTCCATCGAGGGCGCCACTGTGACCCTGGTGGGCCTGGACCTCACCAGCGGCGGTGGCGACCCCTGGAAGGACCCCAAGGGCGGCACCGTGATCGTGGGCGGCGGCATCTATGCGGCGGACGCACCGCTGCTCAGCCTGGAGAGCGTGCGCATCCACCACAACGAGGCCCAGCGTGGCGGCGGCCTGTTCACGGCCGAGGTCGACCAGGTCTGGCTCCAGGACGTGGAGCTGACGGCCAACGTGGCCACCGAGCGAGGCGGTGGCGCCTACCTGGCCGGGGGAGAGGTCTCGGCGAGCGGGCTCTGGGTCCGGCTGAGCGAAGCACGAGACGGCGCCGGACTGGCGCTGGAACAAGTGACGGCCGAGCTGAGTGGGCTGCGGGTCGAAGACTGCGTGGCCGCCGGAGAGGGCGGCGGCGTGCTGGCGACGGGCGCCGACGTGGTCTTCTCGGACACGGTCCTGACCGCCAATGCCGCGGACTACGGCGCTGGGCTGCGGGCCCAGGGCGGCTCGGTCACCGCAGACGACACCACGTGGATCGGCGACAACGACGGCGGCACCAGCGGCGGCGCCCTGTTCCTGGACGGGGTCGCGCTCCACCTGAGCGGCACGTCGCTGACCGGCAACCAGGCCGACCACGGCGGCGCCGCCTACGTGATGGGTGGCACCGCGCTCTTCGACGGCGCCGTGATCGACGACAACCTGGGCTATCGGGGCGGCGGTCTGTACATCACCGACCAGGCGAGCGTCACCTTCGACGGCGACACCCAGCTGACCGGCAACACCGCCGAGGCCTGGGCCGGTGGCCTGGCCATCTTCGGCGACGCCACCCTGGACGCCCCTCACGCGACCCTGGCGGGCAACCTGGCGCCCTATGGCGGGGCGGTGCTCGCAGGCAGCTCAGCCTGCACCTTCGGAGCCGACACCGAGGTGCGGGACAACACCGCGCTGGAGGGCGGGGGCGGACTCTACGCCAACGACGCCAGCCTCTCCGGACAGGGCATGCTGGTCTCCGGCAACACGGCGCCGCTGGGGGCCGGTGTGCTGCTCGAGGTGGACGCCTTCTACGTGGCCGACGGCGACCGCATCGTGGACAACCGGGCAGACAAGGGCGCCGGCCTGTTGATGTACCTGGGGGCCAAGGCCCGCCTCGAGGACGTGGTGGTGAGTCGCAACATCGCCACCGAGCTCGGCGGAGGCGCGCTGCTGCACGCGTCGTCTGGCGGCCTGACGTGTCTGGACTGCGACTGGGGCGACGGGGCCGAGGACAACGGGCCAGAGGACATCGTGATGGCCAACGCCAGCTTCACGGCGCCCCCCACCTTCCGCTGCGATGCGTCGGGGTGCGCGGCGAACTGAACAGCGTGGATCACTCCTTCTCGAAGTCCTCCGGCGACAGACACGCGGTGTCTTCGATGTCCGGGTAGGCCGAGTCCGCGACCGGCGGCGCCGAGTCCGGCACCTCGATCACCAGCTCCCCGGCATAGGTCGCCCAGAAGCGCATCTGGCCGATCATGTAGGCCGAGAGCGAGATGTTCACGCCCTCGAAGGACTCCGGCGTGGCCCGCTGCACAGGCGCGATGCCGATGATGTACGGCCCGTCGGCGGCAAAGGCCTCGGGACCCGGGATGAGCACGCTGGAGAAGCCACCGCTGTTGACCCAGTCCACCGCCTGGTCGATGTCCTGGGGGAAGTTGGTCCAGGCGATGCCGCCGTCCTTGTCGATGACCGTGACCAGGGGCGAGTGGTAGTCCTCGCTGTCCATGACCACGCTCAGGTCCTGCTGGGACGCCAGCCGACAGGGCACGTCGAAGTCCAGGCCGTCGGGCATGATCCAGGTGGCGCTGGCCTGGATCTCGTCGGTGGCGATCTTGAGCAGCGCCTCCTGGCCGACCACGTAGCTGAGGCCTTCGGCGACCCCGGCGGTGTAGCCAGGCGGATCGCCCTCGTCGGTGCCTTCGCTCATCGTGATGGCATCGCCCGAGCCGATCTGGATGGTGGCGGTGGCCCCGGTGACCGGGCTCTCCGCCAGGTCGCTGCTGGACTCGGTGTCCGCCAGGAGCGCCGTGATGAGGGGGCCGATGTCGGCGTCTTCTGGGAATTCGAACCCGTCGGGGGGATCACCGACCCCGATGAAGGTCGACTGGATGATGACCGGATTGGTCAGGTCGTCCACCGTCTCCTGGACGTTGGTGATCAGCTCGATGATGTCGCAACCTGCCAGTGCGAGCAGCAGCATGTCCTGCCTCCTTGCGGGGGGCCATTCTGCTCGGGGTCAACCGCCAGGACAACCCCCAGTCATCTGGGAAGGGCTATCGGCATCCGGTGACAGCCTCCCTCTCCCGGCGCTTCACCCGGCTGGCCGCGATCAACGTGGCGAGCAACCTGCTGGTGCCCCTGGCCGGTTTGGTCGATGTCGCCATCCTGGGCCACCTGGACGACGTGCGGCACCTGGCGGGGGTGGCCCTGGGCGCGGTGATCTTCGACTACCTGCTGTGGACCGTGGGCTTCCTCCGCATGGGCACGGTGGGTCCCACGGCGCGGGCAGCAGGGCGCCAGGACGTCGTCGAGACCCAGGCGATCCTGGTCCGTGGCCTGGGGGTCGCGGCGGTGCTCGGCGGGGGTCTGCTGCTCGCGTCCGGGTGGCTGTCGAGCGCGGGCTTTGGCTTGCTGGCGGGCACACCCGTCGTCGAAGAGGCGGGCCGGGCGTATGTCGCTGCGCGCTTCTGGGGGGTGCCCTGCGCTGCGGGGAGCATGGTGCTGCTGGGGTGGTTCCTGGGCCAGGAGCAGGCCGGGCGGGCCCTCGTCATGACCGCGGTCGGCAGCCTGACGAACATCGCGCTCGACGTGTGGTTCGTCTGGGGCCTGGGCTGGGGCGCCGAGGGAGCCGGCTGGGCCACTGCGGCCAGTCAGGCCTTGACCCTGGCCACAGGCCTGGCCCTGGCCGCGCCAGCCCTCCGGCACCGCGCCGGCGTGTGGGCACGTGCCCGGGACCCGGGGGCCCTACAAGAGCTCGCCGGGCTGTCCCGAGACATCGTGATCCGGACCTTCTTCCTGGTCACGGTGTTCGCCACCTTCACCAGCCTGTCCGCGGGCATGGGCACCCTGGTGCTGGCGGGCAACGCGGTGCTGATCAAGCTCCTGGGTGCCGGCGCCTGGCTGATCGACGGCTATGCCTTTGCCACGGAGACCCTGGCCGGCCAGGCCGACGGCGCCGGCGACCGGCGGGGCCTGCGACGGATCCTGGCGCTGTCTGTGGGGGCCAGCGTGACCACGGGGCTGGTCCTGTCCAGCGCCCTGGTCCTGGCCCCCGGGCCGGTGCTGGGGCTGCTGACGGATCAGGCCCCGGTCCTGGCCGAAGCCACCCGCCACGTGCTCTGGCTCTTCCCTGTGCTCGGCGTGGGGTCGGCGGCCTATGCCCTGGACGGCTACTTCATCGGGCTCACCGCGGGCCGGACCTTGCGCCGTGCAATGGCGATCTCGGCACTGATCGGGTTCGTGCCGCTGGCCACCTGGGCGTGGCGCGACAGCGACCCGACCCGGCTGTGGGCCGCGTTGGCCGTGTTCATGGTCCTGCGGGTCCTGACCCTGGGGGTGGCGGTGCCCGGCACCCTCAGGGACGAAGGCTCGACACCAGCGGCGTGACCCGCTCCCGCAGGTCCGGCGGCAGCTTGGCGTCCATGTTCCGCAGGATGTCCCGCTGGGAGTAGCGGGCCGAGAAGTGGGTGAACAGGATGGCCTGGTTCTGGAACAGCTCGGCCCGCTCGGCGATCTCATCCAGGTGGATGTGGCCCTTGGAGCGACACTGGGCCACCGACACCCGGTCGTCCACAAAGGTGATCTCCATGATCAGGACCTTGGCCTGACCCACCACGGGCTCCCGTTCGATGACATCGATCTTGGTGTCCCCGGTGAAGCAGAGCTCCGGCGCCTCGAAGGGCTCGCTGACCTGGACGCCCTCTTCCTTGCGCAGGCGAGCGATCTCGCGCCCTGGCAGGCCGTGGAACTCTGGCCGCAGGCGGTTGCGCACGGACCAGATGCCATAGCCCTGGCAAGGCACCCGATGGGGGGACCGGAAGGGGCGCACGATGTGCCGGTTGGGGAGCCGGTATTCGTCGCCGGGTCCCAGGACGACCACGTCGTGGGCCAGGCGGGAGCGGTCGAGCTTGCGCCAGGCCGCGAACAGCTCTCCAAAGGCCTTGGCGTTCTCGCGAGGCACCAGGTAGGTCGGCGGCGGCATGCCGCGCATGCCCCGGGTCGCCGCGTGGAACGCTACCCCGCCCATGTGGTCCATGTGGGCGTGGGTGAACAGGACGTGACGTTGATTGACCGCGCTTCGGGGACAGCGGCCGATGTCGAAGCACAGGTCCCAGCCCGGGACCTGGATGCAGGTCTCCAGCCCGCCCAGGGACAGCGCGTCGACAGCGATTCCAGCCAGCTGGAGCATGCCGGCCTCCTATCCCGACGGTCCGGGGGGATCGTGCCGGTGGTGTTGTCGGCCCTCGCCGGTGTCCAAGGGTGTGGGAAGCGCGACTCCCGGGTAGGGGGTTGTGCTCACCGGACAACATGGGGCCACTCTGACATGTCTCTCGCACGCCTGATCCTCGTCTCTGGGTTGGCCTTGATCGGTCTGGCCGGCTGTTCCACGCTGGTCGACGCCGTCTCGGCCGAGCCGCCGCCCGTCACCCGCGTCGGTGTGCCTTCCCTGGCGCCCCTGGTGGAGCAGACCTCGCCCGCCGTGGTGCGGGTCGAGGTCACGGCCCAGGCCCAGGCGGTGCTCGCCGAGAACGTGAACCCGTTGCTGCGCCACCTGTTCGACCGGGACGGGGACGGGATCGTGTACCAGGAGCCCCCGCGCAAGGGCGTCGGGAGCGGCTTCTTCATCAGCGCAGACGGCTATGTGCTGACCAACTTCCACGTGATCGATCGGGCCACCGAGGTCCACGTGAAGCTGGTCGACGGCCGGGACTTCCCAGCGGAGATCGTCGGCGTGGACCAGAACACCGACGTGGCCCTGCTCAAGGTCGACGAGACCGGCCTGCCCGCGCTCTCGCTGGGGGACAGCGCGGCGATGCAGGTGGGCGACTGGGTCGTGGCGATGGGCAACCCCCACGGCCTGGGCCACACGGTCACCCAAGGCATCGTGTCGGCCAAGGGCCGCAGCATCGGCGCCGGGCCCTTCGACGACTTCATCCAGACCGACGCGGCGATCAACCCCGGCAACTCCGGTGGTCCACTGTTCAACCTCCACGGCGAGGTGGTGGGCATCAACACGGCGATCATCGCGTCGGCGGACGGCTTGGCCTTTGCCATCCCCTCGAACATGGTCCGGGACATGCTCCCCCAGCTCAAGGAGCACGGCAAGGTCGTGCGGGGCTGGCTGGGCATCCGCATGCAGGCGCTGACCACCGATCTGGCCACCGAGCTCGGCCTGGACCGCGCCCGCGGGGCCCTGGTGTCCGAGGTGATGGAGGGCAGCCCGGCGCTGAAGGGCGGGGTGAAGCCCGGCGACGTAATCGTGATGGTCGACGGCGAGCCTGTCGAGGACCCCCAGGATCTGGCAAGGGAGATCGGGCTCTCGCCCCCGGGCAGCAAGGTGAAGCTGGCGGTCGTCCGCAACAGTCGGCGCCAGATGCTCAACGTGACCCTGGCCGAATTTCCCGAAGATGGCGAGGTGGTGGCCAAGGCCCCGCCGGAGCCCCAGAAGAGCCCGGTCGCCAACGTGCTGGGGCTGGAGCTCTTGAACACCCAATCCGGCGTCCGGGTCCAGAGCGTGGCCCAGGGCAGCCCGGCCCATGGGGTGCTGCGTCGCGGGGACATCGTGATCGAGGTCGAGCGCCGCCGGGTGACCGATGCCGCCAGCGCCCGCAAGCTGATCGAGAACGCCGATGCGAGCGTCTTGGTGGCCGTCGAACGCGACGGCAGGCGGATGTACGTGACGGTGCGCAAGGGCTGACCGCCCAGCCGGCGAGCGCCGGGCGGCCAGATCTGGATAGGAGCCCTCGGCCAGGACGGCCGGAGTCCCTTCATGCACCATGACTTCCTGATCCTGGGTGGCGCCGGACTCGTGGGCACGCAGGTCGTGCGCCACATCGTGCGCTCCCTGGAACCGCACCGCATCGTCGTCGCCAGCCTTCAGCGCCACGAGGCCGAGCAGGCCTGCCGGGCCCACAAGGACGAGTTCGGCAAGCGGGTGAGCTTCGTGCCCGCGTGGGGCAACCTCTTCGTGCCCGCGGCCCTGGCCGAGACGCCGCGGGGCAGCATCCTCGCCGAGCCGTCGCTGAGGGGGCTGTTGCTCGAGGCGCTCTACGGGAACTTCGAGTCCGCCTATGCCGACAATCACCTGGTCCAGATGATCCAGCGGCATCGCCCCGACGTGATGGTCGACGCCGTCAACACCGCCACCGGGCTGAGCTACCAGGACGTCTTCGACGGCGCCGCCAAGGTGCGCTCCTGGATCGGCGATGCTGGCTTCGACGCGACGGGAACCCAGGATCTGGAGACCTTCCTGCTGTCCCAGACGGTGCCCCAGATCATCCGGCACATCCGCTTCCTGCACCGCGCGACCAGCGAGTACGGCACCAAGGTCTACCTCAAGGTCGGCACCACGGGCACCGGCGGCATGGGGCTCAACATCCCCTACACCCACTCCGAGGACCGGCCGTCCAAGAAGCTGCTGGCCAAGAACGAGGCCGCTTTTGGCCACACCGGCTTGCTCTTCCTGTTGGCCCGGACCCCGGACAGCCCCATCGTCAAGGAGGTCAAGCCCGCGGCGATGATCGGCTATCGCGCGGTCCAGGTGAAACACGTCACGGACAAGCACGGCAACAACCGTGTGTTCGAGCCCCAGACCGTGGCGCTCGTGGCGGGCAAGGCGTTGCCCCTGGCCCAGGACTTCGATGCGTACCAGGCCATCGGCGACCTGAAGGTGCCGGTGCTCGACACCGGTGAGAACGGCGTGTTCACCTGGGGCGAATTCGCCGCCATCACCGCCCTGGGGCAGATGGAGTACATCACCCCCGAGGAGATCGCCCACACCGTGGTCCAGGAGCTCCGGGGCCACAACACGGGCCGGGACATCATCTCGGCCCTGGACAGCTCGGTGCTCGACCCCAGCTACAAGGCTGGCCTGGTGCGCGGCGTGGCCCTGCGGGACCTGGCGGCGTGCGAGGACGAGGCCCTGGCCAGCGGCGACGGTGTGCCCAGCATCGCCCTGGGGCGGCTGGGTCCTCCCGAGCTGAGCAAGCTCTTGTTCGAGGCCGCCCTGCTCAAGGCCATCTACGGCCGGCGCGGCAAGGGCACCACCGCTGCCCTGCTGGGCGACACCCGCACGGCCGCCCAGGTCGCCCAGGCCATGGTCGACGCCCTGCAGCCGTCCCGGGTCGCCCGGCTGGCCCCCAGCATCGGCATTCCCGTCTTGATGCCCGACGGCGAGACGCTGATGCGCGGTCCCCGGATCAACGTGCCCGAGGTCGTGGGCCACACCGACACGGCGCAGCTGACCGCCCAGAGCGTGGACCGCTGGGCCCGCAAGGGCTGGGTGGATCTGCGGCCCGAGAACATCACCCGCTGGCGCCAACGGGTGGCGCTCATGCAGCAGGCCCGCTCCGACCTGCGCCTGGCGGGATCTGCCGCAGCGAGCATCCAGACCTTCATGTCCGACCGCTTCGAGCTGGGGGAGGTCGTGGCCTGGATCTTCAACAATGAGATGGGCGGGAACCGGATCAAGTAGGGGACGAAGGTCCGAAGTACGGACGTTGGGGGGCTCCAACTGAGTTGGGAGGGACGAACGTCCGAAGTACGGACGTTTGTCGCCGACGGCCCGGGGGCGGGGGGACGAACGTCCGTACTTCGGACGTTGAGGGGCTCCAACTGAGTTGGGAGGGACGAACGTCCGAAGTACGGACGTTGGTCGCCGGCGGCCCGGGGGCGGAGGGACGAACGTCCGAAGTACGGACGATCGTCGCCTGCCGGGCCGGGGGCCGGGGGCCGGGCCTCAGAGCAGCTCGCGCCCCGCCACCAGGTCCTGGGCCAGCTGTTCGACCTCGGCCGAGACGTCGCTGCGCCGGGATGCCGGGAGACCAGCGAGCAGGCCGAGGTGCCGCCGGGCACGCTCGAGCTGGACTGCCTGGGCCTGTCCGGCTTCGCGGTCCGCGAGCAAGGCCACGGCCGCGGTGACCGCTCGGGCCCCACCCCCGCTGTCCAGCCGCTCGGCCAGGCCCGCCAGGACCCCCGGCAGCCCGCCCTGCTCATGCAGCCAGCTGACCAGTCGGGCCAGCCCCTCGGTGCCCTGGACCACCGCCACGGCGTCCAGGAACGCGGCATCGAGGTCCCCCCGTTGCCGGCGCTCGGCGGCCACGCGCAGGACCAGCCCGTCGAAGGCGGTCGCGCTCACGACAGCCCGGCCTGGCGCAGGCGCAGCCTCACTGTCGACCGGTCGAGACCCAGGATTCGGGCCGTGCGTCCGATGCGGCCGGTCGCTCCGTGGACCCGCTGCAGGTACCAGTCCCGCACCTGGCGATCGCTCCAGGTCCCCTGGGCCAAGCCACCGGGCAGCGGCTCGGAGCTGTCCGGCGCCGATCGGGTTGGGGCCGGGAGCGCGGGCTGGCCACCCAGCAGGAGGGCTCGGACCGCGCCCTCGAGCTCGGCCTGGTTGCCCGGCCAGTCGTGGTGGCGGGCGTGTGCCCCCTGGAACCACGACAGCACCGGGCCATGGTCCAGGCCCGGCGAGCCCGCGGCCCGCAAGTCCCGACCCCAGGTCACCAGCCGCGAGGTCGCCAGGGCGTCCAGGTCTTCGAGCCGGTCCCTCAGCGGCACCAGCTCCAGCCGCAGAGGCGCCAGCCGGGCCGCGAGCGCCCGGGGCAGGTGGCCGGCCACCGTGGCCCACGGTCCGCAAGTGATCGCCAGGCGCGGCCCTGGGCCGCGATCGAGCGCCGCTTCGAGCTCGGCCAGCTCGACCGGCGTGCGCTGGAGCAACCCGCCCACGATCAGGCCCCCCGTCGAAGTCTGAGGGGGTGCGGCCGGATCCCACGGCGCGATCACCGGCGCCGTCCACGGAGGCCGGTCCCCCGGCGCGGGCACCCCACTGAGCACGGCCCGGGCCAAGGTGCGCCGGCCCGAGCCGGCCTCGCCACAGATCACCACGGGCTGGCCCCGGCGCAGGAGCTCGGTGTCCAGGGCGTCGATCAGCGAGGCGCCAAAGGCGCTCGCCCACCCGCGGCGCCGCAGGTTGCACAGCGCCGACGACGGCCCGGGCGCAGCCTGGAGTGCACGAAAGGTCCGCGCGGCGGCGAAGCCCATGCTGGCGTAGTCGTGACGGGACCGGGGCAGCTGGGCCAGCACATCGTCCGGGACGACGTCGGGCCCGAAGACACGCCTGGGTTCGAGCAGCGCACTGGCCCGGGCGTGGGCGACGGCCAGGACCAAGTCTTCGGCCCCGAAGGGGGCCGACCCCCGCAGGGCGCCGCGGAACGCCCGTGCTGCGGGTGGGGTCAGGAGGAGGCGGCCCAGGCGGGCTCGGGAGGCGACGGCGTTGTCTGTGAAGGGGTTTCCGCGGAAGACGGAGACGGCGTCGGCGAGGGAAGCTGGCAATGGTGGGTTTTCTACCACCTCGTTGGTGGAATGTCCACCAGCTTCCCTCCGGTCAGCGCATTAGCTGCCACTTTATGGTGATAAATCCACCATAACCAAACCCAGTTGGGGGTAATTGCCCCAAAACGACGAAACCCCCGACCCGAGGGTCAGGGGCTTCTGGTCGACCGCCCGTGGGCGCGGCGGGGTGCTACTCGTGGACCTGGGTCACCAGGTAGTTCTGCAGCCCCATCTCCCCGATCATCCGGAGCTGGGTCTCGATCCAGTCCACGTGCTCTTCCTCGCCGACCAGGATGCGCTCGAGGAGCTCGGCGGTGCCGTTGTCGCCGACGTCGCGGGCCTGGGCGATGCCCTTGTTCAGGTTGGCGCAGGCCATCACCTCGAGCTGGAGGTCGAAGCGATGCTGCTCCTCGACGTCCTGGCCCACGTTGACCTTCATGTACTTCTGCATGTTCGGCACGCCGCCCAGGAACAGGATGCGCTCGATGACCTCGTCGGCGTGCTTCATCTCGTCGATGGACTCGTGCCACGCGTGGTCGGCCAGGCGCTTGTAGCCCCAGTCCTTGAGCATCTTGCTGTGGATGAAGTACTGGTTGATGCCCGTCAGCTCGGCGCACAGCACGTCGTTGAGGGTGTCGATGACCTGATCATTGCCCTGCACTGGCCGCTCCTGGTGAGGCGTCCGGCTCTAACGCGGCCACGCGGAGAGGGCCTGAACGCGACAGCTCCCACATGGAGTGGACCTGAACGCGACAGATCGCCCTGGGTCGCGGCCCATCGCGACGAGAACATTTCGATCCGCACGCCGTCCGCACCCCCCGTTCAGCCCGAGAGCACGGGATCTGTCGCGTTCAGGGGCTCTCCGCTCCGCGCGCAGACTGTCGCGTTCGATGCCTCTCCGCGCGGCCGTCGCCCGCAGCACCCCTTAGTGACAGCCCCGTCGCCGCGCATGCAGGTGCCGCAGCAGATCGTCCACGCATGCCGTGCAGTTCTGCCCACACCCGGTGCGCTCGCTGACCGCCTGGAGGGGCTCGCCGCCCTCGACCTGGTGAGCGACGTTGTCGAAGGTGACCGCTGCACACTCGCAGCGCAGCATCGGCCGCCCCATCGCCGGCAAGAGCGGCACCCCGTCCGGTCGACTGGCCAGGACCAGGGGCGCGCCCCGGTCCAACGCGAGCGGCAGGTGGCTGTCTTCGTGGTCCATGGCCAGTGGTCATTGAAATTGAAAGTCGTTTTCAATGACGAGGCCAAGATTACCGGTCCCCACCGAGCCCGCCACCCTTTTTGAAAGTGATTTTCACTTTCAACTGGAGATCTGGCCCCGCTCAGTCCTTTTTCTTCTTCTTCCGCAGGCCCCGCACCGGGACATTGTCCTCGCCCAGCAGCCCGGCCTCGGCCAGCGCGACCTGGACCTGGGTGTGGTGGGCGTAGACGTCGACCTTGTCCCAGCGCTTGAGCACCTTGCCATCCGGCCCGATCAGGAACGTCTTGCGGCTGGCGACGCTCAGGGGCCCGACCCCCCGCTTGACCCCGTAGGACTTGGCGGTCACCCCTCGACCATCGGACAGCAGCGCATAGGGCACGTCGAGCTTGCTGGCGAAGGCCTGGTGACTCTCGACCGAGTCCAGGCTGACGCCCAGGATCGCGACGCCGTGCTCCTGGCCGGTCTCGTGGAGCTCGCGGAACCCGCGAGCCTCGATGGTTCAGCCCTTGGTGAAGTCCTTGGGGTAGAACCACAAGACCACCGGCCGACCGGCGTAGTCGGCCAATCGGTGCCGATTGCCGTGCTGGTCGGGCAGGTCGAAGGCCGGTGCGGCCTGTCCGGGGGACGGAGGATCGTGACGTCGCGCCATGGCACGCCCCTATCCCGGGAGGGCCCCGGGTCTCCCCGGCGGTTAGGAGGGGCTCCCCTCAACGGGAGGCACGCACAGTGGGTCGCAAGCCCCCCTGGATCAAGGTCAGGCTCCCGTCGGGCGAGCGCCAGGCACGCTACGCGCGGATCAAGGCCCGGGCTCGCGAGCTGAACCTGCACACCGTCTGTGAAGAGGCGAAGTGCCCCAACATCGGCGAGTGCTGGGGCGGCGGCACGGCGACCTTCATGGTCATGGGCGACATCTGCACCCGCGGCTGCCGCTTCTGCGCCGTGAACACCCGCCGGGCCGGCGCCCCCCTGGACCCCCAGGAGCCGGCCAATGTCGCCCGAAGCATCCGCGAGCTCGAGCTGGACTACGTGGTCATCACCAGCGTCGACCGCGACGACCTGGAGCTCCAGGGCGCCGATCACTACGCCGACTGCATCCGCGAGATCAAGGCCGCGAGTCCCGGCACCCTGGTCGAGGTCCTGATCCCCGACTTCCAGGGTCGCACCGACCTGCTCGAGCACATCGTGGCCGCCGATCCGGCGGTCATCGCCCACAACATCGAGACCGTCGAGCGGCTGACCCCTACGGTCCGGGACCCCCGGGCTGGCTATCGCCAGAGCCTGGACGTGCTGGCGTGGCTCAAGCAGCGCAGCCCCGAGCACCACACCAAGTCCAGCATCATGGTCGGCTGCGGCGAGACCGACGCCGAGGTCCACCAGTGCATGGTCGACCTCCGCACCGCCGGGGTGAGCTTCCTGACCATCGGCCAGTACCTGCAGCCCACGGCGCGACACCTCAAGGTCGACAGCTATGTGCACCCCGACCGCTTCGCCGCCTGGGAACACCAGGGCCGCGCCCTGGGCTTCGCCGTGGTGGCGTCGGGCCCCTTGGTCCGGTCGAGCTACAAGGCCGGCGAGTTCTACATCAAGCAGTACCTGCAGCAACAGCCCGGATCGGGACAGGAGCTGACCCTGTGAGCACCACCACCCTGGCCCGGGCGATCCGCGACACCCTGGACGAGCTGCTCCTGACCGACCCCAGCGTGCTCGTCCTGGGCGAAGCCGTCGGCTCCCTGGGCGGCGTCGCCGGCACCTGCGAAGGCCTCCTCGCCGCCCACGGCCCCGAGCGCGTGGTCCAGACCCCCTTGTCCGAGTCCGGCCTGCTGGGCATCGCCGCCGGACTGGCCATGGGTGGACGCATCCCGGTGGTGGAGCTGCCCAGCGCCGGTCGGGTCACGGGCGCCTTGGATCAGCTCCTGGGCGAGATCGGCACCATGGCCGGGCGGACCGGCGGCGAGGTCGTCGCCCCGGTGGTTCTGCGGCTTCCCTGCGGCCCCGCCGGCACCCTGGCTGAGCCGTCGGTGGCCGGCTTGTTGGCCACCTCCCCGGGCCTGGCTGTGGCCAGCCCAGCCACCCCGGCCGACGCAGCCGGCCTGCTCCGAAGCGCCGTGCGACACCGGGGCCCGGTCGTCCTGCTCGAGCCCATGACCCTCTACACCCGCCGCGGCCCCGTGCCCGACGCCCTGGTCCCACTGGGCAGCGCCTATGTGGTCCGGCCGGGCCACCACGTCACCTTGCTGGCGTGGGGTGCCGGCGTCGCGACGGCCACCGCCGCTGCCGACGCCTGTGCCCACCAAGGCTACGAGGCCGAGGTGATCGACCTCCGCAGCCTGGCGCCACTGGATCTGGGCACCATCGCCGAGTCCGTGCGCCGGACCGGACGCGTCCTGGTGGTCGAGAGCGCCGGCGCCGACCAGGCCCTGGCAGACCGTCTGCTCCGGGCCGCGACCGACGCGGCCTTCCTCTACCTGGAGTCGCCGCCCGCCCTGGTGGCCGGCGGCTCGGACCAGGTGGCCACAGCGCTGGTCGACAGCGTCAATTTCTAGGAGTCCCCCATGTTCCAGTTCGAGCTGCCCGAGATCGGCGAAGGCGTCATCGAGGGCGAAGTCGTGCGCTGGCTCGTCGCCGAGGGCGACCTGATCGCTGAAGACCAGCCGGTCTGCGAGATCATGACCGACAAGGCCACCGTCGAGATCAGCACCCCGAAGTCCGGCAAGGTGGTCAAGCTCCACCACGCCGAGGGCGACGTGGTCGCGGTCCACACCCCTCTGGTCGACATCGCCACCACCGCGTCAGCGGCTGTGGGAGGTAGCACGACGGCCACGGCTTCCCCTGCCAGGCCCGCCCCAGCCGCGCCCACCAACGGCGTGAGCGCCGCGCCCAAGCCGCCCCTGCAGGCTCCGGCGCCTGCCGCAGCGCCCCGGCCCCCGCCGGCCGCCGTCGCTCCGGTCGCTCCAGCTGCCCGTGCCGCCGGCGCCAAGGCCCTGGCCACCCCAGCCGTGCGCCGCCACGCCCGCGAGCTCGGCGTCGACCTCCAACAGGTCCCCGGCAGCGGCAAGGCCGGCCGGGTGACCCGCGCCGATCTGGACGCCTACGGCACCGCCCCCGCCGCCCCGGCAGCCAAGGCCGCCCCGGCGGTGCCCCAGTCCCAGGCCGTGCCCAGCGGCGCCGAAGAGCGCATCAAGATCATCGGCCTGCGCCGCAAGATCGCCGAGCAGATGCTCCGGTCCAAGCAGACCGCCCCCCACTTCACCTACGTCGACGAGATCGACGTCACCGAGCTGGTCGCCATGCGCACCAAGCTCAAGGCCCAGGCCGCCGCCCGGGGGGTCAAGCTCACCTACCTGCCCTTCGTGATGAAGGCGTGTGCCGTGGTGTTCCGCCAGTTCCCCAACGTGAACGCAGTGGTCGAGCCTGACCCGTTCACGCTGGTGGTCAAGGGCGACGTGAACATCGGCGTCGCCACCGACACGCCTCAGGGCCTGTTCGTGCCGGTGGTCAAGAACGTCGAGCAGAAGAGCGTGCTCCAGATCGCCGCCGAGATGGCGGACCTGGTCCACCGCACCCGCGAGGGCAAGGTCCGCATGGACGAGCTCCAGGGCGGCACCTTTACCGTCACCAGCGTCGGCAACATCGGCGGGGTCTTCGCCACCCCCATCCTGAACGTGCCCGAGGTCGCCATCCTGGGCGTCAACCGCATCGTGAAGCGGCCGATGGTCGTCGACGGCGAGATCGCCATCCGCGACATGATGTACCTGAGTCCGTCCTTCGACCACCGCATCATCGACGGGGCCGTGGGGGCCCGCTTCGTGGCCGCCCTCAAGCTCGTCTTGGAGAACCCGGCCAGCCTGATCCTGGACCTGGCATGAAGCTCTCGATGCGCGAGGCCCTGTCCCAGGTTCGCGCCGCGGACCAGGACCTCCAGGCCAGCAGCCCCACCCCCTTCGCGGTGCCAGCTCGCGGCCTCGAGGCGATCATCGCCGGGGGCTACATGGGCATCGAGAAGACCGACTGGGTCCTCCCGGGCCTGCGGGAGCGGGTCGGCGCCGTGCTCCGTGGCTGTCCGGCCGACCGCCTGGTCGACGGCCACGCCGGCTGCCGCCCCTGGCGCGTGGCCCCAGTGACCACCTCTCCAGCGGCCCGGATGCTGCACGCCTGCGGGCTTGCGATGGCCTACCCCGACGACGCCGTGCTGTGCTTCCTGGGCGAGGGCTCGGCGAGCTGCGGCGCCTTCCACGAAGCGCTCAACTTCGCAGCCCTGCATCACCTGCGGGTGCTGTTCCTGGCCCACGCCTGGCAGCGCGGCGACGACGCCCCCTATGCCGAGCAGCTCGCGGGCAGCCTGAGCCACCACGCGATGGCGTTCGGCATCAAGGCCCGCAACGTGGACGGCGGCCTGATCAACCAAGTGCTGAGCGCCGTGTCCGAGGCCCGCGCCGCGGGCGGACCGCGCTTCATCGAAGCCCACCTCACCCCGGGCGAGGACCCCCTCGCCCGTGCCCACGACGAGCTCACCGAGACCGACCCCAGCGGCGACGTCGAGCTGAGCGTGGGATAGCGATTCAAGAGCAGGAGCAGCAAGACATGGAGACCCAGCGCTACCAGGCCGTCGTCGTCGGCGCCGGCCCCGGGGGCTACCCCTGCGCCATCCGCCTGGCCCAGCTCGGCGTGAAGACCCTGTGCATCGAGCGCGAGTACTGGGGCGGCGTGTGCCTGAACGTGGGCTGCATCCCCAGCAAGGCGCTGATCACGGCTGGCAAGCGGCTCCACGAGATCCGCAACGCCGGGGCCATGGGCATTGTTGTCAGCGGCGACGCCACCCTGGACCTCCCCGCGCTTCAGGCCTGGAAGGGCTCGGTGGTCAAGAAGCTCACCAGCGGCGTGCAGACCCTGCTCAAGGGCAACGGCGCCGACCGCATGACCGGCACCGCCAAGCTGGTGGCCCCGGGGGCACTCGAGGTCGAGACCGCAGAAGGCACCGTGCGGGTCGAAGCCGAGCACATCGTGCTGGCCACCGGCTCCCGACCCGTCGAGATCCCCGGCTTCAGCTTCTCGGACCCCCGAATCATGGACTCCACCAAGGCCCTGGACATCCAGGCGCTGCCCGAGCGCGTGGTGGTGATCGGTGGGGGCTACATCGGCCTGGAGCTTGGCAGCGTGCTGGCCAAATTCGGCAGCCAGGTCACGGTCGTCGAGTTCATGGATCAGCTCATGCCGGGCTTCGACCCCGACGTGGTCAAGATCATCTCCCGCAAGCTCAAGAAGTCCAAGGTCAAGGTCAAGCTGAAGAGCAAGGCGCTGGGCTGGGAAGAGGGCGACGACGGAGCGGTCGTGACGGTCGAGACCCCAAAGGGCACCGAGCAGCTGGCCGCCGACGCCATCCTGGTGATGGTCGGTCGTCGGCCCAACACCGAGGACCTGGGCCTCGAGGCCCTGGGGGTCGAGCTCGACGGCCGCTTCATCAAGATCGACAAGCAGTGCAAGACCAACGTGCCCGGCCTGTACGCCATCGGCGACGTGGCCGGTCAGCCCATGCTGGCCCACAAGGCCACCCACGAAGGCGAGGTGGTCGCCGAGGTCATCGCTGGCCACAATGTCGAGAACCAGGCCCGCACGGTGCCAGCCGTGGTGTTCACGGACCCCGAGATCGCCACCGCAGGCCTGATGGAGCACGAGGCCCGAGACCGGGGCCACGAGATCAAGGTCGGCAAGGTGCCTTTTGCGGCCGTCGGACGGTCGCTGACCACCAACGAGACCGACGGCTTCGTCAAGGTCGTGCTCGACGCGGACAACGACCGGGTCCTTGGCATCACCATCGTCGGTGCCCACGCCAGCGACCTGATCAGCGAGTGCGCCCTGGCCATCGAGATGGACGCCGAGGCCCTGGACATCGGGCTGACCATCCACCCTCACCCCACCTTGGCCGAGGGCGTGATGGAGGCCGCCAAGGCCGCGCTCGGCGAGGCGGTCCACGTCCTGAACAAGTAGGCGCTGCCTTCACTCCGTCGGCGCGTCCCCCTGGCCCTCGTCGTTGCGTCCCCAGCAGACCACGTAGCCATCGGGCTTGTGGCCACAGGTGTGCTCCTGGCCCAGAGTCAGGGCCGAGAATGCCAGCGGGGGCACGTCGCTCACCTGGCCGTGGTCGTCCTGGCCCCAGCAGACCGCGGAGCCGTCGGTCCGGAGCCCACAGGTGTGGAAGCCCCCGGCGATCAGCTCGCTCAGATCGCCGAGCTCCGCTGGCGGTGTCGCCTGGCCGTGGTCATCGGCGCCCCAGCAGACCGGGGTGCCCAGGTCCAGCGCACAGGCGTGTTCCCAGCCCGCCGTGACCTGGTGGGTCAGGTTGCTGAGGGTGGCGGGCGGCGACGCCTGGCCCTGGTCGTCGGCGCCCCAGCAGGTCACGTCGCCGGCGTAGGCCAGGGCGCAGCTGTGGGCGCTCCCAGCCGCGACGGCCCGGACCTCGCCCTCGAGGCCCGCAGGCACGGTGGCCTGGCCCCGGTCGTCCAGGCCCCAGCACACGGCGTCCCTGCCCGGCGTCACCCCGCAGCCATGGTGCAGGCCCAGGTCCAGGCTGGTCAACAGCGTTCCTGGGGGCGAGGCCTGGCCCTGGTCGTCGCGCCCGCCGCACCAGGGCACACCCAGGGCGTCGAGGCCGCACACGTGGCCGTCGCCGGTCTGCACGCCGACCACGAAGTCGTTGGGGTCGGGCACCGTAGTCTTGGCGAACTCCGCCGAGCCCCAACAGGTGACCGAGCCGTCGGCCCTCAAGGCGCAGCTCGCCTTGGCCCCGGCAAAGACCTGGACGGCGTCGGCCAGACCTGCGGGCACGTCGGCGACCTCGCCCCGCTCGTCAGCGCCCCAGCACTGGACCGTGCCCAGACCGTGCACGGCGCAGCTGTGGGCCCAGCCGGTGGACACGCCGACCCAGCCGTCCCCCGCCGGCGCATCGCTCACGCCCCCGCTGCCATCGTCCCCCCAGCAAGCCAGCTCGCCCGCCGTGCTCAGCACACAGGCCTGGCTACCCCCGATGCTGACTTGGACCGCATCGGGCGCGGCCTGTGCGTCGGCGACCAGCCCGTGCCCATTCCAGCCCCAGCACCGGACCGAGGCATCGCTGCGCAGCCCGCAGTTGGTGTAGTTGCCGGCGTCGAGCTGCACGAAGTCGTCCAGATCCGCGGGCGTGTTGGTGACCTCGCCGTAGCCGTCCCAGCCCCAGCAGGTCGCCCGGCCATCGGCCGAGAGGGCGCACGCGTGCTCGGCGGCTGCGTCGAGCTGCACCCAGTCCGAGCCCGACGGGGCGTCGTCGACCGAGCCATCGTTGTCGTAGCCCCAACAGGCGACGGCACCATCGGTCGTGAGGCCACAGGAGTGGTAGTACCCGGGCGCCAAGCTCTCCCAGGCGAAGTCCCCGACGCTGGGATCCGCCTGGCCGTCCAGGTTGCGCCCCCAGCAGAAGCCCTCGCCCAGGGTCGTGACGCCACAATTGTGGGCGTCGCCAGCCGCGAACTGCCGCCACGTCAGCCCGTCCAGGACCAAGCCACCCGCCTCCCGGGCCCAGCAGCTCAGTGCATCACCGACGCCACAGGTGTGGTCGGGCCCGGCATCGACCGCCAGGAAGCCGTCGACCGGCGGCGTGGCCTGACCCGCCTCGTCGTAGCCCCAACAGTGCATCGCGCCGGTGCCCAGGACCGCGCAGGCGTGGAAGTCCCCCGACGCCAAGGACACCGTGTCCGGCACCGGATCCCGAAAGCTGTCGTCGGTCCAGTCCCAGCCCCAGCACTGGGACTCGCCGCCCAGGTGGCGGGCGCAGGTGTGGTAGTAGCCGCCGGCCAGCGCGACGAAGCCGGTCTTCGACGGCGTGTCGCTCACGGCACCGCCGTAGTCCCAGCCCCAACAGGAGGCTTCCCCAGCCCCGTCCAGGGCACAGGTATGGAACGCTCCGGCTTCGACGTCGACGAAGCCCACGCCAGACGGGGCCCCGCTCACCTGGCCTTCGGCATCGCGGCCCCAGCAGGTCAGGGCTCCCGCGCCCGTGACCGCACAGGCGTGCTCGTGCCCAGAGGACAGGTCCAGGTGACCGTCGCCGAGGGGCACGTTGCTGACCTGGCGCTGGTTGTCCCGACCCCAGCAGGTGATCTCTCCGGTGTCGGCCAGGGCACAGGCGTGCAGGTCCCCCGAGACGACGACGGTCCAGGTCCCGGTGGTCGGCGCATCGCTCACCCCCCCCGACGAGTCGTCGCCGGCACAGGACAAGGCCCCATCCACGCTCAGAGCGCATGCCAGCTGAACCCCCACACCGACCTGGGCCACCCCTTCGAGGGCCTCGACCGCACTGCCTTGACCGCTCGCATCGCCCCCCCAGCAGCGCACGGCGCCGTCGGTCCGCTGGCCACAGCTGTCCTCGCCCCCTGCCCAGACCCGGGCCCAGGCGCAGTGCAGGCTCCAGAGGGGGTCGGTGTCGTCGCAGTCCCCGACCAGGAAGGCGCCGTAGCCATCGGGCGGTTCACAGGCGAGCTGGGCGTCCCCCTCGAGGCCGTACCCGTCCAGGTCCTCGTCCCGGTACCAGGTCACGGGGTCGACCGGGTCCTCGTCGATGGATCCGTCACAGTCGTCGTCGGCGCCGTCGCACGCCTCGACTGCACCGGGGTGCCGGTCGGCCGCGTCGTCGTCGCAGTCGTCGGCGTTGGCCACGTAGCCGTCCGGGCCCAGGCAGCTGGCGAACGGGTCCTCGAGCACCCCGAAGCCGTCGCTGTCGGCGTCTCGGAACCAGCTCTGGTCGGGAAAGCGCTCCGGGTCGCTGTCGTCGCAGTCGCCGGAGAGCTCGGAGTAGCCCTCGGGGATGTCACAGCCCCACACGGCGCCGTCGTCGACCCCGTACCCATCGCCGTCGGCGTCCGGGTAGCGGGCCGGCGGGTCGGCCACGTCGTCGTCGTCGTCGACCCGCCCGTCACAGTCGTTGTCCACGCCATCGCAGATCTCGACCGCCAGGGGATTCACGTCGGGCGCGGCGTCGTCACAGTCGGTGGCCAGCTCCGCAGGCACGCCGACGTCCAGGGGCCTGCAGCCCAGGTCGATGGCTGGGTCCCCAAACCCGTCTCCGTCAGCATCCAGGTGGTAGTGAGTCCGGGCGATCGCCCCCTCGCACAGGTCGTCGTCGTCCAGCCAGAACCCCTCACAAGCCGCCGTCAATGCGAGGATCCAGGCCACCGCCACTCCTTGCGAGCCCGCAGCCTACCCCGGGCCGGGCTCTCGCCGCCCCCCGGCTGGCTCAGCCCCCGGGCACCGCGTAGAAGGTCGGCGCACCAGGACCGAGCGGGATGCCCGCCAGCATCCAGATCATCAACAGGATCGACCAGCCGATGGCAAAGGCGATCGAGTAGGGCAGCATCGCGCTGATGATCGACCCCATGCCCGCCTTGTGGTCGTAGCGCTGGGCGAACACGATGATGATCGGCAGGTACGGCATCAGCGGCGTGATGATGTTCGGGATGCTGTCGCCGACCCGGTAGGCCGCCTGGGTGAGCTCCGGCCGGCGCCCTTGACCGCGCTGACCGCGCCCGTGTGGGTCCAGTTGAAGTAGGCCACGAACTGCCCAGCGATGAAGGCCAGCACGATGTAGACGCCCATGGTCGCCATGTTGTCCGACGCCATCTTGGCCACGTCCTTGTCGTTCTTGATCGCGCCGGTCAGCCAGCCGTAGACCTGGGGGGAGGTGCGGCGGATCCTACTTCGCCAGGGTCTCGGCCCCCACCTCTTCCAGCAGGCGGCGATACCAGCCCGCCGCTTCTTCGGCCCGGCCCGGCAGCGCCTTGGTGCCCCAGATCACGCACGCCACCCGGGTCGTGCCCTCGTGGGTCTTGGTGCGCTGGCTGTCCTTGACCGCGTTGGCGCAGGGGCCCTGGGCGTCGTGCAGGCCCAGCAGCCCGTCGACCCGGATCTCTTGTCCGCTGGCGTTGAAGACGTAGCGGGTCTCCGGCGGGCAGATGGACACGCTCAGATCGCCGTCGGTGCGGTCCAGGTCGACCACGCTGACCGGCAGCCCCGAGTGCAGCGACACCACATTGCAGGCGTCGACCACCGGGTTGATCGGCCCCAGGAAGCCCCCGGCCGCGGCCTTGATCAGGTACTCGCTGGCCGGCTTGGAGCGGCCCGAAGGCTTGAAGCCGCCGTGCCGCAACAGGTTGCGCACCGCCAGCTTGACGCCGTCGTCGGTGGCCATGGGGCCCACGGCGCCGGGGGCGAGCAGGTCCAGCCAGTGCTGCGGTGAGGCGAGCCGACCCAGAGGCCGAGGGAATCGGGCCTCGAAGGCGTGCAGGTCCAGGAGCGGGTGGTCGTCGATGGGGATCATCGACGCCCCGTATCCTTCAGCGCGGTCGGCGGACCAGCAGTCCGGCCAGCCCCAGGACCGCGAGCCAGCCGGAGGCGGTGCCTGCCGGCGTCGTGCTGCAGGAGCCGAAGATCGCTGCCTCGCCGTCGTCGCTCTCGACGGGAACCTCCTCTTCGATCTCGGGCTCGGGGGCCGGCTCGGCCCACAGATCAAAGGCGTAGGAGTAGGCGTCGTCGTAGCCCTGGACCGTCGGAGACATCACGACCCAGACATCGGCGTGCTCGCCCCAGTCCGGCATGAAGGCCTCCAGCGTCTCCTCGTTCTCTTCGCCGTCGACCACCTCGGCCTCGACGATACGCTGGACCGTGTCCCCGCTGGTCCCGACCAGCAGGACCTTCCACTCGGCGCCCAGCCCGCCCTCGAAGTGCAGGTACAAGTCCGGCTCGTCGCTCTCGTAGGCGTTGCCGTCGATGCGCCAGTAGTTCTGGCCCAGGTTCTCGGGCTTGGTGTCCCGCTCGCTGAAGCCGGTCAGCGGCAGCACGTCGACCCAGTCGAGCTTGTCGATCCGGCCCATCAGGTGGCCTTCGCGGTAGTCCATGACCGAATTGGCCGCCATGAAGCCGGTGTAGATCTCGTCCCAGTCGTAGCCCAGGTCCTCGAGCACGTCGGGCAGGTAGAGCTCGTAGACCGTGCGCGGGAAGTCCTTGGCGTACTCCCACAGCTGGCGGCTCATGTCCTCGCCCCCCCAGTACTCGTCCAGGTGGAAGTTGAGGATGGCCATCGCGTACATGTGGCTGAAGATCTCCGTGCTGCTCTGGCTCGACGCGTTCAGGGCGATCCACGGGTTGTCGGTGTAGCCGGCGATGTAGGGGGCCCAGGCGTCGTGGTCCGGGAAACTCTGCTCCTCGATGTAGGTGGCCGTCGCCTCCCAGAAGTAGAACTCGTGGCCGTAGCCATAGGCGAACTGCGACGCGTGGTTGAATTCGTGGGCCGCCAGGTCCTGGTACCAGTCCCCCCAGAAGATGCCGTTGCCGGTGACGATGTAGGCCACGTAGACGCCGTTGCAGTTGTCCACGGTGGTGTAGGCGCCGGCGTAGTTGGAGCCGTCGACGTAGACGAGCAGCTTGTACTGGTCGGTCTTGTAGGGGGCCTCCCAGCCGCGCTCTTCGACCTGGACCTGCCAGGACTCCTCCAGCGCCTCGCCAAAGTCCTCGATGTCGTCCCAGTCGATGTTGCTGTCGTCCCACTCGATGCCGAAGTGCTCGGTGTTGTGGCGGTTCTTGGCGAACTGGCCGAAGCAGGTGTCCGACGGGCCGGCCCCCGGGGGCGGCGCTGGGGTCCCGGGGAGCTCTTCGAGCAGGTCCTGCTTCCACGGGGCAACCAGGTCTGTGAGCTCGGCGCGTTCGGCCGGGTCGAACCAGTCCCAGTGGTCCTTGAGCTGCTGGACCGCACCGGTGCCGCAGGCGAAGCGGTCGGTGAGCGACGGCGACGCGATGGCCGGGTCGAAGTGCGCGATCACGCTGTCGTAGAGCGCCTGCTTGGTCAGCGTCTCTGCCGGTGTGTGGTGGTGGCCAGTGGCGGCCAGGGCGGTACCCAGGAGCAGCAGGGAGGTCATCGGTGGCGTCTCGGTGCTTGACGTCGGATGGAGGGGGGCACTTCCTGTGCCCGCAGCGTTGCAAAGCTAAACGCCTCGATGACAACCGACTGTGAAACGTTACGGCCGGGGGCATGCGCGGCGCCTTCATCGCCATCGAGGGGCTGGACGGATCCGGGGGCACGACCCAGGTCCAGATGCTGGTCGACGCGGTCGACCGGGCCCATGCCACCGCCGAGCCGTCGACCGGCCCCGTGGGGATTCTGATCCGAGAGGCCCTGGCCGACCGGGCGCCGCTCTCGGACCGGGTGCTGCCCTACCTCTTCGCGGCAGACCGCCGGGACCACCTGGACCGCGAGATCCTGCCCCGGGTGGCCGACGGCCAGGTTGTGGTGACCGACCGCTACTACCACTCGTCGCTGGCGTACCAGTCCCTGGCGGCCCCCTTGGACTTCGTGGCCAGCCTGAACGGCCACTTTCGCGCCCCCGACGTGACCCTGTTCCTGGACCTGTCCATCGACGCTTGCCTGGCCCGGATCGAGGCCCGAGGCCTGGCCCGGGACCGCTTCGAGACCCGGTCCACCCTCGAGGCCGTGTCCGCAGCCTATGGCGCCGCCCTGGCGCTCTTGGCCGGGCGCGGCGAGCGCATCGTGCCCGTCGACGCTTCGGGCACCCCGGACCAGGTGCACGCCCGGGTCAAGGCCGCCGTCGCCGACGTGCTGTGATCCTGCGAGACCTGGGCCGGCTGGGCTACGCCGAGTCCCACGCCCTCCAGCAACAGGTGCTCGCCCAGCGCATCGCCGGTGAGTGCCCGGACACGGTGCTGCTGGTGGAGCACGACCCGGTGTTCACCTTGGGTCGCCGGCGCACCTCGGCGAGCAACGTGCTGGCGGCGGGCGAGGTGCCGGTGGTCGAGGTCGAGCGCGGCGGCGACGTGACCTTTCACGGGCCGGGTCAGCTTGTGGCCTACCCCATCGTGTCCCTGGAGGGTGATCGCCGGGATCTACACGACCACCTGCACCGGCTCGAGGAAGCCGCCATCCTCACCTGTGCCGACTTCGGCCTCTCCGCGACCCGGGATCCCCGCAACACCGGCGCCTGGGTCGGGGGTCGCAAGATCTGCAGCGTGGGCATCGCCTGTCGCCGCTGGGTGACCTGGCACGGCCTGGCGCTCAACATCGACGTGGACCTGGCCTGGTTCCAGCGCATCAACCCCTGCGGGCTCGACAGCGGCCTGCTCACGTCGATGGCGGCCGAGACCAGCGAGCCCATCGATCCGCACCGGGTCAAGGCGGCCCTGGGGGAACACCTGGTCGCCGTGCTGCGTTGACTGCGGGTTAGACGCCGGGTCCCCGGAGGAGCCATGCTCGACCCCCGCTACGTCGCAGAGCACGCCGACGACGTGCGCGCCCACCTGGTGCGCCGCGGCGCCGACGAAGAGACCCTGGCCATGCCCGCCCAGGTCGCCGACCTGACCACCCAGCGCAACGCTCTGGTCCAGGAGAGCGAGGCCTGCCGCGCCACGCGGAACCAGCTCTCCCCCCAGATCGGCCAGCTCATGAAGGCCGGTCAGCGGGACCAGGCCGACACGCTCAAGGTCCAGGTTCGGGAAGCCAGCGCCCGCGCCAAGGACATCGAGGGCGAGCTGCGTACGGTCGACGAAGCCCGTCGAGACCTGGTCCTCAAGATCCCCAACCTGCTCGAGGACGAGGTCCCGGACGGCAAGTCCGAGCACGACAACGTCACCGTGCGCAGCTGGGGCACCCCTCGCGAGCTCGACTTCGAGCCCCAGGCCCACGACGACCTGGCCCACGCTCTGGGCATCCTGGACACCGACGCCTCGGCCCGCATGTCCGGCGCTCGCTTCGCCGTGCTGCGGGGCCTGGGCGCCCGGCTCGACCGCGCCCTCACCAGCCTGTTCCTGGACCTGCACACCGGCGACCACGGCTACCTCGAGGTCGCGGTGCCCTACATCGTCTGGCGCTCGACCATGGAGGGCACCGGTCAGCTGCCGAAGTTCGAAGAGGACCTGTTCAAGCTCGCCCAGCCGCTAAATGGCCAGGACGCCTTCCTGATCCCCACCGCCGAGGTCCCGGTCACGAACCTGCACCGGGCATCGATCCTGGACCAGGCCCAGCTGCCCCTGTCCTATGCGTCGTTCACCCCGTGCTTCAGGGCCGAGGCCGGCAGCTATGGCAAGGACACCCGGGGTCTGATCCGCCAGCACCAGTTCCACAAGGTGGAGATGGTCAAGATCACCACCGCCGAGACCGCCCGGGCCGAGCACGAGGCCCTGACCGGCCACGCCGAGGCCTGCCTCCAGGCCCTGGAGCTGCCCTACCGGGTACAGCGGCTCTGCGCGGGCGACATCAGCGCCAACGCCCGGCTGTGCTACGACCTCGAGGTCTGGCTGCCCGGCCAGCAGGCCTTCCGGGAGATCAGCTCCTGCAGCTGGTTCGGGGACTTCCAGGCCCGTCGCATGGACCTGCGCTACCGCCCGGCGCCGGCCGAGGGCCAGAAAAAGGCCGGCAAGCCCCGGTTCTGCCACACCATCAACGGCTCGGGGCTGGCGGTCGGACGCGCCCTGGTGGCGGTCCTGGAGAATGGCCAGCAGGCCGATGGCTCCGTGGTGCTGCCCGCGGCCCTGCGTCCATACATGGGCGGCCTTGACCGCATCGAGGCCCCCGAATAGTTGCCGGTGCGGCTTCCCGGAGGGGTGGCCGAGTGGACGAAGGCAGCGGTCTTGAAAACCGCCGACCCGAGAGGGTCCGTGGGTTCGAATCCCACCCCCTCCGCCTTTTGCCACTGCTCTTTGTCATTGCTGGAGACGTGACCGAGTGGCTGAAGGTGCACGATTGCTAATCGTGTGTACGGTCAAAAGCTGTACCGAGGGTTCGAATCCCTCCGTCTCCGCCACCTCTTGCTCGTCTGGCAGACACCTTCTGCACCCATAGCTCAATTGGATAGAGCGTCGGACTACGGATCCGAAGGTTGGGGGTTCGACTCCTCCTGGGTGTACCATCTCGACAACCCCGTGAAATTCACGGGGTTGTCGTCGTTTTGGACGTGCGAGGATGCCACGGTGAAGACCGGGGCACAGCTCGATCGCGTCGTGTTCCCACTCGGGGGCCTGGGCGCCGGCATGATCGGGCTGGAGGGCACCGGGGGCTTCGCCCAGGTCTCCCTGCGCCACCGGCCCGAGCTCGAGCACGCGCCGATCCTGTTCGCAGCGATCCAGGTCGACGGCCAGGCCCGGGTCCTGGAGGGCCCCGTGCCCCGCTGGAAGGCCCAGGGAGGACCGGGGGTGAGCCGCAGCATCGGCCTGCCGAGGTTCGCCGAAGCCAGCTTTCTGGGGCGCTTTCCCGCCGCCCGGATCGAGCTCCGCGACCCCGAGCTCCCGGTCCGCTGCACCCTCGACGCCTGGAGCCCCTTCGTGCCCGGCGACGCCGACGCCAGCAGCCTGCCGCTGGCGTTGCTGGCCTACACCGTCGAGAACACGTCGGACCGGCCGCACCAGGTGACCTTGAGCCTGCACAGCGAGCACTTCCTGGCTGCCGAGACGCCGGGCCGCACCGTGCGACCGGTGCGCGGGGGGGTGGTGCTCGCCCAGCCCGGCTGCGACGAGCGGCCCTGGGACCGCGCCGAGCTGGCCCTGGCCACCGACCCGGCGCTCTCCCCGACCGCGGACTGTGCCTGGTTCCGGGGCGGCTGGTGGGACGCGCTGACCATGACCTGGGCCCGGATCCAGGCGGGCCCCAGCAAGACCCGGCCCCCCCACGCCGACGGTGAACCCCCGCCGGGCGCGAGCCTGTACGTGACCTTGGCCCTGAGCCCAGGGGAGCAGCGCACCGTGCCCTTCCAGCTCGCGTGGCACGTGCCCGTGAGCGATCTGTGGACCCTGCCCTTCGGGCCTGGCGGGATCGCCGAACGGGGTCCGCTGGACGCCGGCGACCACCGCCCGACCTACCGCCCCTGGTACGCGGACCGCTTCGCCGACGTCGCGGCGCTGCTGACCTGGTGGCAGAGCCAGGGTCCGGCGCTGACGGCCCGGACCCGGGCCTTCCAGGACGCCCTCTGGCGGAGCACCCTGCCCCCTGCCCTGCTCGACGCGGTCACCGCCAACCTGTCGATCCTGCGCTCGCCGACCGTGCTCCGACAGGCCGACGGCCGCCTGTGGTGCTGGGAGGGCTGCAACGTGGCCCAGGGCTGCTGCCCCGGGAGCTGCACCCACGTGTGGAACTACGCCCAGGCGGTGCCCCACCTGTTCCCGACCCTGGCCCGGGGCCAGCGGGAAGCCGAGCTCGACGAGGGCCTGGACGACGCGGGCCACCAGTCCTTTCGCCTGCCCCTTCCGCTCGACAGCGGCCGCCACAACTACTTCGCCGCCGCGGACGGCCAGCTCGGCGCGGTGATGGCCGTGCACCGGGAGTGGCGCATCTGCGGAGACCTCGACTGGCTCCGGGCCCGCTGGCCGGCGCTCCGCCGCAGCCTGGACTTCGCCATCCGGACCTGGGACCCGGATCGCTCCGGCCTGCTGACCGAGCCCCACCACAACACCTACGACGTCCGGTTCTGGGGCCCCAACGGCATGTGTGGCACCGTCTACGCCGGTGCGCTGGCCGCCATGGTGGCGATGGGCGCCGCTCTCGGCGAGCCGAACGACGGCGACCGGGCGCTGCTGGCCGCCGCTGTGCACGGCCTGGAGACCCGCCTCTTCGACGGCGCGACCTTTGTCCAGACCGTGGCCTGGCGCGAGACGAGAGCCGGTTCACCGGTGACCTTCGACACCTGGGAGTCCCACTGGTCCACCGAGGCCATCGCCCTGCTCGAGTCCGAGGGGCCCCGGTACCAGTACGGCGACGGGGTGCTGGCCGACGGGGTCTTCGGCGCCTGGCTGGCCCAGGTCTGTGGCATCGCCCCGTTCCTGGACCCCGAGCGGGTGCGCAGCCACCTGGCCGCCGTCTTCCGCCACAACTTCCGGGACACCCTGGCGTCCCACTGCAACCCCCAGCGCCCGGTCCTGGCCTTTGGCCCCGAGTCGGGCCTGCTCCTGTGCACCTGGCCGCACTCCGAGCCCCCGTCCCTGCCTTTTGTCTACGCCAACGAGGTCTGGTCGGGCATCGAGTACCAGGTCGCCGGCCACATGTTGCGCCACGGCTTGATCGACGAGGCCTGCACGGTCGTCGCCGCTGCAAGGGGCCGCTACGACGGCCACCACCGAAACCCCTACGATGAGATCGAGTGCGGCCACTACTACGGCCGGGCCCTGAGCAGCTACGGCCTGCTGCAGGCCTGGACCGGCGCCCGCTACGACGCCGTGACGCGCACCCTGACCCTGGACCCGGTCCGACCCGGCGACTTCGAGGTCTTCCTGGCCACCGACGCCGGCTGGGGGGTCGTGGGGCTGCGCGACAACACCCCCTTCGTGGACGTGGTCGAAGGCACCATCGCCGTCGACCGGATCCTCAGGAAGGCCTGAGCTCGCGTTCTTCAGCGGCCTGCTAGCAGGCGGAAGTAGCGCTTCCAGGCGATCACCCCGGCCAGGGCGACCACCGCCGCCAGCGAGAAGGACTCCGGCCGGGTCCACATGACGCTCGCCAGGTAGGCGACGCCGACCAGCAGAAAGACCGCGGGCGTGATGGGGTAGCCCCAGGTGCGGTAGGGCCGCTCGGCATCGGGGAGCTTGCGGCGCAGGATGTAGATGCTGCCGATGGTGAGCATGGTGAACACGAAGCCCGCCGGGGCCGAGTACCGCAGCATGGCCGAGAAGTCCTCGAGCACCAGCAGGACCAACACCGCGCCGCCCACGTGGCAGATGACCGCGACCCAGGGCGTCCGGTAGTTCGCGTGCACGGTCTCCGCGGCCGGGAAGAACAGGCCCTCCCGGGCCATGGCGAAGTAGGTCCGCGGGGTGAGGGTGACCCCGTTCTGCATCACGCCAAAGGTACTGATGAGCACCGCCCCCGAGATGAACATCAGCCCCAGGTTGCCCGCCAGCGCCTCCATGGTGTCGGCGGCGACGAGCGCGTCCGGGTCGGCGATGCGCTCGAAGGGCAGCACATACAGGAAGGTGCCGTTGATGAGCAGGTAGAGCGCGATCACCAGGCCGGTGCCCAGAAAGATGGACCGCGGCACGTTCTTGCGGGGCTCCCGGATCTCCTCGGCCAGCTTGGTCGACGCCGACCAGCCCCCGTAGCTGTAGGTGCACGCGATCATCGCGGTTCCGAAGCCGGCGATGGGCGTCGCCCAGTCGTCGGGCCACAGCGGCGTCAGGTTGTCGACCGTGCCGACGTCCAGGGTCAGCCCCACGCCGATGATCACCAGGATGCCCAGCACCTTGAGCACGGTGGCCACCGTCTGCACGATGCCGCTCAGCTTGACCCCCCGCACGGTGATGAGTCCCAGGGCGACCAGCATCGTGATGGCCAGGGCCCGCACGAACCAGTCCGGCGTCACGACCACCGTGTCCAGGCTGGCCTGGGCGTACTCGGCGAACACGGTGGCGATGGCCGCGGCGCTGGCCGGTCGCAGCACGAAGAACATCAGCCAGACGTTCAGGAAGGGCACCCAGGGCGGAAAGGCCTCGCGCAGGTAGATCACGTCGCCACCGGCTTTGGGCATCATGCCGCCCAGCTCGGCGATGGTCAGGGCCCCGCACAGCGCGACGACGCCGCCCAGCAGCCACAGGAGCATGGTGGGCCCCGGACTGCCCATCTCCGCCGCCACCAGGCTGGGCGTGCGAAAGATGCCGGCGCCCACGATGCCGCCGATCACGAAGCTCGTGGCCTCGGTCAGGCCCAGGTTGCGGGCCAGGTCCGGCTGGGACCTCCTCACCAGGGCTGCCCGTCGACCTGGGGCCGCCCAGCCGCGCGCAGCCGGTCGTTCCACTCGTCCAGGCCCACGTGCTTGAAGGGACCGTCCTCGATCACCCACTGCAGCGGGTCCTCACACCCCGAGGCGGCCAGGTGCTCGGCGACGAAGGCGTCGAGCAGCCCCTGGAGCCGGGCCACCACGTCTGGGTGTTCCGCCGACAGATCCCGGGTCTCGTGGGGGTCCGCCGCCAGTTCGAACAGCCGCAGCGGCGGCACGCCGAACAGCCCCGGGTGGTAGGTCCGCACCAGCTTCCAGCGGCCGTCGCTCACCGCCCGCTGGGCCGTGTACAGCCCGTGGGTCAGCACGACGTGGTCCCGGGTCGGCCGCGCCGGGTCCTCGAGCTGGGGCACCAGGGACTGCCCCTGCCAGCCCGGTGGAACCTCCAGCCCCGCCAGCTCGGCCACGGTGGGGGCGATGTCGAGCCCCAGGACCAGACCCTCGCAGCGGGAGCCCGGGGTCAGCGACGGCACCTGCCCCTCGAACCCGTCGGGCACCCGGACGATCAGCGGCACCCGCTGGGTCTGCTCGTGGGTCGACGTGTGGTCGCCGTACACCCCGTCGCCGCCCTGTTGCTCACCGTGGTCCGACGTGAGCACGACCGCGACCTGGTCCCACACCCCGGCGTCCCGCAAGACATCGAACAGGGACCCAATGTGCGCGTCGCAGAATCGGATGGACGCGTCGTAGCCGTCGATGAAGCGGTCGAAGTCCGCCCGATCCCGGAGCTCTTCGGGCATCAGCGGGGTGCGGCTCCAGGGGTAGAGGCCGAAGGGCGTGAAGGGGCCGGAGTGGTCCCGGTGGTGGGCCGCGATGGTGGCCTGGTCCGGCCAGGCGGGTCGATCGCCTTGCTGGACCACGTCCACCCACTCCGGCGGGCAACGGTAGTTGCGGTGTGGATCCCAGTAGTGGACGTGGAGGAACCAGTCTTCGTGGGCGTGCTCCCGCAGCCACGGCAGGACCACGCCGTTGACCTGGTCGGCCCGCTCCTGGCCGCAGCTCCCGGGGAGCCGGTTGTGCACCTCGGCCCACCCGGCGGTGAACCACCAGAAGCGGTGGCGCTCGGCGAAGGAGCTGAAGGTGACCGGACGGTGGCCGTGGCGGTTGAGCAGCTCGGCGAGCATCGGGTGCGAGGCCCGGGCAGCGTGGCCAGTGTCGAAGGGGGCCGAGTCCCGCAGGCGGGTCCCGCGCCCCAGGTGGGTCACCACCCCGTTGTCGATGCCGTGGCGGCCGCTGAACAAGGCCGCCCGAGACGGGCCGCACGGGGTGTCCGAAGCGTAGGCTCGCTCGAAGAGCACACCTTTGGCAGCCAGGGCGTCCAGGTTCGGCGTGGTCGGTCGCCCATACCCATAGCAACCCAGGTGGTCCGCGTTCAGCGTGTCCACGTCGACCAGCAGGATCTTCATGGTCCGCAAGCTACCTCTGGGCCACGCGTTAGCCGTGCATCTCCCCCTTCCTCCCCCACGGAACCCCCATGAACAAGGTCCGCTCTTCGGCTGCCCAGGCCATCACCGACGTGCCCGACGGGGCCACCCTGCTGGTCGGCGGCTTCGGCCTGTCCGGGAATCCCGAGAACCTCATCGCCGCCCTGCACGACCGCGGCACCACCGGCCTGACCCTGGTCAGCAACAACGCCGGCACCGACCACTGCGGCCTGGGCGTGCTGCTCCAGGCTCGCCAGGTGAAGCGCATGGTCGGCTCTTACGTGGGCGAGAACAAGGAATTCGAGCGCCAGTTCCTGTCGGGCGAGCTCGACGTGGAGCTGTGTCCCCAGGGCACCCTGGCCGAGCGGATGCGGGCCGCGGGCGCGGGCATCCCGGCCTTCTACACCCCCACCGGGGTCGGCACCCTGCGGGCCGAAGGCAAGGAGACCCGCGAGTTCAGCGGGCGCACCTACCTGCTCGAAGAGGCGCTCCACGGGGACTTCGCCTTTGTCAAGGCGTGGAAGGGCGACACCCACGGGAACCTGGTGTTCCGCAAGACGGCTCGGAACTTCAACCCCCTGGTGGCCAAGGCCGCGACGGTCACCATCGCCGAGGTCGAAGAGCTGGTTCCCGCCGGAGAGCTCGACCCGGACAGCATCCACCTGCCCGGCATCTACGTGCAGCGCATCGTGCGCGGCGAGCACTACGAGAAGTGGATCGAGCAGCGCACCGTCCGTCCCCTGCCCAAGGCCTGAACATGTCCCTCTCCCGTGACCAGATCGCCGCCCGCGTCGCCCGCGAACTCCAGGACGGAAACTACGTCAACCTGGGCATCGGCATGCCCACGCTGGTGGCCAACCACGTGCCCGACGGCGTCGAGGTCGTGCTCCAGAGCGAGAACGGCCTGCTCGGCATCGGCCCCTTCCCCTTCGAGGGCGACGAGGACGCGGACCTGATCAACGCCGGCAAGCAGACCGTGACCACCATCCCGGGCTCGGTCTTCTTCGACAGCGCCGAGAGCTTCGCCATGATCCGCGGGGGCCACATCGATCTGGCCATCCTCGGGGCGATGCAGGTGGCCGACAACGGCGACCTGGCCAACTGGATGATCCCCGGCAAGATGGTCAAGGGCATGGGCGGTGCCATGGACCTGGTCAACGGCGCCAAGCGAGTCATCGTCACGATGATCCAGACCAACCGCGCCGGGGTCTCCAAGCTGGTCGGCGGCTGCTCCTTGCCCCTCACGGGGGTGGGCTGCGTGAACCAGGTGGTGACCAACCTGGCGTTCATGGACGTCACCGCAGACGGCTTCCTGGTGCGCGAGCTGGCCCCGGGGGTCAGCCGCGACGACTTCAGCGCAGCGTGTGCCGGTCGCCACGCCTTTGCGGCTGATCTGAAGACGCTCCAGGCCTGACGCACCAGACGTCTCGGGCCGTCACCGGAGCTCCGATTCTGTCGCCGGATCCTGACTTTACGGATCTTTGGAGAATTGGCGTCTCGGACAGCCACGATGTGGTGCTACCGTCTCTTGTGCGGGTCAAGATGAACCGCACCGGTCACACGTACCGCGGGGAGTTGCCTGGACTCCTGGGGGGCGGACTCATGACGAGCAAGGACGCCACGATCCTGCATGCACTGCCCGACGGGGCGCTGCTGGTGGACGCACGAGGGCGAGTCATCGCCACCAATCCAAAAGCGGAGCAGCTGCTCGGCTTCGACCCCACCGGCCGGACCACCGAGTCCCTGTGCCCGATCCTGCCGGATGGCCACGGCTTTGCCCCGGCCCACTTCCTGGACGAACAGGGGGCCGGCGTGACCCTGAACGTGCAACACGGTGCCCTGGCCGACGAGCGCCTGATGCTCCTTCGCCCGGTCGGGGACCCCAGCGGCTCCTTGGGGGCCATCCGCCGGCTGGAAGCCGTGCTCGGCGCCGTGCCCGTGCTGGTGGCGGCCGTCAGCAAGGACCGGCAGGTGCTGTACGTGAACCGCGCCATGGAGGGAACGCTCGGCAAGCCACGCCATGTGCTCTCCGCCGACCTCGAGACGCTGCTGGGCGCCTTCTCGGGCCAGGACGGCCTGTGGGTTCGCTCGGCGGTGACCCGCGCCCTCGACGGCGAGGCGGTGATGGGCGACGTCCAGGTCCAGACCCCGGTGGGCCTGCGCCAGTTCGAGCTCGTCGCCGAACCCTTAGGGCATCCGGGGGGCTGCGTGCTCGTGGCCCGCGACGTGTCCCGCGAGCGCGAACTACTCAGCGAAGTCCAGGGCGCCGCCCGTCGCGAGGTCGAGCAGCTCTCCCGGCTCGCGGGCTCGATGGCCCACGACCTGAACAACGGCCTGACCGTGCTGGCCACCGCCGTCGACGAATTCAGCAGCTACGAGGACCTGGATCCCGAGCTGGCCCAGATGGTGGGCGAGGCCCTGCGGGACTGCCGCTCGCTGACCCGTGACCTCTTGTACCTGGGCCAGGGCGCCCGCTCCGACGAGCTGGGCCCGATCTCCGTGGCGCCGATCCTGGCCCGGGTGGCCGAGAGCCTGCGCGAAGTGGCCCCCGAAGGCGTGACCATCGACGTGGTCGACGACATCCAAGGGGCGCACGTGATCGGGGAACGGGAAGGCCTCGCCCGGATCCTGCACCACCTGGGCGTGAACGCGCTGCGGGCGGTGGGCTTGACCGGAACCGTCCGGCTGCGCGGGTCCATGGACGCCCACACCGTCCAGCTCGAGGTCGAAGACGACGGCATCGGCATTCCCCGGGAGCTGCTGGGACAGGTCTTCCAGCCCATGGTGAGCCTGGAGCGGAGCGGTCGGGCTGCCGGCCTGGGCCTGACCCTGGTCCAGCGCCTGGTGACGAACTTCGGGGGCGACATCGCGGTGCGCTCACAGGTCGGGCGGGGCAGTCGCTTCACCATCGTGTTCCCAAGGACGGTGCCGCCGGAGCGCCGGCTGCCGGTCCTGCCCGAGGCGCTGCCCCGCAAGGTCCTGCTGGTCGACGACGACCCCAGCGTGCGCCGCTCCCTGGCCCGCCTGTTGCGCATTCGCGGCATCGAGGTCCACGAAGCCGCCGATGGGCTGGACGCCCTGCGGGCCGCGGACTCGGTCCAGAACCTGGACCTGGTCCTGCTGGACCTGGTCATGCCGTCGTTCCCGGGGGACAAGGTGCTGGCCCTGCTGGCGGCCACGCACCCCAGCCTGCCCGTGCTGATGATGTCCGGCTATGCGCGGGAAGACCGCATCGAGCGCTGCCTCCAGGCCGGCGCACTCGGCTTCATCACCAAGCCCTTCCGGCTCAAGGAGCTGCGCCAGGCGCTGGCCCTGGGCCGCAAGCGCCTCGAGGCGCAGGGCCAGAACGGCTGATCTGCAGAGCGGCGACCCCTACTGGGGTGCGCCGCCGCCGAGCTGATCGGCTTCCTCGGGTGCGGGCTGCTCACGGGCACCCAGGCCCTCCAGGGGCTTGAAGACCTCGTCGACCCAGCTGGGCCGCTCGCCGAACTTGATCGTCACCGCCACATCAGAGCCGTCGAGCTTGATCGGCAGAGCCGCGAAGCCCTCTTCGTCGTCTGGGGTGGGGCCGTCGCCGGTCTTGTCCTTGAGGGCGGAGACGTAGATCTCCTGGGCGTGGGTGGGCGGGGCCTTGATCTCGAAGGTGGCGCCCTTGACGAGCTCGGTGTGGATGACCTTTGGGTCGGTGTGGTCCCCGGTGGTGGTCATGATGTGGAAGTCCACCATCACGTCGGTCTGGCCTTCGATGGTGCCCGAGATGGTGACCGTGGCCTGGCCTTCCCGCATGAGCTTGGAGAAGCCTTCGCCGGGCACGGGGGGCTCCGAGCCCACGATCTTGCCTGCGCCGATGTCCTCGGGCATGCCGGGCTTGGCCGACCCAGAGGGCCCGCCGGTCTGGCCACCGCCACCTGCTGCGGCAGCCGGTGCGTCGCCGGGGGCGCCGCCGGGTCCACCGCCGCCGGCCGGGGCGTCGCCGCCAGCGGCGGGGGCGTCGCCACCGGGAGGGGGACCCGCTGCGCCATCAGCGCCAGGAGGCGGGGCATCGCCAGGGGCGCCGCCAGGGCCGCCACCACCGGGGCCGCCGGGGGGCGGACCGCCGGCACCGGCGGCAGGGCCGCCCGCGCCGCCACCAGCGGATTCGGGTGGGCTGGGGCAGCCAAGGCCCAAGATGAGGGTCAGGCTGAGGAGTCCAACGTTGAAGAGACGGTCGGCGCGCATCGTGCGGCTCCTGATGAAGGGGGCGATCGGGGCGTACACTCCCACAGCCCCCCGGACATCGTCAAGACGCCCCACCAGCGGGGCGCGGGGGCGTTGGACAGGCCCCGAAGCGCAGGGTTCCCGAGCGACGGAATGTCAGGTCCCGGCCACCTGGATCACGGGCTTTGGAAAGCGAGCGATGACCTGCTCGAAGGCGTCCCGTTCCCAGGTCTCCAGGGGCACCACCGAGCCTTCGCCCCGGTTCAGGATGACTTCCCAGATCCGGTCCTGGATGCCATTTGAGCGATTCTCCAGGAGGTTCCGGGTGATCTCCCAGGTGCCCCACAGCCGACGTCCCACGATGCCGTGCACGTGGATGCCGTCCATCACCAGGCGGTGCACGTCCTCGATCACGGCGTTGCCGTTCTTGACCCCGAACGCCACCACGTGGCCGCCACGGCGCACGGAGCGCAAGGCGTTGTTGAGCGCGCTGTTGAAGCCGGCCATCTCCAGGGCCACGTCGGCCCCCAACCCGTCGGTCAGCTCGCGGATGCGGGCCACGAGCGCCGGGTCCGAGGCCCAGGGACGATCCGGCGAGGACGGCGCGGGCACCAGCACGTGGTCGCAGCCCAGCCGCCCGGCGAGGTCCTGGTGGTGCGGGTCGACCTCGACCCCGATGATGGTGCTGGCGCCCATGCCCCGGGCGATGAGGATCGCGAACAGCCCGATCGTGCCGCAGCCGTTGATCACCACGCTCTTGCCCCGCAGGTCCGTGGCCTGGCAGGCGTGCACCGCGTTTCCAAACGGCTCCTGAACGGCCGCGACCTGGGGCCGGATGCGGTCCAGATCGGTGCGCCACAGGTTCTTGGCCGGGAGCTTGATGTACTCGGCGAAGCAGCCGTCGGTGCTGATGCCGATGATCTTGTCCCGACTGCACACGTGGAACTCGCCCATGCGGCACTGGTGGCAGGACCCGCAGACGATGTGGGACTCGGCCGAGACGATGTCGCCGGGCTTGAGCCCCCACTTGGTGCCCACACGGGCCCCGACGTCGACGATCTCGCCCATGAATTCGTGGCCGACCACGCGCTTGTCGCGGCCCTCGGCGTCGAGGCTGCCCAGGATCATGTCCCCGAAGGCCCGCCGGGACCAGATCCCCCGGTCGGACCCACAGAAGCCGGCGTAGTGCACCTTGAGGATGACCTGGGAGCGGTCCGTGTCGTCGGGATCGTCGATTGTGGGCGCGGGGATGCGCTCCCGGACCAGCCCAGTCGAGCTGGCCCAGTCCTCGCGGGCTCGGTCGAAGGTCAGGGCCTGCATGAGCGCCATGGCGGGCTCCTCCGGGTCCAGGGTAGGAAGCTACCCCGGTCGGCGCGTTAGGGCCTGCCCCATGCTCGCCGTCCTGCTCTGGGCCTGCACCGCGACGGAGCCGCCCGCAGAGCCCGCCCCGCCGCCCCCGCCCCCGCGAGACCCACCGCGCAACGCAGTCGTGATCGTGATCGACACCCTGCGTGCGGACAGCCTGGTGGCCGCCGAGACCCCGCGCCTGGACGCCCTGGCGGCCAGCGGTTGGCAGTCGCCGCACACGTGGAGCGCGGGCACGTGGACGGTGCCGAGCGTGATCGCCTTGTTCACCGGCATGAGCGTCCGGCAGCACGGCTTCGACCTGCCCAGCGCTCGGATCGGCAAGTACCCCCGCATTCCCCAGGCGCCGACCCTGGCGGCGGTGCTCCAGGACGCGGGCTTCGGCACCCTGGGGCTCTACAGCAATGGCTACCTGGCCGAGGAGCTCGGCTTCGACCGCGGCTTCGACAGCTGGCGCCGCACCGCCGACAAGGCGATGCCCAAGCAGTGGCGCAAGCACGTGGACCAGGTCTGGGGCGCCCCGGACGCGCCCCGGCAATTCGCCTACCTGCACCTGCTGGGGCCCCACTCGCCCCTGCGACCGACCGAAGCCAAGCGGACCAAGTACGACGTCGACCCGGCTTGGTTCGACGAACGACTCGGGTTCGAGATCGGCGTGCCCAAGCGCAACCGCCGCGAGGGGGCCCGGGAGAGCTATGCCCGGGCGTACCACGGGGTCATCGAGGACACCGACGCCCGGGTCGGCGAGCTCCTGGACGCTCTGGGTCCCCACGCCGACGACACCTTGGTGGTGGTGACGTCGGATCACGGCGAGCTGCTGGGAGAACACAACGTGGTGGGCCACGGCACCCACGTCTGGCAGCCGCTGACCCGGGTGCCCTACTTCGCGGGGCCCGCGACGGCGCTCCCCCTGGAGCTCCCGGAGCCCTGCACGAGCAACAGCACCCTGGCCGACCTGGTGACCGACGCTCTGGGCGTCGACCACGCCTGGCCGGTCCAGGTCGGCGACGCGCCACCGGTGGTCTCCCAGCGGGAGGGCCAGATCGCCTTCACCGCCGACTGCCGCACCACAGCACTGCAAAAGGAAGGCGCCTGGCGGACCTACGATCTCTCGGCGGATCCCGGCGAGCTGAGTCCCCTGCCCGACCCATCGGGCCCCGTGGCGGCGTGGACGGCCTGGGCCCAGGAGATCCCGGCGGGAACCCCGGACATGGAGGGCGTGTCCCTCCACCCGGACACCCTCGAGCAGCTCCGAGTGCTCGGCTACGTGGAATGAACACCTCGAACCTCCTGATCCACGGCGACAACCTGCCGGTACTCGAAGCGCTGCTGCCGGCCTTCGAGGGGCTGATCCAGTGCGTCTGGATCGACCCGCCGTACAACACCGGACAGGCCCGCAGGGGCCACGGGGGGGGCGCGAACTACGGGGATCGCCAACCCCACGCCGCCTGGCTGCAAGCCCTGCGGCCTCGTCTGGCGCTCATGCACCGACTCCTTCACCCGAGCGGTTCCCTGTTCCTCCAGCTCGACGACACGATGCTGGACTACGCGCGGATCGAGCTGGACGCCGTGTTCGGACGCCAGGCGCTGGTCAACCGCATCACGGTGGCGGCCCGGGCCCCGTCGGCCTTCTCGACGGTGAACGCCGGCTGCTTCCGGGCGTCGGAGTACCTGCTCTGGGTCGCGCGCGACCGCTCGCAGCTGCGCGCCCACCCGGTGCGCGTGCCCCGGGCCCCGGATCGGGCCTATCGGCTGTGGCTCGACAACCCCCAGGACCCCCCACCTGCCTGGCGCCTGCTGCCGCTGTCGACCCAGGCCAAGGACACCGCCGACGCCGACCGCCTGCGCGTCGACCAGGCGCCGCGGGTGGCCCGCCTCGCTGCGATCAGCGACACCAAGGCAGGTCGCGCGACCGTCCGGGCCAAGCAGCGCTCCCTGGCCGCGCCGGACCAGGTCCTGGTGGTCGAGAGGCCCGGCCGGGATCCCCAGTACCTCTTGCGGGGCCAGCAGCTGATCTTCTACGACCGCCAGGTCTCCACCATCGACGGCCGCCGCTGCGCGAGCCGGCCGCTGACCGACATCTGGACGGACATCGCCTGGGAAGGCATCGCCCGCGAAGGCGGCGTCACCTACAAGCAGGGCAAGAAGCCCGAGCGCCTCGTGCGCCGCTGCCTACAGCTGGCCACGGTCCCTGGGGACTGGGTGATGGACTGCTATGCCGGCTCCGGCACCACCGCGGCGGTGGCCCACAAGATGGGCCGCAGCTGGGTCGCGGTCGAGGCGGGCGATGCGGTCGGGCTCGCCCGCGAGCGGCTCGACCGCGTGGTCGCCGGCACCGATGCCACGGGCATCTCCCGGGCCGAGTCCTGGAGCGGCGGCGGCAGCTACCGCTTCCTGGACGGCGTGCCCTCCCCTGATAGCCTCGCCCTCTCGATCGCCTAGGAGTTCGCCGTGCCCGTGCCGTCCGACCCGCGAGACCGCGCCATGCCCTGGCTGCTGACCACCCTCGCCGCCGCGCTGCTCATCGCCTGCCCCGAGTCCCCGCCAGACGTCGACGAGGGTGGCACGGCTGCCGGCGGCGGGCCGGCGGGAGCGCCCGCCGGAGGTCCCGCTGGCGCCCCCGGCGAAGGCGGCAACGCCTCGCCCCCGCCGGCCGGTGGCGCAGGCGGCGGCGGCACCGCCCCCGAGCTGGATCCAGAGATGGAGAACCCCCAGCACTCCCAGGAAGACCTGGTCAACGACAGCGACGCCGCCACGGTGACCGGGTCCATCGTCTGTGACGACGGCGAAGGCCCGTACCGGCTTCGGCTGTTCGTCCCGCCGCCCGACCTGGGCGGCCCCGACGCGGGCGAAGAGACCGCCGGGCCGCCGTCCCCTCTGGTCAACGTGGAGATCGAAGACGCCGGGGCCTTCAGCTTCAAGTCGCCCAAGGCAGACGCCCTGGTCGTGCTGGCCTACGAGGACCTCGACGAGAACGGCCTGCCCACCCTCGAGGAGCCCCAGTTCGGGCCCCTCCAGGGCAACCCCGTGCCGTTCGCGTCCGACGTGTCGGACCTGACCCTGGACTGCTCCAAGCCGCTGCCCGCGCCGGAGCCCCGCATGGACACGGTGGCCGCGCCAGGAGGCGACGCTGCACCCGACGGCGGACCCCCCGTGGACGCCGTGCCCGCAGCAACCGACGGGCCACCGCCCGCCGAGGGCGAGATGCTGCCCCCCGACGGCGCCCAGGGCCCGCCGCCCGACGGCGCCGCAGGCCCCCCGCCCGGGGACGACCCGCCCCCCGAGGGCAACGCAGCCCCTCCCGGGGACGCCCCGGCCGGCGGACCGCCGCCCGAGTAAGCCTGACGGGGTTCTCCCGGGGGTTCATGCAGGCGTCGGGAGATCCGATTCAAGGAGCATGGAAGCTCCCGCCATCGACCTGACAGACCTCCTCGGCTTCGACGTCGACGATCCCAAGGCCCCAGAGGCCGTCGCCGCCCCCCCTCCGGCTGATCCGGTGCCCGAGCAGCCGATGATGACCTTCGAGCTCGAGGACGACGAGGACGACGAGGACGAGCCGGCGTCGACGGGAGCGCTCATGACCCGGGCGCTGAGCGACGAGATCCTGGCGCCACCGGCCGCCCCCATCGACGTGGACGGAGAGGCGCTGTGCCTGTTCTACGACACCGATGATCCGGACACCTGTTCGATGGTCATCGAGGACGACGAGGACGACGGGCTGGACGACGAACCCGAGCCGGTGGTGTCCGGTCCCTCCGTGCGGGTCGTGGCCTTCAACGGCGGACGCTCCCGCGACCTGGTCGCCCCTGGCGCCCACGCCGACCTGGTCGAGCAACCCAGCCTGCACGACCTCCAGGCCCACCTCTTCCACCTCAAGGGCGATCCCCTCGACGCGGTGCACATGCTGCTCAGGAGCCAGATCCCGGCGCCGGACCGGGTGGCTCAGCCCGAGTGTGCGGCGGCGGTGATCAAGGCCCACCACGACCTGCGCTTCTGGGAGCCGCTCCTGTCCAACCGCCGCTTCCAGGGCCACGTGTCGGACCTCGAGGCCGACCTCAGCCTGTTGAAGTCCCACCTGCCGGACCCGAGTCGGTCGGCCCTGTGGGAGCAGTGGAAGCAGGCCCACGATCGGATCCTGGGCCTGCTGCCCGAGGAGCGACGGCTGGCCGTCTGAGCGCAACGACCAGACAGGCGCAGCCCAGCACCGCGATGCTCAGGAACTTGGCCTCCTGGAGGGCCAGGTGCGCAGCGCCGTCCAGGTCCCGCAGCGCCGAGCGGATCGCCCCCAGGCGCCACGCCAGGGCCCCGTAAGCGCCGATCAATACGGGGACACAGCCCCAGGGAAGCTGCCGGCTCGCGACGGCGTTGGCCACGGCCACCCAAGGCAGGATCAGGAAGACCAGGTGGTGCTCGTAGGTGTAGGCCGGGATGAGCACCATCCAGCAGACCAGGGCCCCGCTGGCGCAGGCCAGGCGAATCGGGTCGGCCCACACCGCATCGCGGACCCGGTGGAGCGCCGCCAGCGTGCCCACGGCCAGGCCGATCGTGCTGACCCGGGAGCCCCAGCGGGCGGCCGCCGTGAGCCCGTCGCCGGGAAAGGCCTGGGCCCACAGGTTGGCGATCGAGTGGTTGCCAGACAGGGTGATCGGCACGGTGAGGCCGTTGTAGTCCCCGGTGGCAAAACCTGGCAGCACCTGGGTGTAGAACCAGGCCTGGACGTCCGGGCCCACCAGGGGCAGGGCCAACACCGACAACCCGATCGCCGTGCCACACGCCACCCAGGCCGCCCTGCGCCGAGCGGGGTCCAGCAGCCACCACAGCACGATGAGCCCCGGGCTCATCTTCATCATCGCCGCCAGGCCCATCAGCGCGCCCGCGACCCTGGCGTGCCCGCGCTGAAGCAGCCCCAGGGACCCGACCACCAAGGCGAGCACGGGCAGGTTGGCCTGGCCCATCCAGTGGTTGTCCGGGATGGGGGTATAGGTGACCAGGATGAGGGCGGCGGAGAGCACGGTCGCCGGTCCCGGCAGCCAGCGGATCAGGGCCAGCAGCACCGCCAGCAAGAACAAGCTGTCGAGCACGAACCAGGTCCGGTAGGCGGTGGACAGCTCCAGCGGCAGGACCCAGGCCACGGTGAGCAGGTAGGGCGGCGGGTAGAAGAAGGGGTGCACCCCGCGGCGGGTCCCGTCCTGTCGGGCCAGCCGGCCCAGCACGCGGGTGTCGTAGGGGTTCCGGTCCTGGGCCGCGGCCTGGGCTGCGTAGTAGTAGCTGGCAAAGTCCCGGGCGTGCGCCGCGTCGCGGACCTTGGGCCAGACGTCGCCGATCAGGCCCTGGCCGTGGACGCCCACGGCCAGGAGGAGGACCAGCCAGTAGCTCCACCTGCGCACCCGCAGCCGTTAACCTCACCCCATGTGGCTCCTTGCCCTCCCCCTGCTCGGTCCGGCCTGCGCACCCAAGCCGGCTCCCCCCGCGCCCGCCCCCGAAGCCCTGGCCCCGGCACCGCCCCCAGACGTCACTGAGCTGGTGACCGCCGGCCCGGTCGAGGACCGCGTGTCCCGCTGGCCTGCGGACCTGGTGCTGTTCTACGGGGGCGAGCACAAGGGCAGCCTGGAGACCTGTGGATGTCCCAAGAACCCCCGGGGCTCCTTGGCTCGCCAGGCCGCGTACACCAGCGCCGCGGTGGCGGCCAACCCGGACACCCCCTGGATCAGCGTGCACGGGGGCTACTGGCTGGAGAACGCCATCGCCGACGACGGCTCGCTCCGAGCCGACGTGCCGGTCATGAACCAGTGGATGATCCAGGGCCTGGACGCCGTGCCCTTCGACGCCGTCAACGTCACCTTCGAGGACCTGCCCGGACTCCAGGAGCTCGACCAAGCACCGCCCTGGGCCGTGTCGGCCCACCTGATCGCCGAGCCGGGCACACCGGCCGTCGCAGCGTCGCGAGTGGTCGTCAAGGACGGGCTGCGCATCGGCATCACCGGCATCACCGCCCAGGACATCACCTTTGTCCCGACGCCCGGGTACAGCTTCGCGGACCCCCAAGAGCGGGCGGTCTCGGTGCTCCAGGAGCTCGCCTCCCAGGTCGACCTGCTGGTCCTGCTCGCCTATCGCGCACCCGATGCCGCCCGGGCCATCGCCCAGGCCGTGCCCGAGCTCGACGTGATCATCCACAGCGGCATGCACCGGGAGCTGCACGACCCGGCCCGTGTCGGCGGCGCCATCTGGCTCCGCAGCCACTACCAGACCATGCGCCTGGGCGAGCTCCGTCTCACCACGGCCGATGGCGACGTGACGGCCTTCTTGGACCGCAAGATCGACCTGGACCCGATGGTGCCGGACGACCCGGCCTTGGCCGCCATCTCCCGGGAGAGCCGGGGCGAGCTGGAGAAGATCCAGGCCGCCCTGTTCGGCACGCCGTGATCGGGCTGCTCCTGGCCTGTGCCACCGGGGGCGGCCAGGCCCCGGCACCGGCGACCGAGCCCCTGCCCACGGACATGCACCGGGCCGCCCAGGCCGCCGCCGAAGCCCGGGTGACCGACCCCGCCCGCGGCGGTCCGCCGCTGGTGGGCACCGCCGCTCCCCTGCCGCCGTTCACCGGGGTGGACCGGGCCACGGCCACCTATGTGGGCAGTGGGGTCTGCGCGGGCTGCCACCCGTCGGCCGCCAACGTCTGGCGGGGAACGGCCCACGCCCACGCCCTCGAGACCCTGGCGGCGGCCAGCAAGGCCTACGACCCGGGTTGCCTGCGCTGTCACACGGTCGGGATCGGTCACCCGGGCGGCTTTGGACCCGAGCGCACAAGCGACGACTTCGCAGCCGTGGGCTGCGAGAGCTGCCACGGCCCGGGCAGCGACCACGCGTCAGCGCCGCTCCCGGCCTACGGCGAGCTCCCGGCTGGGCCCTCGGCCTGCGTGGCCTGCCACACCCACGACAACAGCCCGGAATTCCGCTTCGAGGGCTACTGGGACGCCATCGCCCACGGGCGGTGAAGCCAGAGACGAGACGGCCGGACCCCAGGGCCCGGCCGCACTCGATGGAACTGGGGAAGACTCAGGCGGCAGCCGGCCCGTCGTCGCCGATGGCCTCGACAGGGCAGTTCTCCATCGCCTCGTAGCACTGCTCGACTTCTTCTTCGGAGTCGGGCTGCTTGTAGCAGATGTCGTGATCCTCGTCGTCGCTCATGCGGAAGTTGTTGGGCGCTGCGTCCGAACAGACCGAGCAGAGGATGCACTCCTTGTCCACGTAGAAGGACAGGCGCTTGCCTTCGATGGTGGCCTCTCCGTAGATGTTGTCTTCCCACAGGTTGTCGGGATCAGGCATCTCGGCTCCAAGGGAGGTTCAAGGGGCCCTGAAGGTAGCACGCTGGCGCCACTGTGCAACGGCCGCCATCCGTTAGGGGTCGCCCATGGCCGTGCTCAAGATCGCCCAGATGGGCCACCCCGTCCTGCGCCAGGTGGCCGAAGAGGTCCCGGCGGCACTGATCACCTCCCCAGCCCTGGGCCAGCTGCTCGCGGACATGCGCGAGACCCTCGTCGACTACGACGGCGCGGGTCTCGCCGCCCCCCAGGTGCACGTGCCGCTGCGGGTGGTCATCTGCGACTTCAGCGCCGGCGAGCGGGTCCTGATCAACCCCCGCATCCAATTCCTCACCGACGAGGTGATCCGCAGCTACGAGGGCTGCCTGTCGGTCGACGGCATCCGCGCTGCGGTGGACCGCTGCGCCGAGGTCCGGGTCCAGGCGGTCGGCGAAGACGGCGCCCCCCTGGACTTCGTCGCCAAGGACTGGAACGCCATCGTGGCCCAGCACGAGTGCGATCACCTGGACGGGGTCCTGTTCGTGGACCGCTGTGATCCCCAGACCCTGGCATTTGTGGACCAATACCGTCGCTGGGGGCCCCTGGACCCGGCGTTTCAGGTAGACGACGAAGACCCACCTGGGGAAGAGTAGAGGCCATGGGACTCCTGCGCTGGCTCTTCCCCTCCCCCCAGGACCGCATCGACCAGGCCCAGGTCCAGCTGGATGCCGGCGAGTACGCCCGGGCCCGGCTGACCCTGGAGAACCTGGACAGCGCCGAGGCGAACGCCTTGCGGGACCGGGCCCACGCCGGCCTGAAGCACCTGAACCTGGAGCTGGCCGTCGCCGAGGCTCGGGCGGGACAGCCCGCACGCTCGGCCGAGCACCTCAAGCTCGCGGCCAGCTTCACCGGGACCGGCGACCCCGATCTCAGGGCCGCTCGACGCGAGATCCGGGAGCTCCGCAAGTCCGCAGCGCCCAAGCCCCCGCCCAAGGAGCTCGCCCTGGCCAGGGACCCCGAGGTCCTCCACGCTGGGCCGGTGTCCGAGGCCGACGTCTGGTCCCTGCCGCCCGACGATCCCCGCCTGCAGTACGCGATGGCCCTCGAGGGCTACCCCTTGGAACTCCGCGCGCGGCTGCTGGCCCTGGGCACCGAGTTTGCCCTGGCCGTGGGCCAGGTGGCTGCCGGCCAGCCCGCCCAGGCCATCCAGGCGCTGGGCAGCTTCATCGAGCTCGAGCCGGCCGCGCGCTGGGAGCGGGCCCGGGCCGCCCACGCCGCCGGGGAACTGGGCCTCGCGGCGTCGGACCTACAGGCCTTTGGCGATCAGTTCGGCCACCAGGTGTTGGGGGGCGTGCACAGCGCGGCCCTGTTGAGCCGCATCCTGGCCGAGCAGCGACGCCTGCCCGAGGGCCTGGACGTGCTGGAAGCAGCCCTGGTCTCCGAGCCGAACCACCTGCAGCTGCTGGGCGCCCGCACCGGCTTGCTCGAGGGCGTGGGCCGCTTCGCCGAAGCCGACGAGGCCGCCCGCGAGCTGGTCAAGCTCGCCCCCAGAGACATGGGGCTCTACAAGCTCATGGCCCGCTGTCGGGTCCGCGCCGGCAAGCGGGTCGAGGCCATGCAGGTCCTGGAGAGCGGGCTGAAGGGCAACTGCAGCACCGGCCGGTGTGGCTCCCAGGCCTTCGACGTCGAGGCCGGTCGCATGCTCGCCCGGCTCTACCTAGAGGATCGGCTGGATCCCAAGCGGGTCGAGGAACTGCTGGCGCGGGTCCGCAGTGGGGCCCGACAGCACACCTGGCTGGACACCTACCTGGACACCCTCCAGGCCCGCAACGCCGGGGACCCCGGTGCGGTCGAGCGAGCAAAGCAGCTCCTGATCGGGCTGGCCGATGGGGATCCACGCGGCGGCCTGGTCCGCGAGGCCTTTCCCGCGCTGACGGGCTGATCACCCCACCAGGTGGCGCCAGGCCTTCTTGCGCCGGGCCTCGTTGCGCAGGAAGCGCCGGATGAACGCGTGCCGCTGGGGCGGGCTGAGAGAGCCATGGCCCACCTGCTCCGCCCGGCGCCGGGCCACGATCTGCAGGATGATCCCGGCCGCCACCGACACGTTGAGAGACTGGGTCACCCCGACCATCGGCAGCTTGACCACGCCGTCGCACAGGGACCTGGCCACCGGGCTCACGCCGGTCAGCTCACCGCCGAAGAGCAGGGCGACCGGCCGGTCCACCGGGACCTGTTCCGGCGTCAGGGCGTCGTCGGTGAGGTGGCACACATAGAGGGCGTGATCACGCTCCCGGAGCGCACCGACGCAGGTCTCCGTGGTCTCGTGAAAGGCCAGGTCCAGCCAGCGCTGGGCGCCCTTGGCCGCGCCCGCGACCGGCCGGAACTCATTGCAAACCAGGTGGGCCTCGTGCACGCCGAAGGCCTCGGCGGAGCGCAGGATGGCCGACACATTGTGGCGACGGTTCACCGCCTCGGCGACCACCGCCAGCCCGCCGATCCGGACGTCGAGCACGTCCAGGAGTCGCCGCAGCCTGCGGTCCGTGACGGCCTGGGCCAGGGGCCACAGGTCCTGGGGCACCCGCTGCAGCAGTTCTTCGCGGTCGTCCACCCTCCCGGGATATCACCGCGCCCCGGAGATCGTGATGTCCCAGCCCCGCCGCCCCGCCCCCGAGCTCACCGGCAAGCAGCGCCGGTTCCTACGCGGCCTGGGGCACGATCTGCACCCGGTGGTGCACGTGGGCCAGCACGGCCTGACCGAGGGCTTGCTCGAGAAGGTGGTCGAGGAGCTGGGCCACCACGAGCTGATCAAGGTCAAGATCGCCCAGGGCGTCATGGACACGATCAAGGCCACCGGCGAAGCACTGGCGGAACAGACCGGGTCCCACCTGGCCCAGGTGCTGGGGCGCACGGTGCTGCTGTACCGGATGCGCAAGCACGACAGCGAGATCTTCTTGCCCGGTCGGGACTAGTCTCGCACTAATTCTCGAAGCGGAACGGCTGGCGCACCACCACCTGGTCCGCCACCTGGGGCCACTCGGCGTCGTAGAGGGCAGTGGCGAAGCAGCTCAGGGGCCCCATGGGCACCTCGCTGTGGTCCAGGACCTCGACTTCGCTCAGGCCCTGGGCCGTGAGCACGAACTCCAGCTCGACCTCCCCGGCCAGGCTCGGGTCCATCATCCACCACTGGTGCAGGCAGTCTCGAACGTCCGGCACGACGGCCGCCAAGCTGTCGCCGAGGGCCGCTCGCAGGGCAGCGTCCTCGGCCCCAGTGTCGACCGACGACGGTGCCGCGAACGCACTCTGGGTGCGGGTGGGCAGCTCGGGCCGGGGCACGCGGGTCCGTGCGCCGGGCTCCGGGCGCCAGCGGCTCTGCGCGGGTTCGGGGACCACAGCAGGGGGCGTCTCGTCCAGGGACGACCCGGACGCTGGTGGCGCCACCCCCGCTTCCTCGGCTTGGGCCTCGGCCCGCTCGCGGGCGTTCTTCCCCATCAGCGACATGACGAAGATCACGCCGGCCACGATCACCAGCCGATAGGCCGCCCGTCGCTGGTGGTACACGTCGATGCGGTAGGGATCCCGGGCCATCTCTCCCCAGTCGGCCCAGGACCGGCGCGACTGGAGCCGGACTCGGTCAGCGCACGAGCCAGTCCGGTCGATTCAACGTGGCCTCGTCCAGTGCCGCCAGCCGCTGGAGCAGCATGCCGGCCGCCCGGAAGACGTCCGAGTGGCCACGGTCGGGCCCGACGGGCAGCGCGACAGGCGGGGCCAGATCGCCTCGGGTCAGGTGCAGGTGGTGCAGCTCATCGACCAGGAGCCCGGCCATGTCGTAGGTGTCCCCAGGGTCGACGCGCAGGGCGGTGATGCGGTTGACCCGCAGGGAGATCACCGAGTGGCCCGACCGTCGGGCGATGACACCGATGCGCTCGAAGCAGTCCACCAGGCGGGCATGGACCGCCGGGGCGTCGATGTCGGGGCTCACCGATGCCCGACGAGGGAAGACCGAGCGAGTGGGAAAGACCCGAAGGAGGCGCTCGACATAGGCCAGGGCCAGAGCCACTTGCTCCTGCACCTCGCAGGGGGAGTAGGGCACGTTCAGGAGCAGGTTCGCCTGGCGGTTCAGCTGGAGCAGGGCCCGGCACACGTGACTCGGGGTCGCCCGGTCGTCTCGGGGAGCGGGCACCGGGTGCACCGTGGCCTCGAGCTGCGCACCGACCGCGGTGACCATGGGGGTGAGGTGTTCGACCAGCGCCAACACGTCCCGGGGCTGGGGCACCCTCTGCGGTCTGTCGGGACACGGCACCTGGGACAGGCCTTGCTCCCGGCAGAGCCGCTCGACCTTGTGGTGCAGCGCTCGGGCCTGGGAATAGACCTCGCGAGGTTGCGCACCGTGGACGCGCAGCGGTGACCCGGTGGCGGCCTCGCGCCCCATGCCCGCGCGTACCCCGTCGAGGTGTGCCGTGGTGGCCTGGACCGCCAGGAGCACATCGGGCGGCTCGACGCTGGGCTCCGACGGGCGCAGGCCCATCCAGACCGGAATTCCTCTGAGCGCAGACAAGAGCCCCATGAAGACCCCAACGGATCTCTGGAGCCGTTCCTGAGGCGCTCAGTCGTAGATGGACTCCACGGTGAACTTCTCGGTGACGAATCCGGTGGTCACGGCGATCGGCGCCAGGTCGGGCCGCATGTAGGCGCCCTCGGCGACCAGGCCCTCGAAGGTGCCCTGGTCCGTCTCGACCGCGGCGGCCTCGAAGGTCAGGGTGTACATGCCCATCTCGGGCCCCACCAGGGAGATGTCCACCGGCCCGTTCGGCGGCGGCAGGTAGTAGTCCCGTTCCTCCTGGTTGATGTTGGACAGGTACAGGAAGACCAGATCGGCCCGCGGATCGACCGTCAGCTCCAGGGACAGGTTGTCCTCGTCCCATGCGGGTATCGCAGGAGGCGTCTGCATCGGCCCGATCTCGGCGACCCCGTCCACCACGTCGGCCGACCGCAGGGACTTGGCGCCCAGAGTGCCCAAGCCGCCCACTTCGAGGTAGGCCAGGACCTGGCTGTCGCTCCCGTCCCAGCCGAAGAAGCTGCCGGGCACCCGGGAGACGTGGTGTTCGCCGGCGAAGCCGCGGCCGAAGCCGACCACCGCCGGGCCTTCTGGACCGCTGCCGTCGAGCGCGACCAGGGTCGCCGGGTTGTCCAGGGCGAAGCCCTCGGGCCACTCGGGCAGCGTCACCTGGACCGCCTCGGACAGGGACGTGGCGGGGGCGACCTGGAGCTCCAGCGGGGTCTCGGCCGGCACCGTCAGGCCCGGGTCGTGGCTGTAGACGAAGCCGTCCATGTTGCTGAGCAAGAAGTCCAGCGCCTCGTCCAGGTTGCTCAGGCCCAGGATGGCGTCGGCCAGAGGCACGGGCCCGGCCATGCTCCAGACGCCGGCGTCGCCAGACCAGGCGGGGGTCAGCCACTCCTCGAAGTACTCATCGATCGCCAGGTTGCCGGGCACCCGGACCTCGAGCCCGAAGATCTCGACGTCGCGGTTGGGGCTCAGCACCTCGTCGGCCCGCCAAAACAGCGGGCCCAGGCGCAGGCTGCCGCCGGCGATGCCCAGCACCACCCAGCCCGCGCTCTTCTCGTCGTCGGAGAGCGGCGGCAGGTTGGAGAAGTCGAAGGTGCCCTGGATCTCGCTGTCCGGGTCGAGCTGCCCGCGCAGGCGCAGCGGCACGACGAGCTGTCGGCCGACCACGTCCATCACGGTCGCTGGGATGCGGCTGTCGTCGTCTGCCAGGCCGGTGCAGGTGACCGGCTCCCCGGCTGGCACGGGCAGGGAGACCCCTCCGGTGACCGGATCCACCGCGCCGCTCCCCTCACCGCAGTGCACGGTCGCCGCGGACAAGGGGAGCCCGGTCTCGGCGGCCACCAGCTGCACCCGCAGCTCGGGCACGGCCTGGACCGTGACGGCCGCATGCACGACCAGACCATCGTGGTAGCCCGAGATGCTCGCCTGGCCGGGGGCGATCGCCGTGGCCACGCCGTCTGCCGCCACGGTCACGACCCCGGTGTCGGAGCTCTCCCACGCCGGCGTGACGTCGACCGTGTCACCGGCCAGCGTGTGCACCGCCCGCAAGTCCCACGTGGCGCCCGGGTCCACCCGAAGCTCCCGGGGGGAGACCGACAGCACACCCAGGTCGATCTCGACCCCCTGTCCGGAGTCGGGGGTGGTCTGGGAGTCGGTGTCCGCAGCGCCGGAGTCCGTGGGGTCCGCGGAGTCCAGGCCCGACGGGGCGGAGTCGGACGTGTCCACGGGCGCTGTGGTCCCGGTGGTGTCGTCGGTGCAGCCCAGGGCCGCGAGCAGGAGCAGTGGGGTCATGATCCCTCGAACCTAACGCCGGGCGAGGACGCAGGGTGCCCAAGGTTGACACCGAAGGACCCCGGGTGCGCTACACACACACTGCCCTCGACACCGCCTCTGGAGGGTCTCTCGATGCTGTTCCTCGTCTCCAGCCTGGCCTGCGCTGTCCCGGCCGTCGACACCGCCGACGAGCCCAGCGCCACGGTCACAGACACCGGTATGGCCACTTCATCCACCGCCACCGACCAGGGCCGCCGGGTGCCGGCCGAGTGGGAGCCTCAGGCCAGCATCTGGCTCCAGTGGCCGCGGACCTATGAGCGCAGCTACGAGCCCGCCCTGGCCCAGGTGGTGGCCGAGATCCTGGAGCACGAAGCCGTGGACCTGCTGGTCCACGACGCCCGGACCCGCACGAGCGCCGAGCAGGCCCTGGCGGAGCACGGCGGGCTGGACACCAGCGTGATCGGCGGGGCGCCGAGCCCCCAGGGCCACTCCCTCACCTGGCACGACATCCCGAACGACAGCGCCTGGATGCGGGACAACGGGCCTCGGTACGTGGTCGAGGACGGGGAGCTACGCATCCAGAACTGGGAGTTCGACGGGTGGGGCGGCGCCTTCGGCGACTTCCCCGTCGCCGACGACAACGCCGTGCCAGATGCGGTGGGTGCGGTGCTGGGCCTGTCGGTCGACGCGGTGGACATCGTGCACGAGCGCGGAGACCTGGAGTTCAACGGGACCGACACAGTCATCCTGAACTGGACCGTGATCGGAGACCCCAACCGCAACCCCGGCATCACCCAGGACCAGGTGGTGGACGCCATGAAGACCTGGTTCGGTGTGACCCGCGTGGTGCTCCTGGAGGGGGCCCCTAGCGGCGACCTGACCGGGGGCCACGTGGACGGCATCGCCCGCTTCATCGACGCCGAGCGGGTGGTGGTCGCCGACTGCTCGTCCGAGAGCGCCTGTCAGCCCGGCGACGCCGACGACCAGATCTACGACGACAGCGCCGCCCGCCTCGAGGCCGCGGGTCTGGAGGTCATCCGCTGGCCCTTCCTGACCCGGGTGACCCACAAGGGCGTCACCTTCGACACCGACTACATGAACTGGCTGGTCGGCAACGGCTTCGTGATCACCGTGGGCTTCGGCGACACCGGCGCCGACGCGGCCGCCGCAGCCCAGCTCGAAGAGTGGTTCCCGGGCCGCGAGGTGACGGTGATCGAGATGCTGGACAGCTGGCTCGCCGGGGGCGGCGTGCACTGCCACACCAACGACCAGCCCCAATGGCCGGTGCAGTGATCGTCAGCGGCTGAATTCGACGCTCAGCTCACCGGAGTCCGAGGCGTGGGCGTAGCGCAGCCGTACCCGGGCCGCGTCCCCCTCGAGAGGCCAGGCCAGCTCACGCCGGGCCCCGGCGGCCAGGGCCTCGTCCGAGACCAGGACATAGACCCCGTGGAGCGTCGCCCCGCGCCACTCCATGAGCACGAGCTCCTCGATCTGGAGCACCCGCTGGGCCGTGACCGCGATCTGAAGCCCACGCACCCAGTCGCCAGCCGCATCCAACCGGACCTCGGGGTCGTAGGCATAGGCTTCCATGGGGGCACTCCTGACCAACGCGGTCCAGTTCCCTATCGGGTCTTGTCGGACCGACCCGGTTGTGACTACAATACAGAACCAGTCACTTGGTCAGGACCGTCGGTGGAACCGGAGAAACAGGAACGCATCCTCGACGCCGCCACGGAGCTCTTCGCCCGCTTCGGCTACCGCAAGACCTCCATCGACCAGGTCGCGGGCCAGGCCGGCGTGGGCAAGGGCACCGTGTACCTGATGTGCGCGTCCAAGTCGGACCTGTTCTATCAGGCCGTGCACCGGGAGATCCGCCGCTGGACCGCCCTGGTCTCCAGCCGCATCGACCCGCGGCTACCCGCGGATCAGCTGCTGATCCAGAGCAGCATCGACGCGACTCGCTACATCGAGGACAGGCCCCTGGTCCGGGACCTGTTGCTGGGCAACTACACCGAGATGTTGCCGGTGTGGACCGACGAAGCCGACGGCCTCAAGGCCATCGCCCGACGCCACGTGGTGGAGATCCTGCACATCGGCATGCGCCAGGGCCGGTTCCGGACGGACCTGGACGTGGAGCGCGTGGCGCGGATGCTCCAGGAGATGCAGGCCATGGGCTTGTTGTTGTCGTACCGGGAAAAACGCTCCCTCGAAGAGCAGCTCGACTTCGGCGCGGTGTGTCTGGACGTGCTGCTGCGAGGGCTCACCCGCCGTTGAAGCGACCGGCCGCCATTTTTTTTGGACGCAAACTGACCAGGAAACCATTTTAGTCAACTGTTCACCCAAGGAGAAGCCCATGACCGCCCAGCCCACGACCCGAGACCCGCGCCACAGCCTTCGCCAGTGGCTCGACCACGCCGCAGACGTCTGGGTCCGCACGCTGTTGTTCCGTCAGCCGATGGCCAAGGCCTACATCCTGAGTGCCTACGCCGACGCCGAGTCCGGGGGCGAGGCCCGCTTCTTCGAGCTGGTGGGGGACTACATCCAAGACCCCCGGCTGCAGCGGCTGGTGCGCCTGCACGAGGCCGACGAGGAGCGCCACGCGGCCGCGTTCAGCGCCGCCCGAGAGGCCCTGGACTTGCCCGTGCTCCCCGTGCCCAGTCGGCTGCGGACCATCGAACGCCTGTCGGAGCGGGCGGGCCACCTGCTCGAGCGTCCACCCCAGACCGACTCCGACGTCGTCCAGGCCTATCAGCTGCTCTACGTGGTCGAGGAGCGTGCCCTGAGCGACTTCGGACGAGCCATCACCGCCCTGGAGCGGACGGGGGACCACCGCACCGCAGACGTGCTTCGCGGCATCGCGGCCGACGAGAAGCGCCACCTGTCCTACTGCCGCAGCATCGGCCGCCACTACGCCGCAGAGGGCGACTTCGACAGCGGGCTGGACCGGTTCCGCACCCTGGAGGCCCAGCTCTACCGGGATCAGGCCCAGGGCACCATGGACCACATGCTGCGCCTGGGCCTGGTCCACCTCCACGGCCTCAAGGGCTGGGTGGTGCGGGCGGTCCTGGCGCTGGGCGGGCGGTTCCGGCCCGCCACCCACGCCCGCCTGCTGGCTGTCTGAGTCGGAACAGCGCCTACTCCTGCTGCGCCTTCTGGTGGTCCATCACCTTGCGGATGCCCTCGTCGGTCACGAAGTCGTGGTCGTCCAGGAACTTGGCGGTGTCCCAGTGGTCCAGCTCCCAGCCGGGCATGGTCTGCTCGACGTAGCTGTCCCAGCCCCGGCCCCCCCACACGTCGTAGACCGCTGCTCCTGCAAGGAAGGCCCCGATCTCGGTCGTGCGCTCTGACCAGCCGATGACGCCGGACCAGTGGGTGGCGACGTCGGCGGTGATCAACGCCGTGCGCTGCGTCTGGTCCACCTCGAGCAGCTCGTCGTTGACCGCGACGAAGTGCTTGGTCTCCCCGAAGGCATCGGTCCGGGTCTCGATGTGGGTGGCTGGGCCACCAGGCTCCCCGTCGAACAGGCCATCGGGCCGATACCAGTCTTCGGGGTCGTGGTCGTTGCGGGCCGTGTGAGAGACGAAGGCCTTCGAATAGCCCACATAGGTGTTCGCGATGTGCACGGCCTTGCTGGCCAGCTCGCCCTGGTTCTCGACCGCCGCCGCGACGTCGTAGATCCGGTCCTCGGCGTCGGCGATGCCGTCGCCGTCCTGGTCCTGGAAGACGAGCTTCTGGGGGTCGTTGGGAAAGACGTAGTTCTTGGACTGCCAGGCGCTCCCGGCGGCCACCAGACGGGACATCTGGTCGTAGTCGTAGCGATTGGCCAGAGCCACCAGGCCCCGCTCGAAGCTGACGGGCATGTCCCGGAAGTACTCGCTGTCCTTGGTGAACACGAAGTGGGCCTGGGGGTAGGCCTGGCTCAGCCGGGACTGGAAGACCTTGGACTTGCAGGCGTCGTTCCAGAAGAAGTCGGTGCTGTCCGCGGCATCGGGCGCCACACCGAGGGCCCGGTCCAGGGACGTGCCGAGCTGGGAGTGGTCGCCGAACATCGTGACCTGGACGTCGTCGTTGTCCATGTCGACGAACGTGTCCTTGTCGCTGTAGCCCTCCTTGATGATGTCGATGGTGTAGGTGATGGTCGGCAGGGTCGGATCGTCCGGCGCGACCTGGTAGGTGACCCGCCAGTGCGTGTCTTCGTCGAGCTTCTCCAAGGTCGCGCCAGGGCGGGCGAAGGCGTCCTCGAAGTCCGAGTACGCAAACCCGTCTGAGCCGGTGCGGAGCATCACCGAGACGTCGGTGCGCCCGTCGGCGAAGATGCTGTCGTAGTCGGGCTCGCTGGGCAGGAACTTCTCGAGCAGCGCAGCGACCCTGGGGTCGTCGACACCACGGCGCCACAGGTTGATGGCGATCTGCCGCTCCAGGAGCGGGTCCTCGACCCCGTCGGCGATGGCCAGCAAGGCGTCGATCAGCGCCGTCAGGTCGTCCCCATCGGCCTGGGCCGCACCGAGGAGCGCGTCGATGAGCCCGGCAGCGTTGGCGGTCGCCTGGGTGTGTTCGCCCCCGAGCTCTCCGATGGCGTCGACCAGCATGGCGGCCGCTGCAGCCCGGTCATCGGCGGAGAGCTGAGCCGCGCGAGAGTCGGCGTCGGCCATGTCCAGGGGCCGGCCCAGATCCTCTGGGCAGTACTCCGCGACGCCACTGGTCTCGTCGTAGATGGTCGAGATGACAGCGTTCAGGTCCCCCAGGGCTTCGGGGGGTGGATCGCACTCCTGGGCCAGGGCAGCGCCTGCGAGCAGCAGGACCAGCCCGGTCACGGCGTCACCCCCAGGGCGCGGGCGCGGTCGTTGAGGTCCGTGACCCGGGCGTCATCGGGGCGGAGCTGGTGCAGCGCCGCCAGCTGAAAGCGCAGGGCCTGGAGGGCGTCGGGGTCGGTCACCCCATCGGACTCCCAGACCGTCACGGTGTCAGCCGCGCGGACCAGGACCGCCTCTTGGGCTGCGGCCGACGACAGCGCCTCCATGTCCTGGTGCAGGCCATCGGCGTGGGCCTTGAGCTTCACCGCCGCCCTGCAGTCGGGCTCGTCCTCGAGGGTGCGCTCGAGCAGGATCCGAGCCCGCTCCAGCACCGCCGCCTTGTCGATGGGATCGGCGTCAAAGGCCTGGTCGATCAGGTCGCTGGCGGCGTCCACCCGCGCGCTGGCGTCGGGGCCGCACCGGGCAGAGTCGGCCGGGGTTGACAGGATCAGGGTCAAGCTGAGCAGCAGCATCTTGCGTCTCTCAGGGAGGAGGGGCGCCGGCTGGACCGGCGAGGGCGGCCCACCTATCGTCCCATGGGGCACGCCCGGAACAATTCACGGGCTTGGCACGGGCTTCTGCCCACCCCTCAAGGCCGGCCTCGGTCCTGGCGATCCATGGGGTGTTGCCCGCCACCGTGGAGTCTGCCATCCGCCTGACCCTGCTCCTCCTGGCCACGACCGCGAGTGCCGGGCTGCTCGACAGGGGCGAGCGCTCCAAGCAACGAGCCGCCTGCGATGCGGGTGACCGGGTCGCCTGCGACGCCCTGAAGTGCCACGACGGCAACAACGACAAGTGTCTCTACATGGGCCTGCGGGCGGTCAAGGCGGGCCAGGTCGACCAGGCCCTGCGGGTCTTCGACCACGCCTGTAGCGAAGACCTCGCCGGCGCCTGCGTCGAGGCCGGGTGGCTCTACAGCGGGCTGGGCCCCGGCGATCCCACGAACCCCGCGCTGGGCCGGGAGCGCCTGGCCAAGGCCTGTGAGCTCGGGGAACCTCGTGGCTGCCGCAGCCTGGCGTCGTTCTACGGCCAGGATGCCTTCCAGCACATGTCGCGCTGGTCCACCTACCGGCGCCAGTGCAGCGAGACCGTCGACGGCCAGGCCGAGATCCCCGGCGCCTGCTACGTCGCGGGCTGGTTCTGGTTGGAGGGGCTGGGCGTCAAGGCCGATCGCGCCCAGGCCTGTCGCAGCCTGACCCAGGGGTGCGATGCGGGCTCCGGCGCGGCCTGTGAGGCCGCTCTGGACCACTGCGGCTGATCACGGCCTCGTTCAATACTCGTCCTTGCGCCGCACCCAACCCATGGCCCCGGTCTGGGCTTCGTCCCGACCCTGGGGGGTCAGGTCGAGCAGGACATAGGTCCCCATCAGTTCGTCCAGGCCCCGCGAGTAGGTCGAGTAGGTGTGGAAGATTCGCTCGCCGTCACGCACGAACACGCTCAGTCCGGGCATCTCACCGCGAACCTGCAAGGTGCCGTAGTTGTAGTCCCCGGGCTCTGTCGCGGTCCGGGAGAAGCTCACCCCGAAGTCGGCGTTGAAGCTGGAGTCGGCGGACGAGACCCAGCGGTGGCTCCAGCCCATGCGGGCCGAGAAGGCGGTCAGCTTCGCCAGCGGCGCCAGAGACACCCAGGCCACGCTCGTGTCCCGATGCACGATGTGCGGCAGCGCGCCCTGGAGGTGGTCCGTCACGTACGAACAGCTCTTGCAGCCATTGTCCCACTCCGGGTCGTACATGAAGTGGTACACGATGAGCTGCCGGCGGCCGTCGAACAGCTCCAGGAGTGAGACCGGGCCGTCGACGCCAGAGAAGACGTAGTCTGTCTCGACCGCGACCCAGGGCAGCTCGCTCCGTGCGCGGGCGAGGGCGTCCCGCTGCCGACTGTGTGATTTCTCGAGATCCAGCAGGGCCAGCCGGTGCTGAAGCCACGTCTCGCGATCGACGATGGGGGGTCGTGAGGCCATGTCTCGGGCCTAGTACCTCGTCAAGGGGGCTCTGACCGGTCCTCGCTTGCCCTCGAATCCCCTGGCGGCGGCGGCCTCCGCACCGCATTCGCGATGCCCGTTTGTCGGCCGCCACCACCAGGGTCTCCGATGGCGGCGCGATCAACCGGTCATTTCCCCCTTGACGAGGTACTAGCGTGCCCGAGAGTCCGCCGCGACCGGGGGCGGCCGACGAACGATGGAACCGCTCATGGAACCGATCCACGGCGATGCCACTGATTTTCATTTTTTG